>Ga0116143_10004237_pt1 | contig 13763 bp, 12 predicted proteins | sample AD_UKC034_MetaG_FD_89745 | JGI IMG/M metagenome (GOLD analysis project Ga0116143, IMG submission 89745) | Active sludge microbial communities of municipal wastewater-treating anaerobic digesters from USA - AD_UKC034_MetaG | ecosystem: Engineered > Bioreactor > Anaerobic > Digestate | place: USA...
GCCCACGCCAAGGGCATCGTGGTCGAGGCCGAGCTCGGCCAGCTCGGCGGGGTCGAGGAGCACGTCCAGGTGGACGAGAAGAACGCCAACCTGACCGATCCGAAGCAGGCCAGGGAGTTCGTGGAGCGCTCGGGCTGCGACAGCCTGGCGGTGGCCATCGGCACCAGCCACGGGGCCTACAAGTTCACCGGCTCCCAGGGGCTGCACTTCGACGTGCTGGCCGAGATCCAGAAGCGCCTGCCGAAGTTCCCCCTGGTGATGCACGGCTCCTCCAGCGTGCCCCAGGAGGAGGTCGCGCGCATCAACGCGGCCGGCGGCGCGCTCAAGGGCGCCAAGGGGGTGAACGAGGACGAGTTCGCCCGCGCCGCCACCCTGGGCGTCACCAAGGTCAACATCGACACCGACGGCCGGCTGGTGTGGACCCGGGTGCACCGCGAGTTCTTCCGCGACAAGCCGGAGAAGTTCGACCTGCGCGACCCGGGCAAGATCTTCATGGGCGAGTACGCCAAGTTCATCGTGCACAAGAACGAGAAGCTGGGCTCGGCCGGCAAGCTCGACGAGGTCCGCAAGGCCGTCGCCCGCTAGGCCGCTCAGGGCCGCAGGCGCAGCGCGCGCGGGCGGGGCTCGGAGGCGTAGAAGTAGCGCCCCGAGCCCATCACGTCGGCGTGGGTGATCTCGATCGCCCGGTAGACGATCTCCGCGCGCCGCTCCCCGGCGCGCTCGAGCGCCCGCCGCAGGGCCTCGGGCGCGGCCACCCCCAGCGCGGCCTCGAGCCGCCTGCCGAGCTCGGCCTCGACGAGCTCCTCGTCCGAGGGCGCCCACTCGCGCGGGCTCGCGCCCAGGATCGGGTTCCCGGCCACCCAGGCGCCCGGGCGGGCGAGCGCCGCGGCGCGGGCGACCTCCAGCGCGAGCAGCAGCCTCGGCACGGCCTCGGAGGTGGCGGGCGGCAGCGCCGCGAAGCGGGGCGCGAGCGACGGGCGGAAGTCGAGGGGGGTGTCCGGGGAGGTCTTGGGCTGGTAGCCGGGGAAGACCGGCTCGGCCGGCCCCGCGGGCGCGGGCCGGGGCGCATCGCCCGGCTCGAGCTCGGCCCAGCTCGGCGGCAGCAGCCAGCGGCGCGCGGGCCCCCGCCCGGTCGCGAGCGCCGCGTCGAGCACCCACGGGCCGCGCATCGCCCGCACCAGCCCCTCCGGGGTGGGCGGCGGCCCCCCCTCCAGCTCGAGCGCGACGCAGAGCCTGTGGGGGTACCGCCGGACGGACACCACCCGCATCCCCTCGAGGGTCAGGGGCTCAGGCAGGGCCAGCGCCGCGGGCGGCACGGCCCCGAGCCCCAGGGCGGCCTCGACCAGCGCGCCCACCTCGCCGCGCAGCGCGGGCCCGGCGGGGTCGGCGACCGGCGCCTGCGCGGCCTTGAAGACCATGGCCTCGGCCGTCACCCCCAGCAGCTCCGCCGGCTCGGCGGGGGGAGGCGCCCCGGGTCCAGGCGGCTCGGCCTCCTCGGCCGGCCGGGCGAACAGCGGCTGCCAGGGCGCCAGGGCGTAGACGGCGAACGGCTCGGCCTCCCCGCGCCGGTGGAAGCGCAGGTGCAGCGCGCCCGCGTCCGCCGAGGTGAGCCAGCCGAGCCCGTCCAGGTCGTCCCAGGCGGAGCGCAGCTCGACTTGCCCGTGGAGCCGGCCGTCGACCGCCAGCGCCACGCGCGCGGCCAGCGCCTCCACCCGCCCTCTCGGGGTGTCCTCGTCCGCGCGCGCCGCGCCGCCGGCCGCGAGCCAGCCCGCGAGCGCCACCATCCCCACCAGGCTCTTCACGGCGGGCTCTCAGAACCCGAAGCGATAGGCGGCCCCGAGGATGATCTGGATCCAGAAGGCGTCCCCGGAGATGAGGTGGTTCTGGAAGTTGAGATCGGGCATGCCGAAGTCCAGGAAGATGTCCAGGTCGGCGATGGGGGTGAAGGCCGTGCGCAGGGTGAGCGGGATGCGCAGGAAGGTGTAGTCGCCGATCCAGCCGTCGAGCCCGAACAGCAGCTCGATCACCACCCAGTCGATGGGCTGCACCATGGCGCCCACCTCGAAGCCGAGCCAGAAGTAGCTGTGGTTCCGGGCCGCGAAGCCGAGGTCCAGCTTGGCGGTCAGGCCGAACATGTCGACGAACTTGTACTTGAAGGGCGTGCTCACCAGCATGCCGAACTCGGAGTCGTACATGTACGTGTAGCCGTGCGAGGTCTGGATGAAGAGATCCAGCCGGGCGCCCAGCCACAGGCCGTCCACGCCGATGAGATCCGACAGCTCGTAGGCGCCGTGGATGCCGAACTCGCCGGGCCGGAACTTCGGGGCGAAGCTCAGCGGGAAACTGATGCCCGCCTCAAGGTTGTCGACGATGCCGAAGGCGGCGCCCAGCCCCATGCCCACGAAGTTGTCGATGTTCTTCGTGTAGGCGTCGAAGAAGAACCACAGGCGCGGCTCGAGCACCAGGGGCCTGAGCACCAGCGGGCGATCGAGCTCGGCCTTGGGGTAGGGATCCGGGGCCACCAGGATGGAGCCCTCGGCCGGCTTGTCGGCCGGCGCGGGCTCGGCCGCCTTGGGCGCCTTCCAGGGGTCGGCCGCCGCGCCGCTGTCGGTGGCGCCGGAGCCCTCGCCCGCGCCGCCGCCCTCCCCTGCGCCGCCGCCCTCGCCCGCGCCGCCGCCCTCACCTCCCTTGTCCTCTCCCTCCTCGGCGAGCGCGCCCTGGAGCGGAGTCCAAACCAATCCCAAAGCCAGCACGAGCGCCGCGAGCGTCCTCATCTCCCACCTCCAAGAGCCGAAGTAACTGCACTGAGGCGCTAGGATTCGAACCTAGATGATCAGCTCCAAAGGCTGACGTCCTACCCTTAGACGACGCCTCACCAACCCGCCCCCTGGGGGCGTACCCCGGGGACGGCCCATGGTTAACCACCCCTCGCGCGGGAGTCAAGCGGCCCGGCCTCAGTAGGCGCCCTCGAGGTAGAAGGAGAGCACCCGGCCGAGGGGCTCGCCGCCGTACCCGCGGCCCTCGGGGGTCACCCCGCCGGCCCGCTCGTACACCACCCAGTACGGCGCCTCGAAGGAGATGGGCAGGAAAAGCCGCAGGCCGGCCTCGAGCTCCACGGCGTCCCAGGCCCGCAGCCGGTAGCCCAGCCGCCCCAGCAGCAGCACCGAGTTGGGGAGCTCGCGCTGGAGGTAGGGCTCGAGCAGCCCGGCCGGGTTGTCCACGCTGTCGTCCCAGAAGGACGAGCGGAAGAAGGCGTACAGGCTCCCCAGGAGCCCGTGGGGGGAACGGAAGCGGCCCCCCAGGGCGAACAGGTTGCGCGGGCTCTTGCCCTGAGACAGCCCGCTCTCCCGGGACCAGATCTCCCGGTAGCACCAGCTCGCCAGCAGCGAGACGCCCTCCACGGGCAGGTAGCGCAGGCTGAGCTCGGAGCCGAAGATGTCGAGGTCCGCCCCGATGTTCTCGAAGCGGAACGAGGAGCCGGGCAGGTCCCCGAAGTCCATGCGCGAGACCAGCTCGCTCATGTCCTCGTAGAAGGAGTAGTACAGGTCGAGGGTCAGCCGCAGCTTGCCGTCGAGCACCACCGCCAGGTAGCCGAGCTCGGCCGTGGTCAGCTTCTCGTAGCCGATCTCCTCGTTGCCCAGCACCCGGGTCATGAGGTCCCGCAGCTCCTGCTTGACCGGGTCGGACACCGGGCTGTCCTCGGGGAACACCAGGTCGAGGTGCGCCCGGGTCTCGATGAAGGCGGGTTTGCGGTGGCTGCGACCGGCGGCCAGGCGCAGGTAGTGGCCGTCCGCGGGCTCGAACACCATGGCCAGGCGCGGGCTCAGCGCGCCGCCCACCACCGAGTTGAAGTCGTAGCGCGCGCCCGCGGTGAGCTTCACCCAGGCGGCCGGCGCGTACTCGGCCTGCAGGAAGCCGCCCGCGCGCCAGTCCCAGAACTCGGCCCCGGCCTGGCGGTAGCGATCGCTCGAGGGGTCGAGGTAGCTCGAGGCGTCCAGGAACTGGTCCGAGAGGGCGCCGTTCAACCGCCCGCTCGCGCCCAGGATGAACGACAGCGGCTCGTAGAAGCGCGGCAGCGTCCACTGCACCTGCGCGTCCACGGCGTGCATCTCCGCCTCGGCCCGGGCGAACTCCGCGAGCGTCATGCCCATGAAGGCGAGCGGCTGGTCGAGCTGGCCGCCCGTCGGGGTGTGGGCGTAGTACAGGTGCGCGCGCACGTCCGGGGACTGGAAGGCGAGCCGCACCATCTGGGCCTCGTAGCCGCCCAGGATGTTGCCGGCGCCGGTGGAGAACTTGCCGTCGGCCCCGTCGGCCGACACCTCGAGCAGCAGCCGGGTGGCCTCGCTGAAGCGGTACTCCCCGAGCGCCCGCGCCTTCCAGGTGCGCAGGGCCTCCAGCTCAGGGTCGGCGAACGAGCGGGCGAACTCCCCGCCCGCGCTGAGCAACAGCCCGAAGTCCCCGATGCGCCCGGAGCCGAAGGCCGAGGCGCCCATCTGGCCGAACTCGCCGGCCCGCATGCGGAGCGCGGCGCGGGGCACGGCGCCGATGCCGCGCGTGGTGATGCTGACCACGCCGGCGAAGGCGTTGGCCCCGTACAGCGCGCCCACCGGACCGCGGATGACCTCGATGCGCTCGATGTCCTCGACGCACACCGGCTGCGCCTGGTAGGCGGTCTGCCCGAGCAGCTCGTCGTTGATCTCCCGCCCGTCGATCAGCACCAGGTAGACGTTGTTCTCGTAGGTCCAGGAGGAGCGCGAGGTCACCCCGAGGTTGAACGGGGTGACCACGACCACGTCCATGCCCGGGACCAGGCGCATGAGGTCCGGGATGGTGGTGGCCCCGGAGGTCTCGATGTCCTCCCGGGTGATGACGGTCACCGAGGACGGGCTCTCGCCCAGCCGCTGGCGGTGCCGCGCGGCGCCCTCGACCACCAGCTCGTCCGCGAGGAGGTCGAGCTCGTCGTCCAGGCTGAGGCCGTCGCCCTCGTCCTCTTCGCCCTCGGCCTGCTCGTCTCCGGCGGGGGCTTCCTGCGCGCCTCGGGCCACGGGGCCCGCGCCGAGCGCGAGGCAGGCGGCGAGGAGGGCGGCCCGACCCGCGGGGAGCGGCCCTCGTTGGAGAGCGGGGCGACGCATGATCGGCGAGGAGTGTACCAGCCCGGGCCCGTCCGGCGCAAACCTCCTCACCGGCCCCGCGAGGCACGGGCGGGGGATGCGCGGCGAGGGCCGCGGCACCTTGCGCGCCCCGGACCGGGGCGCCTGGGGCTCAACCTCAGCGGAAGCCCGAGCCCGGGCTCGTCCCGCAACCCGCGCCCCTGCCCGTGGGCTGGCCGAGCACGGCGGCCGGCACCCGCAGGTGCTCGCGCGTCTCGCCGCAGCGCGGGCAGGTGGCTGTCTCGTCCCGCTCGGAGATCGGCCGGAACAGCTCGAAACGCTCCTGACAGGCCCGGCAGGCGTACTCGTACATCGGCATGACCGCCACCCTCGCTGGCGTCCGCGCGGCCCGCTCAGGCCTGGACGGCCTGGTCGCGGGCCTCCTTCGCGGCGCGTTTCTCGGCCTTGGCGCGCTTCTTGTCCCACTTCTTGAGGTAGGCCTCCAGCATCTTGGCGTAGCCCACCTTGGGCCGGGCGCCGACCGCCACGTCCACCACCTCGTGCCCGTCGAACAGCGCCACGGTGGGGATGCTCTTGATGCCCAGCATCAGCGCCACCTGCTGGCTCTGCTGGGTGTCGAGCTTGACCACCTTGACCCGGCCCTCGTACTCCCGGGCGAGCTCCTCGAGCAGCGGTCCGACCATCTTGCAGGGGCCGCACCAGGGCGCCCAGAAGTCCACCAGCACCGGGATCGGCGACTCGATCACCTCGCGGTCGAACGTCGAGTCGTTCACCTGCATCACGCCGGCCATGTCCTCACCTCCTGGAAGTGCGCCTCGGCGGCCATGGCATAGCCACAAAGCAGACATGATGCCAGCGCCCGGGTCCATTCCCAACATGCTGATAAAAATATACTATCTAGGATTTCAGGGCGCCGAGCCAGGGATCTGTCAGAACATGCAACGCGCGGAAATGCAACATGCGCAAAATTGCAACGTGCATGCATCAGGCCGGCGCGACGGCACGGGCGAGCAGGATGCGGGCGTCCACGGCCAGGGCCCCCTGGCCCTCGGCGAACAGCATGAGCGGGTTCACGTCGAGCTCGGCGATCTCGGGGAAGGCCTCGACCAGCCGGGCCACGCAGAGCAGGCCCTCCCGAAGCGCCGCCAGATCGCGGGGCGCCTGGCCCCGGAGCCCCTGGAGGACGGGGAAGGCCTGCAGCGCGCGGATCATCTCGTCCGCCTCGGTGGCCTCGAAGGGCACCACCCGCATCACCACGTCGCGCAGCACCTCGACGAACACCCCGCCCAGGCCGACCAGCACCACCGGGCCGAAGGACGGATCGCGGCGGGCGCCCAGGATGATCTCCCGCCCGCCCTCGGCCATGCGCTGCACCTCGACCCGGACGGGTCCGCGGGCGCCCAGCCGCCCGGCGGCCGCCGCGAGCGCCCCGAAGGCCTCGCGCACGGCGTCCGCCCCCTGGCAGCCGAGCCGCACCCCGCCCACGTCGGTCTTGTGCGAGGCCTCGGCCACATCCAGCTTCAGCGCCACCGGACCGCCCAGCGCCGCGGCCGCGGACACGGCCTCCTCCGCGCTCGCCACCCCACTGGACGGGGCGACCGCGAGGCCCGCCGCCCGCAGCACCTCGAGCGCCTCGCCGAGGCCGGGGTCGCGCCCCTCGGCCCGGCAGCGCGCGAGCACGGCGCGCACCCGCTCTTGGTCGAGCCGCCCCTCCGGCAGGACCGGCGCGGGCCGGGCGTGGTGGCGGAAGTCCCGCACCAGCCGGAGCGAGTGGATGGCGTCGTCCGGCTCGGTGTACACCGGGTGCGGCAGCGTGCGGCGGAGGATGGCCATCTCCTCGAAGTCGGTCGCCACGCAGATGGCCACCGGTTTCCCGTGCTTGAAGCCCAGCTCCTCGATGCGCCGGAAGAGCTCGCGCGAGCGCTCGCCCTCGAGCGCGGCGATGTAGGTGTGCAGGAACACCACCCCGTCCACGTCCTCGAGCCGGAGGGTCTCCTCGACGATGCGCAGGTAGACGTCGAAGTCGAACAGGTCGCCGAGGTCGAGCGGGTTGGTGAGCTTGATCACGCTGGCGCGGAAGTGCCGCTCGATCTCCCGCAGGAAGGCCTCGGGGAAGCGGGCCAGGCGAAAGCCGGCCGCCTCGCAGGCGTCCGCGGCGATGACCGCGTGCCCGCCCGAGCGCGACACGATGGCCAGCCGGTCGCCCTCGAGGCGGGGCAGCGGCAGCATCTTCAGGTAGTTCACCAGCGTGGTGGCGTCGCCGAAGCGCGCCACGCCCACCTGCGCCAGCGCGGCCGAGACCACCGCGTCGTCGCCCGAGAGCGAGGCGGTGTGCGAGGCGGCGATCTCGCGGGCCAGCTGGCCGGTGTTGGACTTGTGCATCAGGATGGGCTTGGCGGTGCGCCGGGCGAGGTCCATCAGCCGCCGCCCGTCGCTGATGCCCTCGAGGTACAGGACGATGATGTCCGTGTCCGGGTCGTCCACCAGGACCTCGAGCAGATCGCACTCGTTCACGTCGAGCTTGTTGCCCAGGCTGGCGAACTTGGCCAGCCCCAGGTTCTCGCTGGCCAGCACGTTCAGGTACGACAGCCCCACCCCGCCGCTCTGCGACAGGATGCTCACCCGCCCGCGGGCGAACACGTCCTTCAGCCGCGGGAAGGGCACCACCAGGCCGTTCTTGAGGTTCAGCACCCCGATGCCGTTGGGGCCCAGGAAGCGGATGCCGTGCTTGCGGGCGGCGGCCACCACCTGATCCTCGATGGCCTTGCCCTCGGGGCCGAACTCGGAGAAGCCGGCGGTCTCGACGATGGCCCGGCGGATGCCCTTCTGGCCGCACTCCTCGAGCACCCCGGGCACGTGCCGCGCCGGCACCAGGATGACCGCCAGGTCGACCTGGTCGGGGAGGTCGGCCACGGACTTGAAGATGCGCCGGCCGAAGGCGTGCCCGCCGCGCTGCCCCACCTGGTAGATGATGCCGTCGAAGCAGAACTCCTGCAGGTTGGTGACGATGCTGCGGGCCATGTTGGCCGGATCGTCGGAGACACCCACCACGGCCACGCTGCGCGCGTCGAAGAAGCCTCGCATGAGGGGGGTCCCTTCAGCCCTGGGCGGCGCGCAGGATGTCGGGCTCGCCGAGCGCGCCCGGGCGGGTGAGCACCGGCCGCCCGTCGACCAGGTCCACCACCGTGGAGGACGGGCAGGGCTTGAGGTCGCCGGCGTCCACGAACAGGTCCACCCGGCCCAGGAAGTTCTTGCGCACCTGGGCGGCCGAGCCGGCCCCGGCCCGCTTCTCGCGGTTGGCCGAGGAGACCAGCAGCGGGCGGCGGAACCTGCCGACCAGCGCCTGGGCCAGCGGATCGGCCGGCACGCGCACCCCGATCTTGCCGCTCGACTTGCACAGCTGCTTGATCACCCCGGCGGGCAGATCCGGGTGCGGCTCGAACAGGACGGTGAGCGGCCCTGGCCACAGGGCCTTCGCCAGCCGGCGGGCGAGCGGCGAGACCTCGGCCGCGACACGCGCGAGCATGGCCGCGTCGGCCACGAACACCAGGGAGGGCGCGCGGGCGGTGCGGCGCTTCGACTGCAGCAGCCGGCTCACCGCGCCCTCGCTGGTCAGGTCCGCCAGGATGCGGTAGGCGCCGGTGCAGGGCGCGCACACCAGCCCGCCCTGCTCGAGCACCCGGACCACCTCGGCCTGGGCGCCCTCGTCCTCGAGCACCGCCTTCACCGGGAGCGTCTTCATGCGGGTCCTCCGGCTCAGGCCGGGAGGCGGCGGCGGAGCGGCGCGGCGCTGAGCACCGCGAGCCCGGCCTTGGCGAGGTCGAAGGGCAGGAAGGGCAGCGAGCCCGCCCACAGCACCCAGGCGGCCGAGGCCGGCGCGCCGGTGGCGAGCGCCCAGCCGAGCAGCCACAGGCTGCCGAGCAGGTGGATGGCGAGGACGGCGAGCCCGGCCCCGAGCCAGCGCCCCAGGCGCCCGGCCCACACCCCGGCGAGCAGCGCCGCCAGCGGGAAGGCCAGCAGGTAGCCGAGGGACGCCCCGCCCGTGGCCGGGGCGAACACCGGCAGCCCGGTGACGCCGAGCAGCAGGTACAGCAGCTGGGACAGCAGCCCGCGGCGCGCGCCGAAGGCCGCCCCGGCGAACACCACGGCCGCGACCTGCAGGGTGGCCGGCACCGGGGTCCATGGGAGCGGCACGGCCACCTGGGCCGCGAGCGCGGTCAAGCCCGCCAGCCCCACCACCAGCCCCGCCTCCCGGGCCCACCCCTGGACCCTGCCCGCCGCCGCAGCCTGGATCGCCGTCGTCGCGCTCATGCCTCACCTCGTGTCTGGGCCCGCGGTCGCCGCGGGCCCCGAGGAGCATACCCGGCCTGACGGGCAAATCAACCCCCAGGGTGCCTCAGATCGTGTACTCCGGCGGGTGGTCGGCGGGGCGGACCTCGGCGGCGTCGGCCAGGCGGCCGACGAGCTGGACGAACAGGACCACCAGGACGACGGCGGCGATGAGCGCCGCGCCCGCCAGCACGAGCCCCAGCATGGCGGGCAGCGCGCCCCGCAGCAGCCCCACCCGCAGCCCGAGCGCGGCCACCACCACGACCGCCGCGAGCCCCATGAGCCCGCCGGCCCGCCGCCCCAGCGGCTCGGCGCGCAGGTGGAAGGCGAGCTGCCGGAAGGAGGACAGGACGCACAGCAGCCCGACGAGCCCGAGCGCCTGGGCCCCGCCCTCGAACCAGGGCGAGAGCTCCGCGGCCTGCAGCATGGCGCGGTAGTCGTCCCCCAGGAGCCGGGAGGCGAGCCACACCCCGCCGAGGTCCGCGAGGAACCCGAGGCACGCCACCCCGAGCGCGGCCTGGGCGCCGCCCCGGGCGCCGCTCTCCTCGGGCACCGCCAGGTACTGCCACAGCCCCCACAGCATGCCGCAGGCCGGCACCAGCCCCAGGAGCGCCACGCCGAAGAGCACCCCGCGGGCCGACTCGCGGGCCTCGCCGAAGGCCAGCGCCAGGATGAGGCCGTAGCCGAGCACCAGCACCGCGAGCTTGACGAGCAGCCAGGCCCGGTAGGCGCGCAGCCCCCCGACCACCCGGGCCGCCTCGGGCCCGAGGTCCACCCGCAACCCCGCGGCCTGGCCCTCGCCGGGGGTCCCGGCCAGCGGCAGGAGCTTCCTCAGGTCGAGCGCCAGCCAGACCACCGCCCCGGCCTGCGCCAGGTGGAGCCCCGCGCGCACCCCGAACTGGATCCACGGGTGCTCGAACAGGAGCCCGCCCAGGGCGGGCACCACCATCTGGACCAGCCAGAAGAGGAGCCACAGGGCGGTCGCCCCGACCGCGAGCGCCAGCCGCCCGCGGGCGTCCCCGCCGGGCAGGCTCGCGTAGAGGCCGGTGGCGGCCAGGAAGAAGGCGCCCCAGGCGATCCCGTCCGCGAGCAGCCCGGCGCCCGAGAGCCCGCCGAAGATCCAGCCGCGCACCTGCGGCTCGAGGCCGAGCGGCGCGAGGGAGAAGCCGTACTGCACGAGGTCCAGGGCCAGCCCCGCCAGGAAGGCCCAGAAGGCCAGCCGAGCGCGCGCGCGGGCCGTGGCCGGTCCGGCCGCGCCCAGCGCGCGAACGCCCAGGACCAGCATCGCCCCGGCCACCAGGGTCCCCAGGAAGACCCCCTGGGAGAGCGGGCCGATGGCGCCCCGCAGCTCCTCGCCGCCGCCGTCCAGCAGCCCGCTCACCAGCCAGGCGTGCAGCGCGCCGTTCAGGGTGGACAGCGCGGCCCGCAGGCCGAGCGCAAGCGCGAGCAGCCCGAGCCCGGCGACCGCCCGCCGGGTGGCCTCGGCCCGATCCGTCGGTTCCGCCCGCATGTCTCCTCCTCGCCACCCGCTCACAGCCGGGTCTGCCAGCGCGCCGCCCCATCCTGGAGACGGAAGGACAGGGCCGAGTTCCCCGGGCGGCCGACCACCACGACCACCCGCGCCTCGCCCGCCACCTCCAGGCGCTCGGCCGCGAGCAGCCGCCCGCGCGGGAGCTCGGCCGTCCACAGGATGCGCCCGCGCTCGTCCACGCGCGACAGCAGGCGCGTGGCCGCCTCCTCGTCCAGGGAGCTCGCGTGCACCACCAGGAACCCGGGCGGCCCGACGAGCGTCACCGGCGCGCGCGCGGGCCCCTCCACGAGCTCCACGAACCGCGCCTGGAGGAAGGTGTCCGCGCCCGCCTCGGCCGGGGCCCCGGCCGCCTCGGCCGCGACCGGCAGCGGCGCCTCCTCTTGCCGCTCGAGATCGTACCTGCCCAGGCGCAGCCGGTCGGTGCTGGCGTTGCCCTCGAAGGAGTAACGAAAGCCGCCCACCGCGAGGCTGGAGGCCTCGCCGCCGCCGTCGTCGTCCAGCTCCAGGGACTCCTCGCGGGCGGGCTCCGCCACCTGGGTCGCCTCCAGGCTGGTCGGATCGATGCGCACCTTGAGCCCGGCGTTGGTGCCCACCACCAGGCCGCGCCCGGCGCGCTCGAGCACAGGCACGAAGCCCGACAGGCCGCTGGCGAGCAACGGGTCGCGGCCGAGCAGTCCGGCCTGATCCGCCACCACGGCCAGCGAGCGCGCGTCGAGCAGGTAGATGCCCAGCGCGTCGTCCCGGCACCACAGCCGCCCGTCCGCGGCCGCCTGGCAGGCTGGCGTTCGGCTCTCGCGCACCAGGCGCGCCAGGCGCTGGCCGCCGGCGGCGTCCAGCAGGCTGAGCCGGCAGGTGGTGCCGTCGCCCTCCACGCACTCGGCGGAGAGCAGGCGCACCTCCCCGCCGTCGCGCAGGAAGCGCACGCGCTCCACCTCGTCGGCCTCGCCGTGGTGCGCCCCGTGCCAGCCGCAGTAGATCTGGAGCCCGATGAACAGGCCCAGGCAGCCCAGGATCGCCCCGGTCGCGATCCAGCCGGCCTTGCTCGACCCAGCCATGCGCCCTCCCCCATTCGCGCCCGGCCCCGCTCAGCGCAGGCCGAGCACCAGTCCACCGCCGCCCGGCAGGAGCAGCGGGGCGATCTCGAGGCGGAGCCCGGGCTCCGCCGCCTCGTCCAGGCCCCTCGCCACGGCGGGCCCGGAGCGCCGGTGCACCAGCGGGATGAGCGCGCCCACGCCGCTGCCCACCAGCGCGCCGGCGATCACGTCGGTCCAGAAGTGCTTGCCCGCGTGCACCCGCAGGTAGGCCGTGCTGGCGGCCAGCGCGTGGGTCGCGAGCCACACCGGCGCCACCCAGCCCGAGTCCGGGTGGCGCAGGCTGAAGAGGGTCGCGTAGGCCGTGGCCGCGCAGAAGGCGCTCGCGGTGTGGCCCGAGTAGAAGGACAGGCCCGCGTCGCCCGCGGTGCGCCCGGCCGGGCCGAGGGAGGGGTCGTAGGCGTACGGGCGCGGCCTGCGCACCGCGTACTTCACCGCCTGGTTCAGGGCCAGGTTCACCGCCAGGGCCTCGGCCAGCACCAGCGCGTCCACGCCGTACCCGGCCAGGCCGTCCGGCGGATCGCTCACCAGCACGTCCAGCAGATCGAGGGCGAAGGGCAGCGCCAGGCTCACCCCCACGAAGGCGTCCGAGAGCGTGGCCGCCAGCGGGGAGCGGTTGCCCACCACCGTCCGGTCGAGGGCGTTGAGGCCGGCCGGGTCGCAGGCCGCGCCGCACGGGGCGCCGCTCCCCTCGTCCCCGAAGGCGAAGGGTACGACCCAGGCCGCGGCCGCCACCCCCAGCACCGGAAGGTCGAGCGCCAGATCGATCTCGAACGGGCTGCCCGGCTCCGCGGGCTGGGCGTCCTGCGCCGCGGCCGGGCCCGCGCCCAGGGCGAGCGCCAGGCCCAGTGCGAGCGAGCGCCAGACCGTCATCCCGGGGGAGGGCATGCGCCAGACTTTACACGGCTCCGCGGCCTGGGTACACTCCCGCGCACCTCGGTGGGGAGGAGGTCGCCCATGCGCAACGCGATGTTCTGCCTGGTGCTCACCCTGCTGGCCCTCGGCCCACCCGCGCTGGCCGCCGACCCGCCGGCAGCCGGCGCGCCGGAGTCGGCCAAGCCCGCCAAGCCCGCCCGGCCCAAGCTGGTCGGCGCCAAGGCGGTCCGGGGCCAGCCCACGATCGCCGAGGGCAAGCAGGTGGCCGTCCACCTGTGGGCCGACGAGGCGGGCTTCCACCTTCGCTGGGTGAATGCCGGCCAGCCCACCCTGTTCGCCGGGCGCATCGACCTCGACAAGCCGCTCAAGGAGAAGACCCGGGTGGCGGGCGAGGCGGGCAGCGGCTGGGTCGAGCTGTCGGGCGACCGCATCGTGATGTTCTCCACCACCCTGCGCCAGGGGGTGGACGGCCTCGACCTGGTGGCGCCCGGCGGCGCCAAGGCCCAGGTGGACCTCAAGATCGACGGCGTCGACGCCACCCCGGAGCAGGTGTTCCTGGGGGCCCAGGGCGCGCACCCCGAGGGCATGCCGCTGCTCATCACCTACCGTTGACTCACCTGAGCTCCCGCCGGCAGGAGAGCCCCAGCGCGTAGAGGGGCCCGCGCTGCAGGAAGGCGAGCGCCTCGAGCTCCCGCTCGGCGCGCTTGAGCGAGGCGGGCGCGCGGCCGGCCGGGCGCTCCAGCCGCTCGGCCAACCGCCCGTCGGCCACCACCAGCACCCCCAGATCGATGGCGCCGAGCTCGAAGGCCACGGCCAGGGAGACGA
>Ga0116143_10004239_pt1 | contig 13761 bp, 8 predicted proteins | sample AD_UKC034_MetaG_FD_89745 | JGI IMG/M metagenome (GOLD analysis project Ga0116143, IMG submission 89745) | Active sludge microbial communities of municipal wastewater-treating anaerobic digesters from USA - AD_UKC034_MetaG | ecosystem: Engineered > Bioreactor > Anaerobic > Digestate | place: USA...
CGGAACGCGCTGCGCTACTTCCCCGCCCGGCACCACGCCCAGCTCGCCCCGGAGTTCGCCGCCGAGCTCGCGCGCGACGGGCGCATCTACATGCGCCGCTTCCGGCCCACCTACCCCATGCGCGCCCGGCCGATCTCCGAGTACCCGGCCCGCTGCGCCCAGGCCGCGGCCATCATGCTCATGATCCAGAACAACCTCGACCCGGCCGTGGCCCAGCACCCCCACGAGCTCATCACCTACGGCGGCAACGGCGCGGTGTTCCAGAGCTGGGCCCAGTACCTGCTGGCGATGCGCTACCTCTCCGAGCTCACCGAGGAGCAGACCCTGGTGCTGCACTCGGGCCACCCCCTGGGCCTGTTCCCCTCGCACCCGGACGCCCCGCGCGTGGTGGTCACCAACGGCATGGTCATCCCCAACCACTCCTCGCCGGAGGACTACGACCGCCTGGCCGCGCTGGGGGTGACCAGCTACGGCCAGATGACCGCCGGCAGCTTCATGTACATCGGCCCCCAGGGCATCGTGCACGGCACGACGCTGACGCTGATCAACGCCGGCCGGCGCTACCTGGGCGCGGGCGAGGCGGGGCTCGCGGGCAAGCTGTTCGTCTCCTCGGGCCTGGGCGGCATGAGCGGCGCGCAGGCCAAGGCCGCGGTGATCGCCGGCGCGGTCGGGGTGGTGGCCGAGGTGGACCCCCGGGCGGTCGAGAAGCGCCACCGCCAGGGCTGGGTCATGGAGGTCGAGGCGGACCTCGGGCGGCTCCTCGCGCGCGTCGCGCGCGCCCGGCAGGCGGGCGAGGCGCTGAGCATCGCCTACCAGGGCAACGCGGTGGACCTGTGGGAGCGGCTCGCGGCCGAGGGCGTGCGGGTGGACCTGGGCTCGGATCAGACCTCGCTGCACCTGCCCTTCGCGGGCGGCTACTACCCGGTCGGGCTCGCGCTCGAGGAGTCGCGCCGGCTGATGCGCGCCGACCCGCCGGCCTTCAAGGCGGCCGTGCAGGCCTCGCTCCGCCGCCAGGTCGCGGCCATCGGCGCGCTCGCCGACCGCGGCATGGCCTTCTTCGACTACGGCAACGCCTTCCTGCTCGAGGCCTCGCGGGCCGGCGCGGACGTCACCCGCCCGGACGGCCGCTTCCGCTACCCGTCCTACGTCGAGGACATCATGGGGCCGATGTGCTTCGACTACGGCTTCGGCCCCTTCCGCTGGGTGTGCTGCTCCGGGCGGCCCGAGGATCTGGCCGCGACCGACCGGCTGGCGGCCGAGGCGCTTGGCGCCATGGCGGCCGAGGCGCCGGCCGAGGTTCGCCAGCAGCTGCTCGACAACCTGCGCTGGATCGAGGCGGCGGCCGCGAACCGCCTGGTGGTCGGCTCCCAGGCGCGCATCCTGTACTCCCACGCCGAGGGCCGGGTGCGCCTGGCGCTCGCCTTCCAGCGCGCGATCGCGGCGGGTGAGCTCCACGGGCCCGTCGTGCTCGGCCGCGATCACCACGACGTGAGCGGCACGGACTCGCCCTACCGCGAGACGGCCGACATCCGCGACGGCTCGGCGCTGTGCGCGGACATGGCGGTCCACAACGTCATCGGCGACGCCTTCCGCGGGGCCACCTGGGTGAGCCTGCACAACGGCGGCGGGGTGGGCTGGGGCGAGGTGGTCAACGGCGGCTTCGGCATGCTCCTGGACGGCAGCCCGGCCAGCGACCGGCGCATCCGCGCCATGCTGCCCTGGGACGTGAACCACGGCGTCGCCCGCCGGGCCTGGGCGCGGAACCCCGGCGCCCTGTGGGCCGCGCGCCAGGCCATGGCGGCCGAGCCCGCGCTGCGGTTGACGCTGCCCGAGCTCGCCGACGAGGCCCTGGCGCTCGCGGCGGTGCGCGCCGCGGGGACCCCCGGGTGAGCCCCGCCCGCCGGCTCGCCGGCCTGCTGCTGGCGCTGCTCGCCGGCCCCGCCCTGGCGGACGGCGGGCCGGCGCCCGTGCTGCTCTGGACCCACCCCACCCCGGACGAGCTCGCCCAGGCCGCCGCGCTCGTCCGCCGCGGCTGGCTGCCCGCGGACCTGCGCCTGGTGGGGATCTCCCACGCGGAGGAGTGGGGCGCCGGCGCCTACCTGGACGCGCGCCGCACCCTCGAGTCGGCCGGGCTGGCCCACCTCGAGATGCGGGTGCTCGATTGTCCGCTCGGAGACGCCCCGGGGCGCGACGGCTGCGGCCAGGCGATCGCCCGCCTGGTCGCGGAGTCCGACGGGCTCCTCATGGCGGGCGGCCCGGACATCCCGCCCGCCTTCTACGGCCAGGCCACCCGGCTGACCACCTCGATCCAGGATCCGCCCCGGCACCTGTTCGAGCTGGCGCTCGCGCGCCGCCTGGCCGGGGGCGAGCGGCCCCTGCTCGCGGCCCGGCCGGCCTACCCGGTGCTGGCCGTGTGCCTGGGGATGCAGACCCTCAACGTGGCGCTCGGCGGCGACCTCGTCCAGGACATCCCCTCCCAGCTCTACGGGCTCTCCACCCTGGAGGCGATCCAGGCCCAGCCGGAGGACCGCCGGCACCGCTCGGCCGCGGCCCAGCTCCACCCGGCGCCCGAGATCGGCTGGGGCGTCGTGCACCCGCTCCGGCTCGGACGCCACCCGCTGGCCCGCGCCCTGGCGCCGGGGCCAGGAGGCGCGGTGCGGGTGCTCAGCATCCACCACCAGGCGCTCGGCCGGCTCGGCCGGGATCTCGCGGCCTGGGCCACCTCGGCCGACGGCCGGGTGATCGAGGGGGTGGTGCACACCCGCTTCCCCGGGGTGGTGGGGGTGCAGTTCCACCCCGAGAAGTCCGCCCCCTGGGACCCGGGACTCGTCTACCGGGCCGGGCCCGGGGCGGCCGAGGGGAACGCGCTCTGGCCGCGCATGGGGCAGGACGCGGGCACCCGGGCCTTCCACGAGGCCCTCTGGCGGCGCTTCGTCGCGGCGCTCAGGGCGTCTGCCCTGGCGCGCCAGGCAGGCTGAGCGCGGCGCAGTCGGGCAGCGGCAGATCCCGGGCGCTGGCCGCCAGGGCGCGCGCCGCGCACGCGGGCTCGCCCGCGGCCTGGCAGGCGATCCCCAGCTCCAGCCAGGCGCGCGGGTTGCGCGGGTCGCGGGCGACCGCGCGCTCCGCGGCCGCGCGGGCGGCCGCGGGCCGGCCCTCCGCCCGGGCCAGGCTGGCCTCGCTGCGCGCGAGCTCCGAGCCGAGCCGCACCCCGAGGAGCGCCCCGGCCACGACCAGCGCGAGCGGCAGGGCCGCGCCGAGCCAGGCCGGCGCCGGCCGCCGGACCGGCCCGAGCCGCAGGCCGAGCGCCAGCGCCGCGAGCGCCAGCGTCGGGGCGAAGAACAGGATCGGCGCGGCCAGCCCGCCCACCGCGGCCGCCACCAGGGCCGCCTGGGCCGGCCCGCGGCGGGTCCCGCCCGGGGGCGGCGCGCGCGCCAGCCCGAGCGCGAGGAGCGAGAGCAGCAGCAGCAGCCCCGGCAGCCCGAGGTCCGCCAGCACCTCGACCGGGTCGGCGTGGGCGTGCCGGGCGTCCGTGCAGAAGCCCGCCTGCTCCGGGTGCGCGGTCAGGTAGTCCGCCTGCCAGCCCGGCCAGGCCCGCTGGAAGCCCTCCGGGCCCAGGCCGGGCCCCACGAGCCAGGGCAGCGCCGCGAGGTGCACCCGCCACAGGTAGAGCCTGCCGCGGGCCGTGCCGGCCGGATCCGTGAGGTCCGCGGCGCGCGCGCCGAGCCGGGCCTGGCCGGTGACGGCGTCCAGGGCCCCGGCCGCGAGCCCGCCGAGGAGCAGGCAGGCCAGGAGCGGGGCGAGCCCCCGCCGGCGCGCCCAGGCCGGGAGCGCGAGGAGCGCCATGGCCCAGGCCGTGCGGCTCCCCGAGAGCACGAGCGCGCCCGCCGCGAGCCCGAGCCCGAGCCGCGCGAGCCAGCCGGCGCGGCCGCCGGCCCCCTGGGTCCGCTCGCCCACCCAGGGCAGGAGCAGCGCCAGGGTCCAGCCGAGGTGGCCCGGCCCCCCCAGCGTGCCCACCACCCGCCGGCCCTGGAACCCGCCCAGCCCGGCGTTGAACAGCGGCGCCCCCAGCGCCTGCAGCCAGGCGAGCAGCGCGAGCGCCACGCCCAGCCTGGCGAGCAGGCGCCCGAGCGCGGCCCCGTCCGCGGGCTCCGCGGCGGCGCGCCGGGCGAGCGGCACCAGGGCCGCGGCCGCGAGCCAGCCGGCCCAGCCCTCCACCCGCGCGGCCGCCCCGGCCGGGGCCAGGAGGAGGCCGAGCAGCGCCACGACGCCCAGGCCCGCGCCCAGGGCGTCCTGCGGCCAGGGCCTGCGGCGCAGGGCTCCTGCGCCCAGCGCCGCCAGCGCCACCCCCAGGAGCGCGGCCTGCTTGGGGAGGTCGAGCCGATCGGTCCAGGGCCACCACAGCAGGCCTGCGGCCGCCACGGCCGCGGCCAGCCAGGGCGCGGCCCGGGCCGCGGGGGGGTGCGCGTCGGCGGGGCCCATCGCCTCGGGCCGGCCTCAGGGCGCCGGCACGCGCGCGATGCGCAGCTCCACGGGCGTCCCCTCGCCGTGCAGGAAGAAGGCCACCAGGGAGCCGTCCGGCGAGAGGCAGGGCCGCACCGGCCCGGCGCCGGACTCGTAGCCGTAGCGGAAGAGCGGCCGCTCGGCGAGCCGGTGGCGGGCGCCGCGCACCTCGAGCACGAAGCCGTGCTCGGGGTCGCTCGCCAGGCTGGCCGCTCCGGCCCGGGCCAGGCACTGGTCCTGGTAGTGGCCGGCCGGATCGTCCCAGGAGCCGACCGCGGCGAGCCCGCCCGCGCCCAGGTGGTTGCCGCTGCGCGGATCGACGCGCACCCAGCGCAGGTACTCCGGGAAGCCGACGTAGGCCAGCACGCGGCCGTCGCGGGCGAGCAGGGTGCGGTGCACCCCCTGGAGCTTGCCCAGCCGGCGCGGCTTCCCGCCGGCGCGGGCCGGCGCGATCCAGATGCCCTTCTGGCCCTGCTCGTACTCGCTCACGCCCCAGCCCACCTGGTTCGTGTCCAGCCAGAACGGGTGGTAGGCCTGGCCGGAGAACACCTGGGTCGGCTCCCCCGAGGGCGTCAGCAGCCACACCCCGAGAAGCCGGCCGGCCTGGGCGATCTCGCCGTCGTGGCCGTAGTACTCGTGGGCCGCGTTGGCCACCACCCGCCGGCCGTCCGGGGACCAGGCCAGGCAGGGCGTCGAGCCGTGCAGCCCGAGCGAGGCCAGGGCCTCGAGCGGCGCGGGCCCGGCCTCCACCAGGGCGGCGGGCCCGGCGCGGCCTCCCCCGCTCTCCAGGGGCCGGGTTGGGGAGGGCGGCATCCCGGGCCCGGTGGGCACCGCGACCACGCGCACCCGGTAGCCGTCCTGGCCCGGCGTGAGGTAGGCCACCTGGCGCCCGTCGGGCGACAGGCAGGGGGCCACCGGCCCGCCGTGGCCCTCGGGGTAGTCCTGGGCGAAGGAGAACGGCCGCGCGACCAGGCCGAACTCCCCGGACGGGGTGGCCACCACCAGCTCGTCGCCCTCCCAGCGCGCCTCGACCCCGCCCGCCCGCTGCGGGCACTGATCCACGGCGAGCTCCGGCGTGCTCCAGGAGTCCGCCGGCAGGCCCAGGGCCGGCTGCACCGCGCCCGTGCGCGGATCCACCAGCACCCAGGCGCTGCCGCCCGAGTAACCCTGGAACACGAGCACCCGGCCGTCCCGCGCGAGCAGGCTCCGGTGCGGGGTCGCGAGCTTGCCGAGCGGGGTCAGTGCGCCGCCCCGGGCGGGCACCAGGAACACCCCCTCGGGGCAGTCCTCGTAGCCCGAGCAGGCGAAGCCGAGGGTCTCGTCGGTGAGCCAGAAGGGGTGGTAGCCCTGCTGGGCGGCCACCTGCCGGGCCTGGCCGGAGGCCAGCTCGAGCACCCAGATGCCCAGCCGGGCGCGGTGCCGCCGGATCTCCTCGTCGAACCCGTAGTACTCGTAGGCCGCGTTGATCGCCAGGCGGCGGCCGTCCCGCGACCAGGCCAGGCTCGGGGTGGAGCCATGGAGCTCCACCTCGGCCAGGGCCACGCCGCCGAACGGCGGCCGCCCGCCCGGCGCGGCCTCGAGCGCGCTCCACTGGAGCCCCGCCGCGGCCAGCACCCCGAGCACCGAGATCCACTGCGCCCAGCCCATGCCCATGCGCCCTCCTCGCCGCGCTCCGGGGGCGCGGCGGGCCACAGCATACCAGGTCGGGCGCAGGATTTCCGCTCCGCGGTCCGGCGTGGTACATTCGGCCCCGTGGAGCCCCAGACCCCAGCCACCCCGCGGGAGCCGAGCGCCGAGGAGCGCGCGCTCCACGCGCGCCACTTCGGCTGGCTGCGCGCGCGCTGCGAGCGCCTGCTCGCCGGCGCGGAGTCCGCGGAGGCCGCCGCGCTCCAGGCGCTCGCCGGCCTGATCCGCGAGGGCGCCGGGGGCGACGAGGCGGCCCGGCTCCTCAAGCTCTCGGGGGACGTGTGCGTCGAGCGCCTGCGCGGACAGGGGCGCCTGGACGCCGAGTGGAGGCGGCTGGTGAAGGGCGCGGCCCCGGGCGACGCGCCCGAAGGCGCCGCGCTCCGGGCCCAGATCCTCTCGCGCCTGCCCGGCCTGCGCCCGGCCGATCGCGGCCTGGCGCTCGACCACTGGCTCGACGGCCGCACGGCCGGGGAGATCGCCCGCGCCCGCGGCCTCGCGGAGCGGGCCGTCACCCGCCGCCTCGAGCGGCTGCGCGCCGCGCTGGACGAGCGCCTGCGGGAGGTGGACGGCGTGGGGCTCACCGCGCCGGCCCCGCCCCTGGACCCGGCCAGCCTGCCCCGGCCCGACGAGGCGACCCTGGCCCGGCTCACGGGGATCGTGGACGCGCTGCCCGCGCGCCCGATGGGCGGCCCGCGCAGGCGCCTGGCCGATCCCGGGGTGTGGGGCCCGGCGCTGGCCCTGACCGCCTTCACCGGGCTGCTGCTGTTCATGCTGTGGCCCGCGCCGCCCGTCCGGCAGGAGCCCACGCCGCTCGGCCCGCTGACCACCTCGGTCGAGCTGATGCGCTACCGCGACGGCCGCCCCGATCGCCCGGTGCCCGGGGATGACCTGCCCGCGGGCGAGACCCTGGGCCTGCGCGTGACCACCAGCGAGGACCGCGTGATGGTGGTCACGCGCCTGCCCGAGGTCGGGCCCGCGACCGGGGTCCCGGGGCTCGAGTACTGGCCCGTGCCGGCCGGCGCGCCGCTCGACATCCCGCCCATGCTCGCGCCCGGCGACCCGGGGCAGGAGCGCCTGTTCTTCTTCTTCTGCAGCATGCCCCTGTCCACCCAGACGCTGCTCGCGCTGACCGCGGAGGCCCACCCGCCCGGCATGGACGGGCGGCGCGATCTTGCGGGGGTCCACCTGAAGGACGTCGCCGACTGCCAGGTGCGCTCGCTGCTGCTGCGCCGGCAGCGCTGAAGCCCGCGCGCCTAGGGCGTACCCAGGTCGGCGTGCACGATGGCCCGCGCCTCGGCCACCTCGGCCAGGCGATCGACCAGCACCAGGCTGGACTGCGCCGGGTCGAGCTCGGGGAAGCGCGACAGGTCGAAGCCCGGCTCGAGCTGGCCCAGGGCGGCCAGCGCGGCGCCGGCCACCCGGGCGAGGAGCGCGGGGCCGAGCTCGGCCGTCAGGAGCCCCTCGAGCCAGGCGCGCTCCTCGGCCGAGGCGGTCCGGCCGTCCACGCTCGCCGCCACGAGCTCGACCAGCGCGTGGCGCGCCGCGCCCGGCAGGGGCGCGAGCAGACCGTCCTGGACCCCCAGCCCGGCCGCCTGGGCCAGGCTGAGGAAGCCGTCCGCCTGGTAGGCCGCGCCCGCGCGGGTGAGCTGCAGGCTGAAGCCCAGATCGCCGAGCTGCAGCTCGAACGCCTCGCCCCCGCCGGCGCAGGCGTTCACCAGCGGCGCCAGGCTGGGGCGCAGGCTCAGGGCGAGGGCGCCCACGCCCAGCGCGGGGTCGAGCCCGAGCGCCGCCCCGTCGAGCTGGCGGTCGAGCGCGCCCGCGTCCCAGGCCGCCTGCAGCAGCATGTTGGCCAGATCCAGGGCCGGCACGCTCTGCACGCCGCGGCCCTGGCTGGGCCGGCCGGAGAAGCCCGCATCCGGCCCCAGGCAGCCCGCCAGCAGCGGCTGGCCCAGGTGATCGTCGTCCGCGTGGGCGGCCACCGCCGGGAGCCGCTCGACCGCGGCGCGGGCCGCGAACTCGAAGCGCCCACCGAAGCCGGCCCGGAAGAGCATCTCGTCCAGGCGCGAGGCGAGGGGGGCCACCAGGAGCGGCCCGGCCGCGCCGAACGGGTCGCCCAGGACGAGCTCGGCCGGCGGCTGGAACGCGGCCAGCACGTCCTCCAGGAACGGCCGGAAGAAACACACCGGATCGAGCGTGTCCTCGCAGGTCAGCACCTGCCCGAGCACCCACTCGAGCACCGGCTGCAGCGCGTCCAGCACCGGATCGACGAGCTGATCGGCCATGTCGGCGATGAACTGGGTGTCGAGCTGGAAGCTGCCCAGATCGATGAGGTAGCCCACCAGGTCCACCTGGCCGAGGTCGATGTCGAGCGCCGACAGCGCGCTGAGGTCGAGCCCGCCCGGCTCCACCGCCAGGGCCATCTGGTCCAGGGTCACCCGCGGGGCGCCCGCCGCGAGGAAGGCGAGCAGCTCCGCCTCGAGCGACATGCCCGAGGCGGTCAGCCCGACCAGCGACGGGGTGGACAGGGTGGAGACGATGATGGCCACCGGCCGCGGGAGGGCGGGGGCGGTGCAGATCTCGAGGTACTCGTCCAGGCAGTGGCCGTTGCCGCACACGCTCTCCGCCAGCCAGCAGGCGAAGGCCGGGTCCATGCCGCTCGAGTCGCTCAGCCGCACCCGGACCTCGAAGGTGAGCGCGCCCAGCAGGCCCAGGTCGGCCCGGAGCCCCGGGTGCGCGACGCCCTGGGCGTCGGTCCAGGCGCGGTAGCGCACCTGGGTGCGCAGGCCGCCCTGGCTGCTCGCGAGCTCGAACACCTTGGCCTCGCCCGGGCGGAGCTCGGTGAAGGCCAGCTCCAGATCGAAGCGGCCCACGAGCTGCACGTCGAGGTCCAGCGTGCCGATGGTGACCAGGTCCCAGGTCTGATCGATGACGGGGAAGGTCTCCTGGACGGGCGCGGGCAGCTCCTCGAAGCGCACCCCGTTCAGGCCCACCTCGAGCAGCGAGGCGACGTCGGCGAGCGGCGCGCAGGTGTAGGCGCCGGCCGCGTCGTGGCCGCACGGATCGTAGGGCGGCGCGTCGGTCGGCCGGCCGCGGTCGAGCGCGCGGTCGAGCAGGCTCGCGTCCCAGGCCTCGGAGAGCAGCCGGCCGGGCAGCGGCTCGGCGGCCAGGAAGTCGGCGGCGTAGTAGAAGGCGCGCGTCATGCGCGTGGTCTGGCCGACCTCGTCCTCGGCCACCACCTCGACGGTGTTGAGCCCCGCCGCGGCCGGCACGAGCAGGCTGAAGGCGCCGCCCGGGTCCAGGCTGGCCTCGCGCTCCACGCCGTCGCGGGTGCGCACGGTCACCCGGCGGACGCCGCTGCCCGCGTCCAGCGCCCGGCCCTGCACCGCCACCTCGGCCGCGGGCGTGTCCTTCCGCAGGGTGTCGCCGCGCTCGGGGCGCTCGAGCAGGAGCTCGGGCCCGGCGCCGTCCACCCGCAGCGAGCGCTCGGCCCGCAGGCTCCAGGGCGCGGGCAGGCTGGCCACCCAGGTGTGCAGGCCCTCCTGCCGGAGCGCGTAGAGGTCGCCGCCCAGCGGCTCGGCCGCGGCCGGCGCCGGGGTCTGCCAGTCGACCGCCTGCCCGGCGAGCTCCGCCCCCAGCCGATCGCGCACCACGTAGCGCACCGCGACCTGGTCGTCCACGGCGTACACGGGCAGCTCGGGGTCGACCAGGATCTCGAGGCTGGCCGGGGTGCGCGGGACGCTCAGGGTGACCTGGTCGGTGAGCGCCTCGAAGGGCGCCGCCAGGCGCACGCGCCAGGTGAACTCGCCCTCCTGGGAGAACTCCCAGCGGCCGTCCAGCCCCTCGAGGATGGCGCTGGGCGCGGGGGTCTCCCAGCTGGCCGGCACGTCCGGCAGCACCACGCCGTCCATGTCCAGGACGACGTACCCCAGGCGCACCGCGTCGCCCACCTGGTAGGTCGCCTGCGCGGGCTCCACGGTGATCTGCACCGAGGCGGGCACGCGGACGATCTGGTGGATGCGCGGGTCGTCGCAGCCCGCCGCGCACAGCGCCCACAGGACGACAAGGGACGTGCAACCCATGCGGCTCATCGCGCGCTCCTCCTGCCGGGCGAACCGGCTGGGACTCCTGCCGAGTGTTCTACACCGGGAGGGCGGGCCGGCGCCAGGGGGAGTCACCCGCCCCGGGTGAGCTCCCGCTGGCGCAGGATGGCCAGCAGGAAGCTCGCGGCGAAGACGAACAGGCAGAGCTGCTCGAAGAACTCCGCGCCCGTCTGCCAGCGCTGCGACAGCGCCCCGAGCGCCAGGAACGAGGCCGCGTGGGCGATGCCCGCCACCACCACGGCGCTCCACACCCCGGCCAGCGCCCCGCCGCCCATCTGCACCGCGAAGCGGCGCACCGCCAGGCACAGGCAGGCCACCAGCGTGCCGAGGGAGACCGCCACCAGACGGAAGATCTGCATCTGCCGGGCGGCCACGTTCCTGAACTCCTCGCTGAGGAAGGTCAGGTTGCCGGCCAGGGCCCAGGTGGCCACGGCCAGCCCGCCGACCAGCGCCATCAGGGCGAAGTCCCGCCCGAGCACCCGGAACGGCAGCCCGGTCGCGCGCCAGGCGTGGATGGCCACCCCCAGGGCGGCGGCGAAGGCCAGGTCGCTCAGCGTGTACAGGTAGCGCAGCCCGGCGGTGTAGAACAGGAACAGCGCGGGCGACCCGGTCACGAAGCCGGGCACGAGGTCGAAGTACAGGCTGGCCAGCCGGAGCTGGGCCAGCAGCCGCACCACCAGGAACACGGCGAAGAGCGTCCAGATGCGGCGGTTGGGCTCGCTCGGCTGGAAGCGGGCGCGCACCGCGAAGGCCAGCCCCAGGGCCGCGAGCTCCACCCCCAGGGTGGCCAGGAACAGGCCGCGCGCGACGAGCAGCCCGGCCCGGTCGGAGACCCCCAGCGCCAGGCCGGCGAACAGGGCGGTGGCGGCCAGGCTGGTCGCCAGGAGCAGCCCGAGGGCCAGCCGGGTGCGGCTCACGGCGGCCCCCCGCGCCGCTGGATGTCCTCGAGGATGCGCGCGGCCAGGTGCTCGCCGAGCAGGGTGCGCAGCATGGGCCGGAGCCCGGCGATCACCTCGGGCAGGTCGGCCGGGGTGAGCTCGGCCGGATCCTTCCGGGCCCGCTGGCAGGCGATCTCGACCGCCTTCTGGGCGGTGAACTTGCCCAGCAGCGGCGAGAGGACCTCGAAGATCACCTGGTTGAGGTTGCTCGACTCAGGCATGGGCCCCGATCCGTGTCGGTGATACCACCCCGCACGGGCGGAGTATTCCACGAAGAAGGGGCCAGGTCCAATTCTTGTTCGCCCCCCTCAGGGGGCCGCGCCCGCGGGCAGCAGGCGCCCGCGCTCGTACCGCGCGGTCCCGGCGAGGCGGCCGTCGGGGGCGTACCGGCGCCACTCCCCGTCCCGGCGGCCGTGCCAGTAGGCGCCCTCGACGTGCGGGCGGCCGCCCGGGTGGTACAGGCGCCAGGGGCCGTGCTCCGCGCCGCGCCGGTAGGACACCTGGCTGCGCAGCCCGCCGTCGGGCCAGTAGAGCGCCCACTCGCCCTCCACCAGGCCGTCGCGGAAGGTGGCCAGCCCGCAGGAGCCATCCTCGTGGAAGAAGGCCGCCGGGCCCTGCCGGCGACCCTCCCCGTCCACGCACGACAGCCCGTCCTCGGCGAGCGCGCTGCCCTCGGGGCAGGTGCTCGGGGGCTCGCAGGGCCCCTGCGCGCAGCCCGCGGCCGCCGACAGGAGCAGGCAGGACACCAGGAAGTGGACCTTGTCTCGCATGACGCCCTCCGCGCCGGGCGTCGCATAAGCAGGAGCCGTGCCAGGATCGCGATCGCTTTGATTTCAGCGCGTTGGGTGATGCGTGCGGCGCGCGCGGTGCGTCCTTGCGTCCACACCCGGGCCCTCAGCACTCCCGGTCGCCCACCCACTCGCCCCGGGCGCGCATCCGGGCGATCTCCTCGTCCTGGAGCTGGCGAAAGTTCACCTTGCCGACCAGGGTCTTGGGGAGCTCGGTGCGGAACTCGATGGCCCGGGGGCAGGCCCACTTGATGAGGTGCTCCTGGCAGTGGGCGATCAGGGCCCGCTCGAGCTCCGGGCCCGCCCGCTCCGGCCGGTCCGGAACCACGAAGGCCTTGACCCGCTCGACCTGGGCCTTGTCCGGCACCCCGACCACGCAGGCCTGGGCCACCTCCGGGTGCCCGAGCAGGATCTCCTCGACCTGGGCCGGGTAGACGTTCATGCCCGAGGACTTGATCATGCGCTTGAGGCGCAGCTTGAAGTAGAAGAACCCGTCGGGGTCCATGCTGGCGAGGTCGCCCGTGTGCAGCCACACCCGGCCGTCCGCGTGGGTGCGCAGCACCTCCGCGGTCTCCTCGGGCTTGTCGAGGTAGCCCTGCATGACCGCCGGTCCGCTCACGCAGATCTCGCCCTCCTGCCCCACGGGCGCCTCCTCGCAGGTGCCCACCCGGACCACCTTGGCCAGCATGTCCGGGAAGGGGATGCCGATGGAGCACTCCCGGTACTCGCCGAGCGGCATGCACATGATGGCGGTGACCGCCTCGGTGAGCCCGTAGCCCTCGAGCAGCTTGAGGTCGCCGCCCGACTTCTTCACCAGCTCCTCGAACCTCTCCTTGACCGGCCGGGGCAGGTGGTCCGCGCCGCAGAAGGCGCCCCGCAGGCAGGACAGATCCGCGCCCAGGAAGGCCGGCTCCCGGATGAGCGCCTCGTACAGGGTGGGCACGCCCACCACGAAGGAGGGCCGCTTCTTCTGGATGAGCTCGGCCACGGTCCGGGCGGTGAACTGCGGCACCAGGATGGCCTTGCCGCCGCCCAGGACCACGGCGTTGATGCACACCCCCAGCCCGAAGCCGTGGAAGATGGGCAGGATGGCCAGCATGCTGTCGCCGTCGGACATGCTCACCCAGGAGACCGCCTGCATGCCCTCGGCGATGAAGTTGCGGTTGGACAGCAGGATGCCCTTGGGCGTGCCGGTGGTGCCGCCCGAGTACATGATGACCGCGGTGTCCATGGTGCCCATGCGCGCGGGGGGCGGGTCCGGGTGACGACCGCGGGCGAGCTCGTGCCACCAGCGCACCCGGGCGTCGGGCGGCACCGGCTTGATCTTGCGGCCCTTGGTCAGCCTGAAGCCCAGGGCCTTGGGCCAGGGCAGGTAGTCCGGGATGCGCGCCAGGATCAGGCCCTCGAGCGGGGCCTCGGCCATGGCCTCGCGGAAGGCCGGGTAGAAGGCGTCCAGGGTGAGCGCGTGGGTGGAGCCGCTGACCTTCAGGTAGAAGGCGATCTCCTTCGGGGGCGAGAGCGGGTGGATCATGCTGCAGACCGCGCCCAGCTTGTTGGCCGCGTAGAAGCAGATGATGCCCTGGGGCGAGGTGGGCATGGAGATGGTGATGCGCGCGCCCTCGCGCAGCCCGGCCGCGTGCAGCGCCGCGGCCATGCGGTCCACCTCGCCGAGGAACTCCCGGTAGCTCTCGACCGTGCCGAAGAAGTCCCAGGCCGGCGCGTCCGGCACGCGCTCGGCGGTGCGCCGCA
>Ga0116143_10004240_pt1 | contig 13761 bp, 22 predicted proteins | sample AD_UKC034_MetaG_FD_89745 | JGI IMG/M metagenome (GOLD analysis project Ga0116143, IMG submission 89745) | Active sludge microbial communities of municipal wastewater-treating anaerobic digesters from USA - AD_UKC034_MetaG | ecosystem: Engineered > Bioreactor > Anaerobic > Digestate | place: USA...
CTGTCCGTTCCGGGCTTGAGCCCCTTCTTTGCGGCCTGCCGCTTGAGCTTTCTCTCGACCTTCTTGGGCACGCCTATCCTCCGAAATTGTCGGTGCAGGAGTAATCGTGAAGGGGCCGAATGGTCACCGGTGACGGAGCAGCTGCTGAACTCTGTTGGGATGCGTAATAGGCGAGCCCGCCAAACGCCGCGATCTGGACCGTGACCATGATGCCGATGAACCACATGAGCTGCTTGGACGAGCGGGAGATCGTCTTGTTGATCGAGTCTATCCCGCACTCCGCCTCGATGAGGCGGGACTTGAGGCTGGTCTCCCCATGGAATATCTCCCGGAACCCCTCATCTATGACCCGGTGCTTCTCCTTGTTCACCTCGGAATCCACGCACAGCTGCCGGATCTTCGCGTCCTGGATGCAGGGGTTATGCGCGGCCATCGGCGTACCTCGGCGGTCTCTTCTTCGCTGTGGCGTCGCGCATGAACAGCTGAACGAACCCATACCCGTACAGGACGATCTCCAGAACGAGATCCGGGTCTAGGATATACCCGAGGTCTGTGGCGGCCGCTACGATGATTGCGACAACGCCGGCTGCCGTAGAACGGCGGTTTGAAACGACGCGAAAGACCAGGCTTTTCAAAAGGGCTGCGGTGCGAACCATGGCCATGTTCTTAACCCTTTCCGAGAGAGGCCGCCGCTGTCAGCTCATGGTGTGCATAACCAATACCTCGCGTGCTTCATGGGATCACCGGCCTTCCCCCATCTCTCTCATATGAGTGTTGCGATCGGATAAAATTATGACTGCTTTTTGAAAAAGGTTAAGCGAAAACGTATAAATGCAATTATTATGGGCAATTACATCATGTGAAAAATTAGCCTAAATGATGCGCCGGAAGGTTTTTGCGGTCGGCGCCTTGGTCTTGCGCTTCATCTTCTTGGCCGCCTTCTTCGTGAATACCTGGGGCGCGGCCCTCCCCCCGAATCGCCTGCGCTTCTCGGGCAGGCGGTCGATCTGGATCCCGAACCTTCTCAGGCAGAACGCCCTGAAGGAGTGCGGTTCGATCTTGTTCCAATCCCCCCGGATCGCCACGAGCTCGCCCTCGCGGAGCGCATCCGCAAGCACCATGTTCATGCACCCGATGATCTTCGCCGCCTCGGTGAACGTAATGGGATTCTCAAATGCCATAGGTCGCGCGCCCTTCTTATCCGGAGTGGTCCCGGTATGGCCTGATCATCCTCATGATCTGTGGCCGCCTGAGCTTTGCCAGCGCGCCGGCGGTGTACCGGATGCCGCTGGAGGTTGTCTTCTCGCATTCCTCGATCTGCCGAACTCTCTCCCTGGTGGTGTGCAGCACTTCCCCGGTGAGCTCCAGCGTCGCCTCGCCCAGATCGCAGACATCCAGGACGCAGGAGTATTTCATTTCGGAGAGCATCCTGATGATCTGCTCGTCGGTGTGGTGTGCCAGCAGGAGCGCCTCGCGGGGCTTGATCACCCAAAGGGCGTGCCACCTGCAGCGCACCCACGGGCAGGGCCTCGGGCCGTCGATGCAGTCCGCCCGGATCCTGGGAGCCTCCTGATCCAGCGCACCGAGGACCTCGGAAATGCTTGGTGGCCGCGCCTCGCGCATCGGGGCATCGCCGGGCACAGGCTCGTCACCCGTCAGCGTCCTCGCATACAAGAGCAATCTTGACGCGCGGCGATTCAGAATAATGCTTCGTAGCCGAGAGCGAGCAGATTTGCTTATCGTCAACATAAAAAAGCCCCTGCATGACGTCCTCGACGTGTTTGACGATGTTGCTCAGATCGGGCTTGACCTTCAACGGAGCCACCCTGCCTGCCAGGGCTTCCGCTTTTTTCTTTTTCGACCAGCTCTCCGGTATGGGATAGTACGCCACGACATACAGGCTGATCCTGCCGGTATGGGGCTTCGAGGGGGCGCCTTTGGCTATTTGCCATCCGAGCTTATCCTCTTCGAGTTGCTGTTTCTTGTCCTTGTGAACACGGCCAACCCACTTGTCCGCACCACTCGCCGTCTTGATCTTGAACGCAGTCGCTCTTGCTCTCGCCTGGCCTCTCGGCGGTCCGGGGACCTCGAACACATACTCTTTGGGCATCGGCATGATTGCCTCCAACGGCGTGGATTGGCGGGGCGCTTTTCAGATGCTCAAGGAGATCGATCCCTGCGGGGAGGGTTTTTCCGAATCGCTGGGCGCTAAGGAAGATCAGGATCATTCGCCCGCCTTGCCGTTTTGCAATGCATGATTGCATTTCAGTCCTCGATAATCAACCATATACTTAACCAATAGCCCGGGTAGATAGCCTGTTACTTAGCCAAAATCCCGTGGGTACGCCGTGAGGCTCGCATTCGTCCCGCCTTTGAGCGCTGCTGCATTGGCATCCTGAACGGCCGCCAGGTAGAGCCCCTCATGGTACATGGCCTTTGCGGCGTCGGTCCACGGCTTGCCGGCCATCTTGAGCAGCTCCGCGATCGCCTTGTTCGCGATCCCCTCGGCGTGATCCTCCAGGAGAAAATCCGGCAGCGCGGTTGCGGTGGCGCTCGGCCGGTGCACCCGTTTGACCTCCACCACATCCGTCGCATTAAGAGGCCCCGAGAATATGATCTTTGAGTCCTTCACGGCCTTGGCGTACTCGATGCCCGGCTTCATGGGCGTCTCGTTCTTGATCACGTTCGAGATCGCTATGATGCTGGCGTCATCCTCGTTGGTGAGCTGATACACGGTCTGCGCCTCGAGGGGATCGGCCGCCAGGGGCTCGTTCTCATCGGGACCGTCCTGCCAGACCCACGTATCCTTGCAGTATGCCCGGGCAGCCTTCCTCACGGCGTCCTCGATGAGAAAATCCGGGCAGCCGGGAACGTGGGGAATGATCAACGGTCGGAAATCGATCAGCGTCGCCATGGTTATCCCTCCTTCCTCTGATGGAGTAACAGCCCGGTGTCTTCGCTCTTGCCGCATGAGAACATGAACAGATCGAAGTGGTGCTTGGCGTGGACGGGGAAGTTCGGGTTGCCGGTGAGCTTGTTGAGCGCCCTGAATACCGTGTAGTCCACCAGTCCGTTTGCGTGCCGTTTGTTCACGCTGAATTCGTTCGAGACCCTGCTCGAATCGTCGGGCATGGCAGACGAGACACAGAGGACGGCGGCGCCTTGTGCGGCGGGGGGCCACACCTCAAAGGTGCTCTTGCTGCGCTCCGGGTCGTAGATGAAATGCTTGATCACCAGGGAGCCCTCGTCTCTCGCCCAATCCGGCCTCAGCTCGTCGAGCAGGGCCCGGGCAATCGGCCGGATCGCCTGGCCGCTCACATTGCGTGGAACATCGATCAGGCAGTGGCTCTTCGCGGGTATGGCCTGCACGACGCCGGTCTGGAGAATGAGGGGCTCGGTCACCGAGGTGGCTTCCGGCACCTGGAGGGCAACCTCGCGCTGCCCGTCGAGGAACCATGCCCACAGCTCGTCCTCGTTGTGGTAATCGGCCCCGTAGTCGTTGAGGATTCTCTTGGCGCGCCCGATGACTCCCGATGGGTTCAGCAGCATCTCGAATGCCATGCCCTACCCCCTCACTCCGCCGCCGGCTCCTCCCGTCTCGGCGCAGGTCCTGTAGTTGTAGGATTGAGGTTCTGGTCGAGCGCCTCGATCACGATATCCTCCAAGGCGAACAGCTCGCGCACATAGGCCGGATGCATGACGGCCTGCTTGCCTTTGTGTATCACCAGGACCGGGTCGCCCTTGAACGCCACCAGGTTGGGGTTGGAGTGCAGGCCGGCATGGTTCCTGAACACCATGCCGGTTGCCTTGTTGTAGACGAGAGGGGTGGCCGGCGCGTCCTTTGTGACGAGGCCCTGGCGGATGTTCTCCAGAACCACTTCGCGGGTCAGTACCCCCTCGCTCGCCTGTTGATCGGCCTGCTCTTCCATTATTTTCTTGATCTGAGCGATGAGCTGGGCCTTGTTGCCGGTGATGTCCTTCCCGAACGTCTCTCTGGCGAACACCACGATCTCCGCCGCCGTTTTGGTCCTCAATTCATCGATATTCACTGTCACTGCCATCCTTCAATTCCTCCATGTTAAAGGGGCCGGTTATGTTCCGGCCCCTGGTTTATCGTCCCTTGCCTGGTTTCACCTAGATCATCGACGTGCTGAGTCCGCGCATATCGAGGAACACCGCCACGAAGTGCACAACACAGGTGTCGAGCGCCGCTCCTGGGTCGAGATAGATCGCACCGTCCTTAGCGCTGATTGCCCCGATGCCGATCTCGTCCGCCGCTCCCGCACCGCCGCCGTTCTTGATGAGGGTTCCGGCAGCAGCATTGAGATTGACAGAGTCGAGATATGCGTCTGCGTTGGTCCCGTCACCGATCTCGGCAGTCGCCGCGTCTCCCTCCGGAGTGATGATCTTGGCGCTGATGTGCTCCAAGACCATCCCTGCGGGCTGATTGAATATCTTCGCCCGATCTGTGGCTGCGAGAGGGGTGTCCACCGCGCTGAAGGTGATTTCCTCTTTGTAGAGATGCCCCTCGTTGACTGCGCTGCGCCCTGCGGCCGCGTTTCCTACTGTGAGATCAAAATCTGCCATGGACGCACCTCCTTATGCAGCCTTCTTCACTGTTGCATAGAACAACAGGGAAGGCTGGGTTACTTTCCAGTCGTAAACCTGCAGGCCCCGGATCAGATCACCGAACGTGTTGGGGTTCCGGAGCTTCTCGGTTTTGACGATCTGCGTTGCGTAGGTGATCGCCTCGGGATGCCCGGCCAGGATATAGTCGTACCCACCGGACTGATACAGGTTGGTCGTGCCATACACCTTGGTCCGGTCGATCGTGCCGATGAAGCCGGTCCGAAGCATGGATTTGCCGTCGCCCATCTTCGAAGCATCCAGGAAGTTCGGGTTCTTCTTGATGAGCCCTTTGAGCCAGTTGGGTACGAGCACCCACCGGTTGCCATCATCCGGGACGAAGTTGTCGTCGAACGCGACGCCGATATCCACCATGAGATCGAGTGCATCATCGGCATCCATCGCGACGTTGTTCCATACCTGGTTGCCGCTCGCCACGTCGCTGTAGACGTCCGCGAACAGCTCCCGATCGATATAGTTCTTCGTCTTGATGGAAGCGTTGTCGGTGACTTTCTGAACCCACGGGACATCCGACTGCCGGCGATCAACATCATCCACCGGGAAGTTGAAATACACACCCCTGGTGATGGTGAACTCGGTGCCTTTGTCCTCGACGGTCTGCGACTCGAGCTTGAGACCCTTGTAGTATTTCCGGATCTCGACCTCCGGATCTCTCCGGATGATAACCTTATCGCCCTGGTCCTTGATCTCGCCCTCATAGTTGTGATTGCATATTTCTGACGCCAGGGCCTGCTCGTAGTAATTCTTCAACATATTCCCAGACCAGATTTCCGGTACGAAATACCCGTTCGGGATCTGGCCATAGCCTTGCGCTGCTGGAAACTGTCCTGCCATGTTAGGTCATGGTTACCTCCTACCCGTTGCGTTGGTGTTACGTGTATAGAGCGGGGTTTCCCCACTCTACGACGATCCGTTTCTCTTCCTGCGCTTTCTGAACCAGGGGCCACAGCTCGGCCCACTTCTGTGAATCGCCTCGGCACAGCTTCATGACCTCCTGGATGTCCGCCTGGGTTACCGGCATTCCGGCCTTGAGCTTGTCGACCGCGCTCTTCGGGCCTGTGTCGGGCACGAGAGGCTTGGGCTTGCGGTCGTTCTGCAGGTCGCCGGCAGCATCATTGTTGCGCTTTTCGGCGATTGTCTGCGTGAGGCCCTTGCTATAGTCGCTCTTAGCGAACTCCTGGAGAATCTGAATGACCATACCTGCCGATGCGCCCTTGCCGGGCTCGTCGGGGAAAAGCATGCGAAAATAGTCATCGCCTGCCGGGTGGCTGAGCAGAAAGTTGTCGAACGCCGGGTTCAGATACCGCCGGCCGCTCTCGTCAGTCCGATCGCCGTCGAAGACCAAGCTCTGCCAATTCGGGATCGCTTTCGCAATCGCGTCGGCGTGCTCCTTCTTCTTGCGCTCGGCCTCTTCGAGAGCCCGCCGTCTGGTGTCCTCGACAAAGGTGTCCACCACGGGCTTCACCTGGCTGTGCAGCGTCTGCTCGACCTGGGTGATACGAGACTGTGTCGTCTGCTCGAGGGCGTCAATGTACTCGAGTATAACGCCCCCAATCTCGGGGAACTCGTCGGCCAGGGCTCTCAGACGCTCCTTCTTCTGCTGAAGGGTTTCCGCCTGAGTGCTTGTCTGTGCCTGTGTCCCCACATCACCCGTGTGCTCCCCTCCGGCTCCATGCTGAGATGCATCAGCGCCTTTCGCCTGGGGTTGTCCCTGGTCAGGTGGCTGGACCGAGAGCAGGATCTGGATCTGACTCCTGAGGTCAGCCATCTCTTTTTTGAGCGAGGCGTTCTCCCCGCTCACGCGGTCCGCGTAGGACCGCAGGTGGTCGTAGTTTTTCTGCAGCTGCTCGACATCCGGAGCGCTAGCGGGCTTGTCCGGCGCTGCCGTCTCTTTGATCGCCTCGTCCTTGTCCGCATCCTGCTTGTCCGTCTTGTCCGTACCTGACGGGGCTGGCTGGCCCTCTTCTCCCGGTGTTGCCTGCTGCAGTTGATCGGTGGTAGCGCCAGGGGCCGCCTCCAGGGGCTTGCCCTCGGGATCGAGCCCGAGCAGCTTATATCCCTCGGCCGCCTTGTCTGCCGCTTCCTTGATCAGGTCTTTTTTCTTCCGTGGCATTATTTACCTCCTGTGGGGCTGCGCCCGTTGCCGGGCCGCTTATCCGTCTACAGGGTGTGTATCCCGCCGCGCCGGGGCGCGAGCCCTGCGCTCGCATTGTCCCTCGCTGCGTTCTCACGCGCCCTTCTCGCCTCCATGATTTTGCGCGCATCCTCGAACATGCCGAGGATCTTCCGGTACGCGACCGCCTCCCAGCGTGCCGCTTCGCGCCCTTCCGGCGTGGCGCCGGACTCATATCTGTCGCGGGCCTCCTCGCGGAGCTCGCTGAAATGCTTGTTGAATTCATCCACTACGAGCGGGTCGTGCCGCCTGATGCTGTCGAGTATGGATGCGAGCCGCTCGTTCATGTGCTATCTCCTCCCTCCCGCTGTCCGCCTGACCGGTTGCGGGGGATTGGCGGGACGGGGAGCGTTCCTCTGCGCCTGGCTCTGCACAGGATTCGGCGGCGCGGTCCTCCTGGCGGGAGCGGGAGCGCCTCCTGTTCCGGGGATGCCGAGGGCTGGCTCGGACGGCCCCGCGCCTCCCTCGATGTCGGGGGCCACGGTGCCGGCCATTTCCTCGTCCGTCATGACCAGCTTGTCCTCGGGGATGTCCATCGACCGGGCGATCTCGCGCGCCCCTTCGACGACCTTGTACCAGGGCTGATGCCCGAATGCGGCGGTGAGCGCCATGATCCGGTCCGCCTGTAGCTCGCGGGCCATAACCGCAGCAACGCCCTTTGTCCGGATCTTCACCCTCGCCAGGATGTCCAGGTTCGGGTTGTAGCGCATGTTCCACAAATAAAACCCTCTGATCAGCGGCTTGATGCCGTAGTTGTCAACGTGCCGCATGATCGTTTTCATAGAGCGGTTGGAGTTGGCGTTGAGGATGCTCGTGCCCGTGGCCGTCCTGGGTGACTTGACCCCAACCAGTCCCTCTGTGACGCTCGGAATGAACGTGGCCTCGTCCATGAACTGCCGGAACAGGTTGATCAGCGCGATGAACAGCTGCGTGTGCGGCTTGAGGTCGTGGATCCGGAACGCCCTGGTCTCCGCCGTGCCGGTCCCCGGATTGATTTTGCTCAGGAACACCCGCCATGCGTGGATGTCCCGCGGGTCCTCTCCCGGAGCGAGCAGCGCCGTGTTCGCCTCGATGAGAGGGCCCGAGGAGATGGCTGCGTTGTCGATCATCATGCGGGCGGCGGCGTTGACGGCATCCTGAGTGTCCTTTGCCAGCATCGGGATGCCCTTACCGAACGGGCTGTTGCCCGGGCGCCTGACGTAGGGGATGAGGTGGTACGGGATCGGCCCTTTGTGCAGCCGTGCCCGGAGGATCCGCCCTTGGCAGAACATCACGTATGCCGTAATCTGCAGGGCGTGCATCTCCTGGGGAACATTGAGCCCGGCCAGCGCCAGTTGCTTGCCGGTGATCGGGCCGTAGTAGTGGTACACGGCATAGCGGTTTGTGGCTGCGGGATCGGTATCTCCACTCAGCAGCCGGAGCTGCACGAGCTCCGGAGTCATCTCGGCATTGCCATAGGGCTGCTCATTGAGGATCGCGAGTACGGCCAGGGGATCGACATCCGGCTCGGTGCACAGCTCGATCATCTCGCCCCGGCTCAGGAGCTCCTCCTCAAAAAATCCGTCCCCGTCCTGCACGTTTGCCGCTTCCATGTCCGGGTAACAGGAGAATATACTGATCGCCCTGACCTTGGGCTTGTAGCCCCGGACCTCTGCCTCTTTGGGGTAGAGCTTCATGGACTGAGCATCCAGAACCATGTCCCACTCGTCCCGGTGGTCGCGGACGGTGATCGGGCCCTTCATCGCGCCGGTGCCGGTGATGCACATCTCCAGGACCGCGCTGTCCAGGTGGGTGACGAAGTCGCTGTCTTCGAGCTGTCCCTCCATCTCGCTCTTCAGGTCCTCGGTGCGCACCCGGATCTCCTCCTGGATGACCTCGCGGGTGATGCCCGCCTGGAGATACTGCGGGGGGAGCATGAGATGCCGGGGTACCGGCTCGGGCTCCAGGTCCCAGGGCGAATCATCCGTGCCGACGAGGAACTCCATCACTGCGGCGTGGCCGGTGTGAACCTTCATGCCGGTGAATCCGAGCCACATCGCACAGCGCCCGGTCGCCCGGATCTTTGCCAGTGTCGCGGCGTCGTACTGCCCGTCATAGCGCCGGTAGCACTCCAGCCACTCCTGTTCGAGCAGCATCCGTCGCACTTTCCGCTCGCTTAGCTTGCCCTGCAGTCCCGCCACGAGAGAGGATGGGTTGGGGAGCTGCGCCAGGCCGTTTGCTACCTCCTGGCCTCGCTGCATGAGGATCTCGCCGCCGGGGGTGGATGGGTTCTGCACCACCATCGTTGCGGGGTTCGTCGCGCTTGGAAACGGGATCACGTTGGAGGTGGGTGGGATGTTGTCCATCATGTCAGTACCCCATTCTCATGTCGCCCGGCTGGTGCCTGGGCGCCCTCCTGTAAATGACCGCCCTGGCCGTCGCCTCGGAGATGGCCACGTCCGCGCCGCTCATCACGAGGTAGCGGGTGGCGTCCATCAGGTGGTCGTTGACCTTGACGATCTTCCCGTTTTCGTCCCGGTGGTAGATCCGGAACTCGCCGAACCATGCGACCAGGGAGGAGAACACCACCAGGCGGCCCTCGGTGAATCGCCGCCACATCTCCAGGAGTCCCGCCTCGACGGAGTTGTTGGCCTTTTGCAGATCGAGCCCGAGATCGCGGTACTCCTCCAGGAGCTTCGCGCCGTCGCGCTGCCCGCTATCGTCCGAGTGCGGATCGATTACGCCCGGGATCCAGTTGCCCCTCGCCTTGATCGCAGTGGTGTGTATAGCTGGCGGCTCCTTGCCGACCTTGTACTCGTTGTAGAGGTAGAGGATGTCTCCCTCGGTGTCCCAAGCCCCCCATGCGCAGGCGGTCGAGTTCCAGCCCACGTCCATGCCGTAGGCGCGCGGCCAGGTGCGCGGGATTGTGAACGGCTCGCAGGTGATCGAATCCTCGGAGATGGGGAAAATCGCGCCGGCGCCGAGCATGGGAATACCCTCTGAACGCGCCTTGAGCTGATAGGGCGGGATGCCCGCGGCGATCGTCGCTTTCATCTCCGGGGTGAGATGCGGTGCATCGTTCCATCCGGCCATCTGACAGTACCTGCTCATGGCCGTGATGGTAACCCCGGTTTTTAGGGGGGTGACCGGAATTGACAGGGTACTGACACCCCGTTGACAGGGTAGAGCACGTTATTGATACTTGACAGGGGTTTTCAGGTGTGCGTTTTTGAAAATCAAATCATATTCTGGAGGTGGTCAGTGGGAAAAATCGTTTTTCCGAGGACACCCATCTGTGAGGTGTGCAAGAAGGAAGAGGCCGTTTCGTTCAGCTATCTTAAGAACATCCCCGAAGCCAACATAAAAGAGGGTTGGTATTTTTGTGGGTACTGTATCTCTCAGGATTTAGTGGAGGATTACTATATTGAATTTGATAGGTTCTTCCACAGTCCAGCCTCGACAGTTGACTGGCTCGCCCACATAGCAGGAAAGAAGTGGATCAATTGGGCTGATTTTATGGCTATGATGAAAAGATTCAGGGAAGCAACGGGTAGCTTCAATCAGGGTTAGCCCCGGGCTCATAATATCCTCCTGTTAAAAAAGGGGTCTGCGGGGAAAATTCCAGGAAACCCGCTTGATCCCTGCAACGTGATTCTCGTACAGGCGGAAACGGTGGGTAAGGTGAGCAGGAATTTAACACTCACGGGAACTCCTGGATCTTCCCGCACACCGGGCAGAAAATATGCTTTTGTGTTACCTTGAAGAGCTCGTTCCCGCAACCGCCGCAGGTCCAAACCGGCTCATTCTCACAAACATCATACACAAATCTGCCGAGCTGCAGGCCGCACGAGGGACACTTGTGCCAGAGGTCATAGTGCCCGTTTTCTCCCTCTGGGGCGGTATGCTCCCACTCGTGCCCGCAGGACAGGCACCGCGCCTTACCAGTTATGGTGCGCCCCTTCTCCTTCGTGTTCTTCTCTTCCCGCTTCGCCTGCAGGGAGATGACCTTCTCGTCACCCATTCTTCTCATCCTTTACCAAATCCATCCCGAAGTACATCTCCGGGGGGCCGAGGATCTTGATCTCTGGCGGCCTACCAAGCTCCACCTTGTCGGTGCCCTTGGCCTTGATCCCCACCATGCCGTACTTGACAGCATCGAGCACGTGGTCTGATACCTGCCTGTCCCACATCTCCTGGATGAACAGGCCGGGTACGAGCAGATTCCGTAGCCTCCAATTATCGTACGTGTACGGGATGATCCCCAGCTTGCGCTGGACATGCTTGATGTCTTCTTCGAGCCGAGAGGCGGCATCCTGGGCGGCCCCGATCTTTTGTTTCAGGGCCTCCAGGACGTCATAGAGCTTGCGGAGCAGGGTGATCACTTCCCCTTCCCCTTGGGCTTCTCCTGCTCCTCGATCGCCTTGAGCAGGCGCTCGACCTCCTGGTACCTGACAGAGATCGCGGATATTTCCTGCTGCGAGAGCGTGATGTTTGCTGTCAGAGCGTTGAATCGCTCTTCCAGGTACTTCTTCTCCCACACGAGCTCTTGCTTGGTGGGCAGCGCCGGCGTGGTGTCCTTGGTCTTCTTGTCGTTCGCGTAGGCAGGGCTTACGACGAGAATCGTTACGATGATTCCGATAGTGATGATGGCTTTTTTCACGGTTCGGCCCCCCTTTCGCTTCGGATATACTCTGGCATTTTAATGGCCGGCGGCGCGAGGATCTTCCTGTGGATTGTGAATATGGTCCTGGTGCCGATGTGGGAGATGTACTCCTCCCCATCAGGCGGGATTTCGTATCCTTTTTCCACCAGGTGTTCCGTTAGGATCTCGCGCATCTCTTTCTCTGAGAACCGAAACTTGTACTCGACCCTGCCGTCATACTCGAACTCCACGGCCTGGCCTTGCCTGTAGCCGATGATGAGTGCGAGCATTATGGCGATCAATACTCCGATTTTCTTCATACACCCTCCTGGATACGGGGGCCCTTCGGCCCCCTGCTGGATTACGGATTTTGGTAAACCCCTCTGGCTCACATCGTGTCGGGCGGACTCACCTCCTTTCTCATGGGATTATATTCACGTTTGGACATGGGCATCAGAATGGGGTCTTGCCCTCCATCCCTTTGATCTCCGCAAGTACTGCATCCGGGGCCACGTTGAAGATGTATGTTGGTATCCGTATGATCTCGTACCCGCGTTTTCTGAGGTACTTATCTCTCACCTGATCCTGCAGCTTTCTGGCGTTGTGGTGCGGTCCATCGAGCTCGATTATCGTGCTTCCAATCAGGTAATCAACGCGATACGGACCGATCCGATACTGGAACTTGAAGCGAATCCCGCTTTCAACCATCATGTCGTGTAGGATTCGCTCCGTGTTGCTGTCAGCATCCCGCCTGCTCTTCGCGATATCCCCTATGACGCTGCTCGCTTTCTGCATTGGAGGCTTTTTGTGCGTCTTTCGGGTTTTTAGGCTGATATAATTCCTGAACGCCTTCATAATGTCCTGTTGGGAGCACCCCTCCGCTGCCATCTTCTCAGCGAGGGACATGAACTCCCCTATGATCTTTTCATGAAGACTGACAATGCTCGTATTCATTGTAGTTCCCGTTTTCTATGGCAATGATCTTGTCCATGAACGCTTTCGGGTGCTTCGGTTTTGAGATGTGCACCCTGCACAAAGCATGCAACAGGGCTCTCTCGCTCACCCGCATATTCCGCTTTGCGAGCACGTAGTTTACCGCTTCCGGATAGATATTCTCCCGGACCAGGCGTTTGCAGACTTCATCTATCTTGTCCCTGATCCATGAAGGCGACGACTCGACGATGTCTTCCTTGGAGGGCAGTTCAAAAGGGCCTTCTTTTTCTTCGGTTTCTTCCGGAGTTATTACCGGCGCCGCAATGCTTTCCTTTCCTTTCCTTTCCTTTCCTTTCCTTTGTGGGTTATCGCCGGAGTTATCAGGGGTTTCTGCGCCGGTTACAGGGGTTTCGTCCGGTAATAACCCATATCTAGCTTTGACCTGATTGATCGTGATGATCTTATTTGAGCGTTTTCGGTATGCATCACCGAGACTATCAAGGAGGTCTTGAGACATGATCACGCCTGCTTTTTCAAAAAGCTCTCGATCGAGCTTCCCGGTTTTCACCATCATTAACAGCATTTCCGCGCCGGAAACCTCATCACACTTGCAGCGCGAATAAAAGTAGAGCTGATCCGCCTCGTCCTTGATGCATATATGGTGGTCTGGAGTCAGCGTCAGAAGGCGCATAACGTTGGTAAAGAAGCCGGTCCCTTTGCATCCGTATTTGTTTTCGAGGATGAAAAGCGTTCTGCCGTCCTTTGCATAGAACGGGAAGTAATCTGCGTCGTGACGTACTGGCCTTGCCATACCCCTACCTCCTCCCCCTTCGAAACCCGAGCTCTCTGACCACCCCGATCAGGTGCTTGCTGTTGTGCACCCGGCGGTATACGGTCATGTGATTGCATTTCAGGATCTTTGCCGCGCCGATGTACGAGCCGCCCTTGCGGAGCGCAGCCTCGATCTGCTCCACAGACATCGGTATATAGTCCGACCTCTTGGATCTCCTTGCCTGCTTACGGAGTCTCGGGCATCCGTCACAGACGAGCGGGTGTGACTGGTTAATCCTGCATTGCTCCGGTGTGATACGGGCTTTCAGGTGCTCGCAGTAAAACGTGTTGGCTTCGAGCCATGCTTCCTGGGCGTTCATTTCCCCTCACTCAAAATCACCAGCACCCCTCCATCCCTCACCGCTATCACCGCCCCGTCCGGTATGTAGTGCTCAATAGGCGACACCCCGGCGGTCGTCACGGTACATGCCCGGCGCCAGTAGCGGTCGCTCGGCTGGCGCTTGAACCAGATCTCAGCGGATTCGGCCACCTCGCCGAGATAGAGCCATGTCATGGCCGCAGCCAGCAGCCAGGGTGTTGCTCGTCTTGCCAGGTC
>Ga0116143_10004241_pt1 | contig 13761 bp, 13 predicted proteins | sample AD_UKC034_MetaG_FD_89745 | JGI IMG/M metagenome (GOLD analysis project Ga0116143, IMG submission 89745) | Active sludge microbial communities of municipal wastewater-treating anaerobic digesters from USA - AD_UKC034_MetaG | ecosystem: Engineered > Bioreactor > Anaerobic > Digestate | place: USA...
CCCCTATCAGCAAGATCAGCGTTCAGACGGGAACAGCGCACGGAGGTGTTCCGCTGGCCGACGGCAGTATAGCGGAAGTTAAAATTGATTTTGATGTTTTGGAAAAACTGTCGGAAGTTGCCAGAAAACAGTACGGTTTAGCCGGTGCGGTGCAGCATGGCGCATCCACGCTGCCGGATGAAGCTTTTGATAAATTTCCGGCCGTGGGCACTGCTGAAATTCATCTGGCCACCGGTTTTCAGAATATCGTTTATGACAGTCCCGACTTTCCTCAAGACCTGAAAGATCGAATTTATAACTACTTAAAGACGGATTTGAAGGAAGAGTGGAAAGAAAAGGACACCGCAGAACAGTTCATTTACAAAACCCGGAAAAAAGGCTGCGGCCCGTTCAAGCCGGAGATGTGGAATCTGCCGGCGCCGACGCTCCAGAAACTGGGCGACCAGTTGGAGAAACAACTTTCCTTTTTATTCGATAAGCTGAAAGTTAATTCCACATACGAACTTCTGAAACAATATGTTCAGCCGGTGGATGTCAGCGTGGAAATGCCCGCAGCTTTAAAAGGGTAAACTTTTGATAAATGAAGGCGGCAATCCTCGAAAAAATAACGAATATTAAAGACAACAAACAGCCTCTGAAAATGGTTGACTTGCCCGTGCCGGAAATTGGTGACCGGCAAATACTGGTTCAAGTCTCCGCCTGTGGTGTTTGTCATACCGAACTGGATGAAATTGAAGGCCGGACACCGCCGACGAAACTTCCCTGTATCCTGGGGCATCAGGTAGTCGGCACAGTCGTTGACCGGGGAGCGGAAGCCCACAAATTCTCCATCGGCGACCGGGTCGGGATAGGCTGGATCAATTCTTCCTGCGGGTCTTGCGAATACTGCCTTTCCGGAATGGAAAATCTCTGCAGGGATTTTCAGGCCACCGGTCGGGATGTTCCCGGCGGATACGCGGAATTTACGGCCGTTGCGGAAAAATTCGCCTTCGCCATTCCCGATATATTCACCGACGCCCAGGCGGCGCCGCTGTTATGCGCCGGAGCCATAGGTTATCGTTCCCTCCGGCTGGCAAATTTAACGAACGGCTCCAATCTCGGCCTGACAGGTTTCGGCGCTTCCGCGCATCTGGTCCTCAAAATGGTACGCCATCTCTATCCCCAGTCCCAGGTATTTATTTTTGCGCGGAAGGAACCGGAACGCCGCTTTGCCCGCGAGTTGGGGGCTGTCTGGGCGGGGGACACGGATGAGGAATGCCCGCAAAAACTGCACGCCATCATCGATACAACCCCGGCCTGGAAACCGGTTGTCGAAGCGATGAAAAACCTTGCTCCCGCCGGAAGATTGGTCATCAACGCTATCCGCAAGGAAGACGCAGACAAAAATTATCTTTTACAACTTGATTATGCCCGGCATATGTGGCTGGAAAAAGAAATAAAAAGCGTGGCCAACGTCGCGCGCCGGGACATTGCAGAATTCTTGTCGCTGGCTGCTCAAATACCGCTGGAGCCGGAATTTGAAGAATATCCGCTTGCCGAAGCCAATCGCGCCCTGCTCGAATTAAAAGAAGGCAAAATCCGCGGCGCCAAAGTTCTAAAAATCTTATAAAATCTTTCCCACCAATCCATTAAAGTATTCAAAAGGATGTGACGATAAAATCCGCGGCTGCAATTACAGCGCCGTGTGTCTTTTTTCCACGTTCATTAAATTCGTGGATAAAAAGTTATGACACCCTGATTATGCCACTTGCGTTCTGACGTTACCTTAGCGACTGTTGATAATATTCTACCTTCAAATTCAGGGTCTTAAAATTCACAATGTAATATAACAGCGACCTGAAGTTTCAGGTTTAAATCTGACCAGATCAAGGAGAATATCTATGAAATCATGGAAATTGAAGTCGAAGATGATGGTGATTTTTGCAGTCTTTACACTAACCTTTGCAACGATAGGCTTATACACGCTCTTCACCGTCCACAGTCAGGTAATCGTAACCGCTCATCAGAAATTAAAGGGTGATTTAGCGATGACCAAAGCCATGCTCAACGAAAAATACCCCGGGGAATGGTCTCTGCGGGGAGACAAATTGTTCAAAGGCGAAACGCAAATGAACGACAATTTTGTCATGATTGATAAGATCGGCGAAGCAACCGGTGACAACGTCACCATCTTTCAGCGCGATACACGCATCGCCACCAATGTGAAGAACCAGTCCGGCGGAAGGGCGACAGGTACAAAGGCCGCGGACAATATCATTGATTCCGTATTGAAAAAAGGTGAAAAGTATATTGGCAAAGCGCAGGTTGTCGGCGTCTGGAACCAGACTGCATATGAACCGATTATGAATGCCCAGCGCGAAATCATTGGCATGGTCTTTGTCGGCGTTCCCAACACTCATTATGACGGCGTAATCAAATCTATTTCCCTCAAGGTCGGCATCTGCGGCTTTTTTGGCTTTATCATTGTATTTGGTCTGGGATATTTTCTTTACTATTCGGTTGTCAGCCCCATTTCCAAAGTTATATCGGGGCTGTCGGAAAGCGCCGAGCAGGCGGCGGTCGTCTCCGGCGAGGTTTCCACTTCCGCCGAACAACTGGCCGAGGGTGCCGGTCATCAGGCGTCTTCTCTTGAAGAAACGGCCGCATCTCTTAATGAAATGTCCTCCATGACCGCAAACAACGCCAACAGCGCCAATCATGCCAAGAAGATGATGGACGAGGCCAAGCACGTTGTCGATAAAGTCAGCAACCACATGGAGGATATGAGAGACGCCATAGCCAACATCACCAAATCGAATCAGGAAACAAACAAAATTATCAAGACGATCGATGAAATTGCCTTCCAGACGAATCTCTTAGCTTTGAACGCAGCGGTGGAAGCAGCACGGGCAGGAGAAGTCGGAGCAGGCTTCGCCGTGGTCGCCGATGAGGTAAGAAACCTGGCCATGCGCGCATCGGAAGCCGCGAAGAACACAACCCACCTGATTGAAAATACTATCAAGGCCGTTGAGCATGGGGATGCCCTGACCAAATCAACACAGGATGCATTTCGCGAAAACATGGAAATTCTTGAAAAAATTGGACAGGTAGTCGATGAAATCGCCTCCGCATCAAAAGAGCAGGCCGATGGAATACGGGGCATCAATGTGGCGATCTCCGAAATCGACAGAGTCACCCAGGATTCGGCCAATAATGCGGAACAATCGAAAGTCGCCTCCGATAAAATGAATGACCAGGTGGAAAATCTGCGCAACCATGTTGCAGCTCTTGCCAATGTTATCGGCAGCCGCGGATAACCGAATATTATGGATGTCGGCTGCAGTCCGAAGCTGACTTAATGGATTAAAGCCCTCAGGCTTCCGGGAGTTCCCAGGTATTATACCCCCTATACCCCCCGGAAGCCCCCTCCATCACTTGACATTTCGCAGTTATTGTCTTCAGTTTTTGATGCTCTTTATAAAGGCCAGATAAGCGGTTGCCGCCTGATGCGGTTTTTCCAGCATCGGAGCGTGGCCGCAATTATCGATAATTACCGTTTGCGACTTTTTCAACCCCCTTTCGAAAACACTTACGCTGGAAACATCGATAATTCTGTCTTGAGCTCCCCAGATAATTAACGCCGGCGCCATTATTTTCGGCAAATTCTTCTCCAGGGAGAATATGTCCGGTATGATTTCACTAATCGTTTTTTCATAAAATTTTCTATTAGCCAGGGCTTCGCTGACGAACATTTTCTGTATCGGATAAGGTGTAAAGGGAGGATCTAAAAAAATCAGGCTCATCAGACGTGAATAATCATTTTCATTTTTCAGCAAAAGTGGGTTTGCACCTGTCGCCATTATTTTCATCACTTCACTCATTCGGGGTGATTTTACTCCCGCGGCGTTAAAAAAGCCGATACTGAGGACTTCTTCAGGAAAACGAACCGCATAAGCACCGGCAAACCATCCCCCCATGGAGTTACCGACAATATGGAATTTATTAATTTTAATTCTTTGACAGAACTTGTGCAGACGTTCAATCTGGGTGTCCACACCATAATTTTCGTTGCCCAGTTTGGAGCTTTCACCGTATCCCGGAAGATCAGGTATCACAAGATGGTAATCCCTTAAATAAGAGGAGAAAAGCAGCCAGCTATACTTATTGGCCGAATAACCGTGCAGCAGCAGGATTGTTTCTTTGCCCCTTGGACTTTCCAGATAAACAATCTGATGGTCATCTACATGCACAATTTTTTTATCCAGACCGGCATTATGTCTGGCATAACTGATTAAGAAATCAGCCACTTTGTCGGGGAACGCATAATATCCGCCGACAGCGGCGGCAACAATAATAACCAATATAAAAAATAGCAGCTTTTTCATGTTGACACCCTCCCTCTTCTGCCTATATAGGAGCAAATGACTTGAAGGCGTGCAGACGGAAAAAGTTCATATATATTATTCTTGAGCCTGCGGTCATCAGCCCAAATATCTTTTTTTCATTATAGCATATTATGGATATTATAATCTATCTTGTTGATTTTTTTGTTCATCTCGATAAATACCTGCCGGTGATCATTCAGAGCTTCGGCGTTTGGGCTTATGTTATTGTTTTTCTGGTTATCTTCTGCGAAACAGGTTTAGTGGTTGCTCCCATTCTGCCGGGTGACTCGCTCCTGTTTGCCTTGGGCAGCATCGCCGCCCTTGGCGCCCTCAATTTGGAACTTCTGCTGATTTTGTTATGCATCGCCGCCATCGCCGGCAATATGGTTAATTATACCATCGGCCATTTTCTCGGCCCCAAGGTTTTCCATTATGAAAACAACCGCTTTTTTAAGAAAGAATATCTGATCAAGACGCATCAATTTTATGAAAAACACGGCGGAAAAACAATTATAATTACCCGTTTCATGCCGATTGTCCGTACCTTTGCTCCCTTTGTCGCCGGTATCGGTGCGATGACATATCCCAAATTTACCTTATATAACATAGTCGGGGGCGTTGCCTGGGTTTGTACGTTTCTCCTGGGTGGTTATTTTTTCGGCAATATACCGTCAGTAAAAAATAATTTCACGTTGGTAATACTGGCCATCATTATTCTGTCCATCATGCCCGGTATTATAGAGTATTGGCGCCGGCGACTTGTTGCCGTCCGCCAATAAAATTCAATTTTACAGGATCAACCATGACAAAGAAATTTATGCCGGTCATCACCGGTTTCTTGCTGATCATCCTTTTGGCGGCCGTCTCCGCTGAAGCAAAGAGTATCTTTAAAATCGGCGGCGACGTATTTGTAAAACCGGATCAGACGGTGGACAGCGTTATTGACATCGGCGGACAGGTAACAGTGCAGGGGCTGGTCGAACAGGACGTTATCGCCGTCGGCGGATCGATCGTGCTGGCCAATGAATCTATTGTGCGCGGCGATGTTATCTGCGTCGGCGGAGTTGTTGTTCGAGGCAACGATGCACAGGTATTCGGTGATATTACAGAAATTAATGCAGAAAATATTTCCTCCGCTGTTTCTTCCGCCCTGCGGGGAGACCTGGAAGGATGGTCATTAATTTTAAACATCATTTCGTTGTGCTTTTTTGCCGTCATCTTTATTATCGCCCTAATTATGGTTTTTTTTATTCCCCGGCCATTGATTTTTATTGTCCGCGAAATTCAAACCTATAAAGTAAAATCCTTCCTCTGGGGATTTCTGGCAACTTTGACAATAGCACCCTTTTTCATGCTGCTGACAATCTCCATTATCGGCATCACCCTTATTCCCTTGATCTTTACCCTGCTGCTTTTGGCCTTCATTCTTGGTTATATTGCTTCCGGAAAAATTCTCGGCGCTTTCGTTCTGACCAAGATATCCCGCAGACAAGCGAAATCACTGGCCGGGGAAACGATTCTGGGCTTGATTGTACTGTGGTTGGTCGGCTGGATACCTTATATAGGCTGGCTTATTAAATTCTTCGCCCTGACATTCGGCCTGGGCGGAGTGCTGCTTGCCCTCTTTAATCGCAAAAATCTGCCCGCAGCTCCGCCGCCTTCTCCGGTTAATAATGAACCGGTGCAGCCGGTCAATGCGTGAAGACTATTCGTAAATTCAAAATCGGGGCGGGTCAGACCCACTCTTCCGAAAGCACTTCTCCCCTAATGCTGACCACTATCGCCTTCAGGGGAACTTTTCTGGCTGCTTTTTGCAGGGCTTCCTGGGCAATCTTCAGAAGGCTGTTGCAGCAGGGAACCTCCATGATAACTGCGGTTAATGTATTAATCCTGGCCGTATCCACCATCTGCCGGAGCTTTTCGGCATAAAGGCCGACATCTTGTTCATTTCTGGAACAAGCGATAACGAGTTTTTTGCCTTTTAAAAACTTGTTGTGGAAATCCTGCATCATGTAAGCGACACAATCAGCACCAACAACAACATCCTGCCCGGAAAATATATCTGCTGTTGGATTTACCAGATGCAGCGGAATCGGCCAGGGCGTCAGTTCAGCCTGCGGCCGGTCATCCCGGGGTAAATTTGCGGCCTGTGGAACCATTTTGCCCCCGAATGGAGCCTGGAAAGCGGGATATGCCGGCTCATTAAAATCATCCTTCATTAATTTCAAATATTTGCCGTACTCCTGATGAAATTCCGAATCGCCGCTTTCGGACATCTTTCTTAAATAATCCTCCATGATAATGGTTTCTTTTTGCATGAGTTCTTCCCACAACTTCCCGCCACTAAACGGTTCGGCCTCCCGTTCTTCCACTGAGAGAGCCCCTTCCGGACAGTCGTCCAAACAGAGACCCGTTCCATCACACATGCTCTCATCGATCAAACGTGCTTTGCCGTTGTTAATTTCCAGCGCCTTTTCATCACAGTGTGTTATACATAAACCACAGCCGTTGCATTTTTCTTCATCTATTTTAATTATTTTGCGCTTCATGTACTTTTCACCTCTAAATCTTATGATTAATTGACCTCCGTCTTTATAGCCAGTTTCCGTTTATGCCTTTCCTGCGCCAGAGTAATCAGCCGATCCAGAAGGTCACTGTATTTCAGTCCGGTGGCTTCCCACAGCTTGGGGTACATGCTGATACTGGTAAAGCCGGGCAGAGTATTTATTTCGTTTAAATAAAATTCATTGCTCTTTTTATCCAGAAAGAAATCGACGCGGGCCATGGAACTACAGCCCAGGGCAAGATAGCCGGCAACCGCCGTTTTCCTGATGTCCTCGGCCAGAGGTTCGTCAATTTGCGCCGGTATTCTGGATACTGCACCGGCAGGGTCAATATATTTGGCTTCATAGGAATAAAATTCATGATTAGAAGTTATTTCTCCCAGCACGGAGGCGGCGGGATCTTCGTTGCCCAGCACGGCGCATTCAATTTCACGGCAGTCGATGGCTTGTTCAATTATTACCCGCACGTCAAACTGCAGGGCAAAATCCATCGCCTCGGCAAACATTGCCCGCTCTTTCACTTTTTTTACCCCGACAGAGGAGCCGGCGCAGACCGGTTTGACAAAAAGCGGCAGACCGAGTTTATTTACGGCGTTTTCCATGATTGATTGCTGATTGTTTTGCCATTGTTGCCGATTAACGGTTAACGACGGCACTACCGGAATACCGGCCTCGTGCAGCAGTCTTTTGGCCACATCTTTGTCCATACCCACCGCAGAGCCGATCACGTCAGCGCCGACGTAAGGCACCATGGCCAGCTCCAAAAGCCCCTGCAACGTGCCGTCTTCACAAAAAGTCCCATGCAGGACGGGAAAAACAATATCAACCGTAACCTTTTCGCCGTTGGCCTCCAAATTATAGAGAGAAAGCTTGTTTTCCTGCTCAAAGTGATTAACCAGCCACATTCCCCGTTTCTTTAAAGACAAAACCTTCCCGAAATCTTTGTGGGGAACTATTTCCGGTTTATCCTGGACATACCATTTGCCGTCTCTGTCTATGCCAATGGCTATTATTTCGTATTTTTCGGTATTCAGAGCCAAAACCGCCGACGCCGCCGAACAAAGCGAAACATCATGTTCTCCCGATCTGCCGCCGTATAACACACCGATTTTTATTTTTGCCGATTCTTGTTGCATTATTTTATCCTCATAATGTTTTGTTATGTAATTCCCGAAAGATATAATCTGCGACTTTGAAAAATGTCAAACGATTTCCCACAAATTTACTCTTGTTCGCCTAATATTTCAACATCCCGCTGTTGACAGCGAAGGAATCAATGCATATAATGGCGTCACATTGAATAAAATTTTTAGGTTTTTTATGCCTCGCTATTTTAACGCAACGCAGATACCGTTGACTAACAAGGCATTTAATGATGCTGAAAAGCTGGTTTCGCGTAATTTTAGAATAAGCGAGGGGGAGTTGAAAAGAAAAAGATATGATGTAAAAACCCTTGTTCATCTGGAAGAACATGAAATAAAGGAAGGTGCTTTCGCACACCTGTGCAAATATGTTTACGAAAGACCGGCTCGGTCGCCCAATGCAGACAAAGAAAGCTTGATTTTTATCGGATCTGTCTGCAGGACAATATCATTCTGGATGCGGTAGAAAGGGCAAATTCCTTTATCAAGCTCAATCCCTTGATGCTTTATATCGCCACACACGAGTTGATCCATGTTTTGCGCTTCAGCAACTGCGAAATTGATTTCGATGCATCTGTGGAAGAAAAGGAACGGGAAGAGGCGATCGTTCACAATTTGACTAAAATCGTTCTGCAGCCGGTTAAACATCATGATCTGGACATAGTTTTGGACTGCTTCAGCAGCAGTTTTAATATTTACGAATTATTTAATTAAAATTACCAGTATTAACGGAGGAGGTTTCTACTTATGCCAATCTACGAATATAAATGCCGGAAATGCGGCAAGCAGTTTGAAGCATTCCAGGGTATTACCGATCCGGAATTGAACAGCTGTCAATATTGCGACGGCAAGGTTGACAGGCTTGTTTCCATGACTTCTTTTTCCCTGAAGGGATCCGGATGGTATGCAACGGACTACAAAGGGAAAAATCCATCGTTAGCACTAGCGTCTAAAGATGAAAAGGCAAAAGCTGAAAGTTATTTAAACAAAGTAAATTATGAACAGGAGGCAGTAATTAACGGCAAAAAAGATGATTAGCTGTTGATTTTGCGATCTATTTCTGAAAGGGATGGTGGAAAAAACGCCATCTCTTTTGTATTTACCGGAAACAGGGCTGCAGTTCCCGGCATAATTCTTCCGGCACAACCGGACAGATAACTTCATTATGCAACTTTTCAAAATAGTTGACGTCGCTTGTACCCAGGGGATTAATTTCGAAACGCGGCACAATCGTTCCCTGCACCCAGAAATTTTTATCGTTGATCATCGGTGCATAGAGGGACAGGTTGAAGCTCATGAAATTATTCAAATACAGATAACCGAATATTTTCGCCAAACCGGCTAGAAGTTCGTCAAAATTTGCCTCCGTCAAATCAAAAAAGGATGTTTTTTCCTGGAAAATAAAATCAATTTCCCCCGCCATGCCTTTGGGCGCGAAGCTCACCAGCCAGCTTATACATCCCGTAGAACCGATAAATCTTTCCTTTGCTTCTCTTTCCAGTACGATCAAGTTACGCCATAAATTGCCGCCTGAAGCTGCGGCATAATTTTGAGCGCTGTTCAGGAGACGCTGCATATAATTTGTCGGCTTCATCCCGACCAGGGTCTGCAAATGCGGATGAATCATTCCACCGCCGGCCGGCGGCATGTAATTCCAGTTGATGGAGCAGTATTTATATCCCAGGTCCATTTGCGCCAAGCGATGAAAATAGTCACCGCAAACTTTGAATCCGGCCTGCATGAAGGATGGTGTCAACTCATCGAGGGGGACAAAATGGCGCGATGAAAATAGAGCCACGCAATTATTCTGATCGTACGGAAAAGCGTTGGGAAATAAGAAAGCGCCGTCACGCTGAAAATTTCCGGCATCAATGACATCCGGTGGAAATTTGGGCGTCAGCTTTTCAAAAAGGCCGGGGCAAAAGGGACACAGCGATTCCGGTGATTTCTCCAGATAGCGGGCAAAGTCCGGTTTTTGCATGATCCGGACGCGATACGGCAAAATGCGGCTCGATACCCCGGTGATTGCATTGTAGCGCACCTCAAAATTGACCAGTTTTTCCTGAAAGTTATTAAAAGGATCGAGGTAGCGGCCTGTAGCCGTATCTTTTCTAAACCCGGGGTCTTTCATCACTTCTTCTTTCGCGCTTCATTCTCTGGGCGCTTTTGAGGTTTTTTATGAGAAACTGATCAACTGTTTGCTGCGACAAATCATTGTTCAAATGCTGCTTTAAAACTTCGAGGGGAATTTCCATCCGGGCGGCACTTTTGTGTCCGCCGCCGTTGCCGTACAAGCCAAAGGCTTTGTGAGCCAGCGCCCCGCAATCCTGCCTGTATCCGTCGCCGCGAAAAACAATTATCAATTTGTCCTTAACGATGCCGGCGACGACAACATAATATGTACCGATTATATGCAAATAAAAATCGGCAACCTGAACGCAGGCATCGGAACTTTCTATATTTCCCAGAAAACAAACGCGGCGGCCGCGAAAATTATTAATATGATGAAAAGCATGGTTGAAATATTTCAAGTAGCGGCAGGGAGTCTGATTAAGCTCGATACGGCGGATAAGCGGCATGTTGGCATATTTCAAGTGATAGGTATAGGCGCTGATGTCTTCGGCAATCGTGTCACGGTCAAAGTTATCGGTATCCGTCTTAATTCCGTACAGGAGAGCCGTATGGAGGCGGCGGGACACCTTCAACCCGGCGCAAAGCAGATACTCAGTCATTACACTGGAGAGCGCCCCGTAGTGAGGGCGGATATCTTCGACCGGCGCATGCCAGTCACCCTCGCGGGGATGATGATCGAAAACTATATGCGGCTGCAGGGAGCCTAACAGGTCGCCCAGGAAGGAAGGTTGAGCATCAACAAGAGCGATTAATCGATAGGAAGACAAATCCACATTATTGACAAGTTGAACATTGATCCGCATGGAAAAAATAAAATCATAGTTCTGCTGCCGGGAGAGCGGCTCCGTCGAAGCGATAACACTTTTGGCCAGTCCGCAGGTCCGCTGCAGCAGTTCCTGGAGAGCCATCGCCGAGGCAATGGAATCGGGATCAGGGCTGCCGTATAAAAGCAGAAGCAGAGAATCGTCGGGCACAGCGAGATCCATCACCCGGGCCAAATTCAACTGTGTTTGCTTTTTGATGAGAATCGATTCTCTATTCATGAATTAAAAGCTGCCAGCCGATACGATAAATATTCCGTTCAAATGATCTGAATCGACGTCGCCGACTTCTTTTACTTCTTCACTCTTTTTTTAACACATGCGGTTATATTTTCCAATCGGAAATACTGTATTTTTTGCTGCAGTTGCTTTGCGGATACGCCTCCTGTTTTTCGTTGATTTATTCTTCACAATAAGTTTAAAGAAAGAAAACCTAATCAGAGGATAAAAATGTCCATTCAATATTACAGCACCAATCGCAATTTAAATAATGTCGCCGGAATTACCCCTTTCACCGGCTCCGTCTCCTTCAAAGAAGCGCTTCTGGCCGGGCAGGCGCCGGACGAAGGATTATTCGTGCCCGACATCATCCCGCAGCTTGCTTTAAATGATATCTACAGCCTCAAGGGAAAACCTTACTGCGAAACGGCTCTGCTTGTAGCAAGGACGTTCCTGGCCGATGAATTTTCCATAGAAATTTTAACGAAAGTCGTTGAGGACGCCTATAACTATCCGGTGCCGCTGGAAGAAGTCTATCCGCGAGCATACGTGATGCGGCTCGATCAGGGGCCGACAGCATCTTTCAAGGATTTTGCCGCCCGGATGATGGCGCGTCTGATGAGCCATTGCCGGCCGCAGGGAGAGAGGCTCAATATTCTTGTAGCCACATCAGGCGACACCGGCAGCGCCGTTGGTGAAGCATTCAAGGGCGTCGCGGGCATTGACGTCACTATTCTTTATCCGGTGGCGGAAGTAAGCCAGCGACAAAAAAAGCAGCTCGACACCATCGGCGGCAATGTACAGGCGCTTTCCGTGGACGGTAAATTTGATGATTGCCAGAATCTGGTCAAACAGGCGTTTTCCGACCCTGAACTCGCAAAATTTAATCTGACATCGGCCAATTCGATCAATTTCGGCCGCATCCTGCCGCAGATGATTTATTACATTTATGCTTATGCGCAGCTTGCCGTTCCCGGTGAACAAATTGTCTTTTCCGTACCATCCGGCAATTTCGGCAATGCCCTGGGCTGTGAATACGCACGCCGCATGGGCCTGCCGGTGGCCAAACTGGTAATGCCGACCAATGAAAACGATGAATTCCCTTCTTATTTAAAGACAGGAAGCTACCGGAAGGTTTCGCCGTCGCGGGCCTGCATCTCCAATGCTATGAATGTGGGCCATCCCAGCAATCTGGCGCGTTTCTTTGAGTTATACGGCGGCAACGTCGATCGGGCGGGCTTTGTCCACGGCTATCCTGATCTAGAGGAAATGCGGCGGCGCATTTTCTCGGTCAGTGTTACCGACGAAGAAACCCGGCAAACCATCAAAAAGACTTATGAGCTCTACAGAGTGGTTCTGGAACAGCACGGAGCAGTCGGCTGGGCGGGACTTACAGCTTACCGGAATGCCACCGGAGACAAAAATTTAGCCGTATCCCTGGAAACCGCCCACCCCGCCAAATTCCCGGAAGAAGTTAAGAAGCTTTTAGGATTCACCCCGGAGCTGCCCCCAAGCATGCAGGGGATTGACCAACGCGAAGGCAGCGCAATAGAACTTGCGGGCGACTACGACACTTTCAGAAAGTATTTGCAAAATAGTTTAAAAATCAAAGAATAGCAGGATTTAAGAAGGTTTGAATATTGAATATTTCCGCTTGCGTTTCTCTTGCCAGACGGACGCAAGCGGAAATGGTGCTGTTTCAGGCAACTCCATTCATCAGTTCACTTAATGGCACAATGCAATTCGCTGCGACGACTACTTTTTCTCGTCTTCCTCTTTTCTGGCGGGTGTGTTGGCGGAATCATTCTCTCCACCATTTATGGATTTCTTGAAATTTTTAATTCCTTTCCCCAGCGCCGAACCAATTTCCGGCAACTTGCCGACGCCAAAAATAATTATTATGATTACCAACACTATTAATAGTTCCGGCACACCAATTCCAAACATTTTTCACCTCTTTGACACGTTTTTATGGTAGCTGCAAGTGGACCACTTCGCCCGACTTGCCAATATTTTCAACAACTTTTCCTTTAAACTGCACCTTTATTCCACCGGCATTTCCAATATCCATTCCCACTGCGGAGCCTTTGCGCTGAATCACTTCCCCCGGCTTTAAAAGGACTTGAAAGGGTGGATTCTGATCGATCTTAATCCGCAGCCATGTTTCTTCGGTTGCTCTGATTACCAGTACATCGTCCCCTTCAACGGCAGCGATCGTTTGCTTTTTTTCCATCGGCGCCGCGTCTCTTTGCTGCGGCATCCCCGGCTGCGCCGGAACCTGCTTATTTACTTCCGTGACAACAGGTTGTACAACGCCGGATGGAGTAGTTTGCACTGAAGGTGCCGGCAAAGCAGTTGCAGGAGCAACGGCCTGAGTTGCGGGCTCAGTCGCCGGCGTGCTGACCGCGACCTGCCCGGCAGGCTGGTCCGTCGATGACTCCATACCGGTAACCAGCGGCGGAGCTTGCTGTTGCTGGTATACAAAGATACCCGCAGCGGCGGCAATTCCTAAAACGGC
>Ga0116143_10004242_pt1 | contig 13760 bp, 14 predicted proteins | sample AD_UKC034_MetaG_FD_89745 | JGI IMG/M metagenome (GOLD analysis project Ga0116143, IMG submission 89745) | Active sludge microbial communities of municipal wastewater-treating anaerobic digesters from USA - AD_UKC034_MetaG | ecosystem: Engineered > Bioreactor > Anaerobic > Digestate | place: USA...
CCAGCGGCACGATCTGCGTTTCGGGCTTGTGCACGCGGAACCACTGCTCGATGTTGTACAGCGCGAACTCGCTCGCCTCCATCAGCACCAGCCGTGCGGGCGCGAAGCGGGCAAGCTGGCGACAGAGCTCGCTGCCGATCGAGCCGCCGGCGCCGGTAATCAGCACGGTCTTGGCTCCGATCATGTCCTTGAGGTGGGCGGAGTCGATCTTCACCGGCTCGCGCCCGAGCAGATCCTCGATATCCACCGGCCGCATGGCGTTGATCGCCACCTTGCCGCTCATCAGGTCCTCGATGCCGGGCACGGTGAAGACGTGCGCGCCGGCGCGCACCGCGGAGTCGGCTGCGCGCTTGAGCGCGTCCGCCGCGGCGGAGGGCATGGCCAGGATCACGTGCTGGGCCTTGAAGTCCTGCAGCACCTGCGGCAACTGCTCGATCGCGCCGGCCACCGGGTGGCCGTAGAGCTCCAGGCCCCACTTGGCCGGGTTGTCATCGACCAGGGCGACCACGCGCCAGTCCGCGCTGCGCTCGAGTTCGCGCACCAGCATGGCGCCGCCCGAGCCGGCGCCTACGATCACAACGGGCTTGCCCGCCGCGCGAAGGTCGCCGTAGATGCGGTGCTCCTTCCACATCCGCCAGGCGGCACGTCCGCCGCCCATCACGATCAGCAGCAGCAGCGGGTAGAGCACGAGCATCGAGCGCGGAATGACCGGACCCGGCATGCGATCGAGCGCCATCAGTGCCACCAGCGCCAGGGCGGAGACACCCACCGCGCGCAGCACGCGCTTCAGGTCCGGCAGGCTGGCGAAGATCCACATGCCACGGTAGAGGCCGGCCCAGCGGCAGGCGATGGCGTGAAACACGACCAACACAGCCAAGCCGATCAGGATCTTCTTGTCGTAGCCCGATGGCCAGTTGAAATTGAAACGGATAAGCAAACCGCCGACCCAGGCCAGTAAAACAGCGAAGACGTCGAACAGGAAGACGAGCACGGTGCGAGCGTTTGTATTCATATAAGTAAAGTGCGCAAACGGACAGGTTGCGGCGCCCCGGGAAATCGATATGAGTTACGAGCCAAATGGCATTGCCTGCGGTGTGGTGTCGAGGATGAGCGTGTCAGTCCGGGCACTCAAGTTCGGTGTTTGTGACGATAGCGGTCACCCCAGCACTCGCTTCACCCATTGAGGCTCGGGCTGGCCCGATCGCAGGTGCGCTTGAGCATCGCCCTCTATCCGCACCACCGGTTCAAATGGGGAGCCGGAGTTATCCAAAAGCCACGCGCGATCCACAATTTTCAGTGCTGCGCCGACATGCTCGAACACCCTTTCATACCGACTCGAAATCTTCTCGGGCGGCACGCCGTGCTCCCCCTCCGTCCTGCGTGTCACCACCCGGGCCTGCAACAGGTCGATCGAGTCTGTTCCGATCACGAACAGCTGAACGAAATACCCCCTATCACGTGCGCGCTGCAGGTACTCGATCTTGCTCGGGTGGGAAAACACCGTCTCTATGACAAAACGCGGCGCCAGGCGCGCAAGCTCCCCCTCCAGCATCTGGTCGCGAATCAGATCGGTCATCCGGGCTGCCGCGCGGTCACGTTCCGTGCGCCCAGATTCTTCGGCCAGATGGTCGTCCCAGAACGCTCGCGCCAGTGCATCGGCATTCACATAAGGCCACCCGAGCTGCCGCAGGAAGTGGCGGTAGAACGTGGTCTTGCCAACGCCATTCGGCCCGACAATCGCAAACAGGATCTTGTCCTGTTCAGGTGGAAACGAGGCATAACCCAGCAAAACAGGCCCTACCCCGCCGCGGTGTCCGGGACGAAGCGCCCGTCCACAAACCGGCCTACTTCCGCGCTCCCGTCCGGGTTCGTGCGCACGAGCCTGTCGGGCGAGTTCGGATCCACTGCGAAGGTCGTCCGCCCTTTCTTGAGTAATGCGTCAAGCGCCGCCCGATCCGCTTGCATTATGTAAGCGTCGAGCCATGCAAGAACGGAGGCCTTGTCTGGCGGTGTCGTGAAGTAGCCTGCACGCATGGCCTCTGCCAAGCGTTTCAGTGCATCGATGCGCTTGAGCTGCCGTTCACGCGGCAAGGCTCCTTCGAGGTAGCCGTAATAGGCTGGGCGTGACACGCCGAGCAACTCGCTCATCTCGGTGCGATTCAGGCCCGTCACGTGTTCAAAGGCTTTCAAGAATCCCGGGATCTCGCTGCGCTCGTCCGTCGCGCGGGGGGCGGGCGTCTCCATCTCTGTATCTGTGGCCCAACGCGGCGCCTCGCTGCGCAGAAACACGCGTTCGTCCAGATCTGCCGTGGCTGTATGGACTGCGGTCGACCCCGGCGCAGTCCAATGTGCCCGCCAGGCGGCTGTTACTGCCGACGCGGCCTTGATCAGCAACGTCTGCCCATGTTCGCCTTGCACAGGGGCCGGGCTGCTGCCCCGTGGCGATCGATAAACCGACGCCAAATCGTATGCGGCTACTGCTCCCATGATGCGGCTCCTTCTTCGTTGATGGCCGCGAAAAAGGCAGCGCTGGTGCCAGCGTGCAAATCTCGTAAGCCTTTTTCTACGATCGAAAGATCGAACGGCGTGTTGTCTTCGCTTCGAAAATGATCGGTGTCGAGCGTGACGAAACGGTCCTTCGTATTTGCGTGCAGGTCGCGCAACTTGAGCTTGCATTCGAGCACATCCGGCGGGAGGGCAGGCTGCCCGGCGTTCTCGATCACACGCTGCACCAGCATGCCGTGCGCTGTGCGGTAAACGGACTCCAGCATCCGGCGTTCGCGTACCGCATGCAGGCCTGCAGCATTGGGGACATCCTCCACTTGTTCCAATGCGCGTCCCTCGACGCCCGCGAGCCCAGCCACCAGATGACGGTCAGCGCTGCCTTGCGCGTCCGGGCACAGCACATCCACATAGCGCAAACCCAAACCCGAAATCGGCCCCAAGCTTGCACCGTGGTGCACAAGTCCGAGCGCCTTAAGGGCAGCCTCCAGAAAACGCTCGAAGTCCTGATAGGCACTCGCATGAAAGACGAACGAATCCGGCCGCAGCACGACCGCCGCAGTTTTGCCGGCATCCTGAAAATGCCAAGCCACCCTGTGTTCGGTAGCGGTCTGCACTGCACCGTCGTTCAGTTCAACGCGCACTTCCTTTACGGCGTCTTCGGCCATGAGCGGCAATCCGCTGCGGCGCAAAGCGTCCTGGATGTCCGGCACGTACTTTGCCATCGCCAGGATGGGTGCAAAGCGAAGTTGCATCAGGATATAAACAACCGGGGCGCGCTTGAGAATTCGACGTCGTGGCATGGGGAGTCCTCCTGGACGAAACTTTACACCACTTGTCAGTTCTTTACGATGACACGCGTGCCAGAAGGGCGACATAGCGTTCAGTCACGCCGCGACTCTCCTGGCACTAGAACGGTGTCGGCGGCGATCTTCACGCCGTAACCCAACGCCGCCCCCGCCTGCATCCACGCGCGATGCCCCAGTACCGACCCACCCGCCATGCAGGCATTCACGCCGAGGTGTCCGAAGGCGTCGACCCTGCAGTGGTGGTCGACCGTGGCGCCGCAATTGACGATCACGCCTTCGCCAAGCTGGGCTTCCGTCCCCACCACGGCGCCTGCCATCACAGCGCATCCGGCGCCCAAGATCGCTGTTGGCGAAACGTAGGCCGCGGGGTGAATCACGTTCAGCAGTTCGAAGCCGGCATCCCGCACTCGCGCGTGCAGCTTCTCGCGGACGGCGTTGTTGCCGATCGCGACTACGACGGTGTCGGCAAGCGCGCGCAGAGTGTGAAGCGAGTCCGTCCTGCCGAGGATCGGATAGCCCCACACCTTCGCGTTCGCATCCGCACCGTCATCGACAAAGCCGACGAGTTCATCCCGTCCGAGCAAAAGAATCGCCTCGGCCACCGAGCGCCCATGGCCACCTGCCCCAATCACGATGACACGCTTGCTCATGCCGCCTGCCTCACTTCCAGTTCGCCCGCATGGAACTTGATCGCCAGGAGCACGAGCGGTGCATAGGCCAGCACGACCCCAATCACCCCGTCGACCCTGTCCGTGCCAACGAGCAGCGCAATCGGCAGCAGCCATGCCAGGTTGATCACGCCGACAGCCAGCGTCACCGGCAGATGGCGCCCAAACCGGCGCGACGCGTATTGATAGGCATGACTACGGTGCGCTTCATACACCTTGTCGCCACGCAACAGGCGGCGCACGAGGGTGAAGGTCGCATCCACCACGAACACGCCGAGCAGGATCACCCAACTCCAGAACAAGGCCGGATCTACCCAGCCCGCCTGGATTGACATGATGCCCAGCACGATGCCCAGAAAACCGCTTCCCGCGTCGCCCATGAAAATCCGTGCGGGCGGGAAGTTCCAGTACAGAAAGCCGGCCACCGCCGCGGCAAGCATCAGCGGCAACAAGGCCAGATCCGGCTTGCCCAGTAGCACATAGAGCAGTGCCCCGCCCACGCACACACAGATCGCCTCCACGCTGGCGATGCCGTCGATGCCGTCCATGAAGTTGTAGAGGTTGAGCAGCCAAACCAGATAAATCGCCGCCAAGGCGAATCCTAGCCAGCCTAGATCGAGCTGGGCACCGAGAAGCTGCAAGGCAGGCGCGCCGCCCAACCAGCCAAGCGCCCAGAAGGCCGCGACGAAATGTGTCAGCAGGCGCCAGCGCGCCGCGATGTGGCCGTGGTCATCCAGAAAACCCACCAAGGCGACGAATCCGCCCGCGCCAAGCAGCGCGAGGCTTGCAGACCAGTCAAGGACCCCTGTTGTCGCGATGAACGCAAGCGCCACCAGAAAACTCACGACGATGGCGACCCCTCCACCGCGCGGCGTCGGCACCGAGTGTGAACTGCGCGCATTAGGGATGTCGATCAGGCTTCGCGAAAGCGCGTATCTGCGCAAACCATAGGTCAGCCCCAGTGAGGCTGCTGAGACCAAGAAAATCAGAAACCAGGAGTTCATTGTTTTTGCTGCTTGAGGAAGTGCTGAGCCGTCTTTCGGAGTGCAGCATCGACGCTGACCGGGGGCGTCCAACCCAGGCACTCTCGCGTGTGCGAAATATCGACCTGCAAGGACCCGAAAAGCCTTTGTGCGATGGATTGCTTCCCAAGCGCTTTCGCCGCGGTCTCCATCATCCACACGGGCACTGGCAGCAAGCGTGGCCGTTTACCCAGTGCCTGCGACATCCGTTGCAGAAGCTCCGTCGTCGAAAGATCCTCGCCGTCGCTCACCAGGAATGTCTGATTCGCCGCCCGTGGATGGTCAATACAGGTCACGATCAGATCGACAAGATTGTCCAGCGCGACAATGCTGCGCTTGTTGTGGATCGCGCCCAATGGCAGCGGAACACCCTTGTACAGCCACTTCATCATGTTGAGAAAGTTAGCCTTCACGCCCGGACCGTAAACCAGCACGGGGCGAATGATGACGACCTCCATGCCGGTTTCGGCCGAGAGTTGGTGCAACTGCTGCTCGGCCTCCCACTTCGAGACGCCGTAGGGGTCGATCGGGGCGGGCACCTGCGCCGCGGTGAATGGCTGTCCCGCCACGGTGCTTTCGCCATTGACCTTGATCGAACTGATGAAAACGAACCGCTTCACGCCCGCCTCCGCAGCCTGTCTGGCCAACTGAAGGGTCCCGTCGACGTTGATGCGACGGAACTCCCTGAGCGGATCGGCCGCGTCATCGTTCATCACATGTACACGTGCAGCACAGTGGACGACGGTTGCAATTCCCTTCAGAGCAGGCCTCCAGTCTTGGGCGGGATCCAGAGCCGTCTGAACGACATCGAATTGCTCTGTCCATCCAAGAGCGACGGGGTTACGTACGGCGATGCGCAACGCATCGTGTCCATTCAGCCGCTCGCACAGCGCACGGCCGACAAAACCAGTTGCTCCAGTGACGAGGATCATTTGGTGTCCATCTTTGTAAGGCGGCTATCTGCCACCAGATCGTCGAACCAGGACAGCAATTTCGAGATCAGGCGATCCCGATCGAACTCGGTCTTGCTGAGCTGGGCTCCTCGTTTACCCATGCTGCGTCGATCTTCCGCGCTCATGCGCGACATATTTAGCGCAGCCTCGGCGAGCGCTGCGCCATTCCCTGCTGGGCATGCAAGGCCGGCCCCGGATTTGTGGACGATCTCCGCGCCTTCGCCATTCAACATTGCGAGCACTGGGATGCCTGCCGCCAGATAGGACTGAAGTTTTCCTGGAATGGTCATGGAAAAAATCGGTTCGTCCCGCAATGAAACCAGCAGCGCATCTGCGCATTTGTAGAACGAAGGCATCCTCTCGGCCGGATGCCGGCCAAGCATGAGCACCCGATCATCCAGTCCTCTTTTCTGAATCTCGGATTTAACCCACTCTGACGCCCGCCCGTCCCCCACGATCAGCCAACGAATCGTGTCATTCCCTTTCATTAGGGTGGCCGCCTCGATGATTGCGGGGAAGTCCTGAGCCTCGCCAATGTTGCCGGCGAACATGATGTTGAAATGACCAGATCCTTCAGGGACTTCAGGTGCAGCTTCCACTGCCTCGAAATCGAATACTGAATCCGACCAACTCGGGAAGTACTGAACGCTTCCGTCTTTCCGACAGTACTTGAATATCTGCGGAATAAAGCTTCTCGACTGGGCAAGGATCAGGTCGCACCTGTTGTAGATGAACGACACTAGCTTCCCGACCGCATTCAGGATCCTTTTCGATCGCACCACGCCGACGGCTTGCAGTGTCTCGGGCCAGAGGTCCAATACCCAGAACGCCACAGGCGTCCGCTTAAGATAGCGTAGAAACGCGGCAGGCAAGCCGACTGTGATGGGTGAAGGCTCGAAGACGAAAATGACGTCGAATTTTTCCTTACGCAGGCGCCAGGCGCCGAACAGAGTGGCGCTCGCCGCAAAGCTCGCATAGTTCAGCATGAGTCGCAGCCCGCCTTGTCCCCGTGGGATCAAGGGCACACGAACAACACGTACCTCTCCAAACCGTGCGAACGATTCCGGCGCCGCCTTGAACTCAGGGAACACCGCACCCGACGGGTAGTTTGGGTACCCTGTCAGCACGGTGACATCATGTCCGCGAGCGGCGAACTCGGTCACGAGGTCGTTGATGCGGAAGTTCTCTGGCCAGAAATACTGGCTGATGACAAGAATACGCACGCCTACCTCAGTACTGCTTCCACACCACCCGCTTCACGTAATCCGTGTAGCTGTGGATGATCCGCACCACCTTGGCCGATACGTTCGGCATGCTGTAGTCGGCCACCTGGCGCAGGCTGCGCTCGTCTCCGCGCAGTTGCGACGCAAGAATCGCCAGCCCCTGGCGCACACGGTCCACTTCGAGCCCCACCATCATCACCGCCGCCTCTTCCATCCCTTCCGGGCGCTCGTGTGCCTCGCGCAGGTTCAGCGCCGGGAAGTTGAGGATCGACGATTCCTCGTTGATTGTGCCGCTGTCCGAGAGCACCGCCTTGGCAGAAAGCTGCAGCTTCACGTAGTCGTGGAAACCCAGCGGCTTCAGCAGCCGCACCATCGGGTGGAACTTCGCCCCGGTCGCATCCACGCGCTTCTGCGTGCGCGGGTGGGTTGACACGATCACCGGCAGGCCATGGTCTTCCGCCACCGCGTTGAGCACCGCCACCAGCTTGGTGAAGGACTTCTCGGATTCGATGTTCTCCTCGCGGTGCGCGCTCACCACGAAGTAGCGCCCGACCTCCAGGGACAAACGCTGCAGCACGTCCGACGCCTCAATGCGTGGGCGATAGTGCGTCAGCACCTCGAACATCGGGCTGCCGGTCTTGATCACCTGGTCGGGCGGCAGGCCCTCGCGCAGCAGGTAGTCGCGCGCGATGGTGCTATAGGTCAGGTTGATATCGGAGGTGTGGTCGACGATGCGGCGGTTGGTTTCCTCCGGCACGCGCTGGTCAAAGCAGCGGTTGCCCGCTTCCATGTGGAAGATCGGGATCTTGCGCCGCTTGGCCGGTATCACCGACAGGCAGCTATTCGTGTCGCCCAGCACCAGCATGGCCTCGGGCTGCACCTCGCCCAGTACGCGGTCGACCGCGATGATCAGGTTGCCGATGGTGTGCGCCGCCCCTGTGCTGCCCTCGGCGCTGTTGAGGAAGTAATCCGGCTTGCGCACCCCCAGGTCGTTGAAGAAGACCTGGTTGAGTTCGTAGTCGTAGTTCTGGCCGGTGTGCACCAGCACGTGCTCGCAATGCTCGTCGAGTGCGGCCAGCACGCGCGACAGGCGGATGATCTCGGGCCGGGTGCCGACCACGGACATGACTTTGAGTTTTTTCATCGACATTTGAGAAAGTGGAAGTGCCCGACCGCGGGGCCTCTCGTGGTCCGACGGGGCGGGCAGCGTTAGATTGAAGGGCGGATTGCCGTGATCGTGGCTTGCAGGCCGACGTCGAGCGTCAGCAACTCCAGGTCATGGCATAAGGCGGTGGCGGCAATCAGCGCGTCAGGCAGCTTGGCGCGGCGCGTTCGACGTATTCCGATCGCAGCCTCTTCGACCTCGAAGCTGATGCCGAGGTACTGGAAGCGGTCGAGTGTCGAGCGGATGACTTGCTCTTCGGTCGGCGTAATCCCTGGAAAGCCGAGTAGCTCCATTCGCGAAATCGCGCTGTACGCGCACTGATCCGACGTCAAGCGCTTGGTACTTAGCACTTCCAGCACCTCCGGGGTGCGCTTGAGCATTCCCAGGATGAAGATGGTATCGAGCAGGTACTTAATGCCACTCATCGCGCAACCGTCGCTGGATCACTTCGGGAGATTCCTGGAACGTCTCCGAGCCCTCCAGGCCGCCGCACAACTCCAGCAGGTCACGGCCGTCCGACACCGATGCTGCCTTCGCATGCCTGGCACGCAGGAACTCCGCGAAGTCGAGCACCTCGGCGAGCAAGGGCTCAGGCAGTGCCTGCGCGGTCTCCAGCAATCGTTCGGTGGTGGTTGGCATATTCAGCCTCCTCGAGTCGAGCCCGCCCATGCGGACGCTCTCCATGTTAGATCCTTACAGCGGGCAGCCGTACATCAGCCGCCCTTCGCGCCTGCCGGCGCTCCTACATAAGACATCGCGGCTGTGGCGACCCTGTAGGAGCGCCGGCAGGCGCGAACCCGTTCACAACGCACACGCATACGTATCCGGCTTCGCCCGGTCGAACACCTCGTTCGCCCACAGCATCACCACCATCTCGTCGTTGCCGATGTTGGTGATGTCGTGCGTCCATCCCGGCACCGTTTCCACGATCTCGGCCTTGCTGCCGCTGGTGACCAGTTCGTGCATCTCGCCGGTCTGCATATGGCGGAACTTGAAACGGGCCTCGCCCTTGATCACCAGAAACTTCTCGGTCTTGGTGTGGTGGTAGTGGCCGCCGCGGGTGATGCCTGGGTGCGCTGTGAAGAAGGAGAACTGCCCGCAATCGGGCGTCTTCAGCATCTCGACGAACACCCCGCGCGCGTCGCCGTGCATCGGCACGGTGTAGGCGAAGCGCTCGGGCGGCAGGTAGCTCACGTAGGTGGAGTACAGCGCACGCACCAGGCCGGTGCCCACGCGCTCGGTCACCAGGGTGTCGCGGCTGGTGCGGAAGGTCTCGATCTGGCGGGCCAACTCGCCCACCGTGGTGGTGTAGTGCGGCGTCACCGTGGCGAAGCCGTCGGCATCCACCGCCGCGTCGGCCCCGTCCATGAGCAGGATGAAGCGCTCGACCACGTCGTCCACATACACCAGCGTCACCGGCGCGGCCGGGTCGTTGATCTGGATCGGCAGGCCGCGCGCGATGTTGTGGCAGAAGGTCGCCACCGCCGAGTTGTAGTTCGGCCGGCACCATTTGCCGAACACGTTGGGCAGGCGGAAGACGTGCGCTGCCGCGCCGGTGCGCGCCGCAAAGGCGCGCAGCACATCCTCGGCCGCGCGCTTGCTGGCGCCGTAGGGGTTGTCGCGGGCAGCCTGGGTGGACGAGCTGCACACGATGGCGATCTTGCGACCGCGCGCGCGCATCTCGCCCTCCACCGCCTGCACCAGCGCGGCGGTGAGATCGGCGTTGCCGGTGACGAACTCCTGCGGGTCTTGCGGCCGGTTCACCCCAGCGAGGTGGAAAACGAATTCCACCCCTTCGAGCAGGCGCGGTAGGTCGGCCGCGGTGTTTGCGCGCGTGAAGCACACCACCTCCACATTCGCGCGCTCGGCGAGATGCTGCTGCAGGTTCTTGCCGACAAAACCGCCGGCGCCGGTGATCAGGACCTTCATCGCCTCAGCAATCCTCGACGGTGGTCGTCTCGCCGCGGGCAATGCGCTGCATGCCTTCTAGCTTCAGCAGCAGTTGCGTCATGCCTTCCACGTCCAGGCGTCCGGTGTTGTGCGAGTTGTAGTCCTCGCCATGCGCAGTCTGGGTCAGCTTTGCTTCGCCCTGATCCACGAACTTTCCGTAGTTGAGGTCGCGCCCGTCGGGTGGCACGCGGAAGTAGTCACCCATGTCCTCGGCGCAGGCCATCTCCTCGCGGCTCAGCAGCGCCTCGTAGAGCTTCTCGCCGTGGCGGGTGCCGATGATGTTCACCGCGTGCTCGGGCTTGCCCATCAGCCCGGTCACCGCACGCGCCAGTGTCTCGATGGTTGCGGCCGGCGCCTTCTGCACGAAGATGTCGCCGTTGTTGCCGTGCTCGAACGCATACAGGACCAGATCCACCGCATCGGCCAGCGTCATCATGAAGCGTGTCATGCTCGGGTCGGTGATGGTGATCGGCTTACCCGCCAGCACCTGCTCGACGAACAACGGAATCACCGATCCACGCGACGCCATCACGTTGCCGTAGCGCGTGCCACAGATCACGGTGCCGGTGCCTTCCAGGTTGCGGCTGGCCGCGACCATCACCTTTTCCATCATTGCCTTCGAGATACCCATGGCGTTGATTGGATAAACCGCCTTGTCGGTACTCAGACAGACCACGCGTTTAACGCCAGCCGCGACCGCTGCCTCGAGCACATTCTCGGTGCCGAGTACGTTGGTGCGCACTGCCTGCATCGGGTGAAATTCGCAGGACGGAACTTGTTTGAGCGCCGCCGCGTGAAAGACGAAATCCACGCCGCGCATCGCCTGTTCCACACTACGCTGGTCGCGCACGTCGCCGATGTAGAACTTGAGCTTGGCGCTGTTGTAGCGCTTGCGCATGTCGTCCTGCTTCTTCTCGTCACGGCTGAAGATGCGGATCTCGCGCAAATCAGAGTCTAGAAAGCGCCGCAACACCGCATTCCCGAAAGAACCGGTACCACCTGTAATCAACAGCGTCCTATCGTTAAACACATCCCTTCCTTCAGAAAACTATCGTTTTAAGGCGTCCCGGCAAAGCTGTTTCTTCTGCGCCGGGGTTGGGTAATTAATAAGCACGGCCCGGTACTTACCCTTGAACACGAACAAACTGCCCGCTGCTGCCCCGACGACACCGAGTCGCTGAATCAATTCACCCAAATCCGCCAATGAACCCGCTCCCCCCAAAAAAGTCACCGGCACCTTCAGGACCCGTTTGACGTGTGACGCCAGCTCCAGATCATAGCCTTGCATCACACCGTCCCGGTCCACTGAGTTGATCACGATCTCGCCGGCACCCGCCGCCTGCAGCTCGGCTGCAACCGTCACAGGATCCAGCTTGTGCACCTTCTTCGCATTGTGTGTGACAAGCTCGTAGCCCTTGGCGAACAGCCCGCTGCGCTTGCGCACATCCAACACGGCCACGACCGACTGACGTCCCACCGCCGCCGCCATCCGCGTCAGCAACGCAGGATCCACAATCGCCGCGGCACTGACCGCCACTTTCTCGACCCCTAAGTCGACAATGCGGGCCGCTTGCTCGGCGGTCGTCACCCCGCCACCGTAGCAAAGCGGCATGCGGCACTCCGCCGCGAGTTTTGCGATCAACTCGAAATCGGGCTCAGTTCCATTCACGCTGGCGTCAATGTCCAGCACCATCAATTCATCGGCCTCTTTCTCGTTGAAGATTCGAACCGCGTTGATTGGATCACCGACATACTTAGGCTCTTTGAAGCCCTGAGTCTTGACCAATCCCCCCTGATGGACCAGCAAACACGGAATGATTCGGGGCCGCAGCATCGCTCAAAGCTCCACAAAATTTTTCAGCAACTGTTCGCCCCAATGGTGGCTTTTCTCAGGATGGCATTGCACTCCGTGAATATGACCGCGTGAGACCACGGCGTCGAAGTCCAGACCATAGTGCGCCGTTGCCGCCACGTCCTGCCTATCCTGTGCTTCAAAGTAATAGGAATGCAAAAAATAGAACTGTGGAGCGTCATCAAAGCCCTGCGAAAACAGCTTGGAACCCGAATTTGGGTTGAGTTCATTCCAGCCCATGTGCGGCATCGGCAGCGAAGCACTTAAATCATTGTTCGAAAAGGCGCGAACGCGGCCAGGAACCCAGTTGAGGCCAGAGAGCTCGCCCTCCTCAGAGCCACCCGACAGCATCTGCATCCCCACGCAGACACCAACCACGGGCACGCTTGCCCCCAAGACCATCTCCTCAAGTCTTGGTCGCATGCCCGAGTCATTCAGCCGCTGCATCGCATGGTCGAAATGGCCAACTCCAGGCAACACCAGTCGGGTGGCGCCACCCAAGGCATTCGGCTTGTCTGCACGTCGTGCATCTACCCCCAAACGCTTGAACACGTTCAAAAACGCCTGGATATTGCCAACGCCATAATCGACCACACAAATCATCGGAAATACCTCTTCTCTAGACCCAGCCACCGCATGGTATTGGCACCGAGGTCAATCAACTGGCGCTTGTTCCTATAGTTTCGGTAGGTCTTTCGTGGCATCTCAAACAACTGCTGCAGTTCATCTACCGTCAGCCCCAGCTTGTGGGCCACATATTCGAACTCCTTCTTCAAGAAGTTCTCGTCCATTTCTGGGCGACAAATCCTTTCCAAGGCTTGATCTCGCGTCATCTGTCCAGTCATGATCAGGCTCGAAAAATGGGCCCGACGCTTTTGATAGCCAAATCGACGCGGCAACCAATAGTCCTCGTAAAAACGGGTGAAACGAGATTCGTGGTGCTTATGTTGAAAGCGCTGCCAGCCGAACAAACGCGCAAGCTCGTCCTCCGCTTCCTTCTTGATGTAAGGCACGAGGTTGAGCGGGTGGTGAACCTTCATGCCGAGCACCTTCTGATACCAGAGCTTGTAAATCAGAATATCGACCAGTGGAAAATCGTTAGGCTTGCCATCACCGCACTTCTTCCAGATATCGTCAAACAATCTCTTGTCGATGCCCAGGTATCCTCCCCATTCCTCAGGCTCACGGCAACACTCCGTAGAGAAGTTGGACCCAGTGATGATGTGTCGGATCTTGTGTCTCCGTGCGAACTTGTAAAGCCCGGAGAAAAAGGCGGCGTCTTGAACCAAGTCTTGGTCGGGAATGCCGGCACGCAAGAAAGCCACTTGCATGCGTTTGACGGATTCCCAATTGACAACATCGGTGTAGAGGTCCAGTCCAAGGCCATCGACCAGTTTCTCGATGTTGCCTACGGCCTGATCGGTATTCCAGCCCGCGTCCACATGAAAAAGCAACGGGCGCAAACCCATTACTTCTTTCGCAATATATGCGGCGTAAGAGCTGTCCAGCCCTCCGCTAAGTCCGATAATGCAATCGAATTCGTGCCCGTTTCCGGCTGCACGTATCGCATCTGCCATCTCATTAAGTGCGAGACGGCCGCGCTCACCTGTGTCCCA
>Ga0116143_10004244_pt1 | contig 13756 bp, 7 predicted proteins | sample AD_UKC034_MetaG_FD_89745 | JGI IMG/M metagenome (GOLD analysis project Ga0116143, IMG submission 89745) | Active sludge microbial communities of municipal wastewater-treating anaerobic digesters from USA - AD_UKC034_MetaG | ecosystem: Engineered > Bioreactor > Anaerobic > Digestate | place: USA...
ATCGAGCGTCGATTCGGCGGGCCATACTCGAGGAGCGACCGCAATGCCGCGCGGCGCGCCCTCGAGGAAGTGTCCCTGTCGGATTGCGCCGACTTGCCGTTCGCGAGTCTTTCCGGCGGGCAACGCCAACGGACGCTCATCGCGCGCGCGCTGGCGTGCGAACCGGACTTGCTCCTGCTGGACGAACCGATGGCGGGTATCGACGCGGCGATCGAGAAGCGCCTCTTTGAGCTACTGCGCGGCCTGAACGGGCGGATGACGATTATCATGGTGTCACACGATCTAAGCTTTGTGTCGAGTAGCGTGGGGAGCGTCATCTGCGTAAACCGCACCGTGGCGCAGCATCCGACGGGCGAGGTAACCAGCGAAGCCATCCGCGGCCTGTACGGTTCGGATGTCCGGATCATCCGGCACGATCATCAATTCCCGGAGGACCAGCACCGCCATGAGTGACCTGCTTGACGCCTTGCTTGATCCGCGCGTCCCGTTCCTGCGGTACGCTTTCGTGGCGGGCGTGCTTTCGAGCGTGCCATTCGGGGTCATCGGGTCGTACATCGTGGCGCGGCGTATTACGTACATCGCCGGGGCGATAGCGCACAGCGTGCTCGGGGGTATCGGCGGGGCTATCTTCCTGCAATACCGCCTGGGTTGGGATTGGTGCGACCCTTTGTTCGGGGCCATGATCGCCGCGTTGTTGTCCGCGGTCATCATCGGGTTGACCACTCTCTACGCGGGGGAACGGGAAGACACGGTGATCGGGGCCGTTTGGGCAATTGGGATGGGCATTGGACTGCTCTTTCTGCAATGGACGCCCGGCAATCAGGACCCGATGAGCTACCTCTTCGGGAACATACTGCTGATCACGCGCGGCGACCTCTGGCTCATATTGGGCCTTGACGCGGCGGTGGTCGCCTTGGCGGCGTTCTTTCACAATAAACTGGTGGCGGTCTGTTTCGACGCCGAATTCGCGCGGATGCGCGGCGTTCGCGCGGAAGCGTACTACCTCCTGCTGCTCTGCCTCACCGCGGTTACCGTGGTGCTGCTGGTGACTGTCGTCGGCATCGTGCTTGTGATCGCGCTGCTGACGCTGCCCGCGGCAACGGCGGCGCAGTTCGCGCGGCGGATGAGCGTGATGATGGCGATCGCGGTCCTGTGCGGCGCGGGGGTGGTCACGACGGGCCTCGGCGTCAGCTACAGTCTCGAAGTGCTGAGCGGGCCGGCCATCATTCTGCTGAGCGGCGGCGTGTACCTGGCGGTACTGGCCGGGGTTCGTGTCCGCCGGGGATGGGCGCGGACCCGCACGGACTAACACGGACACACTCGGATGCGCGCGGATAGTCTTGGCGGCAGATTTGGGAACGAGGGGGAGGTTTCAGGTAGCATGTTCAACGGAGATTTGGAGGGAACACACGATGCCGACCCCATGCGACGGTCCCGCATCCCCGTTGTTTGCGCCTATACGGTTTCAAGGCGGCACGGCGATGGCGCGCCTCGGCGCGCAGGGCGTCTCGCAGGCGATGCGCGACGCACTGCCCTACGCGCCCGAGGGCGATTGTGTGTGCTGGGGTATCCCGTTTCGCGTCGGTGGGCGCATCGCGGCCGCGCTGACCAAGCCTGTCACGCTTGAGTTCACACCGACGCGCGCGCCGTGGCTCGCGTTCCTGCACACGACGGACGCCGTCGAAATCCCGCGGCGCGACGACGGGGTGTATGCGCCCGCGAAGGGTTACGGATTGCTCGGCGAGCCGGTCGCGGACTACGTGTTTCTGTACGCGGACGGCACGGAGGCGCGGCAGCCCCTCCGCAGACGTTACGAGATCAACCTATTCCAGCGTCCCTGGGGGGAATCGAGCTTCGCATGCGTCGCCCACATCAAGCCGTACACCTTGTACCCGCTCAGCAGGCAGCCGGTGCAGCCAATCCCGTTTGACCCCGAACACCATTTCGGGTGGGGAACCTCGCAGACGCGCACAGCGCACATCGATCTCTTGCCGTGGACCAACTGGGTGTGGGCGTGGGAAAACCTGCGGCCGCGCAAGGCGCTTGCGGGCATGCGCGTCGAGCCGCGCAACGGCGGCGTGATCCTCTTTGCTTTGAGCGCCGGCAACGTAACCTCGCTTCCCTACCGTTGGGAGCGGCGCGAGAAAGCGGTGCTGCGCCTGCCCGAGGGGGTTGCCTTCAAGCCGGAATTGAATATGCCCGGATTGCTCGAACAGATCCAGGTCGATCTCGGCCAGATCATCCGCGCCGAGCCGCGCAAGCGCTATCCTGACGCCACGTGGGACGACTCGTACAATAGCGCGCTTCCCGAGGTGAGTGATCGCGAGGTGCTCATCGAGTACACGGCCCATCCCGAGGCGCATTTCCACCTGTGGGACGGGACCACGCTTCCCGTGGCGCGGGTCGGCAAACGGGGCATCCCGATCGCGCCGGTGGCGCCCGCGCGGCGTCGCGTCACGCTGCGCGTCGTGGAGAAGGGCAGCCGGAGAGCGGTGGCGGTGAAGTTGCACGTCCATGGCGAAGCGGGCGAATACCTCGCGCCGCGCGGTCGGCATCGGTATCCGAATCCGGCGTGGTTCGAAGATTACAGCGTCGATTTCGTGCATCGCGGGCTGCACAACTGTACCTATATCGACGGCGAGACCACGATCGACGTGCCGTTGGGCCGCGTTTACGTCGAGGTCAGCAAAGGCTTTGAAATCCGGCCCGTTCGCAAGACATTCGATATCGGCCCGCGCACCAAGACGCTGACCATCACGCTCGAACGCGTGCTGCCGTGGCGTGAACGCGGCTGGGTGACGTCGGACACGCACGTCCACTTCGTTTCGCCCACGACGGGCCTGCTCGAGGGGGCGGCCGAGGGGGTAAACGTGGTGAACCTGCTGGCGAGCCAGTGGGGCGAGCTCTTCACAAACATCGGCGATTTTGACGGACGAACGACGCACGGCGCGATCGATGCGGGCGGCGACGGCGAGTATCTCCTGCGCGTCGGGACGGAGAACCGGCAGCACGTGCTGGGGCACATCTCGCTGCTCGGTTACGGCGGCAAGCCGATCCTGCCGCTGACCACGGGCGGTCCGGACGAGTCGGCGATTGGCGATCCCGTCGAAGTGGTTATGAGCGAGTGGGCACGGCAGTGCAAACGGCAGGGCGGCATCGTCGTGCTGCCCCATTTCGCGCAGCCACGGGCCGAGAACGCCTCGTGCATTGTGCAGGGCGACATCGACGCCGTCGAGATGACCTCCTGGGGCGACCTTTACAGCGGCATCAACCCGTACTCGATTTCCGACTGGTACCGCTACCTCAACTGCGGCTATTTCGTGCCGGCGGTCGCGGGCACGGACAAGATGAGCGCCGATACGCCCGTCGGCGCGGTACGCACCTACGCGCGCATCGAAGACGGGCGGCCCTTCGACTACCGCGCCTGGATGGACGCCGTCCGGGCCGGGCGCACCTTCGTGACCTACGGCCCGCTGATCGAGTTCGGCGTGGACGGACACCCGCCGGGCGGACGCATCCGCATGACCCGGAACGGCGGCGAGGTGTGCGTGCACTGGGAAGCCGCGAGCGCGACCGTGCCCATGTCGCGGGTCGACCTCGTGGTGAACGGCGAGGTGCGCGAGAGCCGCGGTGTGAAACCCTGGCGCGCGGAAGGGTATTGGAATCTAAGCGTGGACCGCAGCGCTTGGGCGGCGCTGCTCGTGCGCGGGCATTATCCCGACAAGCCGGAGAGTATCGTCGCCCATAGTTCGCCGGTTATGATCGAGGTCGAAGGGTCGTCGTTTTTCGCGGCGGCGGACGCGCTGACGATCCTCGAGCAGATCGAGGGCAGCATCGCTTATCTTGACACGTTGGCAACGAGCGAAGACCCGGCCGCGGCCCGGCGCATGCGACTGGTGCTTACCGCCGCGCACCGGGAAATCCATAACCGGCTCCACCGCGAGGGCCGTTATCACGAACATACGCCGCCCATGAACCATCGGGAACATCGCCGTGAGAAGTCGTGAGCAGCAGCGCCTACCGTGCCTTTGTATCGTTGTTGTGTGCCTCGTTGCCGGGTGCGACCGCACCGCGGTCGTGCGGGGCACGGTTGTGGATGTCTCGGGCGAGGCGCTGCCGGGCGTGGCCGTCGCCATCCCAAGCCAGGAGGTGCAGACGACCAGTACTGAACTCGGCGTCTATCAGCTTCGCTGTGTACCCGGAGACGTCGAGTTAACCTTGATGAAGACCGGGTTCACGCCGGGTCGCATCGCCATGACGGCGGGGCCGGGGACGACTGAGGCCGTGCAAGCGCGGCTGTGGCCGCTGCCGATCGCGCGGGGCGTGTATCTACTTCAGAATAACCGGTACCTTGATCTCGATCGCACGGAGCCGAAGCGCTTTCTTACGCGGGAATTCGGCTTGGTTCACGCGGCGAAAAAGGACATTGTGTTCGCGACGGAGGTCACGCAGCCCGCGATCATCTGTCACAGAATGCCCGGTTTTGACATTCAGATGCATGAGATGCAGGAAGTCGAGGCGTCCGACCCGGAACTTGAGACCCCTAGCTACGCGCAGAAGGTGTGGGCGCCCGCGCGGCCCATCGCTATCGCCGCGCGACCCATCGACGAACCCGAGCGCCTGCTGGTTGAACTGTCCCTCGACGCGCCGCTGGCGCCCGGCGCCTACGCGGTCCACTGGGGCGCGTTTCAAGGCTATACCAGCACCGATTCACGCGTGTTCCTGTTTCGGGTGGTCGCCGCCGATGAAGAGGCCGCTGAAACCCAAGCCCCCGACGATGCGCGCGAGGAGGCGACCGACAAAGCAAGCGCTCCGCAGCGGTCGGTCTTGCGCACGGGCGAGGCGGACGACCCGGGCGACGGGTGGTAGGCGTCGGCGTCGTGCCCGGCCTCTCGGCCGAGTTGCGGCCTATCGCCCCTGTGGCCGCCGCCCCCAAGGCAGAATAGCGATCATCCGCAGCGATGGCGGAGCGCGACGCGGCAACGAAAACCCGGCGGCAGTCTCGTGAGTCGGAATGAACGCCGGACGTTCCCAGCGAACCCGGAGATTCTCGATACACGATGCCGGTTCGAGTCCATTACGGCGCGAAATCTGGACGCAGGCCGAGCCACGCTGCTATATTGAGGCGCCGGCCTGAAGGAAGGGGTGTATTTCGTGGCGGCTGATTCCCGACAAGAGCCCACGACCCACGACGCGTGGTCCGGTGGGGGATCGCTTCCGGCGTTTGCGGTGCGCCGTCCGGTAACGGTGTTCATGCTGGCGTTGACCTGCCTGAGCCTCGGTTACGTGTCCTGGTCCCGATTGCCTCTGAGCTTCATGGTGGATATCACGCACCCCGCGTTGCGCGTGTTCATCCCGTATCCCGGCGCGACGCCGGAGCAGGTCGAGCAAGAGGTGGCGATACCGTGCGAGGGCGAATTCAAGACCGTCACGGGATTGAAGCGTATCACCACGCACTCGCACGGCGGGGGGTGCTACATCTGGATGTCGTTCGATTGGGACTCGGATATGAGTCTCGCCTCGGCGGAAGTCCGCGATCGTATGGAACGACTCAAGCTGCGGCTTCCTCCCGAGATTGACCGGCTGTTTCTGCGGCGCTTCAGCATGACGGCCATCCCGGTGATGCGCATGGCCCTGTTTCGCGAGGAGAAAAGCGATGAGTTGGCGCAGTACGCGCGGACGAAGCTGCGCAACCGCCTGCTGCGGATTGAAGGGGTTGCGGAAGTCAGTATCTCGGGCGACACGGAGGAGCGGGTTTCGGTGGATTTCAACCAGGATGCGCTGGCTTCCCACCGGCTCAGTGTGTATGAAGTATTGGCGGCGCTGCGCTCGCAGAGCGTCGAATTGGGCGTGGGGCGCTTGGGCGACGACAGGAGCCGGTATCACGTCCGCGTCGTGGATGAGTTCACGCATGCCGATGACCTCCGGGCGGCGATCGTTTCTCCCCTGGGTATTCGCCTGCGCGACGTAGCCGAGGTAATCACGCAGCCGCCTGCGGGCGCCGAGAGTTTTCGGATAGACGGGAAGCGCGGGGTCTTCTTCGAAGTTATCAAAGAACCCGACGCGAACGCAGTCGCGACGTGCGACCGGGTGCACGCGACGCTGGCCGAGATCACGCGCGAGCCCGAGTTCGGAGGCGCGGAGATGCTGGTCTTCGAGGATCAATCGGAGATCATCCGGTTCGCGCTGAGCAGTCTCTACCTGGCCGGCCGATACGGCGCGCTGCTTGCGATTCTGGTGCTGTGGGGTTTTCTGCGGCGGGCGGGCCCCACCGTCGTGGTCGCCGCGGCGATTCCGTGCTCGCTTGTGGCCGCGCCCATTTTCATTTACTTTAGCGGCCGCAGCCTGAATCTGGTTACCATCGCGGCCATGCTCATCTCGGTGGGCATGCTGGTGGACAACGCGATCGTGGTGGTCGAGAACATCCACCGCCACAACGCCCTTTCCCGGAATCGACGCGTGAACGCTGTTCGCGGCGCGGCGGAAGTGGCGCTGGCCATCACGGCTTCGACGTTTACCACCTTGGTTGTGTTCATTCCGATCATCTACATGCCCGCGGGCGAACTCAGCACGATCATGCGCGAGTTCGCGGGCCCGATAGCGTGCGCGCTGCTGGCGAGCCTGCTGCTGGCGCTCACGATGATACCCGTCGTAGAGTGCCACGCGGAAGCCCGGTGGGCCGCGGATTTCGTCAAGCGGTTGCGCCTGCTGGCGGGCCTGGGCTTGGGCCGTCGACGCGAGCCGCGGCGTTCGTGGCGGCCTTTTCTCCGCCTCCAGGCGTATTATCGGGAAGGACTTCGGACCGCGCTTGCGCGCCGGCACGTCACGATCGCCTTGATTACGGCGCTGATCCTGGCGACTTACCTTGTTCCCTATCAGGAGACGGGCTTTCGCGGTCTGCCGGACATGGACCTGCGCGTCGTTCGGATACGCTTCGCGGCGGACCCGAATTACGGCCAGGATGCCGCGGTGGCCACCGTCGAGCAACTGCTCGCGCGCATCGAGCCTCAGCGCGAGGCGCTCGGCATCAAGCACTTGTACGTCAACAGCGGCGGTTGGGGCGGTCAGATCGATGCGTACCTGGTGAAGTCCGAGGACTTGGCCCCGGGCCAGGAATTGCCTTGCACGACGGAGGAGGCACGTGAGCGTATTCACGCGTTGCTGCCGGTGCGGGTGCCGGGGGGACGCGTCGACTGCGGTGTCTCCTCGATGACGGCCGAGGAAGGCAGCGAGGTGCGGGTCCGGTTCCGCGGGGACGACACGAAGCGACTCGAACAGATTGCAGATGAATTCATGCGGCGCATGCGCGTCACGCCGCACCTGACGGACGTGAAATCCACCATGCCGGACAAGCAGAATGAATTCCAACTGCACGTCGATGAAGAGCGGGCCGCCACAGCCGGCCTTTCGGCTCTTGCCATCGCTCAGTCGGTGGATTTCGCGCTGCGGGGAACCAATCTGCCTCGACTTAGACGTGACGGGGCGGAGATCGAGGTTCGAGGACAACTCGCGGGTTCCGACCGACGCAATCGAGGCGACCTCGAGGCCATGGCGCTTCCCGCGCCGGACGGCAAGGTAATGACGTTGTCCCAACTGGTCGATATGCAAAAGGCGGAGACACCTCCGAGCGCGTATCGATTGAACGCGAAGAGCTACACGGAGGTACGGGGCCGCGTGAGCGAGAAGAACCTGTTGCCGGTGCGCGCGGCGCTGAGCCGGATTATCGAGGATTTCGAGACGCCTCGGGGGTATTCGATCGAACTGGACGAGAACCTGGCGCACATCGACGAAACCATGCAGCAGTTCCGAATGACCGTCGCCATGTCGATTGTCTTGATCTACCTGGTGCTCGCGGCCCTTTTCGAGTCGTGGCTGCTTCCGTTTTCCGTATTGACGACGGTGCCGCTGGCGTACGTGGGCGTCTACTGGGCGCTGTATCTCACCGGTACGCCGCTGGACACGATCGGCCTCGTGGGATCGGTAATTCTGTGCGGCGTGATTGTCAACAACGGGATCGTGATTGTGGATCACATCAACCGGCTCCGGCGCGGCGGCCTTGACCGATCCGCCGCCGTGCTTCAGGGCGGCCTGGACCGCCTGCGGCCCGTCTTGATGACCACGATGACGACCATCCTCAGCGTGCTGCCCATAGCCGTTGGGGCGACCGGCGCGGGAGGCGCGCTCGACGGGCTGGGCCGGGTGCTGGTCGGCGGACTTACGGCGGGCACGGCGCTGACCTTGTTCCTGGTGCCGCTGGCTTACAGCCTTATTGACGACCTGCGGGTCTGGAGCTGGCGTTTCCTCGGAAGCATGCCGCGCATGAGCGCCGCCGGCTCGCGGGACGGGGCGAAGGCCCGGCTGCTATAATGCGCGGGCGAGACCGCCAAGAGGACCCCATGATGGACACCAAACCTCCATCGGACGCGGCAGGCCAATTCAAGGCCCTGGATCGCACCCTGCCCTTTCAGGGGCCGGAGGCGGTCGATACGGACGTGCTTGAATGCTTTCCCTACGAGTATGCAGATACGCCGCACGGCGCGGCCATGGAAGTAGTCATCGCCACGGACGAGTTTACGTCGGTCTGTCCGTTCTCGGGTCTGCCGGATTTCGCGAACGTAACGGTACGGTACGTGCCGGACCACCAGTGTATCGAACTGCGGTCGTTGAAGTACTATCTGCTGTCTTATCGCAACGTGGGCATATGGTACGAACATCTGGTCAATAAGGTTCTCGAAGACCTGGTCCGTTGCGCGCGGCCCCGGAGTATGACCGTGACGATTACGTGCAGGCCGCGCGGCGGTCTGGCCAGCACGGTGACGGCGTCGTATAATTGCGATGCCATGGGGCCGCTGGAATCCCGCGATGACGTACATTCGTGAGGCCTGCTGGTCCGTGCACTTAGCGGCGGCCTGGACTCCAGGGTCGTACAATCCGAGAGAGAATCGCTGAATGAAACTTGGTTGGCACACGCTTGGGAAATCTTTCGACTGCGAATGCGGGATCCGGCACGAGTTGCCCATCGAGGCGTGCCACGTCGGCACGGACGCCGCGGAGGAACTGGCGCGATTTGCTCATGGGCGGTGCGGCGAGCGATGCCTGGTGGTCTCGGATGAGAACACGCGCGCCGCGGCGGGCGAAAAGCCTCTTTCATTGCTTGGCATGGCGCACAAGAAGATCGAGGAACATATCTTCCGGGCGGACGCCTGTGACGCTACGATCGAGACCGCCGATGCGGTGGCGGAAGCCGGGCGCGACTGCGATTTCTACGTGGCCGTCGGATCGGGCACCGTGAGCGATTTGGCGAAAGCGGCGGGATCGAAGCAAGAGAAGCCCGTCCTGCTCTATCCGACCGCCGCGTCGATGAACGGGTATTCGTCGGCGATTGTCGCGTTGAAAGTGCGCGGTCTCAAGGCCACACTGCCGTGCAGGACGGCCACGGGCATCTTCGCCGACCCGGAGATCGCCGCCGCGGCGCCGCCGCGCATGACCGCCGCGGGCGTGGCGGATTTCCTGTCGAAATGCTCGTCCGCGGCGGACTGGCGCGTGGGCCACGTGCTGCGCGGCGGCTATTACTGTTCCCGGCCCCGCGAGTTCAACGAAGGCATCCAGGCGCGCATCTTCGAGCGCGCTCCAGCCATCGGGCGCGGCGAACCGGAGGCCGTGCAACTGGTGCTCGAGGCGCTGATGTTGTCGGGATTCGGCATGGTGATTGCCGGGTCGTCCGCGCCGGCGTCCGGCGGCGAACACCTCATTTCGCACTACCTCGACATGAAACACGCGCTACGGGGCACGCCGGTGGACTTGCACGGGGCGCAGGTGGGCGTGGCGACGGTGTACACCCTGGGGCTGTGGGAAAAGGTGCTTTCCGTGGACACTCGTGCCCTCGATATCGAGGCGCTGGCGGCCGTGCAGCCGTCGCAGGAGGAAGTGCGGGCGTGGGTGATCGAGGACTGGGGCGAACAGGTGGGCGAAGAAGTATGGGCGCAGTGGTCGCAGAAGGCGTTGTCCCCCGGCGGCCTTCGAGAGGAATTGCGGACGTTCGGGGACAAGCTTCCGGAACTGCGCGCGGCGCTCAGCGAAGAACTTGAGCCCGCGGGGGTGGTTGCGCGTTGTATTGAAGAGGCCGGCGGTCCGTCACGCCCCGAAGCGATGACCGCTTCGACAGAAGAGTACTATAACGCCTTGCGGCGCGCGCGTTTCATCCGAAACCGGCTGACCGTCCTCGACCTGGCGGCGGAGCTGGGTCTCGCCTGACTCAGCGCGGGGCCGGCTGGCCGGCCGGGCGCCGGGCCGCCTCGGCGGCTGCCTCGCGCTCGCGCGCGATGGCGTCCGCTTGTTCCCGTTTTGCCTGGGCGGTCTTGTCCTGCGCCATCTGGAGGAGTTCCGCTTTGTCCTCGGCTAATGTGGGGCTTTCCTCGTCGGCGGGAATTTCACTGAGGACAATCTCCACTTGCCCATACAGGCGGACCGCCTCGTCGTATTTTCGGTCTTCTCGGGCGCGGTCGCCGGCATCAATGGCCTCGGTCGCTTTGTCGATGACGGTCTGTACCACCTTGGCGACGTCCTTCTTGACGGCGCTGGCGCCTTCGCGCGCGGTGACGGCCAGCTTCTCGAAGTCATCGCCGACGGTTTCGAAGAGGCTGACGGCTTTCCGAAACGTGGTGATTGCGGTGCCGTAGTCGCCTTCCGTAAATGCACGGCCCGCCTCCTCGCGAACCCGCTCGGCGTTCGCGATAATCTCCAGATACATTGCGTGGAGTTCACGGCGCTCCTCGATGGCGCGATTGGTGTCCTGTACGCCCGTGGCCGCGTCTTGATTTCCGCGATCGAAGTACAGGGCATCCTGGAACGCCTGCAACGCATTGGGCAGGTCGGTTTCCTTCGCACGGGGCTGCACGCCCGCTTCGAGAAGACGCCGCCCGACGATCAGGTAGTGGTTGGCAAGTTTCTTGCCGGCGCGGTCGCGATTGGCGCCGCCCAGACCGTGCGCCACACGCCATTCCCGCACCGCGCGGTCAATCGCGGGGTCCGTGCCGAAGGCGTAATAGAGATCGCCGACGCGCTCATAGGCCGCCATAATCCCGGGGTTGGTCTTGGCGAAGTTGGCGTAAGTCACGTCCGTCTGCACAAGGTTCTTCTTGACCGTGAGCAGGTACTCGATCTCGCGCACGAAATACCACGTCAGCAAGGTGCGGGACACGTCTTCATCATTGGGGTCCGGTTCCGTTCTTAGAACAGTGAACCAGACGTCAGCGACGGCCTCGACGGCTTTCTGGAAGTAGGCCGGGGCTGCGTTGGACAAGTACCCGTTGTACGCGTCTCCGGTGGCATAGTCGTCGGCGATGAGCGTCTTGTTGTCGAGGAAGAACGTGCGCCGCTCCTGGAAGTAGGCTTGCACGTTGCGGAGATAGGCGCGTCGCTGCGGATTCGCATTGTAACGGAAGCTGTCCAGTCGCTCGTCGATGTCCTGCGCGATGCGGTCGCGCAGCGCCTGTTCCTGGGGCGTCCAGGCGAAACCGTAAGGGAGCATGACATCCGCCGTCATCGCGGCGAGAACGCCCATGCGGTAGGCGAAATAACTGCCCACTCCATAGGTGCGTGTTTTCCGCAGGAGTTGGATTTGCCCGCGCACCGCGATAATGGATTCCGCGTCGGAATTGAGGGGTACGGTGTCCGCGATGACGGCAAACCCCTGTTCGCTGCCACGCAGGAGGTCCTGCTCGTACTCGCGGAGCAGGTTTGGGTGGGTTTTCTGGATGACCTGCAGCGCCATGTATGCAATGCTGCGTTGTGCGCGCGGTCCCCATGCGACGGCCGGAGGCACAGCCAGCGCCCACAGGACCGCTGACAGAACTACAAGTTTCGAGATGCGCGTCATAAGCCCCTCTCAATGGACGGATTCCCGCCGCGGCTTTTCCCGCAGGTTGATGCCGCCCGTGGTTGTTGCACTCCAGGACACCCTCCGCCGGTGAAGTCCGCCACCGCGATCCTCGCCCGTGACCGGAGCCCGGACGGACGGGATCACGAGAAACGCCATCCACCTAAGTCCGAGGCTCAACGTAACATAAGGCCCTTGTGGGTGTCAACGGCCCACCGGGCGCGCCGCCCCGCGCCACCGCCGTGAAACTACGCCTTCCGGGCGCGATGGACTTGACATGCGCGCGCGGGTCTGCTAGGGTAGGCGCGGGCAAGGGGGGTGAGAGTTTTGGCATTCCATTCTGGTAGGGCGTGAAGTGTGTCTTTGCGCGGCGAAGCGTATTTCATCCGGCCCGATGGCAACACCGGAGGCGAAAGGAGGGATGCCATTCAGTGGGCGTAACGCCATCTCCAGGCGTCGGGCGGACGCGATGTGATCATAAGGATGCTCTCGATGCGGGCCCGCGGTGTAGCGGGTACCGCGTGCGAGGGAAACGGAGTCAAGGGGCGGGACGCCCCGGCTCCGAGGAAGGACCGTGGGGCGGGACGCCCCACCTCCTAGAAGGAGAAATCGCGTTATGCGTATCTTCAAGATGTGTGTTGTGGCCGCGCTCGTGGTGTGCACGAGTTTCGGCGCATTCGCTGAATTGCAGAACGTTTCCGTGGGCGGGTCGTTGCGCATCCGCGGGAACATGTACGACCACGACAAATCGGTGACCCTGCCGGATGCGGCGTGGGTCGAGCAGCGCGCGAGCTTGAGCGTGAAGGCGGACTTCACGGAGAACGTCAGCGCGTTCATCGAACTCGACAGCTACGACGTCTGGGGCGAGGACTTCCGGTCGAACTACATCACCGGCGTGGACGGCCGCGCGGCGAGTGTGGACGACGTGGAAATCTACCAGGCGTACATCGAGGCGAGCGAGATGTGGGACACGCCGTTGCGGCTGCGGGTCGGTCGTCAGGAACTGTCTTTCGGCAGTGAATGGCTGCTCGGCACGAACGACACGGCGGCGTTCTTCCCCGGCTTGTCGTATGACGCCATCCTGCTGAATTACGGCACGGACCTGGTCAGCATCAGCGCCTTCGCGGCGAAACTCGCCGAGACCTTCAGCGATTTCGGCGATGATGATGTCGACCTGTACGGCATCTACGGCAGCTACCTCGGCCTCGAGGACGTTGTCATCGACGCCTACTGGCTGTTTATCCGGGACGATGAGTCCGGCGCATATTCGCCGGCGTTTCCGGACATCGACCTGCACACCGTCGGCCTCCGCGGATCGGGTACTATCGGCGCGTTCGACTTCGAGGCGGAAGTCGCCTACCAGTTCGGCGAGGCCGACTTGCCGAATTTCCTCTGGTGGGACAACGACTTCGACTATGACGCCTTCGGAGTCAACCTCGAACTCGGCTACACCTTCGACGCGAGCTGGCAGCCGCGCATCTACCTCGGCTTCGCCTGGCTTGAAGGCGCGGACGACAGCAACTCGTGGCCGTTGGGTGTGCACACGTACGACGACCTGAGCTTCAACCGGATCTTCTCGAACTGGGAGTACACCGAGTTCATCGAGAACACGGACCTGTCGAACGTGTTCGTGTACCGGGCCGGTCTGAGCGCGCAGCCGACCGAGAGCCTCAGCCTGCTCCTGGCCCTCACCTACTTCCAGGTGGATGAGCCGCGCGAGGCGGGCTGGTGGTTCTGGAAGTGGACGGCCGATGAGGACCTCGGTCTCGAAGCCGGGCTTTACGCCGACTATCAGTACAGCGAAGACCTGGTCTTCCGCGCGGGGTACGCCCACTTCTTCGCCGATGACGGCATCGCGGACCTGAACCTGATCAATTC
>Ga0116143_10004245_pt1 | contig 13749 bp, 10 predicted proteins | sample AD_UKC034_MetaG_FD_89745 | JGI IMG/M metagenome (GOLD analysis project Ga0116143, IMG submission 89745) | Active sludge microbial communities of municipal wastewater-treating anaerobic digesters from USA - AD_UKC034_MetaG | ecosystem: Engineered > Bioreactor > Anaerobic > Digestate | place: USA...
CCTCGGCCTCCTTGAACAGCTTGTCGCCGCGCAGCGCGTTGCCCAGGTTGAGGAAGGCCTCGACGAAGTACGGGTCGATGGCCACGGCGGCGCGCAGCTGCTCGGTCGCCGCGGCGTGATCGTTGGCCCGGCTGTAGAGCGCCCCCAGGTTGTTGCGCGCCTCGGCCAGCCCGGGATCGAGCTCGACCGCGCGCCGGAAGGCGGCCATGGCGGCGGTCGGGTTGTCCATCGCGGCGTACACGAAACCCAGCAGGTTGTGGATGCGGGGGTTCGCCTTGTCGATCTCCTGGGCCTTGTTCAGGATGCGCTCGGCCAGCTCGTGCTTCCCCCGGGCGTGGTAGCTCCGCGCGAGCAGGATCATGGCGTCGATGTTGCGCTCGTCGACCTTGAGCACCCACTTGGCCTGCTCGGCCGCGTCCTCGGCCTTGCCCTGGCCGAGCAGCACGGCCGCCAGCTGGTTGCGCAGGCCCGGGTCCTTCGGCGCCGCCCGGAGCGCGGCCTGGACCGCGGCCTTGGCCTCCGCTGGGCGGCGCCGCCGGAGCTCCAGGTTGGACAGGTTGATCACCGAGGCCAGGTGAGCGGCGTGGATCTGGAGCGCCTTGCGGTAGGCCTGGACGGCGTCGTCCCAGCGCCCCTGCCGCTCGAGCAGCACGCCCCGGTTGTACTGGCACTGGTAGCACTTCGGGTTGCCGTCGGCGGCCTGCTCGACCAGGCGCAGGGCGGCGGGCGGATCACCCTCGGCGCTCTGGGCGGCCGCGGCCAGCAGGCGGGAGGTGTCCTCGCTCAGGCTGAGCTCGTCCGGGGGTGGCGGGGCCGCGTCCTCCTCCGGCCCGGCGCCGGGGGCCTCGCCCTCCACGGGCGGCGGGGCCGGCGGCTCGGGCGGCTGCTCCGCGCCGGCCGCCACGGGCGGCTCCTCACCGGCTGGCTCGGCGTCCGACCCGGGCCGCGGCTCGGGGGTGGAGGCGCAGCCGGCCAGCGCGACGAGCGCGCACGCCGCGCCGAAGAACGCCAGGCGTCGCAGGCTGGCCTCGAAGTGTCCTCTGTCCACGCGCACCCTCGAGCTCCTGTGGCTACTTGCCCTCGGGCTTGACCCCGCTGTCCACCACCTGGATCAGCGGCTCGGCGCCGTGCCGGTCCATGACCATCTCCACCGCGGGCGCCTTCTGCAGGGGGTACTGCAGCGGCTCGAAGCGGTTCAGGCTCTCCAGCGCCATCTGCGTCCAGGCGTTGGCCACCTTGAACTCCTTGGCCTTGGCCATGGTCTCCACGTAGGCGGTGACCGCCTTCTTGATGGGCTGCTCCGCCAGATCCTCGAGCTTGCCCTTGTACAGGTCGCACTCCTCCTCGTTCAGCCCGGCCGGGCAGGGGGAGTTGACCAGCACGTCCACGAAGTTCTCATACAGGTAGCCGAGGCGGAAGTAGGCCGCCAGGGTCCACTGGACGCGCTTGAAGCCGAAGGTCGCCCGGTAGCGATCCTCGAGCTTCTTGAGCAGCTCGGCCTTGGCCTTGAGCGTCTTCTCCAGCAGCCGCGGCGCGACGGCGAAGGTGATCTTCTCGAAGCCCTTGAGGGACTCCTCCACGCCCAGGAAGTGGGCCTTGGCCGCCGCCTCTGCGGCCCGGCCGCCGGCCGGCAGGCGGGCCGCCTGGTACGCCCTGACCACCGCGGCGTAGCTCTCCAGCGCCCGGCGGTGGTCGCCCAGCGCATCCTGGGCCTCGGCGATCTTCATCTGCGCCTCGACCAGCCGCTCGCCGGAGGCCGCATCGCCGCGGTATGCCTTGGCGTACCGCTGGAAGGTGGCGATCACCTCGCGCCAGTCCTTCTGGCGCTCGAGCATGAGGCCCGCGCGGAAGAAGTTCTCCGAGGCGTCCGGGCGCTCCTTGAACAGCTTGGCGTACCGCTCGTAGGCCTGGGCGGCGCGGCGGTACTGCTGGTCGCCCTCCAGGGCGACCGCGGCGTTGTACAGCGCGTCGGCGCGGTGCGAGGAGTCGGGGTAGGCGTCCACCAGCCGGAGGAAGTTGTCGATGGCCCGATCGTACTGGTAGCTGGCCTCGGCGCTGGTGGCCATCAGGAACAGGGCCTTGTCGGCGAAGGCGCTCCGGGGGTACTCGCGCACGATGCGCTCGTAGAGCTCGCCGGCCGCCATGGGCCGGTTGGCCCAGGTGTAGCACAGCGCCGCGTTGTTGAGCGCCTTGTCGGACACCTCACCCCGGGGGTCGTCGTCCACCAGCCGGATGAACTCCTGGGCGCCGGCCTCGAGCAGCCGGTTGGCCTCCTCGGGCTTGTCGGCGTCGAGCTGCTGCTTGCCCTCGGCCATGAAGCCCGAGGCCTTGTTGAAGCGCGCCCCCAGCTCGAAGACCTTCAGGCTCTTCTTCATCTGAGGGTCGCGGGTCAGGCTGGCGAGCTTCTTGCTCCAGGCCTCCACCTGCGGCCAGTCCTGGGTGAACAGGTAGCTCTCGATGATCAGGTTGATCGAGGAGGTGGCCAGGGCGTCCTTGCGGGTGCTGGCCACGATGCGCGTCAGCCGCTCGCGGGCCTCCTCCAGGTGGTCGAAGGCGTACAGCTCCCGGGCCGCCCTGAAGCTCAGGTCGTCGGCCTGCTCGTCCTGCGGCAGCCTCGCCACGTAGGCGTCGCAGGCCTCGATGAGCTTGCGGCGCAGCTCGGGCACGTCGCGGGGCGCGACGGGGAGCTCCTTGGGCCGGTTGGCGCTGGTGAAGATCTCCAGCGGCGCGAGCCGCCCGGACTCCTCCTCGGCCTTGATCAGGTTGAGGTAGGAGAGCACCACGGCGTTGGCGGCCTCGGCCAGGTACTTCGAGCCGGCGGCGGAGTCCCGCACCCTGGCGTAGGCCGTCGCCGCCAGCTCGAACTGCAGCGAGTAGAAGCAGCAGTCGGCCAGGTAGTAGGTCAGCTCGTAGGCGTCGCGGGCCTGCGGGAAGCGCTCGAGGAAGGCGCGGTACCCGTCGGCAGCCATGGCGTACTGCTTGCGCTTCTCCTCCGGCTGGTCCTCGGCCGACAGCTTCTGTGCCTGCAGGTGGTGGAACACGGCCGAGCGGTAGAGTGCGTCCTGGGCGAGCTGGTCGGCCTCGCGGAGCACGTCCGGCTTGTCCGCGTTGGCCTCCCACCAGGGCGAGCCCGGGCCGAAACGCTTGACCATCTCCTCCTGGGCGGCGGTGGCCTCGTCCTGCAGCCGCAGACGCCCGAAGCTCTCGATCATGCCGGCCATCAGCTTGGGGTTGTCGGGGTGCAGCGGGTAGCGCTCGATCGCCTCGCGCACGGCCTTCACGTTCTGATCGTAGCGCGCGTCGACGAAGTACACCTCGGCCAGCTGGCGGAAGAACTCGCCGTCGTACTTGCGCCCGCCGCGCGAGGCGAAGAAGGCCTTGGCGTTCTCCACCCCGGCCCCGGCCCACCCGTCGTCGGCGAAGGAGATGGCCAGGTAGAGCATGGCCTCCTTGCGCAGCTCGGTGCGGCTGAGGTCCTGCTCGCCGGTCTCCTGGTCGGACCAGGCGATGAGCTCGTCGAAGCGCTCGACCGCCTCCTGGAAACGGTCGACCTTGTAGTAGGCCCAGGCCAGCTTGTAGAGCGCCTTGTCGTACATGCGGCTCTGCGGGAAGGCGAGCACCTTGCGGTAGGCCTCGATGGCCTGCTCCTGCTTGTCGGGATCGTCGAAGTACAGCTCTCCCAGGCGGGTGTACACCTCGGGCAGCAGCTTGCTGTGCGGGTGGCGCTCGGCGAAGCCGAGCCAGACCTTCTCGGACTCCTCGGCCTCGCCCTGCTCCTGCAGGCAGTAGGCCAGCAGGTACCGGGCGCCGTCGTTGAGCTTGTAGTCGGCGAAGTCCCGCAGGAGCTGCTGGAGCAGCGACACCGTCCGCTCGTAGTGCGGGCTCGGCGGCTGCGGCTCGACCTTCAGCTCGCCGCGGGAGTGCGCCTGGATCAGCCGCTCGAACTCGGCCTCGGCCAGGGACAGCTCCCGCGCGGCGCGCTCGTAGTGCAGCTCCGCCAGGCGCCACAGCGCCCCCGGGGTGTAGGACGGGTCGCTCGGGTACTTTGCCAGGAAGCGCTCGAACACCTCGATGGCCTCGTCGCGGCGGACGATCTCCTGACCCTCCATCTCGACAATGGCGCGGGTGTAGCTGGACACGGCCGCCTCGCGCTGCTCCTCGTACTTGCGCTCGATGATGAGCTGGACCTCGGCCTTGAAGGAGGCCGATTGCTCCTGGAAGTCCTCGACGATGGACAGCATCTCCGCGAGCTCGCGCTCCTCGTCCTGGCCGGCCCAGGCCGCAGGGGCGAGCCACACGCAGAGCGCCGCCAGCGCCCAGCCGATCCGGTGGGTGTCCGTTCGCGCGCGCACCGCCTCAGTCCGCCTCGTCCAGCACGCCCTTGAACTCCTCGTAGAGCCGCTTGCGCTCGGTGGCCTGCTTGCGGTTGAGCTCTGCGATGTCGTCGGTCACCCGCTGCTTGCGTCCCCAGGCCACGTCCAGCAGGCCCACGTCGGCCTCGAGCACGATCTGGTAGAACTTGCCGCGCACCTCCTCGAGGGCGCGGAAGGCCACCTCCCCGGCGAGGTTCTGCGACTCCCGCTCCAGGCGATCGAGGCCCGCGGCGTAGGCGTCCAGGTTCTTGCGCTCCCGCTCGGCCAGGGCGCGCAGCCGTTCGGCCTCGACGCCCACCCGGCCCCTGAGCTCCCGGCCGAGCTGCCCCACGTCCCGGCGCAGCTTGTCCGCGCGCAGGCGGATGGCCTGCACGCGGTCGATCTGGCCCGCGCCCTCCGACCCCAGGCGGCCGTGGATCTGCTCGGCCAGCCGCCGCTCGCGCTCCACCGCCTCGTCGAACTGCTTGCGCAACGCCTCCTCCTGGGACAGCGCCCCGGCGTCCAGGCCGGCCCGGGCGCGCTCACCCGCCAGCTGCCCGGCCAGGCCGTCGAGCTCGCCCTGGAGCTGGTTGGACATGGCCCAGCCGCGTCGGATCTCCTCGCGGAAGTCGCGCACCGCCTCCTCGCGGCCGCGCAGCTCGGCCTCGTTGTTCCGCAGCCACTCCTCCATGGCGGCGAGCTGGGCCTTCATGCCCTTGAGGTGGATGCCGGACTGGAACACGCTCACCTCGAGCTCCTCGATGCGCGCGCGGATGCGCGCCTCGCGGCCCTCCATGGCCTTGCGCGTCGTCGGCAGCCCCTCGAGCCGGGCCTCGAGGGCCTCGCGCGCCGCGCGCGCATCGCCGAGGGCCTGGCGCTCGTCGGCCGACACGTGGGCCTCGATGATCTCCTGCTCCACCTGGGCCAGGTTGCGCTCGAGCAGCGTGCGGGCGTTCTCCACCTCCATCAGCCGCTTGGCGCCCTCGCGCAGCGTGGTGAACAGGTTCACCCGATCCGCCTCGTTGGCCAGGAGCTCGTCCAGAGACGCGAGCAGCGCGCGCGACTCCTGAACGAAGCGCCGCCCGGCCTCCAGATCGCGCATCACGCCCAGCGCCGCGGCCATCTCGTCGTTGCGGCTCATCCAGCGCACCGCCAGCGGCGGCAGGTAGCTCGACAGGTCGAAGGACTCCAGGTTCTTGCCGGCCACCTCGTTGAAGTAGCGCACCGGATCCTCGTGGCCGCCCACCTGGACGTCGAGGGCCTTCTTGACCTCCGCGTAGGTGGCCGAGATCTTCTCGAAGCTCTCGGCGGCCGCCTCGAACTCGCCCATCTTCTCGCCGAGGTGGGCCTTCATGAGGTTCGCCCGCGGCAGCAGGGCGGCGTCCTGGGTGGACAGCTCGAGCAGCTCCACCGTGCGGTATGCCTCCCTGAACCAGCGCCGACGCTCCGCGGGCTCGGTCGCCCCCTCGGCCAGCTGTACGAAGGTCCAGCAGGTCTCGAGCAACGCGTCGTCGAAGTACAGCGAGACGTGCGGGATGCCCTGGTAGGCGTCGAGCGCCTCGCGGGGTCGGCCCAGGTCGTGCAGCAGCCGGCCGCGCGCCAGGTGGCCGAGCTCGACGAGCTCGCGCTGGGCCGCGTCGCGCGGCTTGACCTCCACCAGGCGCCCGAAGATCTCCAGGGCCGGCTCGAGCTCGCCCCGGCGGATGAGACACACCCCGGTGAGGTAGAGGGCCTGGAGGTGGAACGGCTGGCCCGCGCCGATCGCGGCGAAGGCCCGCGCGGCCTCCTCCAGCCTGCCGCGCTCCATGAGCGTCCGGCCCCACAGGTACTCCGCCTCGGGCGAGAAGCCCTCCGACTCGCGGCCCAGCCGCGCGCGGTAGTCGTCCAGGCTCTCGAAGTCCCTGGTGCGCAGCGCGGTCTGCATCAGCCGCACCAGGGCCAGGCGCCGGTGGCTGCTGCCCCGGGACTCCTCGAGCACCCGGCGGTAGTAGTGGCGCGCGTCGATGTAGTTCTTGTTGTAGAACAGCGCCTCGCCCAGGTTGTACATGGCGTCGGCGAGGCCGGGCTGGTCGGCGTTGTCCGGGTTCTCCACCAGCTCCAGGAAGATGAGCGAGGCCTGCACGTGGTCCTTCAGCAACATGAGCGCCTGGCCGTCGTTCAGGCGCGACTCGAACACCTCGACGCTGGTGCGCCGGCCGGTCGTGCGCCCCAGCTCGTGGCCGACCAGGGTGGCCTTGCCTTCGAGCAGCGAGATCTGCCGCTCGGCCCGCTCCAGCGCCTCGCCCAGATCAGCGGCCGAGGCGGGCGCGGCAGCGAGCAAGCCCAGGCACAGCAGGGCATGTCGACTGAGCGCGCTCACTCCTTGCCTGCGCCTCCCGGCTGCTCCTCGGCCTTCTCCTGCAGGGTCTTGGCCCGCTCGGGGGTCAGTTTCTCGATCTGGATGTCGTAGCGCACCGCGGGGCGCTCCTCGAGCTTGGTGGTGATCCCGCCGCGCTCGAAGGCCACCACGCGCAGGGTGATGATCTTGCCCTCCTCGGCGGAGAAGGTGTAGCTCGAGGTCACCTTGAACTTGTAGCCCTTCACGTAGGAGAAAAAGCCGAAGCCCTGGCCCTGGAAGACCATCTGCACGGCGATGTTGTGGTTGCCCGGGACCAGGTTGGAGTTGAAGATCTCCTTCTCCTTGAGCCCGTCGAGATCGCCGTCCACGTCCACCTTCTTGAACACCGGCTGGGTGTCGAGCGCGTACTGCACCGAGACCAGCTTGAAGGCCCCGCCCATCTCGTTGACGTGCACCAGCACCGCGCGCGTGCCCGCCCCGATGGACTTGTTCACCACCGTCTCCTGGAGCTGCATGATGCGGGCCTTCGTGCGGAAGATCTTCTCCTTGAGCTCGTTCACCCGCTCCTCGAGGCCGCGCAGCTTCAGATCGTAGGCGTCGTCGGCGGTGCCCGGGGGCGCCTCGGCCGGCGCCTCGGCCGGCGCCTCGGCCGGCGCCTCGGCCGGCGCCACAGCGCCGTCGTCCGCCGCGGGCTCCGCGCCTGCGCCCTCCTCCTGGGCCGGGGCGCCGCCCGCCAGCAGCAGCCCGCCCAGCAGCGCACACAGGGTCGCCCACCTCGACACCTCAGGCACCTTGGCCATGGGCCCTCCACGCCGGCGCTTCCAGGGCGCCAGGCCGCTCGCGCGACCCACCACCCGTGACACCCGCGCCGCATGTCCGGACGTTGCCGGAGAAACCACTAGCCCGGCACGCCCGATCTGTCAACCTGCCCGGGGCACGAGCCACCCGGGTTCCGGGGGGATTCTCTACCAACACCCCCTGAAAATCCACAATGACGAACATCACGCCCCCCCTCGGCGCCTCAAGCCCGACCCGGCCCAAAAAAAAGCCCTCCATGGGGAGGGCTCCTCGTCGGCGTCCGGGCGGGGACCTAGCGGCCCTTCTTGAGCTCCTGGAGCACCAGCTTGGCGATGGCCTTGAGGGTGTCGAACACGCCCCAGCCGGTGGCCGCGATGGACTGGAACTCGGGCACCCGCTCCGGGTTCAGCAGCCGGGTGAGCTCCTCGACCGTGGCGGCGTTGGGGAGATCGCGCTTGTTGTACTGGACCACGTAGGGGATCTGCTTCAGGTCGTAGCCCTGCTCCTGCAGGTTGACCTTGAGGTTCTCCATGCTCTCGAGGTTGGCCTCCATGCGCTCGATCTGGGAGTCGGCCACGAACACCACCCCGTCCACACCCTTCAGGATGAGCTTCCGGCTGGCGTCGTAGAAAACCTGGCCGGGGACGGTGTACAGGTGGAAGCGGGTCTTGAACCCCCGGATCTCGCCGAGGCTGAGCGGCAGGAAGTCGAAGAACAGTGTGCGCTCGGTCTCGGTGGCGAGGGAGATCATCTTGCCCTTCGCCTCCGGGTTGGTCTTGGCGTAGATGTACTGCAAGTTGGTCGTCTTCCCGCACAGGCCAGGTCCGTAGTAGACGATCTTGCAGTTGATCTCGCGCGAGGAGTAGTTGATGAAGGACATGTCGGCGACCTCGGGTGCGCTCAATCGCTGAACAGGTTGTCGATGTCCTCGTCCGTGATCTCGGCGAACGGGGAGCCCGCGGCCGGATCCTCGATCTTCTTCAGCAACCGCTCGAAGATCCCGGTCAACTCCAGGGTGGACTTCTTCACCCGCAGGCGGACCAGGCCGAGGGAGGAGCGGCTGTCGAAGATCACCACCAGGATGACCCTGCCCGCCACGATGGAGATGTGCAGGTTGTCCTTCTCGCCCTCGTGGAAGAGGATCGAGAACTCCCGCTCACCGATCAGCTTGGCCAGACCGCCTGTGGCCGCGATGTTGCCTGCGGTCAGGGAGGCGAGCGAGGTGGTGTCGAGGTTCTCGGTCTCACCGGCGCTGGCGATCAGCTGGCCGTTCTTGTCCACGAGGAAGACGACCTTGGAGTTCGCCTCGCGGCACAGCCGATCGCAGATCGCGCTGATCTGGTTGAACTCCTCCTCGTACATCACCATCTGGGGACTGACCATCCGACCCTCCCGAATCCACCCTGCCGGCGAAACCCGACCACGGCTCGGACCCTGCAGAACCGGCCCTGGCCGGCTCTCCCGGGGCGAGCCCACGCCGACGGCGGACGCACTATAGTACCCCGGTTTCCGGGGTGTCAAGGCATTTGTCCGCGGCCGACTTCTGCTGCCGTGCAAAGGCGTTCTGCCCCTGCCGAGGTGCCCGGGATTTTGGTTGACACCGGGGTGGCCGGGAAGTACAAACCGGGCGGCAAACGGACCCCATTCCGCTTCAGTCCATGACTCCCGGAGGCTCCACGATGCACGAAATCACCTTCCACGGACGCGGTGGTCAGGGTGCGGTGACCTCGGCCGAGCTGCTCGCCCTGGCCGCGATCGACGAGGGCAAGGACGCCCGCTCGTTCCCCTCCTTCGGGCCCGAGCGCCGCGGCGCCCCGGTGCGGGCCTTCGCCCGGGTGTCGGAGCAGCCCATCCGCGACCGGACCGCGGTGCGCACCCCCAGCGTGGTGCTGGTGCTCGACCCTTCGCTGCCCAGCCTCGTCAAGGTGGACGAGGGCCTCAGGCCGGACGGCGTGCTGATCGTCAACACCACCAAGAGCGCGGCGGAGCTGCGCAAGCTCTTCGGCTTCAAGGCCCGCCTGGGGGTGATCGACGCCAACAAGGTGGCCCGCGAGGAGATCGGCCGGGTGATCACCAATACCACCATGCTGGGCGCGATGCTGGCGGCGGTCCCGCTGGTCAAGTCCGAGAGCATCGAGAAGCGGCTCGAAGAGCGCTTCGGCCGGCTGGCGGCCAAGAACATCAAGGCCTTCAAGCGCGCGCAGAAAGAGTGCGTGATCCAGGACGCGGTCTGACGCGCCCGGCACGCGGACACTGACAAGGAGGTTGCAAGCGTGGCCTACCAGAACGCGCGTCCCAAGTGGACCGAACTGGCCGTGGGCACCGCGGTCATCCACCCGGGCAGCTCCCGCGCCACCAAGACCGGCGACTGGCGCTCGGCGCGACCGGTGTGGACGAACGAGCGCTGCGTGAAGTGCGGCGTGTGCCAGATCTTCTGCCCGGAGGGCTGCATCTCCTTCCAGGCTGACGGCTACCCGACGGCCGACCTGGACTACTGCAAGGGCTGCGGCATCTGCCCGCACGAGTGCCCCACCGGCTGCATCCGCATGCAGGACGAGGTGGAGTGATGGAAAAACGCATCGGCATCGAGGCCTCCATCGCCATCGCCGAGGCCGTGGGCCTGTGCGACGCGGACGTGGTGGCCGCCTACCCGATCACCCCCCAGACCCACATCGTCGAGCACCTCTCCGAGATGGTGGCCGACGGCCACCTGGACGCGGCCTTCGTCCCGGTCGAGAGCGAGCACTCGGCGATGAGCGTGTGCTGCGGCACCTCGGCGGTGGGCGCCCGCACCTACACCGCCACCAGCGCCCAGGGCCTGGCGCTCATGCACGAGATCCTGTTCATCGCCCCGGCGCTGCGCCTGCCCATCGTCATGTCGGTCGCCAACCGGGCGCTCTCGGGCCCCATCAGCATCTGGAACGACCACTCCGACGTGATGTCCGACCGGGACGTGGGCTGGGTGCAGATCTTCTGCGAGAACGGGCAGGAGGCGGTCGACCTGACCATCTGGGCCTTCCGCCTGGCCGAGGATCCGCGCGTCTCCCTGCCGGTCATGGTGAACTTCGACGGCTTCATCGTCTCCCACATGGTGGAGCCGCTCTTCATGCCCGACCGGGAGATGGTCAAGGCCTTCCTGCCGCCCTTCCAGCCGCTCATGCGCCTGGACGTGGACAAGCCCATCACCATGGGCCCGGTGGGCATCCCCGACATCTTCACCGAGACCAAGCAGGTCCAGCAGCACCTGCTCACCCAGTCCTACGGCCCGATCGTCGAGACCCTCGGCGAGTTCGCAAAGATCTTCAAGCGCCAGTACAAGCCCGTCGAGACCTACCGGGCCGACGACGCCGAGGTGCTGCTGCTGACCATGGGCGCCATCGGCGAGACCGCCATGACGGCCGTGGACCAGCGCCGGGCGAGGGGCGACAAGGTCGGCCTGCTGCGGCTCAGGCTGTGGCGCCCGTTCCCCTTCGACGACCTGATCGAGAACCTCGGGAAGGTGCCGGTGCTGGGGGTGGTGGACCGCGCCATCTCCTTCGGCGGCCCGGTGGGCCCGGTGGCCTCCGAGGTCAAGGGCGCCCTGTACGCCCGCGCGCAGCGGCCGGTGGTGGTCGAGTTCGTGGCCGGCCTGGGCGGCCGGGACGTGAACGTGTCCGACTTCGACGCGATGTTCGACGCGCTCTTCGAGGCGAAGCGGAGCGGCCAGGCGCCGGCCCCGGTCCTCGTCGGGCTGAGGGAGTGAGCCATGGAGTCGCTCAACGTCTTCGCGGCCCGCCTGTGGCCCACCGAGAACCGCTTCGCCTGCGGGCACCGCGCCTGCCAGGGCTGCGCCGAGGCGCTGGCCGTGCGCATGATCCACGGGGTGCTCGGCCGCAACACCATCGTGGCCTCGGCCACCGGCTGCATGGAGATCATCTCCTCCTCCTACCCGGACACGGCCTGGACCATCCCCTGGATGCACGTGGCCTTCGAGAACGCCGCCGCGGTCGCCTCGGGCATCGAGGCCGGCCTCAAGATCCTGGTCAAGAAGGGGCGGCTGCCCAAGCGCAAGATCACCGTGGTGGGCATGGGCGGCGACGGCGCCACGGCGGACATCGGGCTGCAGGCCTTGAGCGGCGCCATGGAGCGCGGCCACCGGATGATCTACGTGTGCTACGACAACGAAGCCTACATGAACACCGGCATCCAGCGCTCGAGCGCCACGCCGTTCGGGGCCTCGACCACCACCTCGCCCTCCGGCAGCCTGAGCATCGGCCAGTCCACCTGGAAGAAGAACGTGCCGATGATCGTGGCGGCCCACAACGTGCCCTACGTGGCGACGGTCAACCCGAGCTACCCGTTCGATCTGGCCGACAAGGTGCGCAAGGCCCAGGCCGCCAACGGCCCGAGCTACCTGCACGTGTACGCCTGCTGCCCGACCGGCTGGCGCATGGCGCCCGAGCTGGCCATCGCCATCGGGCGCAAGGCCACCACCAGCGGCGTCTTCCCGCTGTACGAGATCGAGGCCGGCAAGCTGCGCATCACCGTGCCCACCCCGAAGCTCTCGCCGCTCAAGGAGTACCTCCAGCCCCAGGGTCGCTTCCGCCACCTGGACGACGCCACCGTCGCCGAGATCGAGAAGCGCGTGGAGGAGGAGTACCGCAAGCTCGAGCGCCGCGAAGGCCTGGTGCTCTGAGGGAGGTCTTCCATGGACGACGCCAAGCTGAAGAGCATCATCGAGAAGCACGACCGCGATCCGGCCAACCTGCTGGCCATCCTGATGGACATCCAGAAGGAGGAGCGCTGGCTGCCCAAGGAGGCGCTCAAGGCGCTGGCCGCGGAGATGAACCTGCCGCTGGCCCGCGTCTACGCCCTGGCCACCTTCTTCGCCGCCTTCTCGCTCAAGCCGCGCGGGAAGCACCTGTGCACGGTGTGCATGGGCACGGCCTGCCACGTGCGCGGCGCGCCCAGGCTGGTGGATCACATCCAGCGCGAGTTCGACGTGCTGGCCGGCAACACCACCGCCGACATGAAGCTCACCCTGGAGACGGTCAACTGCGTCGGCGCGTGCGCCCTCGGCCCGCTGGTCATCGTGGACGGCGAATACCACGGCAACATGAACGCCGGCAAGATGGATCGGGTCCTCAAGCCGATCAAGCAGGAATAGCGCCATGGCCAACCGAATCAAGAGCGTGTCGGATCTGGAAGTCTACCGGAAGAAGCTGCTGGCGGCCCGCGATCCCAAGCGCAAGGCCGTCGCCATCTGCACCTCCGGCTGCGCCGCCTACGGCTCCATGAAGCTGGACACGGCGTTCCGCGAGGAGCTCAAGCGCCGCGGCCTCGAGCAGCAGGTCGACATCAAGCGGACCGGCTGCCACGGTTACTGCGAGCGCGGCCCGCTGGTGGTCATCCACCCGGCCGGCATCTTCTACCAGCGCGTCAAGCCGGAGGACGTCCCGCAGATCATCGAGCAGACCCTGCTCAAGGACGAGCTGGTCGAGTCCCTGCTGTTCAAGGACGAGGACGGCAAGACCTGCCCGCACGAGGACGACGTCCCCTTCTACAAGCACCAGATGCGGGTGCTGCTGGCCAACAACAGCCGGCTCGACCCGACCAGCATCGACGACTACATCTCCCTGGGCGGCTACCAGTCGCTGGCCAAGGCGCTGAGCAAGCACACGCCCGAGGCCCTGGTCAAGCTGATCAAGGACGCGGGCCTGCGCGGGCGGGGCGGCGGCGGGTTCCCCGCCGGGGTGAAGTGGGAGAGCTGCCGCAAGGCGCCCAGCGCCGACGGCGTGCGCTACATCATCTGCAACGCCGACGAGGGCGACCCGGGCGCGTTCATGGACCGGGCGGTGATGGAGGGCAACCCGCACCTGGTGCTCGAGGGCATGATCATCGGGGCCTTCGCCATCGGCATCGGCAACCCGGGCGACCCGCGCGGCTACATCTACATCCGCAACGAGTACCCGCTGGCGGTCGAGCGCGTGGGCCTCGCCCTGCAGCAGGCGCGCGAGTACGGCCTGCTGGGCAAGGACATCCTGGGCACGGGCTTCAGCTTCGACATCAAGATCAACAAGGGCGGCGGCGCCTTCGTGTGCGGCGAGTCGACCGCGCTCATGGCCTCCATCGAGGGCGACGTGGGCGAGCCGCGCGCCAAGCACATCCACACCGTGGAGCAGGGCCTGCACGACAAGCCCACCAACCTGAACAACGTCAAGAGCTATGCCAGCGTGCCGCAGATCATCCTGAAGGGCGCCGAGTGGTTCGCCGCCATCGGCA
>Ga0116143_10004246_pt1 | contig 13749 bp, 9 predicted proteins | sample AD_UKC034_MetaG_FD_89745 | JGI IMG/M metagenome (GOLD analysis project Ga0116143, IMG submission 89745) | Active sludge microbial communities of municipal wastewater-treating anaerobic digesters from USA - AD_UKC034_MetaG | ecosystem: Engineered > Bioreactor > Anaerobic > Digestate | place: USA...
GACCTTCCATGGCATTATGCTTCAGAACCCGTGAAGAGACCATGGGTGTCAGTGTCAGCGCAAGGAAGGATGAGATTATCACTGCCCCCACTATCACCAGGCTGAACTCCCTGAATAGTCTTCCCGTTACCCCCTGGATAAAGACTATCGGGAAGAAGACAGCTACCAGGGCAACAGTTGTAGCAATGATGGCAAAGAATATTTCCCGTGATCCCATGAGTGCTGCTTCCCTGGGCTTCATTCCCCTCTCCACTTTGGTGTAGATATTCTCAACAACCACTATCGCATCATCAACAACAAGGCCGATAGCCAGAACAATGGCAAAGAGGGTGAGGATATTTATTGTGAATCCTGCCATGTACATAACGAAGAAGGCTCCTATGAGTGCTACGGGTATCGCAATGACCGGTATCAGGGTGGTCCTCCAGTTGCGCAGGAAGAGGAATATGACCAGCACTACCAGCATGAATGCAATAAAGATGGTGTTCTTCACCTCTTTGATGGATTCACGGATGTAGGTTGTATTGTCAAAAAGAATTTCTGTGGTGATATCTTCAGGGAGATCCTTCTTGAGATCTTCCAGCATCACCAGTGCCTCATCCACTATGTCAATGTAGTTTGCTCCCGGCTGTGGCACAAGCACTACGTTAACGGCAGGTTTCCCGTTGGATGTCAGGTGTGAGCGTATGTTCTCGGCGTCGATCTCAGCTATGCCAATATCGCTGAATTTGACAACCCTGTCTCCGTTCTTGGTGATGATCAGGTCATTGAACTCGTCCACCGTGCGGAGCCTGCCAAGGGTTCTGATGGTCAGTTCAGTATTCACCTTCAATCCTTCCTGACGGCAATTCAATGTTCTCCCGGGTCACAGCTGTCCGTATGTCCAGGGGAGTAAGACCGTAGGCTGCTAGCCTTGCAGGGTCCATCTTCATCCTTATTGACAGTTTTTTTGATCCCCACACTCCAACGGCGCTGACACCCGAGATGGTCTGCATTCTCTCCTTGAAGTTTATCTCGGCGTATGTGCTCACATCAATGATTGATCTGCTGTCGCTGCGAAGGGTAACCGCAAATATTGGCTGAGCGTCGGCGTCGGCCTTCTGCACCACCGGAGGGTCAACATCCTGCGGCAATCGGCGCATGGCGCCAGAGACCTTGTCACGCACATCGTTTACGGCTGTCTCCATCTCAACTTCAAGCTTGAACTCAACAGTGATGCGTGATGATCCGTCACTGCTGGAGCTTGATATGGACCGTATTCCCTGGACACTGTTTATGGCGGATTCAAGCGGTTCAGTGATCTGTGTCTCAATAACATCAGAGTTTGCTCCGGGGAAGGAGGTCGATACGGTCACAATGGCAGGGTCAACACTGGGATAGTCTCTTACCCCGAGGAAGGTGTACCCTATTCCTCCCAGTATAAGTATTACCAGCGCCATCACAGTGGCAAGTACCGGTCTTTCTATGCTTAATGACGATAGACTCATTTTTTCATTTCTCAGTTCTTAGTGGTCATGCGTCGAATTCTCTAATCGGTGATAGTTATTCTGACAGGCATGTTGTCCCTTAATTGCATCAGTCCTGTTGTGAGTACGGTATCTCCTACCGACAGTCCTGAAAGAACCTCAATCATTGTTGCCGTTCTGGTACCGGTAACCACCGGGAGGAGGAAAGCCCTTCCATTCCTGGCAACCCATATCTTCTTTTCATTCATCTCAGGAACTATGGTCTCGGTAGGTACCTGGATAGCATTCTGTTTCTCATCAGTGATGAGTGTCAGTGATGCGTACATCCCGGGTACGAGGCGTCCGTCACTGTTGTTGTATCGTGCCCTGAGCCCGATGGTCCTGGTCGTCTCGTCTATACGATAGTCGATGGCATATACTTTTGCAAAAAACTCCTCCTTGTATCCTTCTGTCTCGAATGAGATGCGTTTACCCATCAGGTCCTCGGAGATGTATTTTTCATTTATGGCAAACTCCAGCTTGAGTGTAGACGGGTCAATAAGGTGCGCTATCTTCACATTGGGGGTGACATAGCTGCCTTCACTCACATACCGGAAGCCAATTGTCCCGTCAAACGGCGACCTTACCTCGGTTTCGGCAATCCTCACCTTCAGCAGGTTCATGTCAGCGAGGATAACGTTATAGTCTGTCTGCAGCTGGTCAAAAGACTCCCTGCTGACGGCATCCTTTGAGAGCAGTACTCTCTGGCGTTCAAGCTTTTCCGCCAGGAGCTTTTCCTGCAATTCGGCGCGTCTCAACTGTGCCTGCAGGTCTTCATCGTAAATCTTTACAAGCAGTTCTCCCTTTCTTACCCTGCTGCCCTCCCTGAAGAAGACGCCGGTTACCTTGCCTGATACCTTGCTGACGATATCCACCTCCTCATTTGCCAGCAAACTGCCCGCTGACCTTATTCCGCTGGTAAGGTATGAAGGTTTGGCGATGGTTCCGTTCACGGGTAGCTGGCTGCCACCCTGGCCGGTACCCTGTCCGCCGCCACCGGCAGGCCTGGCCGCCCCTGTCTGTCCGTCCTGAGCAGCAGTCGGCCGGTCTGTTTGTCCCTGTGCCGCTGCCTGTCCGGCCCGGACCTCATTCTTCTGTTTCAGGTCCCTGTTGCCCCATAACCCGATGCGTGGTCCTGTAAACCAGATCAGCAAGACCAGAGGTATGCTGACCCACAGGGCTATTTTTGTTCCCTTTTTCATCTGTGACTATTCTGTTCAATCTTCTGACCCGCAAAATTAGGGGTTTATTAAAGCCATTGTGTTAAAGTATATTAAAACAAACAGCCTGGTTAAATAAAGTTGGCTTCCCGTGATACGGGCACCTCAGTATTTAATCATGATCTCCCTTACAATCTTTTCCATGTTATCGGTTATCTTTCTGGAAGAAACCGTAAAACCGTTGGCAAAGGTTGTAAAAGCCACCTTTTTCCCGCTGTTGGTTGTAAAGAAACCGGCAAACGATTTTGCACTGGCAATTGTTCCGGTTTTGGCCACAACTTTTCCCTGAAACAATTCATCACGGAAATAGTTCTTCATGGTGCCCGAGAGAGCTCCCATGGGCAGGGATGAGATAAAGGCATCAGCATATTTGCTGTTATGCATATGCACTAGCAGCCTGACAGTCATCAGTGCGCTGATGTTGTTGTTTGCTGTAAGTCCTGATCCGTCAAGCATGACAGCCTCGTACGGCTCGCAGCCTATTGAATCAAGAAAATGTCTGATAACCGAGGATCCGGCTCTGAAGGTTCCTTCTCCCAGTATTTCATATCCGAGGTGTTTCCTTATGGCCTCAGCATACATGTTTACACTTTCATGGTTTGTAACCTTTATTATCTCAGCGAGAGGAGGGGAATTGACTACTGCAATTGCGACACTCTTTTTCTCTTCAGGGTCAAGCCGTACGGATTCGGGTTCACCTTTGATGACTATTCCGGCAGCACGCAATGCCGCATCAAGTCTTCGGACCAGGGCCATCGGGGGATCGGGGATGGAGGCCCTGAAGACAGTGATTGTGTCAGCCGGCACGCTGCCCGTGAGCGTTGCTGTTGAAGCATAGGGTGCAACATAGAGTTCGCTCCTGTTGCTTGTGCCTGAAGATAACAAGCTGTTAATTATGGTGATGCCCAGACCGAATGACTCAACCGAGTCTATCACTGCCGGTTCGCCCTCTGATCTCCCGCTCAGATATATGTTGAATTTGTTGTCATTGATATTGATATCATACACTCCTGCCCCGTAGTAATAACCCAGATCACCCCACTCCCATCCGGGTGGAGCCGGATTGAAGTCGTAGATTGACTCCCCTGCAGCCACCCGGCCGTTGATGCGCCTTATGCCGGCATCTTTTAAAGCCTGCACCCAGTTCTCAATCACATTACCGTAATGTTCCCTGAACAAGGCGGAGCCGAGTGCGGGGTCACCTCCGCCGGCTATGATGACATCGCCGTCAAGAATACCCCTTTTGCTGTTGAGATCTCCTGAAAGGAGAAGCGTTGTGGTATAGTAGTAGCATGGTCCCAGCAGGGATAGAGCTACAGAGGTAGGGTAGAGTTTCATCACCGAGGCCGAGGCCAGGTTACGTTCAGCGTCATGGCTGAAGATGATCTCGCCGGTAAGGGCGTCAGCAAAACAGAATGAGTAGGATGTGCCTGTCAGCGTTGTGTCAGCCAGAATGGAGTCCATTACCTCCTGCTGGCCGGTAACATTAATGGTGGCCAGGGTCATCATAAGAAAGAGTGTCAGTGATCTGGTTTTCATCTGTTTTTATTTTGTTCAATTGTTGATAGCAGTCCGCAGGCAGCCCCGATATCTTCTCCGCGGCTGGCTCTTATGGTAGCTGTGATACCTTTGGCATTGAGGCTGTCACGCAATGATTCCATCTCCTTCTGGTCCGGGCTTGTGTATTCAGAGCCGGGGATAGCGTGAAAGCGTATCAGGTTGACCCGGCAACGGATACCGTTAAGTATGCGTGCCATCTCCCTTACATGAGCAGGGGTGTCATTCAGACCCCGGAAGACAATATATTCAAAGGAGACTCTTCTCTGCCTTCCGAAGTCAAATTGCCTGATGGTTTCAAGTATCTTCCCGAGGGGATGAGTTTTCTGAACGGGCATGAGAGCCTGTCGCTCATCATCAAAAGGGGAGTGAAGGCTGACAGCCAGATGGCACCTGCTTTTCTCGAGGAAGTCCTCTATCCGGCCTGTGATGCCGACAGTACTGACTGTGATGCGTGTGGGGCTCCATCCGTATCCCCATGATGATGTCAGTATCTCAAGGCTTTTCAGTACCTCAGAAAGGTTGTCCAGAGGCTCACCCATGCCCATGTAGACGATGTTGGTGAGCGACTCATGCTCCGGGAGGCTTCTGAACTGGTTGAGGATCTCGTTGGATGTCAGGTTTCCCTGGAAGCCCTGCCTGGCTGTCATGCAGAAGCGGCACCCCATGCGGCATCCCGACTGGACTGAGAGGCATACGGTGGCACGGTTGCGGTCAGGAATGAAGGCTGTCTCAATAAACCGGTTGCTGCTGACAGGGAAGAGGTACTTCTTTGTGCCGTCACTGCCGGTGGCAACGGCTGAAGGCGGAGTGAGCCCGGTTTCGTACCTTTCCTGCAGGAGGTCGCGTGCTGCGAGAGAGAGATCGGTCATTCCGTCTATCTCTGGAGCGCCCCTGCGGTACAACCACCCCGCTATCTGCCTGGCGGCATAGGAAGGCAGAGAAGCTGCCGTGGTGACATCTGTCAGCTCCTCAAGAGTCCTGCCGTAGAGTTTCTCCCTGACCATCAGTACCGGTACGCTGCCTGTTCAAGATCACGTATATTTTTGAAGGGTTTCGGGGGCTTCAGCTCCGCATTGAGGAATTCATATATGTCAAGCCTGATCCTTCGAGCTTCCCTGTAATCCATCCTGTCAAACGAGTGACCACCGGGCATATCCTCGAAGATCTTGTATCTGAAATTTTGCTTGCCTGCTGCCTTCAGTGATTTTATCAGGTGTTCCACCTCGAGTACGTTCACATCCTCATCATTGGTATTTGTATGAATAAGCAGCGGGGTGTTGCGGTACCTGTCAACCTGCCACGCCGGGGAGCGTCTGCGGTACTCGGCAACATTCTCATCGGCCGTCTTGCCGATATGATATGAGGCAGAGTAGAGATCACGGTAACTGTCATCCTTGTAACCCATGCGTGCAATGACATCGCTTACAGGCACGCCGGCAAAGCAGGCTTTATAGGCCTCAGGATGGTCAAAAATGCAGAAGAGTCCTATCAGGCCACCATGGCTCCAGCCGATGACTCCCACCCGGTCTTTGTCTATAATCCCGTAGTTGTCAATCATGTATTTTCTGCTGGCATCCACATCTTCCACTTCCAGTCCGCCATAGTCAATCCGCCTGTACATTCCGCCTCCATATCCGGTTGACCCCCTGTATTCAGCAGCAACGACTACATATCCCTGTGAGACAATCTCTCGGATGATGTGCGTGTAATAGGTAGTAAAATTGGAATGTACTCCACCGTGGGGAAAAACCAGGAGCGGATATTTGCGGGAGGGATCGGCATCCCGGGGAATGAAGACATAGCTCCAGAATTTCAGGGGATTGCCGGCCCCCTGTCCGGTAGGATTACTCTCCTTTGCAGGTGGCGGGCCTGTAATATAGATTTTGTCTACATATGCCACATCACCCACTCTCTCAAACCAGAGGAGGTCGTCAATATTCTTTTCCAGCACATCAAGGCGGTGCCCAAGCTCGTCGAATCTTCTGTTCACATCACGGATAGCATCCATCAGTTCACTGTTACCGGGCTGTGATGAAGCATTCATCTGCAGTGATAGCAATGCCGCCAAGATCATGATATTTCTTAAGATTTTGTTTTTCATGTCTTTATAGGGTTAGATTTCAATTTCTCCGCTGAAAACAAAAGTAGCCGGACCGGTCAGGAAGATTCCGGATGCACCCTCTTCCGTCAGTGTGAACCTGACGTGAAGCGTACCACCTCTTGCAATCACCTCCGTCTCATTGGTGACATTTTTTCCGATTCTGGCTGCCGCAATGGCAGTTGCTGTAATGCCGGTACCGCAGGCCAGCGTTTCATCTTCCACGCCCCGTTCATAGGTTCGCACGTAAAGCTTGCCATCTATAATGCTGGCGAGGTTAACATTCACACCTTCAGGGGAATAGAGGAAAGACCATCGCAACTTTCTGCCAAATGCTACCATGTCACTGTCTCTGTTATCTTCTGTAAAGACCACCAGGTGTGGTACTCCGGTATTAACCAGTATTCCGTCAGGAGTTTCCCTGATCTCTCTTACATCAGTGATGGAAATTTCAGTGGTGCCTGGTCCGACAGGCTGTGCCGTATGAGGGCCGTCTCCTGCCATAAATGACAGGTCGCGGAATCCGGTCATATGTCTCATGGCGAAGTGAGCAGCGCATCTGGCTCCGTTACCGCACATTGCTCCGGCTGAACCGTCAGAATTGAAGTAGTGCATCCGGAAGTCATAACCTTCATAATCCTCTATAAGCATAAGGCCGTCAGCTCCTATGCCGAACCGTCTGTCGCATAATTTACTGATGAGCAGTTTATCAGAATGGTCAATGAGTGACGGGTTGTTTTGTATAAGGACAAAGTCGTTGCCGGCTCCCTCGTATTTGTTAAAGAGTATTTTCATACCGTTAAAATGAAGTTAATTATCTTAATATGATCCCGTCAGTCTGTTAAAAAATTGAAAATTTACAGAACAATTGATGCGTGGCCGGGTTGTAAAGATATTAATCTTTCAGGCAGGCACGCTATTTGTTGAAAAGTGGCGGAACATCGAAGTAACAATTAAAAAATAAAAAGCTATGAAAGGTAAAGGGTTGATAACAACATTGCTTGTTGCCTTTTTCGGCGCACTCGCAGGCCTTTTCATCTATACCAGGTTTCTTGACAGGAGCAAGCTGGTAATAGGCACTGAAAAGGAGAAGCAGTTGATTGAGGAGAACGCCAGGTACACCTCTATGGTACCGCAGTCAGGCGTGAATGATTTCACTTATGCTGCTGAACACACCGTACATGCAGTGGTTCATGTCAAGACCAAAGCCATGGTCAGTTCAGCCTATTCCAACCCCATCTATGAATTCTTCTACGGTCCGGGTGCAAGCCGTCCGCGGGAGGTCAGGGGATTCGGATCAGGAGTTATTGTGACTGCTGACGGATACATAGTTACGAATAATCATGTCATTGAAGATGCTGATGAGGTTGATGTCACGCTCAACGATAAGCGAACCTTTGCAGCTGATGTTGTAGGACGTGATCCGAGCACAGATATTGCCGTATTGAAGATCAAGGCTGCCGGATTGCCGTACATCAGGTTTGGCAACTCTGATGCCATAAGGCTGGGAGAGTGGGTTCTGGCGGTGGGTAACCCCTTCAATCTCACCTCTACGGTTACTGCCGGCATTGTCAGCGCCAAGGGACGAAGCCTCAATCTCCTTGACAACCAGTACCGCATTGAGTCATTCATACAGACGGATGCTGCTCTCAATCAGGGTAACAGCGGCGGAGCGCTGGTGAACGTGCAGGGTGAACTGATAGGTATCACCACAGCTATTATCTCGCCCAGCGGCGCCTACGCAGGCAACTCTTTTGCCGTGCCGACGTCTATAGTAAAGAAGATATACGAGGACCTCAGGGAGTATGGAGAGGTTCAGCGCGGGCTGATGGGGATAAACATTACAGATGTTACGGCTGATATAGCCGAGCAGGAAAAACTGAAGGAGATCAGGGGCGTTTACCTTGCAGGCGTGGTTGAGGATGGAGCCGCTAAAGCTGCAGGATTGCAGGAGAAGGATGTAATCATCGCAATCAATGGGGAGACGGTTGAGACAACGGCTGATCTTCAGGAAAAGGTCAACCGTTACAGGCCCGGGGACAAGCTTGAGGTTACCTACCTGAGAAAGGGCAAACAGGACAAGAAGAATGTCATTCTCCGCAATATTGAGGGGAGTACTGACGTTTTAGCTCCCGGGACACAGTCCTTATCAGTGTTCGGCGCCACATTCGCACCGCTCACCACAGGCGAGAAAAGTAAGTATAAAATAACGGGAGGTGTGAAGATCACCTCAATAACAGACGGCCGGTTCCGTGATCTGGGCTTTGGTAAAGGTACAGTCATTGTTGACGTGAACGGTCAGAGAGTGAACAGCGCTGCCGATGTAAGCAGGGCAACAGAGAATGAAAAGAGTCTGACGTCAGTTGAAGGATTTACGCCGGACGGAACATACTTCAAGTATCAGACCAGGAGGTAAGATTGAGGATAAGAGATAATTAACGGCAGATCAGGGGATTGTTTGAACGTGCGATCCCCGGCCGGTTTTAGATTTTTTATTTGTTTAGTAACTTAAAAAGCAGTACATTTGCGGAAATTTTTTCGAAGGGGTATAGAGAATGAGACAACTTAAAATTACCAAATCCATTACCAACCGTGAGAGTGCGTCGTTGGACAAGTATCTGCAGGAGATTGGTAAAGAAGAGTTGATATCGGTTGAGGAAGAGGTAGAGTTAGCACAGAGGATCAAGAAGGGTGACCGGGCAGCGTTGGAGAAGCTTACGAAAGCCAATCTCCGTTTTGTTGTATCAGTGGCCAAGCAGTATCAGAACCAGGGGCTTAGCCTTCCGGACCTCATAAATGAGGGTAACCTCGGCCTTATCAAGGCTGCAGAAAAATTTGATGAAACCAGGGGTTTTAAATTTATATCCTATGCTGTGTGGTGGATCAGGCAGTCGATCCTTCAGGCACTTGCCGAGCAATCGAGGATAGTGCGTCTGCCACTCAACCAGGTGGGTTCATTGAATAAGATCAACAAGGCCTTTGCCCGGTTTGAGCAGGAGAATGAGCGCACACCCTCGCCTGAGGAGCTGGCTGAAGTACTTGACATCCCGAAGGAGAAGGTAGCTGACACCCTGAAGGTATCAGGGAGGCATGTGTCGGTTGACGCACCCTTCGTTGAGGGGGAGGACAACAGTCTTCTGGATGTCCTTACCAATGTCGATTCTCCCATAGCTGACAAGATGCTTATTGACGAGTCATTGTCAAAGGAGATTGACCGTGCACTTGCAACTCTTACCGAGCGTGAAAGGGATATCATCAGGTATTTTTTCGGAATAGCATGCCAGGAGATGACCCTGGAGGAGATTGGAGAAAAGTTCGGTCTGACCCGTGAAAGGGTAAGACAGATAAAGGAGAAGGCAATTCGTCGTCTGCGTCATACTTCCAGGAGCAAGCTCCTGAAAGGATACCTGGGTTAGAATTCTCAGATAAGTGTAAACAGGATAAGGGGCAATGAAAACGCCCCTTTTTTGTTGTCATGTATGAGGCGGCACCCGAAATAAAATGAGCCCGGGGATACGGGCTCATTTGTATGTCCGCTGTCGATGGCGGAACTGGGGGGAAGAACTGCTTCAGTGACGTGGAAGAAATGAGAAACAGAAGCACCACATCACACGGTAAAAGTAACTGATTTGATAATCTGTTGGTATTAAGTTCATGTTCAAACTGACAGAAAACCGGATTGAAGCTACAGACCGTCAACTTAACCCAACAGATTCCTATCTTCCAGAGAACTTTTTAATGAAATTACCCTTGTATGAGTCTCCGGCATACGCTTTCAGGTTCTCCGAAAGGAGAATTTCACCCTGCCTGCTATAGCCCGTGACATGATCAAGGTTGACCAGGTAGGAGTGATGCACTCTCAGAAAATTCTGATCTTCGAGCAGACCGGTGAAGTGTTTCAGATTCTTTGAGCTTACTACCTTTCTGTCGTTTGTCAGGTAGAAATTGGTACAGTAGCCGTCTGCCTGGCACATGATGATCTCATTAAGTTTAAGTACGTCAAAGCCCTTGATGTTGGGAATTATAAGTGTGGACTGCCGCGGTGAGCTGCTGCGCAGGTTGTTGAGCAGTGTCTTGACTATCTCACTGCTTATGCCATGCTGTTCCGTATCCCTGGTCTTGGCCATGGCTTCAATCAGTTCATCAATCTTGACGGGTTTGAGGAGATAGTCCAGGGCACTGAACCTGAAAGCTTTTATTGCATACTCGGAATAGGCTGTTACAAAGATGATCCTGAAATTTATTTTGTCAAACATTTTGAGAAGGTCGAAACCCTTTCCGTCAGGCATCTCAATGTCCAGGAAGATGAGGTCCGGCGCGGTCTTAATGATTGCTTCATATGCAGTCTGAACAGTTGCAGCCTGGGCTACAACCTCAACATCGGGACAATATTCCTTGAGGTAGTTGAAGATAACGTCTCTTGCCAGTTTCTCATCATCAATTATTACAGCCCTTATCATGTTTCCGGAAGATTAGGTTCAATAGCTTAATGTTTTCTGCTGGCTCAACCTCATCAGTTTGCCACCGGCATTTCGATCTCCACCCTGGTTCCTGTCTCAAAACGGTCAGAGAAGAGATCCGAAATGGTGATTTTATAATTTGTAAGCAACAGGTTGTTAATTATTTTAAGTCGGTCGGTAGTCAGTGATATCCCCTTTGACTTTCCTCCTGGAAGCGACCGGTCTTTCATTGCCTCGGAACGCGCTCTGCCCACCCCGTCATCATCCACCCTGCACACCAGCACTCCATCCCTCATGTGCAGGGATACAGAAATAATCCCTTTCCTGTCAGTGAGCCCCATTACCCCGTGCCAGATAGCATTTTCCACGAACGGCTGAATCAGTCCGGGGGATACCCTGATTGAATCTGTCTGCAGGCCTGGTTCAATATTGACACTGTAATCGAATTTATCGCCGAACCTGAGATGTTCTATCTTGAGATAGTCCTCAAGCGCGCCCATCTCCACACTAAGCCTGACGAAGTCCTCATTCATGTTGTTCAGCACCGTCCTGATCAGCTTTGAGAAATCGGCTATGAACCTGTTGGCAGCTAGCCTGTCATTGTTTGAAATGAAGTAATTGATGCTGTTCAGGGCATTAAAGATGAAATGTGGATTCATCTGTCCACGCAGAGCCTGGTGTTTCAGTTCATCCTTCTTCTGCCTTTCTCTCTGGCGATACTGTTTTACACTGATCCACGACAGCAGAGCTGCAAGAAGCAAAAGTGCCAGGGGAGCAGTAATCCTGAATGCCATTGTCTGGTAAAAATAGGGTTTTAGTCTTATGACAAGGGTCCTGACATTGCTCCATGATCCGCTTATATCCGTTGCCTGGATCTCCAGGTGATGCCATCCGGGAATCATATTGGAGTAGTTTATATTCCTGTCGTTATGGTCAGTATAAAACCAATTGTCCTCCACCCCTAGCCTGTATCTGTACCTGATCATCTCAGGGTGGCGGTATTCAGGAACGACAAACGATAGCCGGAAGTTGTCCTCTCCCTTATTGAGAATGATTGTGTCTGCCTTGTAGACCGGTTCTTCAAAAACCCTGTTTTCCGCTGAGACCTGCATTCCCAGAATTATGATTTTCCGGCCGCCGATACTCTGCTGGGCCTTAAGTATATCAACCGGATCAAACTCCACCGCTCCACCCACTCCCCCGAAGAGGAACCTGCCATCATCCGTTGCCCACGCGGCATCAGAATTGAATTCATGGATCAGCAGCCCGTCATTTTCTCCGAAAGTTCTTATCAGACCGCTGAAAGGGTTTATAACTGAAAGACCGTCATTGGTTGATACCCATAAATTACTGTGTCTGTCTTTTAAAATGCTGTATGTGGTATTGTTTGAGAGTCCGGAGGCGGTAGTGTAGAAATATCTCTCACCGGTAGAGGGATCATATCGGCATACTCCCGATCCCAGGGTGGCCAGCCATAGAACGCCGTCATTCCCCTCGCAGATATCCTCTATATTCATAACGGCCCGGGCTATCCTTATTAATTCGTGATCCCCGGTTTCCAGGTCATATCTGAGGAGGTAGCTGTAATTGCATCCGGCCCATAAAATATTTTCATGCCTATGAAAGGTGAAGATATTTATACTGTCTTCAATTGAAAGTAGTCTTTCAGAACTTCTTGAGGAGGGATCGTACCTTATGATACCGGAGTCTGCTATCAGTATCCTGCCGTCCTTGTCATAGCAGGTAGTATGAACATACTCGGCAGGGTAATGCTCCTCCATTTTTCCTGACCGCAGATCATAGCGGACAAGTTTGTTGAAATAGTACCCTATCCAGAGGGCTCCCTGCACAGGGAGGAATGACCTGGGATGCCAGAAATCCTTCAGCTCATCATTGTTCAATGGATTTATTTTTGAGGAAACGCCGTTTCGGTCTGTCCTGATAAGGTAGTTTCTGTCCCTGGCTGCAATCCACAGTGCTCCGTCTTCATCCTCAATGAGGCCGAAGATATTGATTTCACTTGATTTAAGGGGTAAGGGATTAATATGTCTGAACTCCGTCTGCGTAAAGACAGCCTTTATTACTCCTCCCGGAGTGTTTCCCGCAAATGTTCTGGAGATCCACATGATTCCCTGTTCATGGAAAAAGCATGTAATAGGCAGGGCGCAAATGTCATTCGGGATGGTTAAAATTGTGTCTGTCGCCGGATGCCAGATATTCAGCCCTGATTCATGATTATAAAATGCAACGGGGCTTCTGGTGGTGAATTTCAAATTCTTCAAATCACTTCCGTATTCCCTGAAGATGCCTTCGGCGGTGTCAAGGCTGAATAGTCCCGTCATGGCTGCCAGCCACAGTTTTCCGCCGGCATCACTTACTATCCGTGATGCTCCCGCGTCATTGAAAAAAAAGCCAATCCTGCCGGGCAGTCGCTCCAATGGATAAATATTCTTAATAATGGCATAATGACTGCCAGTAGCCTCATCCTCTTCAAGCTCAGCCTTAATAATGTCAGGGCCCGTCAGCCACGGATCGCCATTCTGGCTGAATGTGAGCCGATACCTCAGGAAGGGAATCCGGGGCATCTCCCCGTGGGAGTTTCTCCAGTTGTATAATATGACCTCCTCAGTATCAGGATGATATCTGAGGATACCTTTTCTTAAAAGAAACCACAGGTAACCGTCACCTCCCTGGCAGAAGTATGACAGGTCACTTAACTGTACCCCTCCCAGGCTTGTGACCCTGTTGAATTCTTCAGTAGCACGGTTGAATTGCGAAAGGACCCGGTTGTCAGTTGTAATCCAAAGGTTATCAAGTATATCAACTACAACCTGATTGACTGAAAAATAAGGCAGAGAAGTACTGTCGGCCGGATCATGGTGATAGTTTACAAATTCAGTGCCGTC
>Ga0116143_10004248_pt1 | contig 13748 bp, 17 predicted proteins | sample AD_UKC034_MetaG_FD_89745 | JGI IMG/M metagenome (GOLD analysis project Ga0116143, IMG submission 89745) | Active sludge microbial communities of municipal wastewater-treating anaerobic digesters from USA - AD_UKC034_MetaG | ecosystem: Engineered > Bioreactor > Anaerobic > Digestate | place: USA...
CGCGTACCGCACGAAGCCCCGTTATGGGGGCATCCTACGCAGATGACTCCAGAACTAGGCATTTGATATCAATCTCCGGATGGCTTTAAGATTATGTTCCACCAATCTAATGTGGCTGTTATAGCGGCTTTGTTTTAGAAGTTCATCCCAATCCTTGCTCCAGTAATCTTCTCGCGGCCCAGCGAATACCGGATAATCCAAAGACAGAAAATCCCCTTGCTGCAGTGCCATACGCACCGGAACAGCTGAATCAATGCCTATCACGCCAGAAAGAAGAGAAGCAGCCACATCATCGGCGAGGTTGTCAGAAAAGCCCAGCAAATGAACTTTAAGACCCATCTCTGTTGCAATATAGGTCAGCGGAACTCGTGTGCGTATGGTTTTGGTTATGATGCGAGGGATCGAAACACAATCTAGATCCGGCATTGCTCGCATAAAACCTGATAAACATTCCAGGCACTGATCGATCGTAGACCCCTGAACAACTGCCAGAGGTTTGATCGTTTTGTCGGGATCGAGATCACGCAGCTCTTTGTATGCAGCGACCGATCTCTCAATGGTCTTTTTGCTATCCCCTAAGAAGTCAGGGAGTACAGCATAAGATGCATTAAGGATGCGACATGCATTGATGACTTCTTGGATAGGCAGTGGGTAGCCTAATTCAATCAGGCTATTGTCCATGATGATCGTGGCATCAGGATCAGTCGCCAAATGTCCATATACGCGTTGATATTCCGAGGGATGCTCAAGAACATCATGCGCCAATAACAGATGGTAATTGTCCAAAATACCCCGCTCTTTTAGAAGACGCGCTAAAGGTAATGGAACTACGGGAGCGAATCGAGCCATATTATCCACCATCTATATATTATAAAGCAAGTCCTAGAGAGGTCACTAGTGAAAATCTAAATGCCAACCTAAATTTTCACTAGTTCCGTCTTACAGCAGACTTACACGCGAAGGGAGGTGGTCGATTGCATCAGCCGGAAAAATTCATCTCGAGCAGGCGGTACATCCCTGAACAAACCTCGAACAGAGGACGTAGTAGTCGGTACGCCGGATACCGCAACACCGCGGGCGGCCATACAGGTATGAACAGCTGAAACTACTACAATGACGCCCTTTGCTTCGAGATGATCCATTAAGTGGTCAGCGATTTTGTCGGTAATGGTTTCTTGGATCGAGGGGGTTGACAGTCCAACAGCTTTGACTAGCCTGGACAATTTCGACAATCCCACAACGCGGTTGTTGGGGATATACCCAACATGAGCCTCACCAAGAAAGGGCAACAGATGGTGGGCACAGACACCACGAAAAGGAATCTTGGTTTGGGCGATCATTCCATGGTATTCTGTTCCCCCATGAGCGAAGGAGGCCTTCAAGATTTCCTCGGCTTCGTAACCCTGGGAGAACTCTTTGAGGTATTTGACAAAACGCTTGGGGGTGTCTCGGAAGTTTTCGTCCTCCAGATCAATACCCAAAGCCTCCATCATCTTCTGTGCATACGCAATGGCAGCTTCGGTAGCTTTAGAATGGGCTTTTGTGGTGGCTTGGAGATCATCTTTAGGTCCGGGGTACAATTTACCTTCAGAACTATCGCCATCTTCGGTGCAGCAATAGTGTAATTCTTTGTCCATTGATTTATCCTGCTTGTTGGGTTTGTACATTTTAGCGACCTCGAGCATTGCCATACGCAAGCACGTGTTGTTGCGGAAAAATTCGAGCATGGGCTAATTTCGGATGATGGTTGGCAACCATGTCTTGGAGATCTGCAAACCAGTCCAAAATGGTGGTTCGTAGCTTCTGCAGTTCATTGTCCAGGACAGCCCCGTCAATTGCAGGCGGCAATTGATTACCCACGGATAAATACAACCTAAGATCCGGATATCGTCGAGTAACCTCTTCGGCGAACTGCAAATCCACGGTACTCAGAATCGGGATCTTCAGGAATGCCGTAGTCTTTATCATCTCGCCAATGCGTGAATACAGGGCTGTATAGAATGCATCTACCCTGTTTAAATAAGATATACCGTAGCCCATTCCAGGACCTTTAGGCGAGATAGCAATGGAGTCGCATTTAGCGATCCAGTCATGCCAAAGAGTACCTTGAGTCTCGACGGCCACTTTAATGTCTTTGACGGCCAAAAGTTCAATAAGGGTTGTCAAGTCCCACATCGCCGGATTACCTCCGGAAATGGTTAACCAGGAACCCTGTGGCATCTTTTCTCGGAGCTCGTATGCAATCTCTTCACAGGTCATTGCCCTGCGCGTCTGGGCGATAAGATGCGGATCGACAGCATGCATGCTATCGCAGAACGTGCATCGATAATCGCAGCCTCCTGTCCTAAGAAACCAAGTCTGAACCCCTACCAAAGGACCTTCACCTTGGTATACGGGACCAAATATCTCCATTACCGGAATTTGCTTAGTCATTTTTCACGTCCGATAGATGGTGTAATCAACGACTCCGGCATTGAAGAAAGCTTCTTTGCGTGCGCGACATGTTGGGCAAGTACCGCAATGTACATCCTCACCTGCATAGCAGCTCCAGGATAACGCAAAAGGCGCACCCAGCTCGTCGCCCCACTTAACCACCTGGGATTTGTCCAACTCAATCAGTGGGGCCGACAAACGAACTTTGTGGTATGTGCCGATATAGATTGCGGCCGCCATGGCGCCGACAAAATCAAGTCGACAATCAGGATATGCATCACCGGCAGCATCTTCTGCATGCATACCAGCATAGATAATAGCCGTTTCGTCATCCGCGAGCTTGGACGATGCGTATGCAGCGATTTTCGACAGCATTTGGCCATTACGAAAGTGCACATACGTAGGAGAAATGCCAACCAGCTCCTTGTACGAGGCATTCGGGATATCGGCGTCGGGATTCGTGAGCATGCTTTGGGGTTGTGTACCGAGATCCAGGATGACTTGCTCGACTCCGTACAATGCACAAATCTGGCGTGCTTGTTCTAATTCTTTGGCGTGACGCTGCCCGTAATTGATCCCAACAGCCGTTACGTTGTCATCTCCATGTCGATTGCACGCAAGGGCAAGACAAGTTGTACTGTCAATGCCGCCACTGAATAAAACAAAGCCCTTGATCTTGCCTTCCATGGAGGCCTCCAGTGTCCGAATAGGACCAAATGTTTGTACTTCCAACGGATCGAAAGCTTGCATTAGCACAGCTCCAATCAAAAAGGGTGCCGGTTACGTTATCCGGCTCTTTGGCTATTTACCAAAGACGTATAAGTCAGCAGTCAGGCATTGCACCTGACAGGCGACATCACATGAAGCCGGAAGCACCTTCTTCGCTGGGCGGAAGAACATCCTTCACGCTGTTGCGATTCTGTCCCTCGTACTTCGAGATGTCGACGCGCACTCGGCAACGCTTACCGGAGAAGTAAGCCTCGTTGGCCAGAGCTTCCGGATCGAACGGGGTCTCGATGAGCTCCGGAGCGATACGACCGAGGATCTTTTTCAGTCGCGGCAGGGAGTTCTCGATGAACGGGGTGTGGAAGAACAATTTACGGTTAGCGTAATCGCCCTCCTCCACCTCGAACTTCCACGTCCACATCGGGTTGCCCGAACGCTGGCTGATGCCGTAGGTGACTTCATCGATGATGACGTCGTACACACCCCGAGGCATGCACTCAGGACCCGCATCTTCCGTAACGCCACCGAGATTGATCATGGTTGCGTTGCTTTCGTCTTTTTCGAACTGCATGGCATTTCCTTAGTTGGTTGGTTGGTTGGTAGATTACGGCTTAAGCCTTCTTTGTAGTGTTAGGCTTTTCCAACAGGTCTACCGCCTGTAAGATCGATCCCATCGAGGGGTTGTCGAAGTAACTGCCCTTATAGGACGAAAGACGATTCTTGGCATCATACTTAGCTGAAGGTTGGACAAACATACGACGAACATCTTCGCCGCTACCGTCCGCTGTTACAACTAAGAAGCCAACGATGTCCATAAATCCCTGGACTTGCTTCGATAACTTACCCGTTAAAGCCGGCTGATAGACGAATCGCTTAAATTCGTCCTGGGTGTATGCAGCCGCTGACGTAATGATGACATTCATGGGTAGATCACGGAAAGCCCTAACCAGACGAAGAATCTGGCTATTGTTCTTTTTGTACTCCGCCCACTCGGCCATCTGTGTTTCTTCGTCCAGGCGAGTATTCTCGGTAATACCAAGCAGCTGATACATCGAGAAGGTTTCGGCTTCGGACAAAGAATCAATGATCACGGTATTAAAGCGTCGTGCTTTTTTATCCGGATCATAATCCGTAAACAAAAGTTTTTCCAGCTCCTTGAGCTTCTCCTCATTGTCTTCATCGCGCAATTTACAGTGCACCTTGAGGTACTCCTGTACACGCGCTAATTCCTTAAACGTTGATACGCGCACAACATCAATATGTTCCGCTGTATCTTCCTGGGTGGCGATTGTCAGATCTCCTGCTTCGGCATCGATCATAAGAACATCGCGCATTTGCGGTACCAGAGCCGCCGAACCAGCCAATCTAGTTTTGCCAGTACCATAATTGCCATACACAAAGAGCTTTAGCCAACGGCTCTTGTTATGTATCGACGAAATCTGAAAAGGAGGAGCCTTTACAGCCACTCCGCCAGGAAGTCCTGAGGGGGTTCCAGCTGAGGGGTTCCCGCCTGCGGGAGCGCTCCGAACGGCGGGAGTTGCGGGACTTGATTTGCTAGGGGCAGGAGTTGTCGCCATGAGGTGTCTTCTTCCTTACGTTGTACAGTTAATGATTCCAGGAGACTTTCAAAGTCACTGCCATCGTCCATAGCTACACAAACCGACTGTAGCGCGCATTGCCATCCACAATCACCTGTAGGATTGGGATAAAGAGCAATGTTTGGGTTAAAGATGTCCTCGACTTCCAGCAGGATCTTGGTGCCTTCGGACTGAATCTGTGCCGGAGACCTTTCGAGATAATCCCGCCGAATATATCTGTCGGCATCTTCCGTTTCTTCGGCCACTAAGCTATTTAACAGCGCAACATTGTCAGGAGGTGCTCTAGAGATATCGCCGTAGATATCCAGCAATGCCTGTCTGTATTGCTTAGCCGTGGTATTTTGTTTCTTGTCCGTTGAAACTCTGCCCGAAGCCAGAATACGAGGCATCTCTGGCAAATCTTTTTTGAACTGCATATAGACTACACCCGCTACGGGTAAATCATACAGCGCAGATGCAGCCCAACAATAGGAAGTGATCTGATTATCGGTGTCAAAATGATGGATGCGGAATGCCTTGGCTGTCTTGTATTCCACCACCCAAAGACGATCATACTCGTCAATGGCTACGCGGTCAATCGTACCTCTGTAGTAGATTGCACGACCATCATGAGTCTTGACGGGTAATTCGATATGGAAGTTTACCTCGCACTGAGGCTCACCATTATGCCAATACGTCTGCAGAGCATGGCGATTTTTCAGCCAGTACTGCGAGTAGTACTGCATTAAGCCAATGCCTAGGATTTCAAGCTCGCGTACCGTAGGAGGAGCCTTTCTGGCTGCTTCGGTAGCAATGACGTATGCTTTGAACGCCCTATCGGGAGATCCGTATCGATTATACCCATGAAAATCTTCCAGGGCATAATGGACACCTGTACCAAACCAAAAGTAGTCTGGCGAATCTGCAGGGGTTAGGTTGAAGCGATTAGGACTTTGCCAAGCCCATAAGCGACGACATCTGCGAAACAGAGCACGTTCGCTGGTTCGGATGAATGCGGGTCTTGCATCTCCGGATACCTCCGGAAAGGGTTTTACGTTTGGCATTTTTGGGCGCCTTATAGGCTTCTGCATCGAATGCAATAGTAATAATTATACTATAGCATATAAGGACATATCAAGAGGATTTTGAATGTCAAATCAGGATCCGCCTTGACCTCAGCTCTGGGAGAACTCCCTCTGAGAGAACTTCCCTTCGGATCTAGTCAACTCTTTGGTCGTGCATGAATGACGTCACATTGACAACCTTTTCATTAAGCACGCTTCTGACTGAATCCTCAATGCTGCCTTTGTGTACAATGTAGTATACCTGTACTCCCTCCATTATTTTAGAGTCCAGTCTTCTTAACCTTCCTTCTGCCTGGATGTTTTCTGCCGGATCCCAGCTAAATCCAAGTACGTAGGCGGTTTTAACTGTGTCTAATGCAAAAGATTCCGCAAAAGAAATAGAGCAGATCATTACTCCCTGCCCCTTTTTAAAGCCTTCAATCCTTGTGTTCACCTCTTCAGGTTTGGTTTTACCTTGCAAAGACCAAATCTTCGATGCAGGATATCCGCTCTCGACAAGAGCTTCTCGGATTATCGGAATGGCTGCGGCGAAGCATGTGAAAATAACGGTGTGAGGGTCGTCCTCCACAGCATCCAACAGATATTCGAGGCCAGCACCCAATTCTGCATTAGGATCTAGCAATCGAGGAGTTACTGCAACCTGTCTTTGCCTAACCACCGATGACAGAGAACCCGGACTTACAATAAATTTACCTGCATCGGATATTGTTAGCAGGTTCTCACCAATCTCCTTATGCATCCTAGCTTGTTCGGGCGTCATGTCCAGATCTATGATCGTCCTTACCAGTGGCGGTAGATCTGGTAAAACTTCCTGTCTGGTTCTGGAGACATAGTAACGGCTCTTAAGGAGCTTCCATAGGCTATCTGAATTCTTTGTGCCGATAATTTCCTTACCGAAGCCGGTATCATCGACGATGCAAAAAGTATTGACAAAACGCCAGTAAGATCCGAATACGCTGGGATTGATCATATTGAGGGCCGCCCAAACGTCTTGGGAACCTCGGTTGGCTAAGGTAGCGGACAACGCAAGAAAGTACTTGGTTTTAATGCTCTTTAAAGTTTCGTACCTTTTCGATTTGCGGTTACGCCATTTATGGGCTTCATCCGTTATTAGGACATCAAACTTCTGCCTCTTAGCTAATTCTTTGTCCCTTAGGAGTGTTCCATAATTTACCAGGGCAAACTGATAGTCTCTGTTCCATAGGGCATGCCGAACAGAAGGTTGTCCGTCCATGATAATATATGACGCACCCAGCCATCGTGGGATTTCTTTCTTCCAAACCAGGATCGACGAGCCTGTACCCGCTACTAGGACTTTTAACGGCCTTCCCTCCTGCTCCTGCAGCATCTGCAGAATAATTAAGGAGATTAGTGTCTTTCCGAGACCCGTTTTGTGCCCGATAATAGCGCGTCCACCCCATGATACAACGCTCCTAGCATCCTCGAGTTGATATGGTCTAGCGGCTTCGATGGGTGTCATTTAATTTGTCGCCTCAATTGCACAATCTCGGAGAGTAAGGCTGCCTCGCGTTGACTGCCAATCCCGTTTAATTTGGCTTGTTCTAAGCATTCTTTGCGGGCCTCTAGCGCCTGATTTCTCCAGTATTCCGCCAGTCGTAATAGGGTGCTTGGATGGAGTTCGGCGTTTGGGACTAATTTTTCCCAGACATTAACGTCATGCTTATCCTGATCCATGACTTGCCTCCTATTCGGGTTTTGGCTTAGTCAACCATTTACCCTCAAGAATCATCTGATGCCGGAATTTATGATAGCCTATACCAAGACTCTCGGCAATATCAGCTGCCGGTAACATCACACCAGATTTAGGGTGGGGTAATAGAACTGATTGTCGTTTGTTGCGGGCTTGTTGTTTATTTGTTGCCCAGCGAACATTACCAGGCGCGTAGCCTTTATTCGGATCTATTCTATCAAGCGACATTTGCTTAGAAGGACGTCGACCCATACCTTTGAAAAAGCCCTCAAAGGTTTTCCATTCCTCACACACTGTTATACCCCTGCCTCCATAATATGCATATGCTGTATGCTTTTCATTGTGGCATCTGTTCATCATTGCCTGCCATACAATGTAAGTGGACTTCTCCAGGGTAGGTAGTCCCTTACGACGGCAGCCGCAATGTGTCTTGGGGTGATTTGTATGAATTAGGTCAGCATGACCCACAACAATTACTGCCCCGCAAACGCAGGCGCATCGCCATCTCTGACGCATTGTGATGGGTGTGGGAACCTTCCCCAGTACAAGAAGATCCCCTATTTGCTGTCCTTTTAGATCACGCAGTCCATGTCTTTCGCGTTTACCTGCACTCGATTTCGACTTTGGCTTTGTTTTCGTCTTCGGTGTTGTGCTCATGGGTCTCCCTGAAGGGTAGGAATTGTTCTTGCGGAATACGGTCGTCTAGATCCGGACGATTTCGCATATGCCAGCTAAGAAACATTAAATTGCAGGCGGCGTGTGCTACGTGGGATTTACCACTTTCGGGGTCTAGATCTTGACCTTCCGACATAGCATATACATGTCTAAGAGTCGCGTCAAGAAGGCGATGATAACCGAAGCCCTTCTTCCAGTTATCCCAGTCATATTTCTTTTGGCCAAACTCTAAAACATCTGCTAATTCCGCCAGAAAGCCAGGATCAATACGCGACAGCATGGCCTTACCCTGATCTTTCTTCTGAGCTACGGACATATCCATGCCATCTTTAATATTAGGCTTAATCTGGGTCATCTGGCGTGGTCTCCGAATAGACTGAAATAACATGCATGGCGAATTGCGTCTCGGGCGTGCTGTTTGCCTGGTATCCACAATCCCCACTCCTCAAGTCTTTCGTCGGTGCAGAAGGTCTTCGCAGTTTGCGCCGACTGTTTGTACGAGCTCACTTTTCCTGAACGTATCCAAGGATATGCGAGCGTATCAATACCGCCAATCAATCTGGACGTATGCATAGTAGACCAAGAATGGTCTTTCGATTTCCATGCATATACGCGGTACTCTTCTACCACCAGCCATCGTACATTGCATTCGACAGCCCAGTCCCAAACTAAATATGCCCCACTAGGAGCATCTTTGGTTTGCAACTGTTCAGCTTGAATAAGCACGCCATCTCTAAAATGGGCGATTCCTGTTGTTTCGCCGGGATCAACAGCAACAACCGAACCCTCGGGGAGCTGTTTTTCAGTTAGCTTAGCCAGGTCAGTCAGATTCATAGGTAAATCTGGCGCCTTGAGAATGAACAGGTAAAAGAAAACGGCCGACAGTGGAGTGTCGGCCGCTTCCGAAGATCGAAGATATGGGCCATTAGCCCATACCTTTACGCCTGAGCGTCGGCGGCCTCACCTTCGGGCGCTTTCGGCTGTTTGGTAGCCGCAAACACCACCTGATACTTCACACCGAGCTCTTTCGCGATTTCGCCTCGTTTCACACCTTCGGCAAACCGACGGCGGATGTAATCGACGCGCTTCTCGCCCGATTCCAGAACGATCGCGGCACCTTGTTTGGTGACCGGAGCCGCAGGAGTCGCGGGGGTTTCCGTCTGAGTGGCGGCGGCGGCAGCAGCTTCTTTCTTGGTAGCCATGATATTAATCCTCACTATGTTGGATGAACGAACAAGCAGCTTTATTCAACTGCTATGTATAATATTATAGCGGTTCTAATCTTTAAGCAAGAGTCTTTTGATGGTACATGAGGGTCATTTAATATGGTAGGGATTATTTTACGTTACTTAAACCTGTACGTAACCCTGTTGCCGCTTGCTCCAGATTCAACAATACCGACAGATCTGGCCACCATATTAGCATGTGACTTGATATACCGAGACAGTCTTCGTGCGTTTGTCAAAATGGAGTTTTCTAGGAAGTCCTCTTTACCCAATGCCCACGCAGCGATATCGGCACAAGTAAAGTGTTTATTCCTATACGCCATCTTCATCTCGACGGCGAATTCTTTTAATCCCTCCATCGACCAATCATATTCCGACACTGCTTCCTCAACAGAGCGAATCAGATCGCTCTTCATGCCTTCAATGTCGTTAATTCCAAAGACTTTGCCCATCAACATCAGCGCCTGTTCAAAGTTGGCTAGACGATGACCTGATTTGTAGCGAGGATTCCACTCCTCCTGAACCAGCGCCAAGAAACGTCTGAGGACTACTAAATGATATGCCAGCCAATTAATACGGCCTTTTAGTTTGTCCAGCTGATGCTCTACCCAATTACCGTCGTGGTTTGTACCAACCGCGGCAAGTTCAAAGATAACCGAACGCTGCATAATATCAGCGTTGACAAACGGCTGCTGGATGGCTGTTAATGCAAAAGTTGTATTTGCCGGAATCCTTAAGATGTCGGCCGTTGAGTAAAGACGCCGCATCTCTACGAAGGGTGCGGGCTCAGTAACAATCCGACACATTTCGTCCGACATCCGTTGTCTAATCTCCTTGGACGCGAAATGTACGTTATCAATGACATGTAGACCGCCTTGCGAGGTAATTGAGGAGTACCAATCCCGGATATCTGTCGGCTGGTTTCTCAATACAGGTCGTCCTGTTAAGATCGACAATCTCAGGGCGTACATTGAGGATTTACCTGAACCGGGCTCGCCAATCATGAGTTCGATCGGGAGCTGTGTTCCGCGCCATCTAAGCAACCAAGGTGACATGCAAAACAAAAGAGAAATCAGCAAAGGATCGGTACTGCGGGCGAACTTAAATCCCGAGGCAACTTCAAGCCATAGATTAGGCAGCTCTTTCATTGACTCGAACTTGGCGACAGCGCTTAGCAACTGCCTGGAATCAGTATCCTCTACCTGATCGGACTTAAACAAGATATTATCCGATCCGTTATCCAGTACCTTAATATCCTTACCTGTTATCCGAACCATCTCCCCGTCATTAATCTGGAGATATATGCTGTCCTTGTTAACCGTCAAAACACTTTGAGGTTCGACCGATTCAATGGGTTGTTCGCCCGTAAAGGTAGCTGCAAGCCAAGGTAATAGTTTGGTGTCGCCCTGAGTGAGACCGTATGTACGATATGTATATTGCCCAAAGGACGTTTCATGCAAGGGCTCACCTCCATTATGCAGGAGATGCACTTGCATCAGTTTTTTGCTTTCAACGTCAAAGAAGTAGGGCGACCCTGTATTCGCCTCCTTCATCCTGGTGCCTCGCGAATCCAGATCAGCAACTAGTCCTAAGGCAATTTCACGTGCTTGTGCTCGTTTAAGATTGCCATTGAGTTTGCTGGCTAAATGCTCCTGCATATTAGGATGGCGAGGAAATGCACATTTCGACTCCATCGTATGATGCATTACCTCTTGCAGGGATGAAGTTCCCTCAGCAACCAGAAAATCATCTAATCCGATCTTTTGTCCTTCTTTGCCTGGCAATACCAATTGACGAATCTGAGGCGTGGATAGCCCTTTAGACCGTAGTTCAAACCCAAGGGCTGCAGCAGCTTTCTGGACATCTTGATTGGCAGGATAATCGGAATCGAAGGCAATGAGAAACTGCCAATCCATACGACGGACCAACTCGACGACTTCGTTGAAGCCGATAGCCAGCATGGAAAAAGCTTCTAAAGATTCTTCCTCAACCTCTGCTGATCCTGAAGGCATTTTTACTCGAATACGGCCGGTACGAGTATCTTTTTCCAAACGTACATTTTCAGGCAAAAGGATATTTTTAGTACGCCAAGAATATACACCGCCTACACCTACACACAGAAACCCGGCTTTAACTGCAGAGGCTGCTTTCTTCTCGCCCTCGCAAATTAACACAGCCGGTTTAAAGCCGTTAATGCACGATAGGGATTTATTTCTTTTGGTTTGCTCTAGAACCGTGGAAAATCCAGGAGGGAAATAGATATGATTTGGCGAACCTGCGGGCTGCAGATATTTCGGACCTTTAGGTGCTGTCTTAAACAGACGCACCCTATAATGAGCTACGCGTCTACCTCCCAAATCGTAATACGGAATTACATACCCAGGACTTTCGGGCGACATGCTTTCTTGTCCTGGTGCGGCCAACATCATATGCGGCTTAACACCAATAGCAGCTAATTCGCTTTCTTGAGCTACATATGCGTTGATGTCTTCTGGCCGCAGACCGCTCTTCTGCAGATCGGACGTCAATAAACTGACACTAACAGACATCAAGACTCTCCGAAGCCGTCACACAACACGATCAACACAGTGGGATTCAATATTATATAGGAACTGCTAAGGGCATTTCAAGGGCAACTTGCTGTTCATATCAAGTGCCTAAATTTACCTTAGACTACTCAGCTCAGGGTGAACTCTAGTTGGTTAATTTAACTGTGCTGTGATCGAAATATGGCTTAGAGTGTTTCGTATTTGGGTATAGCGTGAAATAGACTGGATCGGTAATTTTTCCAGATGCGGCGACTTATCTTGAATTTCTTGCCCAAACCTTTTATGGAGAGCAGATGTTGCGCTTTTGTCACCTCGACACATTTGATGGCTGCATATTTAACAGCGCAGTTACGGTGTATCCGTATAAAGGAGTGAGGTTCTAAACAGGTTATTTTTTCAATGCTGCAGCTGATTAATCCAACAAGCCCGTCGTTGGTATATAATTCTTGATATTTGTCTCTGGAATATACAACTAAGATATCCGCTACGGGCACCAAATAGTAGGTACGTGGGTTCGCATTTCGAACGAGCCAGATTGCTGGTGAAGTCTTGTACATGGGCTGCCCGCATGTTGAACACACCTTAGACTGCTCTTCTTCCAACTGTGCCGCACTTGCTAATTTTGGTGTTTGCTGAAACCTATGGATAAATGAAGAGGACGGGGACGGAGGTGGAGACGGAGGTGGAGACGAAGATGGATCCATAACGCTGCCTAATCCGTCAAATTGGGCTAGATTTCGCGTAAACAGTCTTCGGCCAGTTGATGTGCGTGCTCTAATGTGCGAGCCTTACTTATCTGCCTCATGACTGTCACAACCCGTTCGTACTCCAGAGCCCCGTCGCGGATCATTGTGGCCATCTGTGACGTCAGTTCGCCATTGACAAACATCCGTTCTATGGTGTCGTTGAGGCGTGCCGATTCGACCACAAGACCTGCAACACGTCTTGCGACGCGTTCTTCCTGTTTGTATTTATCTGTTATTGAGCCGGAATGGGCGGCCCTGACGGACTTAAGTACTGTGGGACGTAGTACTTCGCGGTCATTGGGTCCGTTGGGCATGTATGGCCCGGTAGGGCTATTGGCTTGAGTCCTGTTAAAGTCGTCGCCCATGAGTTGTCCGTGATAAGCTTATTTGATGCACACACCTGGACAATGATAGCTCTTAACAGCATATCATACCGTTGGATGACAAGCCCCATGTCCGATTTTAGTGTGTTGATTTCCTCGCGCATTACTGCAACTTGAGCAGTATGTTCGTTGATCTTCTTCGACTGCCGATCGAGCAGTGGGCCCATATCCTGCCACCTATCAATGGTGACTGTCTGAGCCGAGACAAGGCCCGTAAAGGCAAGTAGAAGTACCGCAGTAAGTTGTATTGCGATTTTCATGGTTGCACATCCGTCACGGTGATTGATCCGCCTGTGTCGGTTGATTCACTCGTAGGCGTCTCGATTGTACCTTCGGCTAAAGCCTCGAACTCTGCTACCATCTGGGCAGCCTTATTTAGAGTAACCCGATCTTCCGCAGTTAATCCAGGCACATCCTCGAGCATAGAGACCCTCTCCCGTAAAGGGGTCAAAGCTGCAGACACAGCCGCAGCCACCGATGGAGCAATTAAGGCGGAAATTGCTTGTTGAACGATACCCATGTCATTCTCCTTTACTTTTGATTTTGGCTGCCAAATCTTCGAGACGATTCGGCCAGCGCTTCAGTGAGTAACGATAACCCCATGCACCTAACACGATACCAACGGCAAACCCAATTA
>Ga0116143_10004249_pt1 | contig 13748 bp, 5 predicted proteins | sample AD_UKC034_MetaG_FD_89745 | JGI IMG/M metagenome (GOLD analysis project Ga0116143, IMG submission 89745) | Active sludge microbial communities of municipal wastewater-treating anaerobic digesters from USA - AD_UKC034_MetaG | ecosystem: Engineered > Bioreactor > Anaerobic > Digestate | place: USA...
GGAATGTATTATGAAGAATTTATGGCAAGATATGCCGAAATGACTGGTGCCAGTGTTTCTAACTACAAAAACCCATTTGAATTTCAGGTTTATCCTAATCCTGTTTCGAATGAAATCTTTATTATGTCAGATTTAGATATTTATGATTGTATAATTTATAATGCTGCTAATCAGATAGTTATGCAAGGGCAAAACGTGCATTCTATTTCCACATTAACTTTTAGCCCCGGAATATATTACCTGGTAATCCGCTCTGAGTCTTTCACTCACATGTTTAAAATTGAACTTGTTAGGTAAACAATAATATACAGACTAAAAATTTTGTTTACTTATTAGAGATCTTAATATTATTACTTGCGTAATAAATATTTGCAATATGAAAACAAAGAAAAATATTAAGTCAATTTTATTGGTAATTGTATATGTTATCTGGCAATCTCTTTTATTGTCATGTATTTTATTTTTGTCGTTGAGTTATGCAGGGCATAATCCAAAAATAATTGGTTATTTTCTATCAGAATATACAGGCAAAAGCATCAAAATACGAGATATACAATACGATTTTAATTTAGATGAGTCTTCTGTTTGTTTAGTTATTGACAATTTTGAAATGTCTGATGAGAAATATGGGGAGCTACAAGACTTGATTAAATCAAAGAATACTGTTATAGATATTAATATTAAATCACTATTTACAGATACGATTCAAATAAACAATATTTCGTTTTATGGGGCTGATTTTAATGTCAATTTGTTTGATGATGGTGATACTTTTTTTGATAAGTATTCGGAATCTGAACCACATAATGTAAATATTTTAGTACACAATTGTGAATTGGATAGTTGTTATATTTCTTACAATAACTATAAATCACATATTGATGATTTTAATTTGGAACAAATCTCCGAGTACCAAATCAGTGCTTTTATATATTATGCAAAACTTGACGTTTCTATGTTTATTGAAGACACTAAGGATTGTTTAAATAATAATTATTTAGATACCTATTGTTTTATGATTAAGCAATGTAATGGAAATTTAATATTATATCGTTTTAATGATCAGGAGTTAGCTAATAGGGAATTTGAGATATTTAATTCTGGAATAAAATACATATACAAATCAGAATCAGATAATTATTTAGTTAATCTCGATATTCCCGATACAGCATATTTTGGAGATATATTTTTTAACGAATTTTTGCTTACAGTTGAGGATGGCCCCGAAAATTATTCAGGAGAAATATATGGAAATTTCGGTTTCCCGCTTACCAGCAATGTCTGTTCAGATATTTCAGAAATGTTAGATTATGATTTTGATAGTTTATTATTATCAACTGCAACAAACAACGAGATAAATGTCGTATTACAAAATTTAAAATTTGCCTGGGAATGCGATAACGCTAATGATTTTGAAAAGCTATTTTTTAAATCTGATTGCGCTTTATCAGGAACAACAGACAACTGTTTTTTTAATCTTAAAGGTTTGAAACAAATTGATTCTGATTTTTGCTTAGTATATTCTTACGATTCGATTGCCGGAGAAGAAAGTGATTCTGTTATCATAAAAGATTTAAATATTAAAGCTTTGAATTCAGTTTTATTTTCAAATAAAGAAATTGTGCTGAGCAGTATAAATTCCGATTCTGAATTAGATATTGATATAGGTTTTGATGCAGATTTATCTTATTTGAAACAATTGCAAAATTCAGAAATAATCGAAGAATTATCGGGAAGAATGTCAACAAAAAGTATCAAAATAAAAGCCTTGTTAAGTGATTTCTCAATTGAAGGGCTTTCGAAAATATTAAAGAAAATCGAGATTGAGGATGCTCAAATTTACTCAGCTACTCTAAAGATTAAGGATTTTAGTTCTAAATTTCAAAATATAAATGCAACTTTAAGTCTAATAAGCTCAAATTTTCGTATTACTGAATCGAATTTTATTTTTAATAATAACAGGTTTTTTCTGACTGGTGAAGCCTACGATTTTAATCATTTTTTTAATGATTCATTGATCAAATTATCTGCTTTTATTTCTGCGGATACAGTTGATTTAAATAATTTGTCAGAAATATTTAAAAATGGTAATAATGTTAAAGAGAATTCTGAAAAATCTCAAAAAACTTTTCTTGATAGATTAGAAATTAATTTAAGCTTAGCATTTGATAATATTCTTTTTCAAATAGAAATTAATGTAAATGACTTTCAGTCAATATTGGTAAGAATTAAGAAACAAATTGACAGTTGTAGCCCGTATTATGAAAGTGTTTTGGCTAATTCCAAAAGCAATACAGATTTAAAGATAACTGACTTTATTTCAGATTTAAGGTTTTTTAACAACAACTTAATACTGTCAAATTGTGATTTTAATTTTTATGGTGTAGAATCATCTGTTTCGGGGATGACGATTTTTGATAGTACATTCTTATCTCAATATTTAATAAATCTGAAAAATATTGATTTGTACAGAATTGAATCTGAATCAGGTTTGTCAATAGCAAAATTTATAAATTCCAGTGAAAAAATTTATCCTTATATTGATAGTATCTCCGCCACTATAGATTTTAGTTTTGACAATACGAGTAATCTTTTCAAAATTGTTATTCCGGAATCATTTGCATATTTTAAGAAAATTGATTGTTTTTTCAATGGCAATTTGACCGGTATTGATTCAATCACAGAATATCATAAGAATAGTTTTAAAGAACTGGCTAACAATTTAAAAAATACCAACCACCAGCAATATGATTCCAATATTAAACATGAGACAGATAACTTTTCCATTGAATATGGAAAGCTGATTTTTTTTATTGAAAATTTGTTTTTGATGAACAGTAAAGATGGAACCAACATGAATAATGATACTTTATTAAATATCAAAACTATTAAGGCTGACCCTGTTTATAACAAAGGTCAATTAACAGTAAATGAAATTCAATTTGGGATTTTTGACGGACTATTTTATTCAAGCAATATAGCCTTTAGTAATAATGACATAGATATTTTTGATTTCGCGATTCAAAACTTAAATGCAGAATTCTTACAGTTTTCAGAAATATTAAATGTGGCAATGAAATCAGGGTATATTACAGATGAACTTTACAATAAAATTTCATCTGTAATTACAGATTTTGATATATCGTTAAGTGGCGATGTTATTGCAAAAGATGTTGAATATGATATGATAGAATTATCACTTGACGGGATTATAGAAATGTCTGAATTTAATTTTGTAGGTTCGTTGAGTGATTTTAAGTTTAGTTATAAAGATTCTGTTAAAGAAAAGAAAACCGATTTAGATCATAAGAAAAACGGAAAGGCGAAAAATAGGGAAAATGATGATACACCCTCAGTATATGGATATGATTACAATATTGGTGTGTATTTGAGAAACTTAAAATACTCCATAATAAGCGACTCCACTGATTTATCTTTGGATTTTGAAGGCAAACTGAATAATGTCCCATTTAAATTAGATTATACAGAAGGAGAAAAATATAATATTTTAGCAGAAGATATTCAACTCAACGAGTTTGTCGCATTTTCGGATTCATCAGGTTCTATAGTTGATATAATCAATAATCTAAATATTTCCAAATTCCAAATTAGTTCAGACTCAAGTAGTAAGATTCGAATGTCTATTAAATTAGATGATTTCTCTTTTGAAGTTCCTCGTTTTATTAATTTTGTTATTACTGAGGCTAATATTTCGCAATTGTTGTCAAAAACTATGCATGTTAAAGAATTTGAATTGAATTTAAAAATGGTTGATTCTATAATGAATGAGCATGATACTGTTCCAATAATTATTCTTGAACAAACAAATACAGTAATTAACGACTGTTTTACATTATTGGTTTCTGGTGAGTATTATGAAAAAACGCTTTATTTAAAACTGTTTTTATATCCTTTCAATGGTTTTGGACAAAGCTACTGTTTTGATGTAATATACAAGGATGATTCAATTAGAGTTTACGCTGAGGGAAGGGGTTTGCTAAATTTGATTTTTCAAAAACTACTTGGTAAACATGAAAAATATATCATTGAAACATTGGATACAACTTATGAAGAATTTCGTAATATAAATAAAACAAATAAAAAACTAATCAAAAAGGAAAAGAAGAATAAGAGAAAAAACAAGAGAAAAAACAAGAAGAATAGATAGTATTTTGCTTTACCCCGAGCTTGTTTTTTTACAAATTCGAATAAATATTGAAAATTTTGTTTACCTAAAGAATAAACAAGTATTAACTAAGTAAGCGAGTGATAATTAAATGATTTTTTAACTAAATCGTAAAGTCATGAAAAAGTTTACTTTATACTGTCTGTTACTTATAGTACTTTCCAGTGGTTTCTTGAGATTCGGATATAATACATCATTGTTTTCTGATGATTTATATTCTAAAGAAAAACAGAGCAATGTTTCTGAATATCAATCACAAGATGTTTATATTGGATATAAAGTAAATTCCGGAGCAAAAAAAAGCTTAGATAAATTCAAAATATATTTGGTTGGAAAAGGAACTTCTGCTCTTGTAAATGATTACCAATTACCTGTATTACCTGTAAAATTTGTGCTAAATACACCTCCTCCTGAACCTTATGGACAAGGCTATTATCAGGGGTCTTGTGCTGCATGGGCAATAGCTTATGGTGCTATGAGCTATTATTTCAATGATGAACAAGGATATAATAAACTCTATAACAAAGTGTTTAGCCCAGCATTTTTATATAACCAAACAAAAACTACTAATGATTGTAATTCAGGTTTATATTTTGAAACCTATTATGATACTATTGGAGCTTTTAATTTTATAATGAAAAATGGAGTTTGCAAATGGTCTGATATGCCCTATTATTTTTCAGGTTGTAACTGTTATAATATACCTGATGAGTCACAGATTGAAAAGGCGAAAAAATATAGAATTAAAAGCTATTATTCGGTTAATACAACAAGTGTAAAGACTCTAAAAAATGTTCTTTATAGAGGAGATCCTATTATTATAGCTGTTGATACTGATGAAGATTTTTATTATTTGGGTAATGAAGTATGGAAGCCCGATTATACTAAAGAACCGGATGGTTGTCATGCCATGTTGATTGTTGGTTATGATGATAACAGAAGAGCTTTTAAAATATTAAATTCTTATGGTATTTACTGGGGAGATAACGGCTATTTATGGCTTAGTTATGATCATATTGAATGTATAATTGAGGCATATGTTATAGTGCCTGATTATAGTCATATCACAACTGAAAAAGATTACGCGGATGAAATTTATTATGACGTTGAGGAAGAAGAACAATCAGATGATATGTATTACGATGAAGCTGAAGAGGAAATTGATGAATTCGAGTTATTGTTTGATTAAAATTTACTTGTAAAGAAAATTATGTTTACTAAAAGATTAAAAGAGTATTAAATATTTAAAGAATAAAATTTATGTCTAACTTAAAAACTGTAATTATGAAAAAGCTGGTATTTATTTTTAGTGGTATTATCCTGTCATTGATGCTAACAGCACAGCCGGATAACTTTTCTCAAGTGATTTATGTTGTTGATGATAACGGTATTCAACAGCAATTGGATATTTTTAATAATAGTAAAACGCCTGGTGCAGTTTTAAGTATTTCGCCAGGAGAAATGTATACATATTTTAATTTTATCAAACAACCTGACGGATATTATCATATTATTAATAATGAGTCAGGTTTGTATCTGGAAACACAGTCAAGTCCAGCGTATGCTGGTTGTAAGATCATTCAAAATTCACCAAAAGGCAACGATAATCAGAAATGGAAAATTTTGCCGGGTAAATGGTTAAATTTGTATGATGATGGGCTTCAGTGTTATTTTATTATGCCAAAATCAAATGACGAACTATACATTACAATAAAGGGGGCTTCGGTGGTATTGTCAAAATTTTCAACAAATCAAACTGTCGAAACACAGACATTAACTTTTGGAGATTGTTTCCCTGAAACAGTTTATATCTTGACAGACAGAGGATACATACCTATTAGTGATGTTATTAAAGGAGAATTAGTGGCTTCATGGAATATTATTTCTGACAAAATTGAGTATTCACCAGTTGACAGTGTTTTGGTACATAATGGAAAAGAATACTCACTTACGAGAATTTCATTCGTTAATCACAATATGTTATATGCTGCAACAAACGAATATTTTAATATAGAACTTATTGATGCAACAGAAAATCATCCCTTATTAACGCCCGAAGGTTATAAACCTGTTGGTAATATTGTTGAAGGAGATAAAATTTTATATTATTCTGAATATTCACAGAAACTCGAAGAGTGTATTGTTGTCAGAGTGCAAAAAAATTACTCTACTGTTAATGAGGTTTATAATATTAAACTTTCGAATGGTATGCCTTACATAGTAAATCATACTATTGCTTCGCCCAAATGTCCTTATGTCTCTGTTATATTTGAAGATGAAATCTATGAAGTGTCGGAGGTTTTAAGAAATCAGCTCAGTCCTATACTTGATAAATATGAGTATATAGATATTCCGACAGAGAATATATCAGGAAATTTTATTTCAATAAGAATAGATGAGCGTAAAGACGAAATCAGCTATATTGATAACGTGTATTTGATGGCCGATGATGAAATTCTTATACCACTAACATCAGAAACTAATTCAGAAATAGCAATAGTTGACAACAAATATCTCGAAATGAACAAAGGCGAATATCTTGATTTGAATTTTGTTTTACCGGAACCAGTATCACAATATAGCGTACTTAAGTTGGTTGTAAAAGGTTATTATGTATTGCTGTATTGATTAATTTATCGAATAATTTAATATTTTATAAATTCATAAATAATATTTATTTTAGCAAGATAATTAAACAACTAAGTCAATCAAAAAGAAATGACAGGTATAAAATCGAATGATAGGAAGGTATGTTCCCATGTAATGATCAAAAGAATAAATTGTAAAAAAAAATACTAATGGATGATAATATCAAACACAATTGGGAAACTTTTCACGAAACTTATGAGAATAAACTTAAGGGGAAAGATTTTGAAAATTGCAAAAAAATAATATTAAAATTCGGTCCAGAGGTTTATAAAAGATATAATCAACAACAGATCAAGCCTTTTTATTTTAAATTTTTCTCTAATATAGCTGATAAAAGCAATCCGGCACTTTTTAAGTTTCTTGCAGAAAGTATTGTTAATCTTTATTCGAATGGTGATATTAGTGATGATACAGGTTTTACCTTTTTATTAAAGATGCAGCTAATAATTTCTTTAATTCAGATTGATTATGATTGTATAGACAATAGTCCCATAGATAAGGATAGCTATAATGCCTTTATATATTCATTGTTTGAAGAATCTATTAAAAACGAAATTAACAATAAAGATGAGTTAGTAAAAAAATCAATATTTCGATATACTAGCTCGAATATTAATCGAAATAAGAAAGATACTGATGTTAATATTGATGCGGTTTCTCAAGAAATAGCTGTGTTGCAAAAAATAGATGTGAAAAACAACAAAAGAGCTAAAGGTCCATATAAAAATGACTTTACAAGTACTTCAAAACAAAAGTGTTTAGACTGGTATTTGGAAAACACACAAGAAATCCTGGACGATATAATACATGATACCTACGAAAAATTTAAATATGATGTAATATCAGGCAAATTAAAATTTTGCAATAAATCCGCAATTGAATTAAGATTCCTTAATGCATCTAAACGCATCTTTTCAATCGAACTTACTCATTTTAATCAATTAAATGATATACATCTGAACCAGAAACATCATGAAGATAGTGATGATAAAGAAAATGACATATCAAACGAATCAACGATGTTAAAGACTTATGCGTTAATGCTTATACCTGATTCGTTTAGAGTTTTGATTTTAAATTATTACAAATATGGGTACAATGTTGAATCTGTTGCTACAAGAAATATAATTCACAGGTGGAGTAAAGAGAATATTAGTATTTTCAAAAAGGCATTTAATTATTTTGTCCCGATTGAGATACAAACAGAAATTTTGTCAAATTATATAAGAAACATAACTGTAAATGAACATCATTTGTCAAGTGTTTTATCTTTAGATACTCCTTGTGCTATTGAGATAGAAAATTCTTGTTTTCTTTACTGGAAACTATTGGCAGATAAGTTAATAAGCTATAATCAAAGTGAAAATATTAGTCATAAATATTGTTATGATTGTCTAAATAGGTGGTTTATATATAAGAAAAAAACGGAAACTCCATCAAATCAAGAAGAAATCCCTTCGTTTGCAGAAGTTTTGCATGATTGGTTTTTCTTTGTTTCTATAACAGATTCATTGGTAAAAATATTTATTAAATGTACTGATAAAAATAAACTATTAATTGTATTAAAGAAAATGAGGAAACTTGAAGAAAAACAAATTCTAGATTATTTGGTTGCTGATGGTCAATTTGATTTTAACACAGTTGAGTTGGAATCTATTATAAAGTTTTGGGATAATGCAAGGACTAAATTACGGTCCAAATTGCAAAACTTTGACGAGTTACAAAGAAATATTATAATATTTGCCATTGGGGCAAAATATTCTAAAGAAAAAATTGCAGATTGTGTTTACGAAAAATGCAATTATAGAGCAGATGAAAGAGAAATTATTAGTAAGATAAATATATGGGACGAACTAGTTGCAAATTTTGGAATTAAATAGTTTTAAGATTATTGGTTTTGATAAAATTAAAGTAATTGATTAGCAGTAGTTTACATTATTAAAGATTGAGAATGATTGAAAATAAAAAACAAGATGAAAAATATAAGTAACGAAAATCTTATCTATAAATACCTTGATCATGAGTTAAATGAAGAGGAAGAAATTGAATTTAACTATAGAATAGAAAACGACCCTGAATTTGTAGAAATGCTTGAAGATTTTTCAGATACTGAAGATTTTCTGATGAACATTGCAAGTCTGGGGCGAAAAAAGGATCGTGAGGATTTTTTTAAATTATATGATGAATTATCTATAAAAAATCCGGAAGAAGCCTTTGAAAAAAATACAGTCATAAAAGAAGATAAGGCTAAAATTACTCAGAAAAGGACATTATGGGAAAAACACAAAGGAAAGTTTGCTATTGCAGCAAGTATTACGATTGTTTTTTTAGCGTGGTTGGCTCCGCAATATTTAAAGTCTTTGCGTGTAGTTAATCTTATTCCAGAGGACGAATTAAGTATGGAAATAGAAAAGAATGATTCAATTATTAAAGTTAATAAAGAAATATTAGGAGAAAAGGAAAATTTGGCTACGCTATATCAAGACAGCTTGATGTTTTTAAAACAGTCAATAGATAGTTTAAATAGTATTCAAACCAATCAATATCTAGCAAGTAATTTAAATATTGAAAAGTTTTTAATGAATGATAGATTTCTTAGAGAATTAAAAATCAATGAAGTTTTATATGCTGAAATAGCATCTGATAATCAAATTGATTTTGCGCCATTTGATTGTTTTAAAAATAATGAAATATTACCTTCTAACAGATTTGAAATAATTAACAATACCGATAAAAAATACAAAGTAGAAATATTTAATAATGATGGTAATAAAATTTATAATTTTATTTTCGAGCCCAACAAAGAGGAGACACTAAGCCTTTACATTCCTGGTCTATATGGTATTCGTATTAATATTTTAGGAGTTGATGATAAATCAATAAATAGTATCGAAAGAATATTTTATATAACCGATGCCAAGCGATAATACCTATAAAGTAATAATTTTATTATTTTATTAATATATAGGCAGCCCAGTAATAAGGGCTTGAGTATTTTGGATTTTGTCGCATTTTATTTTGTGTTTCTGTGAAAATATTATTTATATTTATTCTATCGTTTGTTGAATGTGCTTCAAATAATTTATTGTAAAATATTTTCATAAATTCAAAACTCGCTTTTGCATCAACGCTCCATAAGCTTGCAATTATATAGTCAACGCCAGCTATTTTAAATCCTCTTAATAAACCATAAACTCCTTCATTGCCCAAAATGTCACCCTTAGCAGTTTCACATGCTGAAAGTACAACTAGCTCAGTATTACTTAAATCAATGTTCGAGATTTCATATGCGGTTAAAATTGCTTCATTACCTACAGTAATAGTGTCGTTGATGCCAGCCATTGCTAGGTAAGAACGATACATTGGGTTGGAGTGTTTATATATGCGGTAGCTGTCCGAATAATGATCTTTTTCATTAGATGAAACATATTTTCCATGTGTGTCAAAATGTATTATACTCTGTTTTATGCCTGATAGTTTAAGAAATTGGCATTTAGTCGCATTTGGGCCATCAAACAATTTGATATTTATATCTTTAACTTTACTCTCATTGAAAATACTATCAGGAAGATATTTACTATGTGAAAATGGTTTTAATATTTGAGATGCGGACTTTTCGTTAGCGTAAATATCAGAAATTTCTGATTTTTCTGATTCTGCTAAAAAATCTATTTGAGGTAATGCATTATTTATCGCTGTGTCTAGGCTATTATAATCAATATCGTAAAAGACAGTTATATTTTCCAAAGTAATAGTTTCCTCTTCCAGCATTGAAGAACTGTTCATATAATATCTGAATTTATATTTGTCTCCCAACACAGAATATTTGCTTATTGGAATTGCATTAAAAGCAATTTTGAACAAAGAACCTGCAGGAGAAAGATATACATTCTCAACTCCATCCAGATATGGTGTTATTGGCTCCCAAATAAGTTTATATAAGTCTTCTCCGTTATTAGAATATAAATTACTAATGTAATTTTCATCTGAACTCCCAGCTTCTCTTTTTATAATCCTGTCTAAATCTTTTTCCTCAAATAATGGTATAAAATGTAAGTTTTGGTTTGGTCTCATTATTATTGCTGCGTATATTATTGAATCAGTGGATACATTTATATTATCATATTTCATTAATTTGAAATTAACAAAATCAATAATTACCTCATTATCTTTTACGTTCTCTTGCAATTTTGACACAATATCAATATCTGTGAAAACATTCTTATTTTCTTTAGGCTTTGCTTTCCAAGCCGTATTAATAATTGTATTAATTTCTTTATTTAGGATATTTTTTTGTTTATAATATTCTTCATTATTTGTATTTGATTTATAATCCAAGTCTATTTTATAGTTCAAATTATAAAGTTCTTTAAGTCTCATATTGTTTTCAACTGTTATTAAATCTTGCGATTCTGTAGAAAATTTACTATATTCATTTATTTTTTTTAACCCTCGATATTTTGTATTAATAACATATTTTAATGCATTGAAATTAGTTAAATCATGATTGGATTTTCGATATGTATATGAAAAATATTTAGAAAAAACAAAGTCGGGATTTGTCGGTGCAAAGGAGTTCGGAGGACTAAAAGCCCATATGAAATCAATATCGTCGTGAAATGAAATATATTCGTCGAAATAGCTTTCTTTAGATTCGTAAGAGGCAATATAAGCTTTGGAGTTTATATTTAAAAAGGGATTTAATGTTTCCTTAGAATATAAAGCTTTGGTAAAATAAAATAATGAACTGTCTTTGTTATATAGCATATCTGTATAAATCATTCCAATTTTGAAATCTAAATCCCCTAAAAATAAAGGCTCATCTGCATTATATACAAGATGATAATATTTTAATGCACTGTCAGGTTTATTTATTTGAGCATAGAAATCGCCTAGCATGATTTTATGTTGATTTAAATAAGTTGATGTTTCAGGTAATTTATTATTATTAGATAATTCATTTGTAATTATTCCAAATCTATCAATAATGTCTGTGAAATACTCAGTGTTTAAATAGTTTCTATTAAAGTTTGTGTACAATAGATCAGATAACTTGTATAAGTAGAAAATAGAATTAGGCTCTAGTTCTTCATTTAATGAATTATAAGCCGTTATAAAATAATTTACATAGTTAACCGAGTCATATAATGGTAAAGAATTAATTATTTGAAGGTTTTTTTTGAATGTGTTGTGAGGTTTTGAAACATTAGGATATCCTATTATATAATTATACATTTTTTTTAGCCCTAGCGAAAGACAAGTATCTACGACTGTTTTTTCTGAAATAGTTTTAGTTTGTATTTGAGTATTGTTTTGCAACAATAATTCAACTGCTTCAAAGTTATTAAAAATTGCTGCTAGAATTAAAGGAGTGAAAGTTTTACAAGGACTCAATTTGTTTCCAAAATTATTATCATGATTCATAATTTCAGATAAGAAAAACAAATCTGTATTATCATTTAACAAAGTGTACGTAAAATTTGCCGGTGATATAGATTCAACCTCGCTGATTAAATATTTGAATATTTCTTTATTGTTATTTAATATAGCTAACAATAACACGTTTGTTTCCTGAATAATTGATTCTTTTGTTTTTTCATCAAGATGTCCAATTAAAATTCGCAACATGCTAAGATTATTATTTTGCACCGCAATTTCAAAAGGATAATTGTATTTGTTTCCTTGGTCAGTTTTAAGATAGGACATAACTGAGGCACCTTTATCTAATAATATTTTTACGTGACTAATTTTATTCTGTTCAACTGCCAACTGCAAAGCAGTTAAACCATATTTATTAGGTAAATCTATGTTTTCGCAGTATGGTAATAATATATTAAGTACATTTGTGTCTGCATATAAAACGGCATAATGTATTGGACTTCCAATTAAATTGTCATTAAGGTTTACATTAGGGTTGAAGCTTAATATCTTTGTAACAAGTTTCTCATTGTTGAATTGTATTGCTAGATTAAGATAAAAATTTTGTTCACATTTTTCAATATCAAAACTATTTGAATTAAAAAGAATTTCTAATATTTCAGTATTGTTTTGAGTAAATGCAATATGTATAGGAGTAAAACCATCCTCATTTTTAAGGTTGACATCAGCTCCTTGATCGCATAGGAACTTTACCATCTTTAAATTATTTAAAAATACAGCAAGATGTAATGGAGTATCTTTGAACTGTGGATTAATATTTATATCAACTCCATACTCTAATAATTTTTGTGCCAATGAAATATTATTTAAGATAATAGCTATATGCAAAACAGAATAATCAAAACAATTGACCAAGTTAATATTTGCTTTATGCTTAACTAATAATTCAATTAAAGAGAAGTTTTGCTGAGTAACAGCCAGATGAATTGGTGCTATTCTTAAAATGTTATCGTTATCGTTAATGTTAGCATTGTATTCTAATAATAGTTTTACAATATTATCAAATCCAAAAAACACAGCATAGTGTAGAGGTGTAAAGCCAGCTTTTGTTTCATTTTGAAATATTTCAAAATCTTCATCAGTGTTTTGATATTTAAATAGAGAAAGTATTGATGAAGCATCATCTTTTACATCAGGGCTTACTTTATTTTTTAAAAGAAACTCAACTACATTATAATGATTGTAATATACTGCCCAATGTAGTGGAGAACTACCATTAACGTCTAGTGCCTTAGCAAGGTTTTTATCTGTATAATAAATTTTACTGATAATATTTAAATCTCCTTTCCTTACTGCCCAATGAAATGGAGTAATACCCATTTCATTTTTAAACGTCAAATCAAAATCATTTGTAATAAATAACTCAACCATTTTAAGATTTTTGTTTTCAATAGCCATATGTAGAGCTGTGAATGAGTTATTATCGATAAAGTACATGTTAGCATTGTTCTGCAATAAAATCTTAGTTATTTCA
>Ga0116143_10004252_pt1 | contig 13744 bp, 12 predicted proteins | sample AD_UKC034_MetaG_FD_89745 | JGI IMG/M metagenome (GOLD analysis project Ga0116143, IMG submission 89745) | Active sludge microbial communities of municipal wastewater-treating anaerobic digesters from USA - AD_UKC034_MetaG | ecosystem: Engineered > Bioreactor > Anaerobic > Digestate | place: USA...
GCGCTTAAGAAGAGAGGATTGCGGCTGGCCTCGAACCAGGTAGAGTACCATTTGCTTGAGAGGCGAATTGAACAAAATGGGTTGATGGAGTATTGCCTGGAAGAGGGGATTAAGATCATTGCGTATAGCCCGTTGGCTATGGGTATCTTGACCGGTAAGTATACGCCGGAAAATCCACCGGCTGGCACACGAGCAGCCCAGTACAATCGGTCTTACCTGGAAAAGATACAGCCTTTGATAAAAACGTTGACCCGTATCGGCAATGACGCTGACGGCAAGTCGGCCGGGCAAGTGGCGATTAACTGGTGCATTCAAAAAGGCACATTACCCATCCCGGGGGTAAAAAATGCTGCCCAAGCGGTTCAAAATTTGGGGGCTATCGGCTGGCAATTGGACGCAGAAGAAATGGCGCTTTTGGATGAGGTCAGCCTTGCAGTAACCCAACCCTAAGCAAGGGCTTGTTTACTCAACAAATTCCAGTTCCTGGTCGTCCAATGTAGAAAATTCACCTTCTGGCTGTAGAGAAATCTCACCGAAGAGCTGATTTTGGTTGGCGCCGACCATATGCCTTTTTACGAGTTCCAGTAAAGCCAGGAAGGTGACCACCACTTCTACTCGGCTGGAGCGGGTGGTGATGAGCTGTTGGAAGGTTGTAGCGCCCATTTTTTGCAGCGCTTCGAGAATGATATGAATCTTCTGACGAATCGTGAAGCGCGGTGACGCGACCACTTCACTCAAAGGCGGTAAATTATTAGGATTTGAAAAGACCTCTCGAGCCGCTTCCACAAGGGCTTCGAGGGTCAATTCACTGATATCCAGTTTAGAGGGAATTTGTACCGCTGGGTTCGCGTCGAGGCGCAAATAGGTGTGATAGCCCGCTTCTTCGCGAGATTCTAAAAACCTGGACAGGTCTTTGAATTTTTTATAAACAAGGAGCTGCCGTGCCAGTGCTTCGCCGGGATCTTCTTCGACCTGCAAGCTGGGAATGGTTTGCCTTGGTAAAAGGGCAGCGGATTTAATCTGCACCAGCTTGGCGGCAATTACGAGAAACGCGGAGACTTCAGCCGGGTCTTGAGTCTCGAGGTGATGCATATACTCAAGGTACTGATCGGTCACCTGCGCCAGAGAAAGACGGGTGATGTCCAGTTCCGCCTTTTCAATCAACTGGAGCAGGAGATCCAGAGGGCCTGAATAAACCTCGGTGTTGATCTTATATCCTTCTGTTTGATGTCCCGCGATTTGAAAGTCCACGCCGGTTATTATAGCAGATTGCGGTCAGGCATATTCTATGCTATAAAAGCAGGGAACGAGATACCCATGATGAAGAGCGGGACGATTAATTGCACTTATTGCGGTGAACCTTATCCATCCGCAGGGCTACCTTTCCGCTGTGCTTGTGGAGGTATCTACGATTTTTCTCGTTTCCCTGATTTCACCATTCCCAAAGCTCAGGCGGTACCTCGCGGAGTATGGCATTTCAAGGATTCTTTAGGGCTGCCCGCTGAGGCGCCCATCGTATCGCTTGGCGAAGGGAACACACCTTTGATGCCGTGGTCTCTTCATCATCGACAGGTTTATCTTAAAATGGAATGCCAGAACCCCACTGGTTCTTACAAAGATCGGGGCACAGCCGTGCTGACCAGTTTTTTGCTGGCGCGTGGGGTAAAGGAGGTGGTGGAAGATTCCTCTGGCAACGCTGGCGCTTCTCTGGCAGCCTATTGCGCCAGGGCGGGGATTAAAGCGGCGATCTATATCCCCGAGTCAGCGTCTGGGCCCAAACGCTGGCAGATTGAGAGATATGGAGCAGAGGTTCACCGTGTTCCGGGCCCACGAGACAACGCGGCTGAAGCTGTATTACGTGCGGCAGGCGCCGGAAAAGTGTACGCCAGCCATGCTTATATGCCATTTGGCTTGACGGGTATCGCTACGATCGCTTACGAAATTTGGCAATCACTTGGCAGAGAACCCGGAAGCCTGATTTCACCGGTGGGTCATGGTGGCTTGCTTTATGGGGTAATGCGTGGGTTCGATGCGCTCTTTTCAGCCGGATTGATTGGCAAGAAACCTATTTATATTGGGGTTCAAGCAGAAAACTGCGCCCCGCTGTTTCAGGCTTACAGGCAACAAAAACTAAACCCGGTTAAAGTGGAAATTTCTGCCTCCCTGGCAGAGGGAACACATGTTTCTTGCCTGGCGCGGGGAGCCCAGATACTGGAACGAATGCAAAATCACCAAGGGAGAATGGTAATGGGCTCTGAAGCGCAACTGGTAGCGCTCTATCGGCTCTCAGCACGATCGGGTTATTTTTATGAACCGACCTCTTGCTTATCCCTTGTGCCGTTACTAGATGATAAAATTGATCTTGTTGAACCGGTTGTGGCTATCATGACAGGCTCAGGCTATAAAACAAATATCATCTTACAGTAGAATAATGTGATCGCGAGCTCCTCTGAAAAGAGAGGTTGGCGCTCCCCTTATTCGTGGAGAAAACGCTTGACTCAAATGCATAACGAGTGTAACAGAGAAACCCCCGAAGAACTGGCTGCCAGAATCTTTCCCAACTTGACCGATATCCTGCTGTTAAGCAGAGCATTGACCCATCGCTCTTACTTAAACGAACATCCTGAGGCTTTAGAGGACAATGAACGCTTAGAATTCCTGGGTGATGCGGTTCTTGATTTTGTGGTGGGTGACTGGTTATATAACAGGTACCCTGAAATGCCAGAAGGCGATTTAACACGCATGCGTTCGGCTTTGGTACACACCGCTCAACTGGCAGATTTTGCGCGTAGCATTCAATTGGGCAGGGCGATGCGACTGGGCAAGGGGGAAACCCAGGCGGGCGGATGTGAGCGCCCAGGGTTGCTGTGCGACACCTTTGAGGCAGTCGTTGGAGCAATCTACCTGGAAATGGAGGTTGAAGGCGTCAAACGTTTTATCTACCCCATGCTTGAATCCTGCGCTGATGACATTCTGATTAATCACAAAGATGAAGACCCCAAAAGCAAGCTGCAAGAATGGGCGCAAGGAAACGGTTACCCGGCGCCGGTTTATACCACCCGTGACGTTTCAGGACCAGACCACTCAAAATTCTTTGTCGTGGATGTGATCGTAAACGGAAAAACCTACGGCACAGGTTCAGGTACCAGCAAACAGGCTGCTACCAAGCAGGCGGCTGCAGACGCTCTTATTAAACTACACCTTTCAGATTGGAAACCAACTCAGCGATGAAACCGAAACTAAGATCACTGGAGCTGCATGGGTACAAAACTTTCGCTGGCAGAGCGTTATTCGAGTTCCCGGGGAACATCACCGCGATCGTCGGTCCAAACGGGTCAGGAAAATCGAACATCGCAGACGCTGTACGCTGGGTGCTGGGTGAACAATCGTATACTTTGTTGCGCGGCAAAAAGACAGAAGACATGATCTTTTTGGGTTCTGACCAACGCCCAAAAGCAGGAATGGCTTCAGCCACGATTACTTTTAACAACGAAGAAGGCTGGCTGCCGATTGACTACAGTGAGGTCGCGGTCGCCCGAAGAGCGTATCGTGATGGCAGCAACGAGTACTTGTTAAACCGGCAGCGAGTGAGGCTTAAAGACACCACAGAACTACTGGCTCAGTCAGGCTTGGCGGAGAGAACCTATACCATTATCGGCCAGGGCCTGGTAGACGCTGCCTTGTCTTTACGCCCTGAAGAACGCCGCAAATTCTTTGAAGAAGCCGCCGGAATTGGACTATTCCGATCTCGCCGAGAGGAAGCGATCACCAGGTTGGATGCTACCCGCCGCAACCTGGAACGGGTGACGGATATTCTGGGTGAGCTTGAACCTCGTCTGCGCAGCCTTGAACGTCAGGCGAAGAGAGTGGAAGAATATGACCAGGTGAAGGATGACCTTCAGGCGTTGTTGAAGGACTGGTATGGGTTTCACTGGCAAAACACACAAAAAGAACTGCTGCGAAACCGCGAGGTGTTGAAAAACCAGGAAATCAAAGTTGAGGCTGCCAGGACTAAGCGAGGAGAGATCGAAGCAAAAGTTGATGCGGCGCGCCTGCGGTTGCAAGAATTACGCAGTCTACTTAACGCCTGGCATATGGAAACCGCTGAATTGCATCGCCAGCGGGAAAAAATCAGTCGCGATATCGCTGTGCTCGAAGAACGCATCCGCGCATATCAAAACCAGGATATTTCACTCAAGGCTGAGTTGTCACGGAATGAAGATTTAAAACACTCGAATCAAGAAAAATTAACAGCTTTAATGGATGAGGAAGAAAGGATTAAGCTCGAGCTCACCCAGTGCGCGGGACAGCTGGAAGAAATCCGTATTTCTTTTGATGAACGCAAAGCAAATAGAGACCAACTGGAAACGAAGATGAATTTAGCGCGCAAGCAACTGTTGGAAGTTGAAACGCGGCAGGTGCAATTAAAGGCGCATCAACGCGAATTAACTGGACGGGTTGAATCATTCGAAGAAAGCCGGAAAAATCTGCTTCAGAATATTGACCAAAATCAGAACGGGCTTAATAAAACTCAGAAAGAGATGGAAGAGATTAGAGCTGAGCAGGCAAAAATTCAGCAAAGTACAGACACATATGCCCATGATATCGGTATAGCTGAAGAAAAACTGGCTGAACTGGAGCTTCAGGAAAAAGAATTTTCAGGAGAAATCAGTCGCCTGGAGGCTGAGCACGCCCGGGCGAAAGCCCAACTGGAAGTGCTTCACCAGGCAGAACTGGCGTTTTCCGGCTTGAGTGAAGGCGCCAGAAGCCTGCTCACTGCTGCGAGTCAAGGGAAAATCCCTGCCGGGTTACGGACGCTGAGCAGTTACCTGGATGTACCGTATGAACTTGAAACAGCAGTGAGCGCCGCGCTGGGTGACCAGCTTGATGCGGTATTGTTTGGAGAAGGAATTGACCCGGAGAGAATACTTACCTACCTGGAAAACGATGAGTCAGGCCGCGCGATGCTGATTCCACTCACTGCGGCTGGGACAAGCCAGGCTCGAAAATTTGCTGGCCCCGGGATATTAGGCGTAGCTTCTGACCTGGTAAAACCCACTGACCTAAATCGTGGACTGGTGAATTTTCTGCTGGGGAGTGTGATTATCGTCAACAACCGCGCGACTGCCAGATGGCTGCTAAAGGATTTGCCGGTGGATGGCAGAATTGTTACTCTCAAGGGTGAAGTATTTGCTGGCAGCGGCGTCATCATTGCTGGAAAAGAAAATCGGGCTGGGGTTATCAGCCGCCCGCGAGAAAAGAAAGACCTGACACAGCAGGTAAATCGTGCTGCCGAAAAACTGGCTGAGAAAAAGAAGGAACTGGAAGAACTTCAAAAAAACGTTATCTCTTTGCGTAATGAGAAGAGCGAGCTTGAAAAGGCAGCCCGGGAAGAGCAGGCTAAACTTCAACAGGTAAACTCAACCCTCGCGGGAAGAGAACGTGAAGTGGTGAAACTCGTGCAGCAGCTGGAATGGCAAAACAACCAAATCAACACGCTGGTCAACCAGGCCAAATCTGCTGAAATGGATATGGATGGGATCGGAAAAGAGATCGCAGCGAATGAGAACGCCATCAATGAGCTGAATCAAACCATCCGGCAGGATAATGAACAGCTACGGGGCATTCCGATCGATGAAATTCAGCAACAATTGGTGCACTGGAACACCACCCAGGCGGTGACCGAAAGGGCGCTGCGAGAGGTGGTTGGGCGAGTGATTGAATCCAAACAGACCATCGCCCAAAATCAAGCGGTCATTGAACAGGTAAACAGCCGTATTGAAGAGGTGGTGACAGCAACCGCAGAAGTCCGCGCTGCTATCGAGGAAAGCAAAAAGACAGAAGAGTTGGTTAACATAAGCCTGGATGAATTCAGTCAAAAAATTAACCCGGCAGAAAGCGAATTGAGGAAACTTGAAAGTGAGTATTCCGAGTTGCAGCATGAATATTCACAGACCCAGCAATTCGAGGCTAATGCGGATCGGGTTTACACTCAGGCCCAGCTGGAGTATTCCCGCAGCCGCGAAGCATTAGAAGGCCTGCGGAGACGGATTGAAGATGATTTCGGTTTGGTAACCCTCGAATATTCTGATGAGGTCACTGGACCCACTCCATTGCCATTGGAAGGCGTGGGTACACTGGTTGTGCTGGATGAACTCCCCAAGGGGCTCGAAGAATCGATTAATCGGCAGCGCGCGCTGTTGAGGAGAATGGGGGCAATCAACCCGGAGGCTCGCAAAGAATACCAGGAAGTCAAGGAACGCCATGACTTCATGAAAACACAACTGGCGGATCTACAGAAGGCAGATAGTGACCTTCGCCAAATTATCACAGAACTGGATGAGCTGATGAACCGCCAGTTTCGGACGACGTTTAATGAAGTGGCAACGGAATTCAAAGAAATGTTCTCGCGCTTGTTTGGAGGCGGTTCGGCGCGGTTGGTGATGACTGATACAGAGAATCCGACGGAAACGGGAATAGATATTGAAGCCAGGCTGCCAGGCAGGCGTGAACAGGGACTGTCACTGCTCTCCGGCGGCGAGCGCTCACTCACGGCTGTCGCGCTCATCTTCTCATTGCTGCGCGTTTCACCCACGCCATTTTGCATCCTCGACGAAGTGGACGCGATGCTGGATGAAGCCAATGTTGGCAGATTCACTGAGTTGTTGAAGGAACTCAGCCAGGAGACGCAGTTTATTGTCATCACGCACAACCGTAATACTGTGCAGGTGGCAGATGTGATCTACGGGGTGACCATGGGGCGTGATTCTGCCAGCCAGGTCATCAGCCTGCGCCTTGACGAACTGAGCGACGAAATGGTTAAATAAATTACCAAATGAAAACCGCGAGAAGAGATTCTCGCGGTTTTTTTTATCATCTACTGACCTGACGCGATTCGATATTGCGCCGGTATGGCGGGGGTATTCGGGACGACCGATGCCCAGACGTCTTTTTTCTCAATTTTGATATCCGCTTTGGCAGCTTCAATGAAATCAGTGAAGGCTTTCTGTTTCAGTGTCTCCCACTGGCTGTCTGAAAGGGCGCGGACTTCCTTGCCCAACAGCTGAATCACGTGAAAACCAAAGTCAGATTTAACGGGCTGGCTGATTTCACCAATTTTGAGGGCGTAGGCTGCGGTTTCGAAAGGTTCGACCATCTGTCCTCTTGAAAACCAGCCCAGGTCGCCGCCATTGACGCCGGAAGAGGTGTCAGTGGAGAGTTCAGCAGCGAGAGTTCCGAAATCTTCACCTTTCTTCAACCGTTCGATCACAGCATTGGCTTCTTCTTCAGTTGCCACCAGGATATGCCGGGCCCAGACCATTTCCTGTTCGCGGGGTATATCTTTGGTCACTGCTTCGTAAACCTTTTGCTTTAATAAAAGGCTTTTTACATACGCGCGAAAATCCGCTTCAGTAAACGGGAATTGTTCATTGATGCTGGTGAGCATTTGATTGAAAAGCTGTTTGAAACCATCGCGGGTATACGCGGTGGGCGTAGGAGGGATCTGCGTGGCGGTAGGCGCGTTGGTGGGAGTGCTGTCTTCCACCGTGGGGGTGGCGAGCGATGGATCAGCCGTCGCAGTCGGTTCACTTGTGGCGGTGGGTTCCGGGGATGGCGTGGGCGTAATGGTGATGATGGCCAGCTGCTGCGCTGACATGGTTGAGGTTGGCAGGAAGGCGTAGGTAGGTTGCGGAGTGGGCGTGCCGTCAGGGAAGAAACCGAAAACACGTTCAAGTTCTTTTTCGATATCTTCATCTGTAACGGAGATACCCATTTCAGCTGCTTTATGGGCCACAACCGCCTCGTTTATCATTTTCTCCAATACATCGCTGCCGAACTGGAGGTAGTTGTCCAGAGCGTTTTGCATCTGCAGCATTTGCGATTGGAAAAACATCGCGTATCCAGACGCGGCGTAAGAAGTAAAGTTTTCAACATAAGACAAGCGTTCATACTGCACGCGTTTTGCGAACTGGCTTGCTTTTATGTTGGTATCGCCTACCTTCGCCACGATTTTTTGATTCTTAAGAACAGTCCCTTGCAACACCCCGAAACCTACCAGCAAGGTAACCACTGCCACGATCGCGATAAGGACGGTGATCATGATCTTCTTCTGGCGATTTTCACGCTGCAACCTGGCTTCACGCTTTTTAGAAGCAGGCTTTGGTGTTCTCTCGATGTTTTCTTTTGTCATTTGTCCTCTATATCTTATTCGAGCGCAATCTGATGACGATGATTGCGACGAAATTGTGAATAGCAGGTATTGGGTTCTGCGCTATCTGATCGACTCGCTCCAACGTTCACCGGTGAACGGGAGAAGGGCGATGTGGCGGGCACGTTTCACAGCTGATGCCAGCGAGCGCTGATGGCGAGCGCAGGTTCCGGTTTGCCTTCTGGGGCGGATCTTACCGTCTTCGGTGACAAAGCGGCGTAATAGATCGGTGTTCTTGTAATCGATGGCGATATTCTTGTCTGCGCAGAACTGGCAGATCTTCGGGCGTGCCACAAAACGACGCTGACCAGAAAATCGTTCGCTTTCGTTTGTAATTTCGTCTGACATTTTTTACTCCATTAGAACGGATATTCATCATCCGCTTGAAAATCGGTTTCCTGAAGGTCCCCGTTGGATTGAGCATTTTCTTTCTTCTCGCCCAAGATCATCATTTCAGATGCCACAATTTCCACGTTGCTGTGTTTGACTCCTTCAGAATCTTCCCAGCGGCGGGTTTGCAGGCGGCCTTCGACATAAACCTGTTGACCCTTGGTGAGATATTGTTTGCATATTTCAGCCAGGTTTCCCCAGGAGACCACGTAGAACCATTCAGTTTCTGAATGACGTTCACCATCTCCAGTATTCCAGGAACGGTTGGTGGCGACTGTAAAAGTTGTTACAGGCCGACCGGAAGGGGTGAAACGCATTTCGGGGTCGCGCCCCAAATGACCAATGATCATAACTTTGTTTAAATCACGACCCATTTTCTAACTCCTCATTCTTCCTGCAGCTTTTATTACGCCACCACAGTGATCATATAACGGATCACGGGTTCGTGAAAGCGCAGGTTACGGTCAAGCTCTGAAGTGAGGGCGGGGTTCATTTCTGCAGTGAGAAGGAAGTACTGTCCTTCGCGCTGTTTGCGAATAAGGTAAGCAAGACGTTTCTTGCCCCAGTTATCCACTTTGGAAATACTGCCGCCGCCCGCTGTGATCCAGCCTTTCACCTTGTCGAGAGCCTCATTGAGAGCATTCTCGTCCAGTTCCGGATGGAAGATCAATACGAGTTCGTATGTGCGCATGGTGATTCCTCCTTTCCTCGGGTTTGCCCTCGAACAGCACCGTTGGTGCGGTCAAGAGCGGAAAGGTAGCAGTAACTTGCTGCGTACCAGACGTAGTATTTTACCACAGGTTCTTTGAAATCTATGGTGAATTAATCTCGTTATCTTGCCGGGTACAAAAAAGATCAAGGGGTTGATTTGAAACGAAACCAATCGGATGGTTGGTTCAGGTGTGAGCGTGTTTTGCGAGCGAGTAAGAGCGTTGGGGCAGAATACGGTGAGTGGTCATTCTCACTATTAATGAGCGCTTCCAATTATTGTTGAGTTCATCATTCGTTCGTTTTAAGACAGAGGAAACCAGGAAATGAGCCGTATTTATGGTAAAATACTGACCGTTGTTGGGGGCTCGTCTAACGGCAGGACAGCTGACTCTGGATCAGTAAGTAGAGGTTCGAATCCTTTGCCCCCAGCCAAAGAGAGAAGGGTCTTCGAAGTCGAAGGCCCTTATTTATTTCAGTGTTGGAAAAAGACACTGTGTATCTTCTCGCGTCTCTGAAAAAGTATGAGCGCCTGCATGGAGGATTTTTGTGATGCCTTCATGGACCAACGTCAGAAATCAATTTGACCAGCGCGTTAAACCTTTTGGACCAATCATTTTGTTTGGCAAATTGGATGTAAGTATCGGCGCGCTCCTTTAATGGCTGATAATTCATCAAAGCCGTCAAGAATTCTTCATATGAACTGCATAAAAGTGCCGGCGATGCGATTTGTTCTATTTCATCCCATTTTGATGCTACCACTGGTAAACCACAGGCCATATACTCGTAAAGTTTCACCGGGCAAATCGCATTGACCAATGTGGGGAAATCCCGCCGATTGAATGGAATAATGCCGATATCCGCGTAGCAAAGAAAGGCTGGCAGTTCAGAATGAGGAACTGGACCGGTCAAAATGAGGTTTTTCACTTTGACAAATCTCGAACCGAAATTCTGGTTGGGACCAATTATGACAAAGGTGAATTTTGGCAGGGCAATGGCTAAACGATTGATAAGATCAAAGTCGAACCAGAAATCAATTGAGCCGGCGTAAACGATCAAAGGGCGGGAACAAGATCGATAGAGCTCAGGGATGGCTTTCACTTTTTGGAAATGTTCGAAATCAACTCCGTTTGGCAGGAAAACGGCTTGCTTGGGTTGTAATTGCCTGACACGATTTTCTAATTGATGAGCAGAATAAGCAACCAGATCAACCTTGGAGGCGATCTTATGCTCAGCTTGTGTATAAAAAGGGTTGTAGGAAGAAAAGCCAGAGTCGTTATCTGCCACCCGAAATACTTTCTTTTTGGCGTTGATTAAATCCAGCAAATACCCCTGCAAAGGATCGCGAATATGGAGCAAATCCACATCCAAAAAACCTTTTACTGCCAGGTTTTTCTTAATGTTCGGGAAAATTGTCTTGTGCCAGTACTGAAAAACCCATTTTTTCGCCAAAAAAATCTCGTTTTTCGGAATCACCGCGGCAAATGGTACAAAAGAACAGATTATGCCTTTTCCATGCGTATACCATCGCCCATTGGACAGGCAGGTGGAAAACCGCCTTTTAAACGAATTATTGTCTCTTGCAACCAAATGCCAAGGGGTGATGGGTTTGGAGATAAAAATCACTTGCCAACCATTGGACGCAAATTGCCTGGCTAATTGATGGTCGCCTACTTGAATAGGCGACTCATAATCAACAGACGTAATAAACACGGCTTTTCGAATGGGGTCTGTCATCTCATTACGCGTTCTGCGTTCTCAATAAAAACTGGTGATAAGTTGATGCATTGGACTTCAGGTCAACGAGATCCTTATACTTAAATTACATACCTGTAACACCGTCTTCGATCAATTTACGGGTCGCCGAAGAATCGGAGGTAATAGCAGGTATCCCATACCTTGCGGCTTTCTGAACCACCGATCCCTGTGCTTCATACCATCTGGAAGGAAAAGACAATACGCGAGTAACGCTTATTCTTTTCTGAATCTTTCTGAAGGATAACCAGCCTTCGAAGATTGACATGGGATTAAATCCTCTGTAATACGGACATTAAGGTGATGATACCTACTGGAAAGAATTATAAAAGAAAAGCCTTTAATTCGAGCATTTTTTCATCCTTTGCGTTTTTGAAAAGCTTCAGACACATATGAGACAAAAAAGAGCATCGAGCTCATCCTTCACGGGGACAATCCAATAAAAGGAAGAGTCTCAAGGAAAAGAAAGTAAGTGAAAAGGAGATCAACCTGCTGCTGAGAGGATCAGGCTCGACCGTGGGGCGAATACGGGTAGACCAGAGGAGAAGAAGAGAAAAAAGGAGCAAAAGGAGGGCATGTGCCATACGAAAACCGAAGAATCGTGTGGTCAATGAACCTGGCGACCTGGTTCAGGCGGGCGCTTCAATCATCTGTAAAAGGGAACGCGTCTATAAAGGGACTCGCCCCATCAGGCACTGGACTATCTCATCCCGGCCGAGTATATTTATATGTACCACCCCAGGGTGACTTCGAAAAAGGCCAATATGAATTGAACAAGACCAACCGCTTGTCAACGCAAAACAAGATATGGAGGGATGGAATGAAAAAACTGGCGATTGCATTAATTCTCCTGCTGGCTACCCCTGCTTGTTCGATTTCGAATCAACATTCTGTGGAGATTCAACCGGGCTTGGATGTATCTACGCCAGCCAAGGAGGTGCCGCCACCTGCGCCGCAACCGCTTCCACCCGCGCAACTCAGTGGCGATTTGGTCAGCCCTGACGACTTTGAGTACCTTGGCGCGTTCCGCCTCCCCGGTGGTGAAGACCGCCCGCAGACTTTCGCCTACGGCGGCAACGCCATGACCTATAACCCTGACGGGAACTCGCTCTTCATCATGGGGCATGACCGTATGCCCTACGGCGACCTGCCAGATGGGAATCAAGTAGCGGAGATCAGTATCCCGAAACCGGTCATTTCCAAAAACATCGAAGACCTCAACACAGCGGATTTATCCAAAAATTTTCAAATGTGTTGAAGAGACAATTCAGCGAGTACGACGAAATCCCCAAGGCTGGAATGCAGTACCTCAGCCGTGCCGAAACGGGAGCCAAGATTCATGTTGCGTTTGGCGAGCACCTCCAGTCGGAGCAAATCCCGACGCATGGCTGGTTCAGCCCTACGTTGTCGATCCCCGATTTTCAGGGAACATGGTTCATTGGGAACCAGGACCTGTACAGCGTGAACGGCTACATGTTCGAAATCCCTGCTGAATGGGCAGATACCTGCACTGGCGGAAGACCCCTTGGCACTGGTCGAATGCGCGACGGTGGCCAGGGTGGCATGGGGCCAACGCTCTTCGCTTATCGCCCGTGGAATGCGGATGGCTCTCCCTTGCCTGCCGGGACCCGTCTCGATGAAGTTACCTTGCTCTTGTATGAGAACGCCTACAACACCGAGGAAATAGTCCGCAGTATGGACGGCTACCAGCATCCAGATGAATGGGGCGGTGGCGCATGGCTGACAACTTCAGGCGGCAAAGCAGCAGTTTTATTTGCAGGGACAAAAAGCAATGGCGAAAAATACTGGTATGGGTACATCCACCCCGATGGCGCGAACCTCGCCTGTGTGGATGCGGAAGTCACGGACTTCCCTACCTGTCGTATGGCGGATGGTTCAGTCTGCCCGCAGGAGGATTACACTGCTTGCTGTGATGCCGTTGCGGGAGAATGTGTCTCCAACCGTGGTTGGTGGACAACCCGCTTCGACGCCGAGTTTATCCTCTATGACCCCGCTGATTTGGCTAAAGTCGCTACCGGCCAGCTGGAACCGTGGCAACCACAACCCTACGCCGTTATCGACATTGACGAACACCTCTTTCTGAGTCCGCCCGAATGGGATTTGGTCGAGCTCGGCTGGAGTGATCAGCGCCGAAGCCGCATTGGAGATGTGGCATTTGACCGTCAAAATGGGTTGCTTTATGTGCTTGAGTTGTACGGAGATGGCACAAAACCAGTTGTGCATCTGTGGAAGGTTCATTAGATTAAATGGCGTATTTACCCTGAAGAGGGAAATTCAACTCCAGGTTAAAGAAACTGGTTGCAGATTTGCGATTGGACAATGCCATGCCGCCAGGCAGGCTGGGGAAGCCCTGATGCCCTGGAGTGGAAAGCCTGCGATGTGATCTGCCAGCCACGATACCTAACGATATAACAATTAGATCCCAGATGGTGAGGAACTGCAGCGAGGAAGAGTGTGGTTCAATGATGGTTCGTTGGTCAGGTGGAAATAGTTCTTTCAAGTCAAGTAGCATTGAATTATAATAGGCCTAACCGTAAAGATTACGCAACCTTTTTTCTGTAAATTCGAGTCGGAAATACCCATAGTTCTTTAATAACTTAATGACTTGCCAGCACAATAATGTTTTCCGATCTGCCACTCCTCGCTGATCTCCATGAGTAA
>Ga0116143_10004256_pt1 | contig 13737 bp, 12 predicted proteins | sample AD_UKC034_MetaG_FD_89745 | JGI IMG/M metagenome (GOLD analysis project Ga0116143, IMG submission 89745) | Active sludge microbial communities of municipal wastewater-treating anaerobic digesters from USA - AD_UKC034_MetaG | ecosystem: Engineered > Bioreactor > Anaerobic > Digestate | place: USA...
CAAGGTTCTTCATGACAGCTACTTCGTCACATTGCACACATTTATGCGTTTAAGAACCATATTTTTATGCTTTTTTGCTAATAAATTATGTATCATAAAGAACCTTTCATTTAGATTATAGCGATAAAGACTAAGGTTTGCAATTATTATGTAATAATAAATAAATCATTCTCCTCATTTTTTGCATACCCATAACGCGTAACCTGACAACTTGAAGACAATTTAAAAACATAAACACTGTCCGCCTGACTAAATATCTTCATAAACTTATTTTCAATATCACACTGTATATTATTTAGAATTCTCTCGCTATTATCTATTTCAAAAACTGAATACTGTATTCTGTGTCCAAATCGACATAAATATTTTGCAAATTTTGCTCTTTTTTTATCATCCGAAATATCATAACTTATGATTATCATCTGTCCCCCTTACTTGATAAAAAACAAACTGTATGCACTGGCATCCTTCCCTTTCATAAAGCATCTATAATACTGTTGGATATAAATAAATATATCTTCTTTATACTCTAATAATTCGTCAAGAAAGAACCTGACATATGAAGCTGATTTCTTATATTCCAGAGAATACTGTCCTTGATACACCCGAAAATCTTCTTCTTTACACTGCGATAGATTAATCGCTTTTCGTACCTGCAAATCAATTATTGGTCTCATTGGTTCCATCAAATCACATGATAGCGACTTTCGCATATAGAATTCCTTGTGATACACACCACAATAAACATCAAATCCATATACTTGCAGCAAAGAATCAATAAGATTAAAAAGAAGATTATAGCCTATATCCAATGTTGCATTAACAAAATCGCTTTTAATACGTGGTTTTCTTCCTCTCCACTTTACATTCGAAAACATAAGCGGAAAATATATCCTTGCCGCAGAACCTTCAATACCCAACAATGAAGAATCTTCCATTTCTTCAGCTCTCAATTTTTCTATGTATCCATCCAGCATCTGTATTCCGTCTTTGTAGGCTGGTGTCTTGTTTCTAATTCTGTTTATGGCTTCACGCTGATTCAATATCTTGTTGTATACCAAAAATCGGGCTATGTCATTCTGCGAATATGCGTATTGACGATGATGTAACAGTGTATTACCTTCCATTCGATTTCCTATAATTGAATATATTTTAAAGCTTTGTGTCATCAAGCATATTGTAAATCCAAATTTCTTTGTTCTTCTAATTATCCCGGTTGTCAAGGACGTATCACCGACAATAAAAACCATGAAAATCAAATAACACGTAACCTGATACTTCATAACGCCATCTTTGTCTTTGATTACAAGGTTATCATTGCTAAAGCTAATTTTATCTCCTCGACATGCAAATACAAAAACAATTTGCTTCTTTACAAAATCGGTTCTTTCTAACATAATCCTCCTTTCAAATTATTCCTCTATCGCAAGCAGGTTCATAGATGCAATGCTTGCATTTTTCATTATTACTCTGAGTGTACATGCTAATATCAAAATGATGTATTTCATCAATTAACCTTTCAAATTTTATACGCATTTCTTCATCTTCTTCCGGAAATGGGATATTAAAATTCTTATTATCTGCCATACTATGAATAAAAATTTTTTTTACGTCATACCCCATTTCACTTAGTGAATAGTACTGCGCATATGCCTGAAAGATATATCCGTCATAAATCGTTTTAACCTTGCGTTTCCGTTCGGTAAGTATTCCAGAAGCGGTATCAAACATGTCAATCTTTCCTCTTAGTCCGTACTTCTCGCAATAGACATCTAGACCTGTTAGAATACTTTTTTTACTAGAATATGTCTTATTGTCAACGGATTCATGTGCTGCGGTTCCATTAATTTGACTGTTTGATTGATAAAGCATCCTGTCCGTATCGCCATACAACATATGAAAATATATTGATACTGGACAGAATACAAAATCATTTAGTTGTGTAATTAAAATCTCTGAATACATTATTCCCCTATCTAACAGTATGTGCTTGCGCATAAGCAAGCCATTCTTTATTGCTAATTGCAAGGTTTATTCTATACTTGTCTGATTCACGGATTCGTTCCAGCGCCCATAATCCTTTGCGTGCAATATTGTATGCACCATTTGCATCCGCATTATCTGGCAAATATGTCTTACTATTTCTGGAATCATAGAAATATCCATCCGCATTTTTTACCGGAGAAATCAGATAATCCACATCTGTTCCGGTTATGCTGTTTCTCATTTGTAAAATTAATTGAAGATTCTTAATCAATTTTACAAAGAAATTCTTCTCGGTTTGTTTACATATTGCAGAAACCAGATTTCCGGCTTTATAATCTATACCATAATCTGTAAATAATTTAATCAATTCGCTTGTTACATCAACAATTTTACTGTCCCATGCATTATTCTGTTCGGGGTTCCTATAGTTCATGATTCGATCTCCATAAGAACAAATTGTCCACTCAAGCTTTGTGCCTTCTGCCTTTTCCGTAAATTTTTTATAATTAAATAAAAACTCAAAATATTCTTTTTCTCCACCAACATACTTAATTTCATCAAATTTACCAAAAAAAGCTTTGGCATCTTCGCTGCTCGTATACTTTGGATTCAACAAATTAACAAATCCCGTTGTTGGATCAATTTTGCTTGTATTCCATGCTGGAATATAGAATAGAAATCCACTTTGTTTTCCCAATTTTTGAAAACTAACAAAAGGATTGGATAACTGAAATGCATGCAATGCGCCTCCAGGAACATCCGGCATTTCTGTTTTATCGACAATCAAATAGTTCAACTTATTAATTAACATTCTTTCAAATTGCTGATATACCGATTTTCCCACTTTTTTTCGTCCATTAATAAAGCCAAAATTTAAATCCTCTAAGACAACAATCGCATTATACTTAATCATCAATTTTGTAATAACGTGTATTGCCTGACTTAGATATCCTTCCTTTAACTCCTTTATACTCTCAATTTCACTCCAGTTTTTTCTTTCTTTCTCCTGATTTTTCTCTTTTAAATCCAGAAGAGAATGGTAATCCTGTATATACTTTGTTTTCTCATCTTCTATGAGATTAAGTGTTTTTTGTTCTACTACCCTTCCCGATGAATCAATTACCGATAGATAGAGTAAATGCCGTTCTCCACGGTCAATTCCAATAACAAACAAATCTTTATTTGCTCGAATAGTATCATATACCCGTTCATTAATGCTTGTGTTATCCTTAACTCCAAAATTCATTGTAATCGGGAGATGAAATTGGAACTTATCAACTGTATAACGCCTATCCTTCGTTATGTCATAATCAAATGTGCTGGTTCCCTTACTAATCTGTACATGCGGATTTTTATTTTGTATCGGTTCATTCTTCTTATGCGTAACTTGATTAACTTCCGCTATACTTGCCTTACGATAAAAAACCTCCGCTTCACCGTTCAACTTATAAACTACGTCCCTCATATTTCTCTCATCAAAAAGCATTTTAAAATATACTGTATGAAGATTAGGCTTTCCTTTGGAAAATTCGGAGAAATCTTTATTATATATCTTAAACAAGTAAAGTTTTCCTTCCTCCACAAGTCCATCAATATATTTGGCCGAAACATTCTTAAATTTTATGGAATATCCTTGTCTCTCCACTTCATTGTAGAATTGACTAATATCCGAGTATGTTGATGTATCTGAAAATTTGAAATTAAATACATCCCATTCTGGATTCTTCCTGATACACTCTTTAAAATAATCAATTAGTGCATGACACTTCTTTAAATCAAAATTTTTTTCATTCTTTTTATGCGTACCTTTCGTATAATTTTCAATAATTTCCTCAGAAGGTGCATACAGATCCGCATTACTCTTTGCAAAAAATACTTTCGGTAACATTTTATTTGGACCCGGAAGCAATTTATACTCCATTTTCTCATATACATCAGCTTCATCAGATATATCTATATCCAAAAATAAATTATTACTGTTTCTATTCATAATTCCAAGATAATAGTTATTATCTTTTCTAAAGATAACCGAAAGATTATCTCTTTCTTTCGATTTATCCCATCCAGCTAATAAGGTTGGCTTTCCAAAATTCAATTTTATTTTTTCTGTGGAATATGGCTTTCGAGTCACATAATTCCTTACTTTGTTATATAAAGGTATTATTGTTGAAATAATGTCATAGGAAGGAATAAACTCCCCATAGAACAGCTCGTCCTTACATGGTTCTGTCCCCTCTCCAAGTAATGGTTTGATAAAAGTTTCAATAACTTTTATTGAATCCAGTAATTCTTTAATGATTGCAACATTCTTTTTATCACTTGCTAAACCATATTTACTTTCATAATTAGATGTAAGCAAATGATTGGCTGCTGCATATGCTTCTTGAAATCGTTCAATATAGTCTTTCTTCTCTTTGTTATAAAAAGAGACAAAATACTGCTCAACACCATTCTCTACTCCACAATACAAACGAATACACTCATTAATTTCTCCTATAGAATAACTTTTATCTGAATTAATACTCTTCTGTCGATTAGAAACATATTTTTCGTTCTTTTTCTTCGTATTATTATTTGCGTCGTATCTTCCTTCCAGTCCCTGCCGAATTACAGACCAAGATCCAAATAATGAATTAGAAATGTCTGAAATACTAATCCCATTTTTTAGAAATATTTCGTTCAGATTATATTTTGCAATATCTCCAATAATACGTTTAATCGAATACTTTGCATTAATATCTAAGGCTTGTTCCTTAATAACAGAAACAACCTCTGCTATAGTCTCCAGGACTTCCCGATCGTTGTCAAATGGCTTTTCTATAAATGAAACAGACTCGGTATCTGCTAGAATTTGTTTATATAGCCCCTTCATTTTTGGTAATCTTCTAAAATTTTCTTCCTTACCATGTTGCTGATTGTAGAGATTAATTATCTCATTTATCCCTTGGATCTTGGTTCCATTTTCCTTTGTGTAGCCCCCTAGAACAGCATTATAGCGAACAATATCTTCATTACATATAAATTCAGAATATCTTTCTATATTGAAAAAATCTTCCACTTTATTTGGCTCTACTATTTCTGCCAACTCCTCGTTAAGTGTTTCCATTTGTTCCATTATTGTGCTATTGCCGGAAATAGTATGAAAAACTCTAATATTGTCTATGTATTTTGGCAAATTCTGGTTAATTATTCTGCATGCTATTGCTGTATTTTTTTCTTCATTGGAATACATATTAAGTCTATTCTCAAAATAACCTGTAAAATATGTTGTGAACGCCGCAAATTCTTTAACTGCCTTTTTCTCTACTTCGCTTTGGGCAAAGGATTTTAATTTCTCTGTTATCATTTCTTTTTTGAACAATAACTTAAACTCTTCATCACTAGAAAAAGCTTTTGCAATTATATTTCTCATTTTCTGTGCTTCTGTAATTTGTTCTTCTTTTTCTTTTTCTGTTTTATTTGAGTTCATATACAATTCATAGTAATGTACGACAGAAAAACGCAATGATTTTAGCACTCTACTATTGAATGTTTTGTAAAAAGCATCTGCCAGTTTTTTAACCTGCTGATAATCATCTGCCCTTTTTTCATCTTCATCCAAAAGACCAGCCTTAATAATATTTTCCTTAGTCTTACCTATTGGAACAAGTTCATTCCGTAATGTTTTACTTATCTTATAACTATTGGTAAATCTGTCAAATACACATTCTCTCATTTTTGTTTCCACCTTTCTTTTCATCGTAATACCTCACATTTTGTTTCTGCACGATTACCATTCTAACTACTTTCATCGTTAACATCCTCCTTGAATGAAAAACTAAAACTCGACTGAAATATCATCTGATAACTCAAAGTCAATTTTTGACTCCAAATTCACGTTCAAATGGTGTGCATTTTTCTTCTGGAGGTGTTGCAATTAGCCATATCCAGACAGCAGATACATACTTTTGGGTATGAATAACAGACGGTTGGCTATCTCTTATGCAAAAGCAAACGCGACCCGTCTATTACATCCTATTGACAAATCGATTACTATCTGCATATACGGTCTAATTACTATTTTTCAAAAAGCAAGTCTGGCATCAAGTGCACTTCATCTGGCGGGATGAGGTGCATTTTTAATAGTTTTATAAATTCATATCTGCTCCTTTCCAGCAGATATGAATCGATATAACTACTATAACATCCTGCTGATAAAAAGTGATTACAAATGTAAACTTTACCTTTTTAGCCATTTTCAGTTGTCAAAGTACAGGTTTAGTTTTTCAATCTAGGGTGTTACTAAAAATGATTATATTACATTACGTGTCCCTTAAATCTCCCTCGATTTCGAAATTTTGTTCTGTTTTCAAAAAAATTCATAAATCAAATTAATATAATCATAACTTAACCGTTGGTCTCAATCTCCCCAATCAGCTTCCGCAGGGGCAATACATACGCCGGAGATACCGACAGCTCGTCCACTCCCATACGAATGAAGCGTTCTGTCAATTCTTGATCTGCTGCCAGTTCTCCGCAGATGCCAACCCAGATATTCTCTCTATGTCCATTGTTCACAGTCATCTCAATCATACGAAGGAGCGCTTCGTGATGCGCGTCATAGAACATTTCCAGGTTCTGATTCTGACGGTCGATTGCCAGGGTATACTGTGTCAGGTCATTGGTACCGATGCTGAAGAAATCCACTTCTTTGGCAAGCAGATCAGAGATCATGACTGCTGCCGGTGTCTCAATCATCACACCGATCTCTACATCCTTATACGGAATCTTAGCTTCAGATAATTCTGCCTTCACCTCTGCAAGAATTTCTTTGATCTTCTTAATTTCCCAGACAGAAGTAATCATCGGAAACATGATGGCAATGGTTCCAAACATGCTTGCCCGCAGGATGGCGCGCAGTTGCGTCTTGAAGATTTCCGGTCTGCTTAGGCAGATACGAATTGCACGAAGCCCCATCGCCGGATTCTCCTCTTTTTTCAGTTTAAAATAGTCCGCCTGCTTATCTGCGCCAATGTCCAGTGTACGGATAATAACCTTCTTGCCTGCCATGTTCTCAGCAACCGTCTTGTAAGTTCTAAACTGCTCCTCTTCGGTCGGATAATCTCTGGCTTCCAGATAGAGGAATTCACTTCGAAACAGTCCGATTCCGCCGGCATCATTTGCTAATACTCCGGCAACATCACCAACATTTCCGATGTTGGCATACAGACAAATCTCCTTTCCATCCCTGGTTAAGGTTGTTTTTCCTTTCATCTCCTGCAGCAAATGTTTCTGCTGTTCTTCCTTAGCTTTTTTCTCCTGATAATCTCTAAGTACTTCCATTGTCGGCTCCAGAATCAGGATTCCATTGGCACCATCTATAATTGCCATTTTCCCGTGATCTTTGCTGGTTAAGCCGATTCCAATCAATGCCGGTATTCCCATATTTCTAGCCAGAATTGCTGTGTGAGAGTTCGTACTTCCATACTCTGTGATAAATGCAAGAAGTTTGGATTTATCCAGCTGGACTGTCTCGCTTGGTGCCAGATCCTGTGTGGCAAGAATCACCGGCTGCTCCATTTTCATCTCTGTCTCTGTTCCACTCAGTGCTTGAATCAGGCGTTCCGAAATATCCAACACATCACTTGCTTTTGACTGCATATATTCATCTTCCATCGCCGCAAACATCTTTGCGAAGTTATCCCCGGTAGTTGCCACCGCATATTCTGCGTTCACTTCCTGATTACTGATGATGTTGCCAATAGAGTCCAGATAGTCATCATCCTCCATCATCATCATATGCACTTCAATGATGCCGGCACCAGACTCTCCAACTTCCGCAATTGCTTTATCATACAATATCTGAAGTTCTTTAAGTGCTGCATCCTTAGCAGATGCGAATCTGGTTTTCTCTGCCTCTATATCATCCACATGCTTTCTGACAACCGTAGCCTGTGCCTTCTGATAGAAGTAAATTGGTCCGATTGCAATTGCATTAAATATTGATTTTCCTGTATATTGTTCCATAAATAACTCCATTCTATCAACATTTGCCTACCAAGCAAGTTCATTTGTAGTGATTCACCTTCACATTCTATTTTACTACAATTCTGCCTGAAATAGTTTCTCAATTGCCCAAATCGCAATTTCTTCGTCTTCCCCGTTTGCCGTTACAGTTGCAGTATCCCCCTGCTTGATACCAAGTGCCATGACAGCCATCAGTTTCTTAAGTTCTGCTGTCTTTCCATCCTTCGTAATCGTAATTGTTGAAGCGAATTCCTTCGCTTTCTTAGCGATTGTTCCTGCCGGTCTTGCATGAATGCCTATTTCATCTGTAATGGTATAACTGAATTCTCTCATGTTATCTCTCCTCCTGGTGGTGTGTTATCGTAAATGCAGATAACAAAAATAAATCGATTGTTTCAAAGCTTCCATCCATCCACAATGTTCGTTCTTCAACATTTGCCGGAAATAATTTGGTCGTAAATACATAACTTCCTTCATTGATATAGATTTCCACGCAGGATGTGTCAACATAGATACGCATCTGTTCTATTGTTTTTAGTGTCCATTATTGATACAGGCTGGTCCATTGGTGCACTGTCAGAAGTAACTTCACCCGCATCTTTATAGAGGAACCAGGAGCAGCCAAATGCAACCGCACTTGCTACAACAATAGTCAAGAGATAACCAAAGAGACTATTGGTGGTAATCAGGAATCCAAAGATTCCGGTAATGCCATTGGCTGTTGCATATACATTCATGATGGCAGCTACTGCTGCACCAAAGGCTCCACCAATCATACCTGCCAGGAATGGTTTGCCTTATCTGATATTGACACCAAAGATCGCCGGTTCCGTAATTCCAAGGAATGCTGATAGGGAAGAGGGTAATGCCAGTCCGATTACTGTCATTGCGAAGAATCCGGCAACCAGAACGGAACAAAGCGGGGTAATAAAGATATCAAACATTTCCGGCACTCTCTTATGAAGCCATTTTTCTATCGTACACATCAACCATACAGAAAGGATCACCGGGATGACATGTCCCTGATAACCAACATTTGCGATATCCAAGATTCCAAACCAGGACCACAGTGTTTCTGTCTCTGCTCCTCCCGCAATGCTCCATGCATTGACAAGATTAGGATGAATCATAATCATTCCGATAACAGCCCCGAGATAGACATTTCCGCCAAAAATCTTAGCAGCTGAGATTGCGATAAGGATTGAAAGGAAGGTCAGTGCTGTATTGGAGAAGATATTTAGCAGGTTATAGAGTCCTGAATTCTCCATCTGTGGCCAGATCTGCACGACACCACTGAGCAGTCCACACAGCAAACCGGTTGCGACGATTGCCGGAATAATCGGAACGAAGATATCTCCTAAAGTCTTAATGGCACGTTTCCACCAGACTGCTTTGCTTGCCGCCTCCTGCTTGATTTCTTCCTTCGTGGATGCCGTAATCTCGGCAATCTCAAGTAATTCGTCATAGACCTTATTTACCGTACCGGTACCAATGATGATCTGCAGCTGACCGGATGCATCAAATACACCTTTGACGCCATCTATGTTCTCTAGTGCTTTGGTATTCACCTTCTGATTATCTGCAATGACAAGACGTAATCTGGTTGCACAATGTGCTGCTGATATCAGATTCTTCCTGCCGCCGATTTCAGAATAAATTTGTTTTGCACACTCTCTGTAATCCATCTTCATTCCTCCCTGTTCTCTCATATTATAACATTTTTACCTTCTTTTGTTTCACATTTTCATTTCATTTTGTGAAATCGTTTTCACTTCTGTAATTTCATTATATCTTCGGTTTTTGCAAATTTAAATTGTTACAATGTGATAACAATTTCATATTTATTTTGTGATTATATGACAATTTGCATTTTCAATATATCAGTATGTTGATTTTTTCTTGTTTTTATGCATATAATATATATGAAACTAATTTCACATATTTGCAACATTTGTTTCATATACTATTAAAGTGACAAAGGAGCTTTACTATGAATATCAGTCAGATTGCCAAGATGGCAGGTGTTTCTCCGGCTGCGGTATCCCGATATCTCAATCATGGTTACCTAAGCGAGGAAAAGAAAGTATCTATAGAAAAAGTAATTAAGGAGACCGGATATATCCCCTCCTCTCAGGCACAAACACTACGAACCAAGACGACAAAACTAATTGGCGTAATCATTCCAAAGATTGATTCTGATTCCATTTCTCAGGTAGTTGCAGGAATCGGCGAGGTTCTGACTAAGCAGGGATATCAGATGTTACTAGCCAACACTGAGAATCAAAATGACAGAGAGTTGGAATTTCTGGCTACCTTTCAACAGCATATGGTGGATGGTATCATTTTACTGGGAACCATATTAACAGCTAAGCACAAAGCTGTATTAAAGGCTCTGAACATTCCCTTCATTGTTCTCGGTCAGGCCTGTGACTATGCCTCCTGTATCTATCATGATGATTATCTTGCTGCCCTGACGCTTACCGAATATATGATAGAGAAGGGGCATCGGCGAATCGGATATCTAGGTGTCACAGAAAAGGATTATGCCGTGGGTCAGCTTCGTAAACAAGGTTTTCTGGATGCAATGAGCAGGCAAAACCTGGAGATTCCCGCATCCTCCATGAGAATCGGCTCTTTCTATATGGAGAATGGGTACGAAAACACCAAAAGGCTTCTTGCCGACTGTTCTGATCTGGATGCCATTGTTTGTGCAACCGATACGATTGCCCTGGGTGCGATCAAATATTTAAATCAGCTGAGCATTAAGATTCCGAACGATATTGCCATTGCCGGATTCGGAGACAGCAGGATCTCATCCATTCTTTCTCCAAGTCTTACCACCATTCATTTCTATTATCGTGAATGTGGCAGCGAAGGAGCGAAAGTCCTAATAGATAAGATTGCCAATCCATCGTCACCGAACAAATCCTTGAAATATGGGTTTGAACTGATAAAGAATGAAACCGCATAAACTGGAAGGAGAACTCTATGAAATCTTATGATATCATCTGTGCCGGTGAGATGCTTATTGACTTTACCCCCGCCGCAGAACCATATACCTTTACTGCCAATCCCGGAGGTGCACCTGCCAACGTCGCCATTTCCACCGTGCGCAATGGCTTATCCACTGCATTTCTCGGTATTCTTGGCAATGATGATTTTGGGGAAAGATTAAAAGAAACCTTAAAAGCCAATCAGGTTACGCTGCTGTGTCCAAAACTTACCGATGAAGCGATTACGACACTTGCCTTTGTAACCTTATACGAGAATGGGGAACGCTCCTTCACCTTTGCAAGGAAACCCGGAGCCGATATTTTATTAGACACTACGGATGTGAAGGAAGAAGACATCAACGCCTGTCGAATGTTTCATGCAGGCTCTGTCTCGCTCTCTGCAGAGCCTAGCTGCAGTGCGATACGTTATGCTATGGAGCTTGCCCACAAGAACGGGAAGCTTGTAAGCTTCGACATCAACTATCGCGATATGATCTGGCATGACCTGGAACGCGCCAAATCAGAAGTATCAAGAGTTCTTCCCTTTGTTGATCTGTTAAAAATCTCTGATGAGGAACTCTATTTTGTTGGCGGAGAAGAAAATATAGACGCATTTATGAAACAATACGGGATTACAGTTCTCATCCAGACTCTGGGGGCTGCCGGTGCCAGATATTACTTCCGGGGAATTCACAGAGAGCTTCCGGGACTTAAGGTTACTGCAATTGATGCCACCGGTGCCGGCGATGCCTTCTGGGGTGGTTTTCTCTCAAAAATTCTGATGTATGGCATTACGAATGCGGCTGCGATTACAGAAGAGATGATTGCAGCTGCGCTTCACTACGGCAATGTCTCCGGTGCATTATGCGTACAGAAACGAGGTGGCATTCCTGCCATTCCCACCTTAAATCAGATCACCGATGCAATCTCATCAAACACTTGAGATGCTTCCTCCAGCTTAAAATTAGAGTAATTCATAATAAAATAATGTTCCTTGTCGCTTTGGACAAAATAGTACTCCGACAAAGCTGCCACATGGATTCCCTTTGCTTCTAATGCCATCTGCACATCATGGTCAGATTGATTGGTGTGCAGCTGTAATAAGAAATGAAGTCCTGAATCATTTTCTATAATCTCACATAGCGAGTGTAATCGGCTCTTCCCAATCGCCTCCATCAGTTTTTCCCGCTTTCTGATGTAGTACAGTCGCATTCTGTTGATATGTTTCTCAAAATACCCTTCGTTAATAAATTCCGCCAGTGTAAACTGTTCAAAGTTTGATACCGTACAGGCATAGAAAGAAAGCGTACGGTAGAACAGGTTTGCAAGATGCACCGGCAGGACCATATAGCTGATACGAATCGTTGGTGTGAGCGACTTGGCAAATGTATTCATGTAGATGACGGTCTCACTCTCATCAATACTAAACAAGGTTGGAATCGGCCTTCCATTGAGCCTAAATTCACTGTCATAATCATCTTCAATGATGTATCTTTCGCTCTGCGCACTCGCCCAGGATAACACTTCATAGCGCCGCTTCGCCGGCATCGTTATTCCTGTTGGGAAATGATGATTTGGGCAGATATGCGCTACATTTGCACGCGTTGCCTCCAATCCACTACAAGTAATTCCCATCTCGTCGAGGTTGGCATACCGGCATGAAATATGATGTCCCGCATAGATTCGCGATAACTTCTTATATCCTGGATTTTCGATGCAATAGGTCTTCTCCGCCCCAAGCAGCTGAATGATCAGCCCATAGAGATATTCCGTTCCGGCACCAACCACAATCTGATTCGGATCCACAAGCAGTCCGCGAAATGACTTCAGATGTCCGGCAATCGCCTCTCGTAGCCGCATACTCCCTCCGGTGGGCGAGACCTCCATCAGCTCCGGTGTTTTCTCCGACAATACATTTCTCACCATTCTTGCCCATACCGAAAAGGGGAATCGTTCCGTGTCTGTTCGATTATCCGATAAATCAATACTTCCTGCATGGTTTTCCTTCGGTACATCAATATGATAGGAAATATTGGTTTCCTTTTTCATCTTAGTCATTCCCGACAGACTCGCCACATAGTACCCCTTCTTTGGAACAGAAATTACATAGCCCTCACAAATCAACTGGTCATATGCATTTTGAATCGTAATGGTACTAATCCCATGGTTCTTTGCCATCGTCCGTTTAGATGGCAGCTTCTCTCCCGTTGCTAATTTGGCGCATATAATGTCGCTTTTGATGCATTGGTAAATATATTCATAGATTGATCCTTTTGCTTTTGTGATGTCATAGGTTAACATAAAATCTCCCGACTCTGGTATCTATTAATAAATCATTTTGATTATTTTGTTATCACCAGTTTGATTATATGATAAATATCAATAAACTTCAATCAGGAGGACAATAAAATGCATCAATCACAATATGAAATCAATAAAGGACTTGCACAAATGTTAAAGGGCGGCGTAATTATGGATGTCACCACACCTGAGCAGGCTGTCATCGCACAGAATGCCGGCGCATGCGCTGTCATGGCATTAGAGCGAATTCCTGCAGATATTCGTGCTGCAGGCGGTGTTTCCCGTATGAGTGACCCCAAAATGATTAAGGAGATTCAGAACGTCGTCAGCATTCCCGTCATGGCCAAATGTCGTATCGGTCATTTCGTGGAAGCGCAGATTCTTCAGGCAATCGAAATTGACTATATCGATGAATCAGAAGTACTTTCTCCGGCAGATGATATTTATCACA
>Ga0116143_10004259_pt1 | contig 13733 bp, 11 predicted proteins | sample AD_UKC034_MetaG_FD_89745 | JGI IMG/M metagenome (GOLD analysis project Ga0116143, IMG submission 89745) | Active sludge microbial communities of municipal wastewater-treating anaerobic digesters from USA - AD_UKC034_MetaG | ecosystem: Engineered > Bioreactor > Anaerobic > Digestate | place: USA...
ACAGGATTTCTTGTGAAAATCGAGAGCATTTTCGGACCCGTTCAGGAGTCGTTGCACGATTTCGAACACGCCTTTAATGAGGTTCTCCATTCCGATATCCCGCTCGCCAATCAGGTTGTGAACTATATCGCCGGGCTCAAAGGCAAGCGTCTGCGCCCGGCGCTTGTCTTTCTCGCCAGCCAGCTCCATGGTGAGCGGAGCCCGGACTCGATGCGCGCCGCCATCGTGGTCGAACTCCTCCATACAGCGACCCTGGTGCACGATGATGTGGTGGACAGCTCCGACCTGCGCCGCGGCAAGCCGACTGTCAACTCGATCTGGGACAATCGCGTCTCCGTCCTGGTCGGAGATCTGCTCTTCTCACGCACCCTCACCGCCCTTTTGAATCTGAACAGCCCCGCCGCCCTCGGCATCATCTCGGAGGCCGCCAACCGGATCACCGAAGGGGAGCTGATGCAGGTCGAGCACGAACATGATTACAATGTAAGCGAGCCGGTCTATTTCGACCTGGTGGCCAAAAAGACCGCCGCTCTTTTTTCCGCCTGCTGCGAACTGGGCGCGCTCGCCGTGCACGACAACGCCGAAACACGCGGCCGCATGAAGCAGTTCGGCGAAAATCTCGGCATCGCCTTCCAGATCAAGGATGACCTGCTCGACTATACCGGCAAAGCTTCGGTCCTGGGCAAACCCGTGGCCAACGACATCCGCGAAAACAAGGTCACTCTGCCGTTGATCCATGCCCTCGCCGCCTCCCCGGCCGAGCACGCCGGGCGGATTGTGGCAATGATCGAAAAAGAGGAGATGGACGACACCGAGATCAACGAGGTTGTAACATTCGTTCGCGATGCGGGCGGTCTCGCTTATGCAGAGGCGATGGCCCGGCGCTACAGCGACGAGGCCTTGGCGATCCTCGATCTCTATGCCCCCTCAGAAACGCGCGACTCCTTGATAAAGCTGGTCCAGTTTGCGATTGCGCGTGAAAATTAGGGCTGCCTCTCTTCCTGCCCACGCCCTCCCAAGTGCAGCGATACTGATCTTTTGCCTGCTTGCCTCATGCGGACGGAACTCGTTCACGGCCGTAGAGAAATCCTTCTTTCTGATGGATACCTACGTCACGATCAGGCTCTATCCGCCCGCTGCCGGTCGCGATGCGGCCGCCGCACTCATCGATTCGGCCGCGGCACAGATGCGTAAGATCGATTCCCTCGCCAGCAGCTATCAACCTGAGAGCGAGATCGGCTGGCTGCACGCCCATGCCGCCCGTCCCGATCTGCCGCTGACGCCCGAGATGACGGCGATGCTGACTGCAGCCCTGCGCATTGACAGTCTCAGCTCCGGGGCCTTCACCCCGGCCATCGGCGCCCTCACCGGTCTGTGGGGATTCGGCCGCAGGGAGATCATGCGCGTTCCGTCCGCTGAAGAGCGCCAACAGGCCCTGCAGCACGTCGGCCGCAGGGGAGTGCGCCTGCGCCCGGGCGGAATCACTTTCACCGACACCCTGACCCGGATCGACCTGGGCGGTGCGGCCAAGGGCTATGCCGTCGATGAAGCCATTGCCCTGCTGCAGCGCCATGGCATCACCGATGCCCAGGTGGATGCCGGCGGGGATTTGCGCACCATCGCCTCCGCGCGTACGGCGGGCAAGCGCAGGGTCTATGTGCGCCACCCCCTCGATGCCGATGCCTTTTATGGCCGCTTTCCCCTCGACGAGGGTGCGGTGGCCACCTCCGGTGACTATGAACGCTACTTTGAGGCGGAGGGGATCCGCTATCATCATCTCCTGGATCCGTGGAGCGGTATGCCGGCGGGCGGATGCCGCAGCGTCACCATCGTCGGCCGCACGGCTGTCGACTGCGACGCCCTTGCCACGGCTGTTTTTGTACTTGGCCCCGACCGGGGCATGGAGCTGATCGAATCACTTCCGGGGATTGAGGGGCTGATCATCTACGAACAGGCGGGAAGCCTGCAGGAGAAGATCAGCAGGGATCTGGCGCCGCGCTTCGAGCGGCTGCCCTAACAGGGAGGAAGTATGCCAAGAACACTGGTCACCGGCGGCGCCGGCTTTCTGGGCTCGCATCTGTGCGAGTATCTGCTCGGCAAGGGGCACCAGGTCATCGCCATGGACAATCTGCTCACCGGCAGCATCGCCAACATCGAGCACCTGCAGTCCGAAGAGTTCAAATTCATCAAGCACGACGTCACCGAGTATATCTATCTGGCCGGCCCCATCGATTATGTTTTTCACTTTGCCTCACCGGCCAGTCCTCTGGACTATCTGCAGCTTCCCATCCAGACCCTCAAGGTTGGAGCGCTGGGCACTCACAAGGCCCTCGGCCTGGCGATGGCCAAAAACGCCCGCTTCCTTCTCGCCTCTACCTCGGAGGTCTATGGCGATCCGCTGGTGCATCCGCAGCCGGAGGAGTATTGGGGCAATGTCAATCCCGTCGGCCCGCGCGGGGTCTATGATGAGGCCAAACGCTTCGGCGAGGCCCTGACCATGGCCTATCACCGCTACAAGGGGGTGAACACCAAGATCGTGCGCATCTTCAACACCTACGGCCCGCGCATGCGGCCCAACGACGGACGCGCCATCCCCGCCTTCGTGCCCCAGGCGCTGCGCAACGAGCCGATCACCATTTTCGGCGACGGTTCCCAGACCCGCAGCTTTTGCTACGTCAGCGACCTCATCGAAGGCATCTACCGGTTGATGATGTCAGACCAGCACGAACCGGTCAATATCGGCAACCCCCACGAGATGACCATCCGCGAAATGGCGGAAGCGATCATCCGTCTGACCGGCAGCTCGAGCCCCCTGGTGACCAAACCCCTGCCCGTCGATGACCCCAAGGTGCGCCAGCCCGATATTACCCTGGCGCGCACTCTGCTGGGCTGGGAACCCAAAGTCGATCTCGAAGAGGGATTGACCAGGACCATTGCCTGGTTCAGGCAAATCCTCGACCGGCACTGAGCGAGGCGGCATGTCATCTCACGACCCCAAAAAGATCCTCGTTATCCGGCTCAGCTCAATCGGCGATATTCTGCTGACGACGCCGCTGCTCAGGCTCCTGAGCAAGCGTTTTCCGGAGGCGCAGATCGATTTTGTCATCAAGTCGCGCTTCGCCGAACTGATGCGGAACAATCCCCATCTCCATGAACTGCTGGTTCTGGATACCGAGACCGGAGAGGAGGGACTCCAGGATCTGCGCCGGCGGATCCGGATGACGCGGTATGATCTGGTCGTGGATATTCATAAGAATTTTCGCAGTTTTTACCTGCGGCGCGGCCTGCGCGGGGCGGCCATCGCCACCTATAACAAGCAGCTGCTGCGGCGGTTTCTGCTGGTCAAGGCGGGATTGAATCTCTATCGTGAGGTTATCCCGGTTTACCAGCGCTATATCCGGGCGCTGCGGCGGTGGGGCATCGAGGATGACGGCCTCGGGCTGGAGTTTTTTGTCGATCCCCAGGCGGAACGCCTTATCTTCCTGCGCCTGGCGGAACGGTCCGGCACCCGGCCGCTGGTCGGCATCGCGCCGGGGGCCGGTTTTGCGACCAAGCGCTGGCCGGCGGAATATTTTCTCGAGACCGCCCGGGCGCTGATCGGGGATCTTCAGGCCGACATCCTGCTGCTCGGCAACAAGGCGGACCGGGATATCACCGGGCCGATAGCTTCGGCCCTCGGCGCCGGCGTCTACGACTGGGCGGGAACACTCACCCTGCAGCAGAGCGCTGCGGCCGTCGCCAGCTGCGATCTGCTCATCAGTAACGACACCGGCCTGATGCACCTCGCTTGCGCCCTGCGCGTTCCCGTTCTGGCCATCTTCGGTCCGACGACCCGGGAGCTCGGTTTTTTTCCGGTGGGCCCGCAGAGTGAGGTCATCGAAAACGAAGCGCTCGCATGCCGGCCCTGCAGCCACCTGGGCGGCCAGCGCTGCCCGAAGGAACACTTAAACTGCATGCGGGAGATTTTGCCCGCAGATGTACTCGCCCGCGCCGTGCGCATGCTCGAGCGGAGAGCGGGGTCCCGAACCGTACAAACTCATCAAACCGGAGGATAAGGCTTGGAGAGTCAGGAACTGGCGCGGCGGATCGCCCGCCTGATCTGGGAGAAAAAAGGCGCGGATCTGACCATCATGGATCTACGTAAGCTGACCGGCGTCACCGATTTTTTTGTCCTCTGCACGGTCGACAGCGACCCGCAGGCGCGCGCTATCATGGACCATCTTTCCGAACAGCTGCGGGGCGAGGCGGTCAAGCCCTGGCACGTCGAGGGCACGACCGGCTCCAAATGGCTGCTGCTCGATTTTGTCAATGTTGTGGTCCATATTTTCCGGCCGGATGCCCGCTCCTTCTATGGACTGGAGCGCCTCTGGGGAGATGCCGGATTCGAAGAGATCGACGACCAGGGCGTCACAGACGCGAAATCATAAGATCGATCCCCGGGCTTTTTGGATGATGGAGCGGACGCCGGGTCGGATCAGACTTTTATTTCACAGGAACTGCAGCATGAAAACCCCCCAAGAGTATGTGCAATGGGCGCTGGAGCAGGCCCTCGCCGCGAGCGGCTGGGAGATCCCCCCGGCCCTCTATCTCGGTCTGGAGCGCCCCAAGCAGGAGGAACTGGGCGATCTCTCCTCGCCCCTGGCCATGACCCTGGCCAGGGAGCTGAGAATGGCGCCGCGCAAGGCGGCTGAGATCCTGGTGAGCCATCTGCCGCAGGACCCGGATTATCTCGACAGGGTCGAGATCGCGGGGCCCGGTTTTATCAACTTTTTCTATGCCAAACCGGTTCTGCAGCATGCGGTGCTGGCGATCATGCGGGCGGGCGAGGAGTTCGGCCGCAGCGCCCTGGGTCAGGGCCGCCGCATCCAGCTCGAGTTCGTCAGCGCCAATCCGACCGGCCCGCTCAACATCGTCAGCGCCCGCGCCGCCGCCATCGGCGACGTCCTCTGCCGCTGCTATCGCGCCGCGGGCTACGATGCGCGCAGCGAGTTCTACGTCAATGACGCCGGCCGGCAGATCCGGCTCCTCGGCGCCTCCCTGAGCGCACGCTATCAGAGCGAACTGGGCCGCCCGGAGCCGGTCCCGGAAGAGGGCTACCACGGCGAGTATCTGCGCGACCTCGCGCGGGAGATCGTCGAGCGCGATGGAGAACGCTACGCAGAACTTCCGGTGGCGGAGCGCGCGGCTCTCTTCAGCACCATCGCCCTGGAGCACATGCTCACGCGCCAGCGCGCCAGCCTCGAAAAATATAGAGTCCATTTTGACCACTGGTTCCGCGAAAGCGGCCTGCGCGAGAGCAATGCCCAGCAGGGGGTCCTCGATGCCTTCGCCGCGGCCGGGCTCAGCTACGAGGAGGAGGGGGCGCTCTGGTTCCGCTCGACCAGTTTTGGCGACGAGAAGGACCGGGTGCTGGTGACCCGCGAGGGAGAGCCGACCTATTTTCTCATTGACATCGCCTATCACGAAGACAAATTCCGCCGCGGTTTCGACAAGCTGATCGATTTTTGGGGGCCGGACCATCATGGCTATATCGACCGCATGCGCGCCGCCATCCTCGCCCTCGGCCATCCGGAGGAGAGCTTTGCGGTCAGCATCATTCAGCAGATCAACCTCCTGCGCGGCGGCGAGAGCGTCAAGATGTCCAAACGCGCCGGCCAGATCATCGAGATGGACGAGTTGATCGAGGAGGTCGGGACCGATGCCGCGCGTTTTTATTTCGTCGACCGGCGCATATCGCAGCCGATGGATTTTGACATCGACCTGGCCAAAAAGCAGAGCGACGAAAACCCGGTCTACTATGTGCAGATGGCCCATGCGCGCATCTGCAATATCGAGCATTTTGCCGTCGAACAGGGCCTCGAGGTCCCCGCGGAAGCGGATACCTCCCCCCTCGGGAACGCGCGCGAGGTGCAGGTCATCAAGAAGCTGCTCGAATTCCCGGAGGTCATCCAGCGGGTCGTACAGCACACTGAACCCCACCGGGTCAGCAGCTACGCCCAGGAGCTGGCGGCGGTTTTTCACCGTTTTTATCACGAGAACCGGGTGGTCACCGATGATGTGCCGCTCTCCCTGGCGCGGCTGATGCTGGCGCGGGCGACGCGGCAGGTGCTGGCCAATGCCTTCTCCCTGCTCGGCATTTCGGCCCCTGAAAATATGCGATAGAAGAAGAGGAGTCCATTAAAGATGAGTCTGCTGGTTGTCGGTTCCATGGCCTATGATGATGTGATCACCCCGGCGGCGGAAGCCCGGGATGCCCTCGGCGGCTCGGCCACCTTTTTCGCGGCGGCCGCCAGCTATTTCACGCCCGTCAATCTGGTCGCGGTGGTGGGCGATGATTTCAAACACGAAGAGATCGCCTTCCTGCGCGAACGCGGGGTCGATCTGGGCGGCCTCACGGTCGAAGCGGGCAAGACCTTCCGCTGGAAAGGCCGCTACCTGGCCAATATGAACGATCGCGAGACCATCTACACCCATCTTAACGTCTTTGAACATTTCGATCCGCAGCTGCCCGAGGCTTACCGCGAGAGCGAATTTGTCTTTCTGGCCAATATCAGCCCCGAACTCCAGCACGGCGTGATCTCCCAGGTGCGCAAGCCCAAATTCGTCGCCATGGACACGATGAATTTCTGGATCACCGGCACGCCGGACGCCCTGCGCAGGACTCTGAAACTGGTCGACGCTCTGGTCGTCAACGATTCTGAGGTCAGGGAACTCTCCGGAGAGGATAATCTCATCATCGCCAGCAGGCTGGTGCAAAAGATGGGCCCGCGAACCCTGATCATCAAAAAGGGGGAGCATGGCGCCCTGATGGTGCACGGCGACAACTACTTTTTTTGCCCCGCCTTCCCGGTGGCCCGGCTCAAGGATCCGACCGGGGCCGGGGATACCTTTGCCGGCGGATTGATGGGCTATCTCGCTCTCAGCGGCATGGTCTCGGAAGAGAACCTGCGCCGCGCCGTGGTCTTCGGCACCGCCCTGGCTTCATTCGTCGTCGAGGATTTCAGCTGCGGCCGGCTGCGCGACCTCAGCCACCGGGAAATTCTCGGCCGCGTCGACGCCCTGCGCGCCATGACCAAATTCGATAAAGATACCTGCTGGCCGGCTGAGGAATGATCGAGATCGATGACATCCATTTCTCCTACCGGGATGAAAACGGAACCCCTCTCCCGGTGCTGAACGGTGTCAGCTTGCGGATCGAGCCCGGCGAGGCGGTGGCGGTTATGGGGGCCAATGGTTCCGGCAAGAGCACCCTGGCAAAATGCTGCAACGGCCTGTTTCTGCCCGGCAGCGGCCGGGTGGTGGTGGATGGGCTCGACACCGCCGATGAGAAGAGCCTGCCCGCCATCCGCAGACGGGTCGGGATGATCTTTCAAAATCCGGATAACCAGATCGTCTCCACCACCGTCGAGCGCGAGATCGCGTTCGGTCTTGAAAACCTCGGCCTCCCCTATGAGGAGATGCATGCGCGGGTGGACGAGATGCTGCGGCGCTTCGACCTCCATCCTTTCCGCCTCAAATCGCCCCATTATCTCTCGGGCGGAGAAAAACAGCGCCTCGCACTCGCCGCGGTCCTTGCCATGCGGCCCAGATATATCATTCTCGACGAGCCCACCTCCCTGCTCGATCCCCAGCACCGCCGCCAGATCATCGATCTGCTGCTCGGGCTCCATAGGGAGAGGGAGATCGCCTGGATCCTCGTCACCCAGTTTCCCGAAGAGGCGCTCCTGGCCGAGCGGCTGATCATCCTCGAACAGGGCCGCCTCTACCGCGCCGGCAAACCGGCCGAAATCTTTCGCGAGGTGGATGAGCTGCTGGCCATCGGTCTCGAGCCGCCGCTCTCGTTCTATCTGAACCATCTTGCGGGCAGCTGATTCTTTTTACCGCGTCTGTTGATTTTTACATTTTTTGCACCTATATTCCGGTAAACAAAAGGCATTCACGCTGTGCAAACAATGGCTTGAACCAGCACCATGACGCCGACCCTGCAGATAACCCATCTCGTCGATCCCACTGTGCTCCAGCATGTGCAGGATTCTTTTGCCTCGCAAAAGGCGCTCTCCCTCCTCATGTTCGATACCCGCGGCGAAAAGCTGACCAGGCCCTCTTCCTTTTGTCCGCTCTCTCCGGCTCTGACTCCGATCCTGGGTCCCTTTCTCGAGTTCATCCTGACCAATCCGCCCCACTTTGCCGATCTCGGACTGCGGGACGGAAATACTGTTTTTGCCTCGTTTTTTAACGGCATTTTTCATCGCGCCATCCTGCCCGTGATGGTCCAGCGCCAGGCCCTTGGCGCGGTCCAGCTGGTGACGGTCAATGATCTCGACTCTTTCGACGCCGGCCGCTGGCGCTATATTCTCGACGGCTTTTCCTGGAACGATGTGAGCTATCTCGCCTTTCTCGATTCCCAGCCGCGCATGCCCCTGGCCGAACTGGACCGGTCCACCACCGCCTTAAAAACCCGGCTGACGGAAATGCTGGAGAGCGGCTTCAGCCGCTACAAGAAGCAGCAGTCCGGCGCAACTCCGCCCGGCTGGATCGGGCAAACAAGCCCCGAACTGGTGACCAATCGCGTCGGTGACATCATTTCCGCTTCCCTCTCGATGGCCGGACTTTTGCACTACGACTCCGTCGAGGAGATGATCGGTCTCAACGCTGTCGAACATCTCACCCTCGATGCCGCCAGGCAGGGGGAATTGCACGAGGCCCTCGCCCAGGGAGAGTCCGAGACCCTGACCGAAGCCCTGGTGCAGACCAAAGATGGACTGCTGCTGCGGGTGACCTGGCACATTTTCCTCGAAAAGGATGACGAGGGGCATGAGGTCGGTTTGCGCTGGCAGATCCAGCGCAGCACACAAGTGCGCACCAGCGTGCCGGACGGGATCCAGCCGCCGTCAGGCCGCGAGAGCATGACCGCCCGGGGCGGCTCACCGTTCCCGCGCAAGCCTCCGGCCGCCAAAACGGTGCCGGACTCCGAATCCGCCCCGCTGACCGGAGAGACGGCCGCCCCGCCGCCGAGCCCCCTGCCGGCGGAGAGCCCCACCGGCGGCGGAACCGGAGAGAACGGCGGAGGCAAGGAGGAGGCGGAGAACCCAACCGGAGAGGGAGCCGGAGCCATCTCACCGGATATGCTCGGGTTCATGGACGAATTGCGCTATCCCCTTTTCGCGGTCGACAGCGACAACCGGATCCTGGTCTGGAACCGGCAGATGGTCGAGCTGCTCAGGATCTCTCCGCAGGCGGTCGCCAACCTCGATTTTGCCAATCTCCTTGTCGGCGATTCGCAGAAAATGTGGCATCAGTGGCTTTTCGAGTTCCGCGTCAATCCGGATGCCGCCGAGGCCAAACCGGCCGGCCTGCTCTATGTGCTTGACAACAGCGGCGAGGTCTATGCCATCAGCCTCGAGCTGGCCAAAACAGACCTCCCCTCCGGGCGGGTGATTTCCGCCGCCGTCCGCTCCTGCGAGAAAGCAGCCCCCCCGCCCCCTGCGCTCGCCTACGCGACCGGCTATGAAAAGCCGCGCAGGGAGGCCGAAGAGCCGGCCGAAGAACCGGCGGATTCCGGAGGCGGCGGCGCCGGCACCCTGGCAGCCTTCAGCGCCGTCATCAGGAGGCAGTGGCTTCCCTTTCATGAACAGCTCACCCAGATCATCCGCCCGCACGAGATGCTGGAGGCCAAACGGGAAAATGCCCGCCGCCTCCTTGACAGAGCGGACACCCTTTCCCGATTGATGCAGCAGCTAAACTATATCGCCGGAGATTTCGAGCTCAACCGCGCGCCGGTGCCCATCGTGCGCATCCTGCGCTATGCCGCCAATATCCAGGAACGGCTCTTCATCCAGCCGGCGAATATCCTCTGGCTTCTCCCCGACGAGGGCGTGCTGGTGCAGGGCGATACCATCCAGCTCTATCACGGCATGGTTTATCTTCTCGATTATGTGCGCAGGGTGATGGAGGAGGGGACAACGCTGCGCATCAGGGTGGGCACAGCGGCCGCCGGGGAGGGAATGCCGGGCTGGCATGAGGATGTCAAGATGGCCGTGATCGAGGCCGACTATACCGATCATCAATCGCCCTGGCCGGAGCCCGAAAACTGGGCGCAGAATGCGACAACGGAGAACGATTTTGCACTGGCGGCGATGCAGGCGATCATTCTGGCACACCAGGGAGCGGTCCGGATCATGCCCCTGGATGATGAACGGCGCTCCTTCCAGCTCTTTCTGCCGCTGGCCTTAACGGCCGCCAGGCCCGCCGCAGGGGGCGCCACTGTTCTGGTCATCGATGACGAACCGGGGATCGTGCAGATGAACGCTCTCATGCTGGAGCATGCCGGGTACAGCGTGCTCTCCGCCATCAGCGGCTCAGAGGGGCTGCGCCTGCTGCGGGAACATGGCGGGGAGATCGGCGCCATCCTGCTGGATTGGCAGCTCCCGGACATCACCTGCCAGGATATGGCCGCCGAAATCGGCAGGATCAGCAAGGCGCCGCTGATCCTGGCAAGCGGATTTCTGCCGGATGCGGAAATAAAAGGGGTGATCGAGCGCTACGACGTGCGTTTTCTGCAAAAGCCCTATACGCTCAATCTGCTGGTGAAGACGGTGGCCGGCGCGATCGGGGGAGAGCCCCCCGCTAAACCGCAAAGCGGAAATTGATAATATCCCCATCCTTGACGATATATTCCTTCCCCTCCAGCCTTAACACCGCCTCGGCACGGCATTTCGCCATGGTGCCGCGGGCGATGAAATCATCGTAATGCACAATCTCTGCGCGGATAAATCCGCGCTCGATGTCGGAATGGATCTCGCCGGCGGCCTGAGGCGCCGGGGTGTGCTCACGTATCGTCCATGCGCGCACCTCATCCTCGCCCACTGTGAAGAACGAGAGCAGGCCGAGCAGTTCGTAGGAGGAGCGCAGCAGGCGGTCCATGGCGGGCTGTTTGATGCCGGCATCCTGGCGGAATAGCTCCGCCTCCTCCTCCGAGAGCTGCTGGATCTCCATCTCGATGCGGGCGGAGATGGCCAGCACGGCGGTCTTGGGGATTCCCGCCCACTCCGCCAGCTCCGCGGCGATGGCGTCGCTGCGGCCGATCTCCTGCTCGTCGATATTGGGCACGAGGATGTGCGGTTTGAGAGAGAGAAACTGATAGCCGCGGATGAGGATCTCCTCGTCAGGGGCGAAGGAGAGGGTGCGCAGGGGCTGCAGGGCATCGATGGCGCTTTTACAGCGCTGCAGGACCTGTTCCTCCTTGACGTGGAGGTCGGTCTTGCGCACGCGCATCTCTTTCTCCAGCCGCTGCAGGCGGTTTTCGATGATGCCCAGATCGCTGAGGATGAACTCCTCCTGGACCAGCTTGAAATCGCGCTGGAGGTTGATGCTGTTGAGGGGATGGGGCACATTCTCATTGTTAAAGGCGGCGGCGATCACCAGCACGGCGTCGACTGTGCGCAGCTGGCCGAGAAACTGATCGCTGAAGCCGCCCTTTTTCTGCTCGTCGGCCGAGAGGCCGCTGAGGTCGATATACTCGATGGTCGCGGGGGTCTTTTTCTTGGGCTGATAGATCGCATCCAGTTTGTCCAGCCGTTCATCCGGGACCTTGACGATTGCATGCTGGGCCTCGCGTTTGCCCGCTGAAGCGGCGGGATCGGCGGTCGCCCCGGTCAGGGCGTTGAAGAGGGTGGTCTTGCCGGAGAAGGGCAGACCGACAATGCCTATTTTCATGATTACAGTCCGTTTTATTATGTGCTAAACTTACATAAAATATAAACTTTCGGCCGTTCATTTGCAAGAAAAATATCCGGCGCTTTCAGCAGCTCCCGCCGCCCATGCGATTTTATCCTTTATTTCCTCCGATAATTTTTGCATATTAAACGAACTGCTCATCCCAACAAGGAAAATATCATGGCTGCGGATACCAAAAGCGGAGCCCGGCTCTGCCCCAACTGCAGACGCCTCATTTCCGTCAACGCCAGAGAGTGCATCCACTGCGGCTGGAAAAACTATGGTCTCTCCGGTCTCGGCACCGGTTTTGAAAAGATCATCCACTCGCTGGGCGGGCTGGTGCCCGTTTTGATCGGTTTCTGCGTCTTTCTCTATATCGTCGCCCTGCTCATGGATCTCTCCGCCCTGGCCTCGCCGCGCGGCCTCTTCAGCCTGTTCTCTCCCGGCGGTGAGGCCCTCTTCCGCCTCGGCATGACCGGGGCCGGTCCCCTTGCGCAAGGGCGGTGGTGGACCCTCTTCACCGCCATCTATCTGCACGGCGGCCTCCTCCACATCCTGTTCAATATGATCTGGCTGCGTAATATCGGCTATGCCGTCGAGGAGTTGTTCGGCACCTCCCGGGCCTTTATCATCTTCACCGCCGCCGGCGTGGCCGGTTTTCTCGCCTCGGACCTGCTGCGCGTCGCTTATACGGTCGGAGCATCGGGCTCCATCTTTGGACTGCTCGGCGCTCTGATCTATTACGCCCGCCATCGCGGCGGCGCCTACGGCGAGGCTCTCTTCCGCCAGGTGGGCAGTTGGGCGCTCATGGCCTTTGTTTTCGGTTTCCTCTTTCCCAACGTCAACAACTGGGCTCATGCCGGCGGCTTCGCCGGCGGCTATCTTTCTGCGCTTCTCCTCGGCTACCAGGAGATCCGCGGCGAGCGCACCGGCCACCGTATCGCCGCCATCGTTCTGGCGATCGTCACCCTGGCCGGTTTCGTCCTGTCACTGGCCCGGGGCATCTGAGCGGACCCCCGCGCGGAGCGACTCATGCCGGAGATCAAGATCTCGGTCATCCTGACCACGCGCGACCGCGCCATGCTCGTGAGCGAAGCCCTGGCATCGGTGCTCGAGCAGAGCCGTGCGCCCGATGAAATCATCGTCGTCGATGACGGCTCCGTGGATGATACCGGCGAGCGGCTTCGCCCGCTGGCGGCAAGCGTGCGCTATCTCCGCAATCCGCAGCCGCTGGGTGTCTCCGCGGCGCGCAACCGCGGCATCAGGGCGGCAGCCGGAAGCTGGCTGGCTTTTCTCGACTCGGATGACCTCTGGAAACGCGGCAAACTTGCGCGCCAGCTGCAGGCCCTGCGCGAAAATCCCGGTTACCGGATCTGCTACACCGACGAGGAGTGGCGGCGGGACGGCCGCTGGATGAATCAGAGCGCCCGCCACCGCAAGCGCTCCGGCTGGATTTACTCCGACTGCCTTCCGCTCTGCATCATCAGTCCTTCCTCGGTGCTGATCGAACGCAGCCTTCTGGATGAGGTCGGGTTTTTCGACGAATCCCTCCCCGCTTGTGAAGATTATGATCTATGGCTGCGCATTGCCGGCCGCGTCCCTGTGCTTTTCGTGCCCGAGCGGCTCATCGTCAAGCGGGCCGGGGAGTGGCCTCAGCTTTCCCGGCAGCACAGCCTCGACCGCTACCGCATCATTGCGCTGGCCGGCATCGCCGCCAGCGGCGGGCTGGGGGCGGCCGATCTCGCGGCGACCACGGCCATGCTCGCCGAAAAATGCCGGATCTATGCCCTGGGCTGCCGCAAGCACGGCCGGACGGAGGAGGCCGAATGGGCGGAGAATATGGCCTCAGGCCGGGCCGGCCTGACACAATCGCCCATCATGGAGGAGACCAACAATGAATAGATGGCTTACCCTGGTGCTGATGCTCGGGCTCCTCGCCCTCGGCTGCAGCAAGAGCGGACCCGACCCGGAGATCGAGTCGGTGGTGCGCGCCTATCATGCCGCTTTCGACACCCGGG
>Ga0116143_10004260_pt1 | contig 13732 bp, 8 predicted proteins | sample AD_UKC034_MetaG_FD_89745 | JGI IMG/M metagenome (GOLD analysis project Ga0116143, IMG submission 89745) | Active sludge microbial communities of municipal wastewater-treating anaerobic digesters from USA - AD_UKC034_MetaG | ecosystem: Engineered > Bioreactor > Anaerobic > Digestate | place: USA...
ATCGATCCCACTGCTATGTTGAAAGATCAGGGTATTACAGATTCAGATATTCTGAATCCAAATGAAGTTTCGAATATACAATTGCCCCTTTCTGCCGGGTCAAAGCCTACTGCAAATTTTAAACAAACACCCAAATTCGGAAGTGATGTTACCAGCATAGCCGTAACACCTGATTCAGGTAAGGAATTGCCTGGAGAAACGATGCCCAATTCACAGAATCAGGTAAGTGAGGAAATTGGTAAGTTCCCAAATCGGGATTCTGATGGGAAGTCGGTTTTTGATGTAAGTATGCTCAATTCAGAGCATTCTGAACAGATGAATGTGCGTGAGAACCAGGCATATTTGCCGGGGGACAGCAATCAGGTGAAGGTTCTGCCTTTTTACACGGATACAATTTCTGTCAAAGGGGATCCGGATACATCTGTAAAAGTTGATCCTGACCTGGGGCCTGTTTCATCAGGCGCGGAGGGAAAATCCCTACAAAAAAATGGTGTTTTATCTCAATCGAACAAGGCTTTTCAGTTTTACATCAGACCTGAACTGGGTGTGGGCTGGTACGACAGGAGACTGAAAGTGGAAAAGGATAGTTTCTCAAACTATCTGAAAAAGAGGGAGAATTCGGAAAGCAAGTTGGAGGAATGGTGTGGATCCATGGTATTCGGACTGCGTTATCGAAGATTGAATCTGGAAGCAGGATTTCAGTATTTACTACGCAATGAAAAATTCGAGTTTGTTCAGAAAAGATCCAATTATTATTTTGGAACTACCCTGGCAGATGTAGAATATGCCAATGGCAATCGCGATTCAGTTACTACATTGGGCTGGTATGGGAATCAGTATTCGAGAAGAGTGGTGCACTACAATACCATACAACAACTGAATATTCCTTTGACAGTTGGAGTAGATGTATGGACAATGAAAGAATTTGCAATGGGAATACGGGCTGGTTTATTGTTTTCAATATGGAATCAGATGAGTGGAAGAATTTTAAATGATCGAATGGAAATATCTGATTTTGAAAGTCTGGAAATCAGTAAGGTTCGAAAGAATTTGGGTCTGGGCTGGAATGCAGGAATTTATTCCTCCTATCATTTGAATGACAGGTACACTTTGACCGGAGTGGTGCAATATCATACGTTTCACAGGAGCTACCTGAAGGGTCCGATAGAGCAGCAATACCGAAGCTTTTATTTCGGTTTGGGATTGCAGATCCGATGTTATTGATTCTGGATTTGTCCCCAGAATTATAATTTAATCAGCCTCATTATTTTGATGAGGGCTCATTAAAGTGCGGATGTTTTTTTTCATTTTTTCAAGACCTGCCCTTTTGAGCGGAGACTTTGCACTGATCTTATTCCAGGTTTCCTCACTCAGATGCAGCCATTCCTCAGCCGAGAGTTCGTGAATGTCCACTTGGGGTTGAAAATCGGATTCATGGGTATTTTGAGCGAATCTGTTCCAGGGGCAGACTTCCTGACAGATATCGCATCCGTAGGCCCAGCCTTCCATTTTATCTGTGAATTCTGACGGTATGGCCTCTTTGAGCTCAATGGTGAGATAGGAAATACAACGCGAGGCATCCAATAGATAGCCGTCCGGGTGGATGGCATCTGTGGGACAGGCATCGATGCATCGTCGGCAGCTGCCGCAGTGATCGCGGATGGGATCATCGTAATGGTCAAATTCGAGATCGGTCATCAATCCGGTGAGGAAAAACCAGGAGCCGTTGCGGGGATGGATGGTCAGTGTATTCCGACCGTTCCAGCCCAGACCTGCCTTCTCAGCCCAAACCCGCTCCATGACGGGCGCTGAGTCGACAAAGGCACGGATGCTGATCTCTCCGTATCGTTCTTTCAGGATCCGAATGAATTCTTTTGATTTTTTTCGGATGACCTGGTGGTAATCCTTGCCGGCAGCATATCGGGATATTTTGGGGAATCGCACCTCGAGCTCTGTCTGGTAATTCATGCTCATCATGATCACAGCTCTGGCCCCCGGGAGGAATTTATCCGGATCAACCCTAAGATCAAAATAGCGTTCCATATAGCTCATTTGTCCCTGATAACCGCGATTGAGCCAATCCTCGAGTTGTCTGGCTTCCTTATCCAGCCGGGTTGCCTGTACGATGCCACAGTGCTGGAAGCCCAATGCCCGGGCTGTTTGTTTGATGAAAGAAGAGTCAGCTTTGAATTCCAAGGATGAGTTGTATATATCAAGCAAAGGTACACCAAAAAAAAAGCCTGCTACCGGAGTAACAGGCTAACCACATTAGAAGAGAATTTTCTCCCTTTCGAAGAGAATTCTTTTATTTTAGAAATCAAGCCAGAGGCCGCATTCCAGATTGGTAAAATCGTTGTTTTTCCAGACCGGATTGAGGTCGTAATTCGCGAATAATTTGAAGGGGCCCATATCTGCACGGGCGCTCAGGCCATATCGGAAGGTCTCAAATCCGAAGTCTTCCTCGGTTTCCACCTTTCTGCGCAAATCATCTCTTTTGATCTCGGATTCCTGATGCACGAGCACACCCGCGTATCCACCCAGACCCAGACCTACCCGGCCCAATCCGCTGAGTTTATTGCTTCTCACGTACAACATCATCGGAATCTGGAGGTGATGGAAATCAAAGGAAGTCCGGTTGATCAGATCGTTCTTGGTGTAGACAAGGGTTTTGTTGGGCTCAAATTCGACTTTCTGCTTGAAGGTGAGTTCTCCAATTCTCCAACCCAGAGAGGTCATCAGCATCAGATTGCGGGATCCGAGGTAGATTTTGGTGGGCAGAAAGTTGAGCGTCCAGGACCAGGAGCTGAATGGTTTGTTTTCCAGATCGTTGGCAAGGGTAGCATCTTTTACCTGGTTGTTCAGAAGGATGTTCAGTCCCATGTCGATGTCGAGGAAATCTACGTCTGCGGCTTTCCTTTTTTTCTTTTTGATCGGACTTACATTTTCATCATTTGATTTACCGGCAGATTTCATTTTGTCATCGTCCTCATCGTCTTCGTCATCCTCATCGTCGTCATCCTCATTGTCCTTTTTTTTGTTTTTGTCAATGATCATGATCTGCGTATCCCCGAGATTTACCTTCATAGTATCGGATTTATTTTCTTTGGGTGCTTCCGGAGCCGCAGGTGGCTCAGGTGGAGCGGGTGGGGCAGGTGGTGGTTGAACTTGTGCACCCAGATTCAGACTGAAGATGCAGCTAATTAATAAAATCAGATTTTTCATGGCTGTGGATTTTAGTTTATTGATTAATGTTTAAAAGTATTTCTGTTCCAGTAGGGTGGAAATCATTAGTATATGTTGTGAATTAACTTGTTTTTGTCAGGGAAATCAAGGCAGGACGACGGATCTGGAAAGCTTCAGGTAGCTGGTGTTGACGTTGAAAGCCACTACGGTTCGGTCTTCTTTTTTTGTAGGTGCAATCACTACTTTGCTGGCGGTCCATTCATCGGTTTTCTTTGCCACCCATCCAAAAAATCCGCTTTGGACCAATTGGCCAATCCTGGCTGCATCCGGCGCCGCTGAAGCGGGATTGGAGGTGTTTGATTCTTCAGATGGAATCACAGCCGGATTGCTTTCAGTTTTTGTTTCTGTGATTACGGCCGCTACATCATGTTCCTTTATTTCTTCGGTCAGTAAGGTATTCGTTCCGTTTTGTTTTGAACCCGTGGCGATTTCCGTAGCTTCTGCAAATTGAGTGGATTCAGATTTGGAAATTGGGGCGGTGACTACCGGTGTCAGTTGAATTTGGGATTCTTTTTGAGTTTGAATTCTTTTTGATTTCTGGTTTACAACGATGGTTTCTGTGTTTTTGTGCAGGATTGCTGGCTCAGCCTCTTGGGTATTGATTTGGGAGGTAGTGATGGGCTCAGTGGTCTCAGGTCGGCTGATCGGTTCCGTTTTTTGCACATATACAGGATCCGACTGAATGGTGGTGCTTTGTTGATTCAAGAACCAGACGATCAGGGCTGCACCGCTGATCAGGGCCGCTGCTGCGTAGTACAATCGGAATGAACTTTTCTTTGCGGCAGGCATCTGCTGATCAGGTTTTACCTGATTTGTCTGGCCGATGATCTTATCAAAAAGACCAGCCGGTGGTTGTTTTTGATCCAGAAGGTTCTTATGCTCCTGGATGTAGGATTTCAAGCGGTCTGACATAATTTTCATTTTTTTTTAAGAGCTCGTAGAGTTTTTGTTTTGCCCGCATGTACTGACTCCTGGAAGTTGCGGTGGCAATTCCCAGAGATTTTCCGATTTCCTCATGGGAATAGTCTTCCACTGCGTACATCGTCAGCACGACCCGGTATTTTTCCGGCAACTGAAGGATGGCTTCCTGGAGTCTTCTCATATTGAGTTCGTGGGCTTCTTCATCCACGATTTCCGATTCGTCATTCAAATTGAGTAAAACCGGTGAGTGGTCTATATCCTCCCATCTGATCTTTTTCTTTTTTTCAAGGATCTGAAGGCAGGTATTGACGCAGATCCTTTTGATCCAGGCAGCCAGCAGTGCTTCATTTTCAAGTTTACCGATGTTTTGAAAGACTTTGATAAAAGTCTCCTGCAAAGCATCGGTAGCGTCTTCTTCATGTCCCAGCATTCTGAGACAGGTATTGTACATGGCCACACTGTATTGGTTGTACAGGATTCTGAATGCATCCTGATCACCTTGTACAATCTTTTTAATTTCGACGGCCATGTGGTTAGCTCGCTTTGTTTGATAAAAGGACGGAGATCACTCAGTTTCGTTGCAAAATTCGGAAGGAAATGTAAAAAAAATGATCAATAAAAATTTAAAGTATAGATTGTCAATGGCTTATGAACTACCATCGATGTTGTTCTCCATGTTTTTTCAGCCATTTTTCTGCTTCCTCGTAGTCCGGCATGATGGAGGCGACCAGATCCCAAAATCTGGATGAATGGTTGTGGTGGACCAGGTGTGCCAGTTCGTGGACGATGATGTAATCGAATATGTGATCGGGGCAGAGGAGCAGACGGGTCGAAAGGCTTATGTTGCCGGAAGTAGAGCAGGAGCCCCAGTTCGAGGAATTGTTGCGAAGGCTAACTTTGTTGATTTTTTTCTGAAAGAACTTCTGGTTGATTTCCTCGACCCTGTTTTTTACGCCCTTTAAATAGGTGGCTGCCATGATCTTGGAGATCAGTTTGCCGGCCAGATCGGATCGCTGGAAGGGAGGGCAAGAAGCCGGGATCACCAACCGGATGTTGGTGCCCACCCGTCTGCCTGAAGCGGCGCTTGCTTCGGCGCTGTAATCAATGTTCAGCGTAAAATCTGTATTGCGTACTCTGATGATGGTGTTATCCTGATAGGTTCTGGGGACATATTTGATCCTGGCCTGGGGATCCTGTGTCAGTTTTTTGTATATCCAGTTGCGTGCCCAGTTGATGTGCTGTTCCTTTTGGACGGCAGAACAAAGAATGGGTATCCTGACGATGGCCTTTTGGTGACCCAGAGAGACTCGTGCCGATCTCCTGTGCTCATGGTGGATCTCAACCGGAATTTCGAAATCCGGAAGGATCAGTTTTTGATATTCTTTGTAGATGTTTTGCTTATGCATACTTTTTTTCAAACTCGCGCATGGTCTCTACCAGAACCTTCACGCTGCTGATGTCAAGTGCATTGTAAAGTGAAGCGCGGAATCCTCCCACGGAACGGTGACCGGCCAGACCCACGCAGGCATTTTTTTTGCATTCTTCCAGAAACTGATTTTCCCATTCTGCTTTAGTCGGTACAAAAACTACATTCATCCAACTTCTGTCTTCTTTTTTGACAGTACCTTCGAAACAGGAATTGCGGTCTATTTCTGCATACAGGAGTTCAGCTTTTTCGCGGTTGCGCGCTTCTATGGCTTCTATTCCACCGGAATTCAGAATCCACCTCATGGTGAGCATGGAGACGTAAATGGGGAACACAGGAGGCGTATTGTACATGGATCCCTTGTCAGCGTGAGTTCTGTAATCCAGCATGGTTGGCAGTTTTCGACCCGAACGTCCCAACATGTCTTTGCGGATGACGACAAGGGTCACTCCGGCGGGGCCCATGTTTTTCTGCGCACCTGCGTAGATCAGAGAAAATTTGGAAGCATTCAGTCTGCGTGAGAAGATGTCCGAGGACATATCACATACCAGGGGCACAGGCGACTCGGGGAAATGGTGATACTGGGATCCGTAGATGGTATTGTTTGACGTGATATGAAGATAGGCAGAATCTTCAGGGATCGAAAAACCTTTTGGGATATATCGGAACTGATCTTCCTCAGAGCTTGCCAACACATTGATCTGGCCAAAAAGCTTTGCTTCCTTGATGGCCAGACTGGCCCAGGTTCCCGTATTTACATAAGAGGCGGACTCATTTTCCCTCAATAGGTTCATCGGTATCATGAAGAACTGGGTGCTGGCGCCTCCGGTCAGAAACATAACTTCATAATCTTCATCAATACCCAGGAGTTGCCTGACCAGGGAGCGGGATTCATCCATGACCGCTTCAAACTGTTTACTGCGGTGAGAAATTTCCAAAAGGGAAAGTCCCATGTCGGCAAAGTTCCGGATGGCCTCAGCGGACTGTGCCAAAACAGTTTCAGGCAGAATGGCCGGACCGGCATAGAAATTGTGTTTTTTAGACATATACTTCCGATATTAAAGCGCAAAGTTATGTATTAATTGCTGATTCAGACTTGTCACGGAGGAATTCGGGCGGCCTTCTTGGCTTTGCATGCTAATTCATTATCTTTAGGCCCTTAAAATGGTGATCTCTTTCCATGTTCTATTCAGTCAGAATTCCGATTTCCTGTTTCTTGATTTTATCGCTTGTAATTCAGTTACATGCGGGCTCCCAACCCAAGCTCAGGGAAGACAGAAAGAACGGATTAGAGCTCCTGGCGGGAATGGCAGGCTCCTGTTGCTGCGGTACCCCCACCGAGTTAAGTTTTCCGAACCTCGATTTTGAAGATGCTCCGATTGCCCCTCCTGGCGGTTGGATCGATTATTCCTCCGGTCAGAGTTATGGCCCCTGGGTGGTGACATCCGGGTCGATCAGCATCCATGCTCCTGACCACCTCAATCTGGGTGCCGGAAATCCCAACGGAGCTTCCCAGCATCTGGATCTTCATGGATTCAGTCAGGGAGCTGTCCGTTATCCGCTCAGTGGACTCACCGCAGGAAATATGTACACCATCGAATTTTGGTATGCAATCCATTCTTTTGCAAGCAACCCCTCTGCGAATCTGAGGGTCGGAGGGGGAGCCTGGCTCAATGTCAACTGGAATGCCTCCAATCCGGGAAATGTGGTGTGGCTGAAAGCAAGCTATATGTTTACAGCACAGGCTTCCAGCACCACCATGGAATTTTCAGGTTCCGGATCCTCCCCATGTTGCGGCATGTTGATTGATGACATCAAGATATTTGAATGTCCTTCAGATGCAGAGGCTCCGGAAATTCTGAATACGCCCCAGGATCTTCAGTTCGAATGTTTGTCGCAGGTGCCTCAGCCTGATCCGTTGTTGGTTCAGGATAATTGCGATCCCAATCCGGTGATCCGCTTCGAAGAAAAGAGAACTCAATTTACAAGCTGTTCGCTTGAAATCAACCGAAAGTGGATCGTAACCGATCAATGCAAAAACAGTTCTGAAATAGAACAAAAGATTCTGGTATCAGACGATGCACCTCCGGTATTCGACAAACTTCCATCTAACAAGTGGGTGGATTGCCGCTCTGACGAGAACCTTGAATTTACAAACTGGTTGAGGAACAATGCAGGTGCGACCGCTTCGGACAATTGTTCCAAAGTCAGGTTCAGCGTAACACATGATACGCTCAGTAAAAGAGGGTGTGACAGTACTTTGGCAGAATTCATCATTGAGGATGATTGTGGAAATTTTGAATATGCCTTTGCCTATTTTATTGTGGTGGATACCATCGCGCCAAAGCTGCTGGAACCTGCACAAAATTTGACTCTTGCCTGTAATGCTGCAGATGCCGACAGTCTGATTGGCATCTGGACACGTGATGGAGCCGGCAGCAGATCCTCTGACGAATGTTCTGAAATAAAAATCAGTTACAAATTTCTGCCCCCGGGTGGCGATCGTCAATCTGTGCAATTCATTCATGCGGATGCCTGTGGCAATCAGGTGATCACTACGGCGGATATTATCAGGAAGGTTGGAGTGGATACAGCCCGGGTTGTGGATTTTGTATGTGGACTTGCAAAAGAATATTCAGATACCAACCTGATCGCGCGGCCCGGAGGCTGTGACAGTCTGGCCATTGTCCACTACATTCCAGTGAGCGGTTCTGTCAGGCAGGATACTTTGTTTGTTTGCGATAGCACCGATGCAGGCCTGGACACGATGCGGTATCAAAACCAATTTGGTTGTGACTCGGTGATCGTTGAATCGAAAATCTATAGCCTACCTGTTTTTGAATTCAATACAGTGTATGAATGCGACCTCGATGTGGCCAGAACCGACACGATCCGGATTCCGGATTTCCCATGTGACAGGTTTAGGGTGCTTTCCCGTCTACCTGCCGGTACTCCCGTCTTTGTTCGAAATGAAACTACCTGTGACAGCAGTCGTGTCGGGATGGACACCATAGTATGGATCAACCGCTACGGATGCGATTCCATCATCGTCACACTGACTGAACTGGCTGACCGATCTTACGTTTACCGGGATAGTTTGGTTTGCTCTTTGGCCATGAATTACTCAGATACGATGGTGTTTCAAACTTCTCTTTGCGACAGTGTGGTAGTCACCAGATTTCAAGGCATTCCTTCAGATACTTCTCAAATTTCAAGCTTCAGCTGTAATCCGGCTGATACGGGCGTGGTAGTTCAAGTGCTGAGAAACCAGAGGCGCTGTGACTCCCTTGTGATCACGAGGACAGAATTACTTCCGGCCTATCTCATACGCGACAGTCAGTATGTCTGCCGGAAAACAGAAGAAGGGATGTTTCAGAGTAATTTTATTTCGCATTTGGGTTGCGATTCCATTGTGATCACGCAAAAGATATACCTTGAGCCGCCGCCATTCTCTTTCATAAAATACACTTGCGACAGAGACAGTGCAGGATTATTCAGAATGGTGCTGTATGGATTTCAGTGTGATTCCATCGTCCTGCTGGACATGAGATATATTCCGCCATCTGTGGACAGCCTGAGTATCCGAACCTGTTTTCGCGATTCCGTCAGAACAGATACTGTTCTTTTCAGGACTTCGGAAGGATGTGACAGCATAGTCCAACTCAAATACTTTTGGAGGGAAATCCGATTTGCTGCTGAAGTAAAGGATGTCAGTTGTTTTGGTCAGGATGACGGAAGCATCCGCTTTTCCCCTGAGCCTGGTATCGGTTCAGGTTCATATTTTATAAATGGGAATCTGTCTCCGGAGTTGAATCAAAATCTATCCCCCGGCTTATACCGCCTCAGGATGCAAGACGAATTTGGCTGTTTATCAGAAGAACAAACCTTAAGGATTGGAGAGCGGGAAGCGCTTACAGTGGATGCAGGACCGGATCGTCAGGTAAAGAGGAACCAATCGATCGATTTTTACGCCACATCCAACCGGGCTGTCGAAAAGATTATCTGGAATCCCGTTTCATTTTTCGATTGTGCCCAATGCACGTCCACCCGCGCTGCATTTCAGACAGATACAACCATCCTGGTGACGGTCACCGACAGCAATGGCTGCATGGCTACGGATCTGGTAAAAGTATTCATCATCAGGGAAGGAGATGTATATGCGCCCAATGTCATCAGCGTCAATGGGGATCAGGTCAATGACCGTTTTTATTTTACCGGACCGGAAGATTATCGTCTCAGTCGTCTGAGGATATTTGATCGTTGGGGCAATATGGTCTTTGAAATTCAGAACATGGCCCTCAATGATCCCACTGCAGGCTGGGACGGAAGTTACAGGGGAAAGTTGCTCAATCCCGGCGTCTTTGCCTATGTAGCTGAAATTTTGACAGCAGACGGGAATAGTATTATCTTGCGAGGAGATATTACCTTGATACAATGATCTGGCAGCGATACGCTTTTGTTTTATTGCAAGTATGGACCTTTGTCCTACATACACAGGCCAAAGATGCCATGTTTACTTCCCATCATGACCGTAATCCATCCGGACCAATGGGCACTAGGAGCATTATGGGAGGAGGATGTTGCTGTGGAGCATATACACCCATGAATTTTCCCAATCTCAATTTTGAGGATGGTCCCCAACCAGCTCCGGGTAGCTTTGACACCTATGCAGCAGGCAGTCAATTTGGAGGCTGGACAGTGACTAGGGCGACCATAGACCTGGTGGATGGGACATTTGCAGGTTTGGGCAATGGCAATCCAAATGGAGCCAGTACTTTTGTGGATCTGCATGGTTCCCCTGGCTTTGGTGGTATTTCTTATTTGCTGACCGGTCTGACACCAGGAAATAATTATCGCATTGAATTCTGGACGGCTCAAAATGGAAGCGGATACAGTTCCTCGGGTACCCTACTGATCGCAGGAGGAGCCTGGCTGAATGTGAGCTGGACCGTATCCGTATCAGGAGCTTCGGCATGGTTTAAGCAGGTGTACGAATTCATGGCTATGGGGACCTCTGCCAACATGGAGTTCAGCAGTACAGGTGGTAGTAACTGGGGCGGAACCCTAGTGGATGACATTGTCATCTTTGAGTGCCCAGCTGATCAGGAAGATCCCGTGATCGTGGATGAACCGCAGGACGAGCAATATCAGTGTCTCAACGAGGTGCCCCGCCCACCCATGATCGAAGTAACGGATGATTGTGATCCCAATCCAAAAGTACAATTCTCCACCTCCACCCAAAAGATCAGCGATTGTGAACAGATCATTACCCGATCCTGGACCGTCACCGATCTTTGCGGCAATAAAAAGACCCATACGCAATTGATCTCGGTAAGGGATGAAGAACCTCCTTTTTTTGTTACCCCGCCCTCCGATCGGATTATTGACTGTAAGAATCATTCCCGCAGTGAGTTTTTGAGATGGGTCGCACAAAATGGCAATGCTGTGCTCAAGGATAATTGCGGTACGGTGTTTGTTCAGGCCTTTTACGACAGTATTCCATCGAGATCCTGTGATACGCTGGTGGTGGATTTTTCTGCCCGCGATGATTGCGGCAATGAGACTTTGTATCAGGCCAGTTACATCATCACCGAAAAGAGTGCTCCGGTCATCGATCCTACACCTACTGATGTGTGGTTGCGCTGTTCATCCAGTGCCCGCGATTCCCTATGGAGATGGTTGACCCTCCATGGAAATGCAAAGGCAAGCGATGATTGTTCGGAAGTTTTCTGGTCGCATGATTTCAAAGGAGATTCCAGCGCACTGGAAATAGCGGTGGTTTTTGAGGCCACTGACCGTTGTGGCAACAGAAGCACAGCTAAAGCCTATTTCAGGCAGTCGGATGGAGCGGACACCAGCTATCAGCGTTTGTATTTATGCGACCGGAGTCCCGTGCGAAGGGATACGCTGGCTTATGATCTGCCTGGCTGCGACAGCGTCGTGATCAGGGAGATGCTGGGGGTCGGAGTCGATACCACCATTGTAAATTTGATGAGCTGCGACGCAGGCCAGGTCAGTAAAGATTACGAAACCTTGAGTACCATCTATGGCTGTGATTCTGTGATCGTACGGAATTATCAGTACGTAAAACCAGATACCAGTTATCAATCCGTTTACGATTGTCAGATACCCGATACCATTCAGGAGTACCAAATATTTGCAGACAATCCATGCGACTCCGTAGCGGTGACGATACGGATCCCTGCCAGAACGAGCATGAGCAGGGCATTGCAATTTACCTGTGACAGTCTGGCGGTCAGAATGGACAGTGTTTTTTCAATCAATCAATGGGGTTGTGATTCGGTGCATGTGATCGAGACCCTTTATTCCGGATATCGGTTGAGCATGCGGGATACGGGAGTCTGTGGTCTGCAGCAGGAATACTTAGATACGGTGGTGATTGCCACAAAGGACTGCGACAGCCTGGTGGTGACGCGGTATTTGCGTCTTCAGGAAGACAGTGTGCAGATTGTGGTGCCCACCTGTGATCCCATGCAGGCCGGTAGTTTCCGGTTTGTGTATGCAAACCGTTTTGGCTGCGATTCCGTGGTATGGCGACAGGTGGTCTTGCAAAAAACAGATACGAGTGCATATCAGGAATACGTATGTCAGAAATCAGAAGCAGGCGTCGATACACTCAGGATCATCAGGCCAAACGCCTGTGATTCCATATTGAACCGGACCAAACTGTACCGGGCACCGGATAGTACAGTTATCCGGAATTACACCTGCGATCCATTGGAGGCGGGGACCCGGACGACCCTTTTACGCGGCCAGTATTGCGATAGTCTGGTCATTGAGGTCAAAGATCTGCGTCCTTCCTATCAGACAGAAGAATGGCGGTCCACCTGCCATGTGGATTCTGTGAGGACGGATACGCTGAAGGGCTTGACTCAGGACGGCTGCGACAGTACGCTGGTGATCCGCTATAAGCTGGATGAGCTGGATTTTGAGATCAGCAGCCAGGATGTGCTTTGTGCAGGTAATGCCGACGGATGGATAAGCCTGAAAGCGGAAGGTGGATTTGCGGGTCCATTCTGGACAGAGATCAATGGCGAATGGAAGAACGTAGTAGATCTGACCGGCTTGTCCGGAGGATCCTACAGGATCAGGATGCGCGATGCAGCGGGATGTTTGTCACGGGATACGCTGATCCACATCGGAGAACCTGCGGTGCTGACCGTGGATGCGGGGCCGGATCTGGAAGTGAATAAGGATGAGCCCTTCATCCTGAGCGCGACCAGCAGCCGGCAGGTGAGTCGCTGGGAATGGCGTCCTTCGGACCGGTTTGATTGTGCGGATTGCGAGCGCCCTGTGGGGAAATTTGCGGATAGTACGGAGGTGGTGGTAAAAGTGACGGACGAGAATGGCTGTGAGTCTGAGGATCGCTTCTGGGTATTTGTGAGGCAGAACCAAGAGGTTTATGTGCCCAACAGTTTCAGTCCGAACGGCGATGGGGTGAATGACCGTTTTTACGTATATGGGGATGGCGATGCGGAGCTCAAAGAGTTACGCGTGTACGACCGCTGGGGTGCGGAGGTTTTCAGGCTCGAAGGAGGCCGGTTGAATGACCCCAATGCAGGGTGGGACGGCACTTTCAGAGGACAGGCGCTGAATCCGGGTGTGTATGTTTTTTATGCAGAATGGCTTGTGAGTGGACGTACAGCTCAGCTGCAGGGAGAGATCACTCTGGTGAGATAAAACCAGGAATTCTGAGAAATTTTATTTTTTCTTTTTCAAAATCCGGAAGAAGCTTATTTTTGCAGTCCGCTTTTGAAGGAAGGCGCTTGTTTTTACGATTTAATTATTTGAGAAACAAGAAGATGCGACGATTTGTTGCATCGTAAAGTTCATTGACAGGTTGGTAAGAACAGAATGTAAGGAAATCAAGACATGAATTGACCTATCACATAGGCTCAGTCAATTTCTGGATAAATTATAAGAAAGAGAAAGTCCTTTGAGGTCAGGAAAAACAATTCAGATTTTATCGGAACCGGCAGTAAATCTGTTGATTCCATCAAGATAAAGAACTATGGAGAGTTTGATCCTGGCTCAGGATGAACGCTAGCGGGAGGCTTAATACATGCAAGTCGAGCGGCAAGTTGGATATAGCAATATGTTTGACCTAGAGCGGCGCACGGG
>Ga0116143_10004261_pt1 | contig 13730 bp, 10 predicted proteins | sample AD_UKC034_MetaG_FD_89745 | JGI IMG/M metagenome (GOLD analysis project Ga0116143, IMG submission 89745) | Active sludge microbial communities of municipal wastewater-treating anaerobic digesters from USA - AD_UKC034_MetaG | ecosystem: Engineered > Bioreactor > Anaerobic > Digestate | place: USA...
CCGCTTCGTGAATGGCGGATCGGCTTTCGCCGCCTGGCGGAGGCCCTCCGCGCCGCGCCGCCGCGCGGCGGCGCCTTGGCCCATCGCGAAATCGGCGTCGTTCTTGTGGATGACGCGCGCATCGCCGCGTTGAACCGTCGCCACCTCGGCCACCGCGGGCCGACCGACATTCTCACCTTCGACTACGGCGACGGAACCGGCGAACTCATCATCTCGCTCGATACCGCGGCGCGCGAGGCCGCCGCGCGCCGTCTCCCGCTGCGGCGCGAGGTCGCCCTTTACATGGCGCACGGCCTCCTCCATCTCGCGGGGTTGAACGATCGCACCCACGCCCAGCGCCGCGCCATGCGGCGCGCCGAGCGCGCCCTCCTCGCCTCGGCGTTTCGATGAGAAACGTTCCCGTCCAACTCCGGGACCTCTTCGCGCGACGCCAATCCGCGGCGAAGTTCAGCCTCGATCCGATCCGCCGCCTCTGTGCGGCGCTGGGCCATCCGGAGCGCCGCCTCCGTTTCATTCATATCGCCGGCACGAATGGGAAAGGCTCCGTCGCCGCCATGTGCGCCGCGGTCGCTCAAGAAGCGGGCCTGCGCGCCGGGCTCTACACCTCTCCCCATCTGCGCCGCTATCATGAACGTTTCCGTCTCGAGGGCGTCGAGATCAACGACGCTGAGCTGACGGCCCACCTCGATCGCGTGCTCGAGATCGCGGGCGACGCCACGTTCTTCGAAATTTCGACGGCGCTCGCGCTCTCCTGGTTCGCCGCGCGCGACGCGGAGTTCGTCGCGTGGGAAACGGGCATCGGCGGACGGCTCGACGCGACGAACGTCGTCGTGCCGCAGGTCTCCGTAATCACCTCGATCGGCCTCGATCACACCCAATACCTCGGCGAGACCCTCCCCGCCATCGCGCGGGAAAAGGCGGGCATCCTCAAGCGGGGCGTGCCCGCGATCACCGGCGAACATCCGCCGGAGGTCGCGGAGGCGATCGCCGCGGAGGCGGAGGCGCGCGGCGCGCCGCTCCGCGTCGTCGGACCGCGCGACCTCGAGACGTTCGAGCCGCCGCTCATGGGCGCCCATCAGCGCGCGAACGCGGCGCTCGCCGTCGCCGCGCTCCGCGTCGCTTTGCCGCATCTCCCGGACGCAACGATCCGCGCGGGGCTTCGCAAAACGCGGTGGCCGGCGCGCTGCCAACTCCTCGAACGCGGGGCGAGGCGTCCCCCCGTGCTCGTGGACGGCGCGCATAACCCGCCCGGCGCCGAAGCGCTCGCCGCCGAGGCGCGACGGCGTTGGCCGGGACGGGAGATCACCCTCGTTTTCGGCGCGCTCGCGGACAAACGCGTCGCGGAGATGGGAAAAATTCTCAGCGCCGTCGCCGCGGAAACATTCCTCGCGCCGACGCCGAGCGAACGCGCCGCCTCGCCGGAGCAACTCCGCGCCGCGGTGCCCTCTGGACGAACGATGCCGTCGCTTCGCGAGGCTCTCCTCGAAGCCGACCGCCGGGGGCGGCCGATCCTCGTCGCGGGATCGCTTTTTCTCGCCGGCGACGCCCTGTCGCTCCTCGGCGACGAAGATCCTCCGGAACATCCGAACGAACTGTTGCGCTGAAAACGTGTCCGTCCCGCTTCTCGCCAAAATCTCGCGCATCCTCCGAAGCCTTTCGTCTCGCGCGGAACGACGCCGCGCAACTTTTTGACGGTATCGGTTTTGAACTGCGACAACGCTTCGATGTCCGATCGATCGAGCGCGGGAGGGCCCGGATTGATCGGGAATTCGACGCAGGCTGAAATGAAAAGGCCGTATCTGATCTTCGCCTCTGTTGTCGCGATCCTGTTCGCCAGTTTCTGGTTACACGACTGGTGGATCCATCGAGGCTTGATCACTTTCGACGCCAAAGACGCGCCGGCCTTCCAGGTTCTCAAAAGGATGGAGCGCCAATCGGGGTTTGCCATCCTCGCGTCCACCAACCTGAACGCGAAGGTCACCGTTCACTTTCGCAAGACACCGATCGAGCAGGCGCTGGATGTGGTCGCGGACCAGACCGAGGGGCGCTGGCAGAAGGTGTTCCTTGTGGGCAGGGACAAAGCGGCGCTGCAAAAACTGCGCGCCGAAGTGGCCGCGCGCGGAACGCCCTTCCTGATGACGTCTTGGAACCGGATGGGAAATGCCCCCGAAGCTCTGGATCCTGAAAAGCTCCGGAAAGGCCCGGTGACGCCGCTCGCCGGCGCGCACCCGCTGCACGACGCGGCGCTCGCGATCGCGCTCCGATCCGCCACCCCGATCGTGACGCAGGCGGATTGGAATCCTTTTATCAAGGCGTTGGCGCCCTCGTTTCCGAACGTCAAAAAGGCCGTGAAAGATCTCGCCGGCGCCGCATCCGCGCGATGGGAGCAGGCGTATCAGTTTCGCGTGGGAGGACGCGGTCTCGGAGGAGGCGGCGGTTTTGCCGCGCGCGGCGAAAGCGGCGGCGGCGGAGGCAACGGAGAAGGCCGCAGTTTCCGCGGTCTCTCAAGCAATGGAGACGGAAGAACGAACCAACCGTTTTCGGCGCAGATGGCACTCCTCACCGACGCACAGCGCGCCGCGATGGAAACGACGCGAGCGGAGATGCAACAGCGCATGGCCGAGTTTCGGGCGCTGACTCCCGCCGAACGGGCGCAACGCATCGCCGAGATGATCGACGGCGGAGGAAGCCCCGCCCAGCAGCAGCGCGCCCAAGCCCGCGCCCTTCGACGCATTATGAACACCACACCGGAACAGCAGGTCCGGATGAACCAACGCTTCGAAAAGCGTCTCGAACGCCTCCAGCAGCGCCTGCAGCACGGTTCGGCGCCTCCCCCGGAACCCCAGAGAGGGAGATGAAGGCCGAACCCTTCGTCGTCGTTGGCGCGGGGATTTCCCCGGGGAACGCCGGCTGTCGCGGCGGATCGGACGCTCGCGCCGTGGGCCGAACCAACGCTCCGTCCGTTTTCCCTGGGGCGCGACGGGGAAAGCCGTCGCCGTTCGAACGCCCCTTGTTTTCGCTCCGACCACGGGGCTTCACCCTGATCGAACTCCTGACGGTCATCGCGATTCTCGGAATGCTGGCCGGTATGCTGTTCCCCGCCCTGCGACAAGCGCGCGAACGCGGCAAGTCGGTTCAGTGCGTCAGCAATCTCCGCCAACTGGGCCAAGCGGTGCATCTCTATGCGAACGATCACGGCCAACGGCTGCCGGTCGTGGAGCCGCTCCCCACCAATCCCGTGCATCCCGAGGCGCCACTTCCTCGCCTCTGCGATGCGCTCGCTTCCTACGCGCAGGGCGACCGGGACGTTTTTCATTGTCCGTGCGACCGCCCTCCCACCGACAGCCCGACCCAACCGCATGTGCCTCGGTGGCAGGAAACGGGAGCGGGCACGACCAACGGAACCAGCTACAGTTGGCAATATCCCTATCAGGGCGACTTGGTGGATGCGCCAACGTTCTTCATCAAGGCGAAGCCTATGGAAAAAGCGATTCTCATGTGGGACTACGACCGGGTGCATCTCTTTCAACGAGATCCCAAGAACGTTCTTTATGTGGACGGCCACGTGCAAAGCAACTGAGACTCTCCTTTCGATCGCTGCGTTTGGCGCTACTCGGGTTTGACCTTCGCCGCGCCCTCTGGGAATTTCCGAGCTTGTGAGCGCCCGCGGCCGATTCCCTTTTTTCCGCGCCCTCCGCCAACTCGTGGCCCTTGCGGTTCTTGCGGCCGTCGCCGCGGCGGCATGGCTGCATTTTCACGGGCTCCCCGGGCCTTGGCGCGACGCCGTCGTTCGCGAACTGGACCGCCAAGGCGTCGCCTTGACCTTCGCCTCCTTGCGCTGGGATCTCTTTCGCGGCCTCGTCGCCCGTCAGGTCGCGTATGTCCCTCCGGGAAATCGCGCGTGGCGCGTGCGCATGGAGACCCTCGCGCTGAATGTGAATCTGCCGGCGCTCGTCGTCGGGCGCCTCGCGCTCAACGAGATCGCCGTCGAAGCGGAAAGCGTGGCGCTCGATCCGGGGGACGGATCGCCGCCGCTCGCGATTCGTCGAGCGGAAGCCGAGGTGAAACTCGCCGGCGCGGGCCGTGTGGAGCTTCGCCACGCACAGATCGAACTCCCGGGGCTCCAGGCGGATTTTGACGGCCGCCTCCTCTTGGTCGGCGCGGCGGCAGTCCCTCCCGAAAGCGGCCCGCGGCCCGCGGCGGAAGGCTGGCGCGCCGCGCGCCTCTGGATGGATCGTTTCGCGGCATTTCGTCATCCACTCCGGGTCCGGCTGCGGGGATCGCTCGACGCAACGGATTTTGCGGCGGCCTCGATCGAGGGATCCCTCGATGCGCGTCCATTCGCATGGGACGTGTGGCGCGCGGGGCGCGTTCACGGAAAGATCGTTCTCCGCGACGGGCTTGCGACGCTTCAATGGTTTTCCGTCGAAACCAACGGCGGCCGCGCGACGCTTTGGGCGGAGTGGCCGCTCCGCGACGGGCCGGCGCGCTTCGAGTTTTCCGCGGATCTTCTCCCCGGCGAGTTCGTGGATCGCGCCGAAACGGCGGCCTTGGGCCGCGACGAATATCCGAGGATCGACGGGCGCGTCGAAGCGCGGCTCCGCGGCGCCCTGGATCCGCAGGCCGAAAGCGTCTGGCGCAGCCTGGAGGCGCACGGCGAACTCGCCGCGCGCGAGGTCTCGTGGCGGAACGAATCCTGGCAAGCGGTTCATCTCGATCTCCGCCTGAGCAACGGCGTGATCGAAGCCCCGCGCCTCTTCATCGCCCAGGGCGCCGGCCGCCTGATCGGTTCGGCTTCCTACCGCCCCGTTCCGGCCGTCGTGAATTTCGACGTGACGAGCACGCTGGATGTCGCGCGGTTCATGCGCCTGCTTTACCCGCGCAAGGGGAACTGGTTCCACGGCGCGCGATTCACGCGTCCGCCGCTCGTGCGCCTCGCGGGAAGCTGGGCGGTCCGCGACCCGAACGGACTTCGCGCGAAGGGAGATTTTGATTGGCAGGACTGGTTGGCGAACGAGGTCCCCATCCGCTCCGCGAAAGGGCGCGTGGAGTTCGAAGGGCGCCGCTTCGCGTTCCTCGGGGTGGACCTGCGGCGCGCCGAAGGCGGGGTTGCCGGCGATTTCACGCTCGATTTCGCGAAGCAGACCGCCGAGGTCGCGCTCACCAGCAGCGTGGAGTTCGCCGCACTCTGCCGCATCCTCGGGCCGAAGACCGAAGAGATTTTTCGCGACTATCGCTTCCTCACTCCGCCCAAGGTGAAGTGGAAAGGCGTCCTCGCGCTGAATCGAAATCAGGCGTCGGACGATTTCGAGGCCCAAATCCTTCACGCCGGCCGTTTCGCGGTGTGGAAGCTTGAAGGAACGAACCTCGCGGCGACGGTGCGCTTCCGCGACAAGGGCCTGGAGATCGCCCAATATCGTGGCGGGCTTTACGGAGGAACTCTCGAAGGCGACGCGGTCTTCGATTTCTCCACCCCGCGGCAGGACTGGGCCTTTCGCCTCCGCCTCGACCGCGTGGACTTCGAGCAACTCACCCGCGCGCTTTGGAACTATGAAGGGGTCCAAGGACGGATGAGCGGCGCCGCGCGGATGAGCGGCACCCTGCGTTCCTCCAGCGACCTGCACGGCTCGGGACGCGTCACTGTCGCGGAAGGGGTCCTCTGGAGGATTCCCCTTTTCGGAGAGCTGTCGAAGTTCATTCCGATCCTCGGCACGCACACCGCGCGCAAGGCCGAGGCCTTGTTCACCGTGAGCGACGAACGCGTCCACGTCACCGAAATGGACATCGAAGCCGGACTCCTCTCGCTCACCGCGAAGGGCAATTATAAATTCGACACGTCGCTCGACTTCATCGTCCAGGGGCATTTTCTCAGGACGCTCGGCATCGGTTATCTCTTCGATCCGTTGACGAAACCCTTCGAGTACCACCTCGGCGGCAAGCTCAACGCGCGCGTCTGGAAACCTCGGTTTATTCCGAAAGAACTCCTCCTCCAGTTCGGCGACGCGTTCCGCAGCGGCGAAACCAACGCGCCTCCTGCTTCCAACAAGAACTGATCCGACGCGCGCCGCCTTTTGTCCGCAACCTTTGGATTCCCCATGCCGCTCCGTCAACAACCCGCCCACGCTCAGCTCTACGCCATCCTCGACGACGCCTATCTCGGCGCGCGCGATCCCGGCGCCGTCGCGCTCCAGATGGTTCAGGGGGGCGTGGATCTCCTTCAGGTGCGCGCCAAGGACGCGTCCGACGCGCGGATTCTCGAGTTGACGCGCGCCGCGCTCGCCGTCGCCCGACCTGCGGGCGTCCCCGTGATCGTCAACGATCGTCCCGACCTCGCCGCGGCGGCGGACGCCGACGGCGTTCATGTCGGGCAGGAAGACCTCGCCGTCGCCGAAGCGCGGCGAATCGTCGGCGCAGACCGGATCCTCGGGAAATCCAGCCACTCCTTCGCCCAAGCGATGGCCGCACAGGCTGAGGACGTGGATTATTTCGCTGTCGGCCCGATCTTCGCCACGCCGACGAAACCGACCTATGTCCCCGTTGGGCTCGACCTCGTGCGGCAGGTGGCGCCCGCGGCGACGAAACCGTTTTTCTGCATCGGCGGGATCAAGCATGACAACGCGGGACGCGTCCTCGCCGCGGGCGCCTCTCGGATCGTCGTCGTCTCCGGAATTCTTTGCGCGCCCGATCCCGCCGCCGCCTGCCGCGCGTTCAAAGCCCTCCTCACCGCCTGCTGCTGAAGCGAAGAGCGACGCGCGCGAAGGGAGGCGCCACGCCGGACGTTCCGACGCCTTCACCGGGGATCCGGCCCCTGGATCCTCGATGCGTCACTCAGGCCTCCGGCCAGACCGCGGCCACCCGCGCGAGGAGCTCGGGATTTTCCGACGCGAAATGGGTATGGTCCTCGGGGACGAAACCCAGGTCCTCGAGAATGTGGCGTTCGGCGGCCTTCGCGGCGTCGTCGCCGAACATGCGCACAATGAGGGCAATCCCCCGGCGATGATGATAGAGCTTGCGGTGTTCGCCCCGGGGAAACTGTTCGGCGTAGCCGTCCAGGAAATCGTGCACTTCGGCGAAGTCGCGTCCGAACGCCGCCTTGCAGGATTCGCCGTGCCGCTTCCGGTTCATCCCCGGCACCCGCGCGACTTCTCGTCCTTCACGTAGTCAATGATTTTGCGGTCGTCGTCGTGAGCGGCCCAGACGTGTCGAAGAAAGTCCGCAGGATGGAGGTTGTGCTTTTTGAGAAAGCTCCGGTCGCCCCCGCAGCCAAACATCGTGTCGGACGACATTTCGCCGCGAAGCTTCGCGCGCGCCTTGGCGATGATCCGCGGCAGCCACTCGATCCCGTCCACGGCCGCCGTTTTCGACGGAAGCTCGTCGCGGGAGACGATCTTTCCCGACGGCTTGCCTCGTTGCACGACAAGGAAAAAATCCCGACGGACGGAGGCAATGAGGAGGGCGTCTTCGAAGCTCGGTTCTTGATAGCGATGCAGGTCGTCCACGAAGTCGAAAAGCTCCTGCGCGGTGTGGCCAATCGATTTGAGGAAGTCCAAATCGCCGGTCGAAAGCCCCGCGCCAGGCGTCTTGTCGCCGTTTTGGTAAGCGGCGGACGCCTTGTCGAAGCACCGACGAAAATGTTGAGTCCACGGATAATGTTCCATGCGGCCAGTATACGCCGGCGATCGGAACTTTCCAAGGCGGCCCGCCGCGCGGCGGACGCGCCGCGCGCTCTGTCGGCCCCAAAGCTCCGCGGCCTCCTCCTCACCCCTCCCCTTCGCGTTCCGAACGCCGCCTCACGTTTCAAACCGACCTTGTGGCGCGCCGCCGCAATTGCTATCTCCAACCCGCATGAAACGTCTCTATGGAGTCGGAGTGCTCGGTGGCGGCGGCGGCATCGGGCGCAATCACATCGAAAGCTTCCAATCGAGTCCCTACGCTAAAGTCCTGGCGATCGCGGAAACCAGCGACGCGCGCGGAGAAGACGCCTGCCGCCGCTACCGCGTGCCTGATTGCCACCAGGATTGGCGCGTCCTCCTGCGGCGCAAAGACATTCAGGTCGTCAGCATCGCCCTGCCCAACTATCTCCATGCCGAAGTCGCCTGCGCCGCGCTCGCCGCCGGCAAGCATGTGCTGCTCGAAAAACCGATGGCAACCTCCGCGCGCGACGCGGCCAAGATCGTCGCCGCCGCGAAACGCGCGCGCCGCGTGCTCATGGTCGGCCAGAACATGCGCTTCACCCCCGACGCCCAGCGCCTTCGGACGATCATCTCGGCAGGACGCCTCGGGAAGATCTCCCACGGACGCGCCTGGTGGTACCGCCGCAGCGGGATTCCCCGCATCGGCTCATGGTTCACTCAGAAAAAATTTGCCGGTGGCGGCGTCTGCTACGACCTGGGCGTGCACCTCCTCGATCTCGCCCTGCATCTCATGGACGATTTCAGGGTTGTGTCGGTTTCCGGCGCCGTCAGCGGACACCTCGGCGCAAAGGGCATCGGCGATGGAAGCTGGGGAAAATCGGAGATCGGACCGCGCCGGATCTTCGACGTCGAGGATCGCGCGGTCGCCCTGATCAAACTTCAGAATCGCGCGACCCTTTATCTCGAGGTGACCTGGGCAACCTTTCAGGAAAACGACGCCACCTACGGCGTCGAACTTTTCGGAGACAAGGCCGCAGCCTCCTGGCAACCGGCCAAAGTGCATTCGATGGTTCCCGGCCTCGCGAAGACGGAACAGATCAGCGGCGGAGCCCTCCCCTACCCCACGGATCGGATCGTGCATTTCATGGAGTGCGTGGCGCGCGGAAAAACGCCCCTGGTCCGCCCGGAAGAATCGCTCCAAGTCCAGCGCGTGCTCGACGGCATCTATGCGTCGAGCCGCACGGGCCGCGAAGTCCGATTGTAACCCGCATGTTTCCCAACTCTTCCGCCGCCGCGCGCGGGAGGCCGGCGGACGGAAGAGGCGCCCAACCGGCGATCAAGGACGTTCGAGGCTCCGGGAGATGGCGGCTCCGACGGATTTCGCCATCGCATCGCGCGCGACGGTTCGTCGGCGTTTCGCGGCGAGAAAGGCGCCGCGGGCCGAGCCAATCCATGCGATGAAAAAGAGGAGCGCGCAAGCGGCTTGGGCGGAAGTGAACCGCCCGACGAGATCGTGCGGCACGTCGCCGCGAAAAAATTCCACGCTGAAGCGGAGGATCGCGTAGAGCAGCGCGTAGCTCCACGCGATTTGACCGGGATAGCGTTGGAAGCGCTGCATGAATATGAGGGCCAGTGTGAGATCGAGCAACCCGAGGGCTTCGTAGAGTTGCGTCGGATGACGCGGGATCCCGGCGACGGCAGGCGGCGCATTCGGCGCGATCGCCCACGGCGCGTCGCTGACGCGTCCGTAGCAGCAGCCGTTCATGAAGCAACCGACGCGGCCAAAGACCTGGCCCAGCGCGAGGCACGGCGCGAGCGCGTCGGCGACAGGCGCCAGCGGGATGCGTTTCATGCGACTCCAAACCCAGAGCGCCGCCATGGCGGCAAAGAAGCCTCCAAGAAAGACGAGACCTCCGTGCTGGAGCATGAAAATTTCACGCGGATTGTCCACAAACTCCTCACGCCAATAGCGCGCCACATACCACGCGCGCGCGCCAATGAGACCGGCGCCGAACAGCAGGAGAAGGAGGTTGGTCGCGAGGTCCGCGCCAAGCCCCGCCCGCTTGGCGCGGCGTCGAAAAAGCGCGAACGCCGCGAGAAAGCCGAGCGCGACGCAGACCCCGTACCACCGGATCGTGAGCGGGCCCAGCTCGACGAAAATCGGATGCACCTTCTGAGTTTAGCCTGGATATTTCATACGCCCAAGATGAAATGTGCGGGCGCATCCTGGAAAATAGATGAAGTCAAGTGAAATACCTAAGGACTTTGATGTGATCGTGATCGGCGCAGGGCACGCCGGCATCGAAGCCGCCCTTGCCGCCGCGCGGATGGAGTGCCGCACGCTTCTGCTCACCATGGATCGAACGGCCATCGGAAAGATGAGCTGCAACCCCGCGATCGGCGGAATCGGCAAGGGTCACTTGGTGCGCGAGATCGATGCGCTCGGAGGCGCGATGGGAATGGCCGCGGATCTCGCGGGCATTCAATTCCGAATGTTGAATCAGCGCAAAGGGCCGGCGGTCTGGGCGCCTCGCGCGCAATGCGACAAGCAGATCTATCAGGATCTCATGAGCACCCGATGCGCACGCCAACCCAACCTGCGCCTCCTTCAAGGCCAAGCGATCCAGCTGGACGTGCGCGGCGACCGCATTTGCGCGGTGCGGACCATCGAGGGACATCATCTCCCTTGCCGCTGCGTTGTCCTGACCACCGGTACCTTTCTCCGGGGCCTCATCCATATCGGCTCGGAAAAAAGCGCGGGCGGCCGTCGGGGAGAATCGGCAGCGTACGAATTGAGCCAATCGCTGGCGCAGTTGGGGTTCGAAATTCATCGGTTTAAAACCGGAACCCCGCCTCGCCTCAAAGCCTCCACGATCGCCTGGGATCAACTTCATCCACAGCCTGGGGATCACCCCCCTCCTCCCTTCAGCTTCTTTCATGAATCGGCCTACATGCAATGCCGTGAAGAGATTGCTGAAACATGGCCTCTTTTTGTGTATAACCCGGCGACCAAACCCTTTCCGTGGGGGAGTTTGCCGATGTTCCACGTGGAACAATTCTCTCAGACCGATCTTCAAAGAGGAGAAAGATGGATGCCTCCACTTCCTCAAGCTCCATGCTATTTGACGCAAACCTCGGAGCGAACCGCGGAAATTGTTCGCGCCAATCTCGATCGTTCTCCCCTTTATTCGGGACAGATCGCTTCACGCGGTCCACGATATTGTCCATCGCTTGAAGATAAGTACGTCAAGTTTCCCGACAAAGCCACACATTCCATTTTTCTTGAACCCGAAGGGCTTGCGACAGACGAAGTCTATGTCAACGGATGCTCCACGAGTCTTCCTTTCGAGATTCAACAAAAACTGATTCATTCAATTCCTGGTCTAGAAACTGCGGAAATTGTTCGCCCGGGCTATGCCATCGAATACGACTACCTCCCTCCGCTTCAGTTGCAGTCTTCTCTTGAAACGAAACGTATCGCGGGCCTGTTTTGTGCGGGCCAAATCAATGGAACGACCGGTTATGAAGAGGCCGCTGCTCAAGGCTTTGCCGCAGGAGTGAATGCCGCTCTTCGGATCCACAGTCGGCCACCGCAGCTTCATGCGCGTTCGGAATCGTATCTCGGCGTTCTCTTGGATGATCTTGTCACCAAAGGAACCAACGAACCTTATCGCATGTTCACTTCGCGCGCGGAATTTCGTCTCCTCTTGCGACAAGATAACGCGGATATACGCCTCACTCCTCTCGGCTATCGGCTAGGATTAGTTTCTCGCGCGCGTTTCGCGGCTCTCCAAGACAAAAACGCGCGGCTTCACCAGCTTCGCGACCAGCTTCGAACGACACGCTGCGAAGGCGCAAGTTTGGAGCAATGGTTGAAACGACATGATGCCTCGTTCGACGCATTGACTCGCCGTTTTGGCGATCGTCTTCCTCCAATTCCCTCCGATCTCCGCGCTGCTCTTGAAATGGATCTCAAATATGAAAACTATGTGCAACGCGAGCTCGCACAGGTTGAACGTCTTCGTCGTGAAGAAGATCAAGAGATTCCCGAGCATCTCGATTTTCGAACAATGAAAGGATTGCGCCGTGAAACACAAGAAAAACTTCATGCAGTCCAACCAAAAACTCTTGGTCAGGCGCGTCGAATTCCCGGAGTGACTCCGTCGGATCTCGGTCTTTTGCTTGTACTTATTAAAAAATCAAGCTTTTTATCTAAACAGGCATGAGCGCGGACGGACCGCGCGTCGCGAGATCGGGCCACGGCCACAATCCCTTGAGCGCTTTCGAAGCTGGCGGCGTCATCGCAGCGGCGGAACCCCAAAATCTGGCGAAGACCACGCGCGCTCCTCGACGAAGGATGAACATCCGCACTTTTTCCGCAAGATTGGGATGAGCCTTCCCGCATTGACGCATTTCATCTGAATCGCCAATCTGCGCGTTCAAAATTCACGTTCCTCTATGGCCTCTCCTTCTCTTGCGCCCACCCGCGCCACGCTCACGCTTTCCGACGGTTCTTCACGCGTCTATTTTTCGCTGCCAGCGCTTGCGGCGGCCGGCCATCCTCGCCTCGCGCGTCTACCGGTCTCGATTCGCCTCGTGCTCGAGTCCCTTCTGCGCAACTGCGACGGCAAACGCGTCAGCGCGCGCGATGTCCATGCGCTCGCCTCCTGGCAACCGCGCGGAAAACGCGCGGAAGAAATTCCGTTCGTCGTCGCCCGGATCGTGCTTCAGGATTTTACGGGCGTGCCGCTCCTCGTGGATCTCGCCGCGATGCGCGCCGCGGTCGCGCGCGCGAAACGTGACCCGAAACTCATCGAACCGCTGGTGCCGGTGGATCTCGTGGTGGACCACTCGGTTCAGGTGGATTACGCGGGGATCGCCGACGCCTACGCGAAGAATCTCGCGTTGGAATTCCAGCGCAACCGCGAACGCTATCAGTTCCTCAAGTGGGGCATGCAGGCGTTTCGCACGTTCAAGGTCGTGCCGCCCGGCATCGGCATTATTCATCAGGTGAACCTCGAACATCTCGCGCATGGCGTGATCGAAGCCGACGGCGTCCTTTTTCCCGACGCCCTCGTCGGCGCCGTTTCGCATACGACGATGGTCAACGGCCTGGGCATTGGGGGGTGGGGGGTGGGCGGCATCGAAGCGGAGGCGGGGATGCTCGGCCAGCCCGTCTATTTTCTCACGCCGGACGTCGTCGGAGTGCATCTCACCGGCGCGCTCCGCGAAGGGGTGACGGCCACCGACCTTGCGCTCACGGTCACGCAACTCCTCCGCAAGGAGAAAGTCGTCGGCAAGTTCGTCGAGTTCTACGGTCCTGGCACCGAGGCGCTTCCGCTCACTGACCGCGCGACGATCGCGAACATGGCGCCCGAATACGGGGCGACGATGGGCTTTTTCCCCGTGGACGCCGAATGCGTGCGCTATCTTCGCGGCACGGGACGCTCCGAAGCCCACTGCGCGCTTTACGAAGCGTATTACCGAGCGCAAGGGCTCTTCGGAATCCCGCGCAAAGGCGAGGTGGATTACTCGACCGACGTCGAACTCGACCTCGGCACGATCACCCCCTCGGTCGCCGGCCCCAAGCGTCCGCAAGATCGCATCGAACTTCCGCAACTGAAGCGCGCCTTTGCCGAGCTGCTCCGGAAATCCGCCGCCGAAAGCGGTTACGGCAAGAACGCCTCCGATCTCGCGACAAAGGTCGCCGTGGAGCGCGACGGCCGTCGCGTCGAACTCGCGCACGGGAGCGTGCTCATCGCCGCGATCACGAGCTGCACGAACACAAGCAATCCTTCCGTCATGCTCGCGGCAGGCCTCCTCGCCAAGAAAGCGGTCGAACGCGGCCTGCGCGTCAATCCAACGGTCAAGGCTTCGCTCGCGCCCGGGTCGCGCGTCGTCAGCGAGTATCTCGCGGCGACTGGGCTTCAACCTTATCTCGATCGCCTCGGCTTCAACCTCGTCGGCTACGGCTGCACGACCTGCATCGGCAACTCGGGCCCGCTCGATCCCGCGATTGAGGAGGCGGTCGCGAAAAACGATCTTGTCGCGGCGGCCGTCCTCTCGGGCAACCGCAACTTCGAGGCGCGCATCCAC
>Ga0116143_10004266_pt1 | contig 13724 bp, 16 predicted proteins | sample AD_UKC034_MetaG_FD_89745 | JGI IMG/M metagenome (GOLD analysis project Ga0116143, IMG submission 89745) | Active sludge microbial communities of municipal wastewater-treating anaerobic digesters from USA - AD_UKC034_MetaG | ecosystem: Engineered > Bioreactor > Anaerobic > Digestate | place: USA...
ATAGTCGCATTCGGCACCGAGCTGATCGGCCGCGATGATGCAGGCAGCGTAAAAATATGCGGAAATTCGACAGCGATCTTTGCAAGAAAGTCAGGGACAGGAGTGATGTTAGGATTCGTCAGTTCACCGGCACTTGTCTGCTGGCTGTTTTCGAGATCGACAACGCCACCCGCCGGATTGAGTTTTTCGACGTTAAATGTGCCTGTAGCCGGGAAAATATCAAATTCGATTTTTGCGGCAAACAGCTCGGGAAGCGCCGTAAACCCGGCGGCGAGCAGTGTGAGCGCAATCCATAACTTAAGGCCAGATCTTGAAGTTAAGCTTCTTTTCGCCAAGCACTTTTGAGAAATCATAGGTTTTTATCCTCCCGTCTACAGACGTGGTTACCTTTTTCGCATCAGCAGACAGCTCATAAACTACTTTTTTGACTGAAGGAGTATCGCTTTCGTTGAGTTCGACCGTCTCTATTTCCCATGAATTTTCGCTGAGCTGTCTGATTGCGGTTGAAGAACGCATGTCACTTTTCAGGTTGTGCAGAAGACTTGCGCGTAATGCATTGAAAACCTGATCGTTGTCGAGAGTATCGCTTCTGTCCCGACTGACCGACAATATGTAAGACCATAAAATGACAGCGCCGCAGACAAGAGCCAGCGAGATTACGATTTCTACCATGGTAAACGCTTTTTTATTTGACAAAGGTAATCCCATCCTTTGGCATGAAGAATCTGAATGCCCGCATGTAGGTTGCAGAATCGGTCACATCGAAATTAACATTGTAAGAAATCTGCCTTAATCCCAGTGGTGCCAACCTGGCCATAGAAAGTTCCTTGGCGGCGGCCAACCCCTTTACGTTTATCGCCGATTCAGCTTGAATCTGCCCCTTCAAGGCGATCAGCCCTGCCTGAACCTTACCGGAGGTGGAGATGCGAATGTTGCCGCCTGTGCTGATCAGCACTATAGGCTCCTGGTCAGGAGCAATGATCTCATTTTGAATGTTGATGTCGCCATTTACGATTATCATGGCGCCACAGCCGTCGGCTGACTTTAAAGGCCGATCGACCAGCAGGCTGTCTTTGATCAGATAGACATTGTTGAGCTGATACTCTTTTTTTTCGGTTTCGATTTCTTTATAAAACTCGCCCTGTTTGTCAAAGCTCAGCACTGCCTTGCTGGCAAAGTAGCTTAGATCTTCGAAACCAGACAGGTTGCCTTCGAACAGCTTTCTGCCGTCATCAGCGAAAAGTTGATAAAAATTGCCGGAATTGGCGTCAATGAAAGAGGCCGGGTTATTATCGACATGTAGCCTTTTTGATGTGTCTGGTACAATTGTGCCGGCCGGCAGATTTCTGGGGTCTATCATAATTGCAGAATTCATCGGCGGATCAGGAAATTTGAGCGCGCGCAGATTAATTGCGTTGTATCTCTCTTCGAGAACGACTGACATGCGCGATTTGTAGCGTTGAAATACGCCGTTAAAGTTTTCTTCCATTGTGTTTGCTGCTTCTGAGCTCATACCCGGCCAGGAACTGCCATGAAACTGTGATTCCTGAAGAAATGGGTATGGAGCGAAGAGTCCGGTCTGCGTATTTTGCAGACCCTGAATTAAGGCGCATCTGGCGATAACTTTGCCGACAACGTTAGTCGGTGTGGGCTGGTTTTTACTGCCAGAAATTCTGATTCGCGATGAAAACAGTTCGTCGTTGATTCCCTGTAATACCTTGTTATATGAGAGATCTTTCAATTCAGGCGACAGGTGTTCAAGCTGCGAATAATAGGCCAGAAAATTCAGCGACGAAAATTCGTCGGGCGGCTGAATGGTAAAGGTTTGCAAATCATTTTTCTGCAGGGCTGATGCGTAATTGGCATTACCGCCACCGGGGCCGCTACCTATGAGCCATGGCGCATCGCCACCAAGAAATACCCAGCCCTGTTTCTCAAAGAATTCTGAAGCGTCAGCCGGGCTTAAAGAAGAAAGACCACTGATTTTTCCACTGAATACCATCAGGGGCGTGTCTTTTAACAGATCCGGTCTGGAGAAGCGATCTTCAAATGAATTGTTGCTGGCAGAGCCCTGCTGCCGCAGGTAGAGCACAAATTTGCCAAGAATCGTAGGCAAAAGGTTAACCAGTTTTGCCTCGCGATAACGGCAGACTCTGGCTACAGCGCCGTTAACAACAGCTTCTGCGTGCAGCATCACCAATATTCTGGTTTCTCTCGGGTCGGATATCGGCCCGGGGAAAGCCGATTGCGCGACCAGTGGTTCGATATCTCTCAATTCAATTTCTACTTTCAGGCTCGAAAACTTTTCCCAGCTGTTCTGCAAATGAGAAAACATTGAAGACTCGATCGGTATTCGCTCTTTGCGGGAATACGGCAGTCCATCTGCATTTAACAGTGATTTTAAAATTGGTGCCAGCTCAGGTGGTGCCTTCGTGATTTTAGGCAGGGTTTCAGGTCTGCCGTCGTTAAAAAAGGCCACGGCTTTCATAAACAGGTTGTCGGCCGATTAGATACCGCCAATTGCAAGATGGAAAGACTTTTCATAGTTGGCGTCGTGCGCGGCCTGAATCAGCTGGTTGCGCGAAAAGAAATGCCTTACTGCCGCAAACAGCAGAATGACGCTGATGAGCATCAGAACGGCTGGCAAAACAAATCCGCGCTGTCGCTTCATTTTTTCCCCCGCAGCAGATCTCTCACTATGTATTCTACCGGCGTACTGGTTTTGCGATTAAACCATGAAATCTGCACTTCGACCAGATAATAGGGGCCGCCCTCTTTGCCGGCAAGGTCAACCGGTATGATTTCCAGTTTGCGGGTAAACTCGGTCGGAACTGGCAGAACGTCAAGATTTTCGAGATCGAGAGGCGCGGCCAGTTTAGTGTCTTCTTCGAGTGGTTGTGGGCGCAGCGTCTCGACCGGTGCATCACGCAGGCCAGCAACGAGAGAACTGGCAAGATGCGATGCGGTCAGCGTATCGGCGGCTTTGAACATGGTTTTTTGCGTTTCCGTAAACATCAAATAGACGGGCGCGATAATCAGCTGCAAAATAAACATGGCGATCAGAAGTTCTACGAGAGAAAATCCTGTAGATTGGCTCTGACAAGCCATGTTCTGGTTATCATTATTCATAATGTGTCTCTGAATTATCATAAACGATTAAAATCATGGTTTTGTCATATCAACTTTTATCAGGCGCTCTTTTAACCTGATAAGTTCGACACCGCCAGAATCTGCCGCAAATATCTCAAGAAAAAAGCCTGAACCGGCAGGGTTGTTTTGTGTTATCGCGAGTGACAGGTAATCATCTGGTTTCAGCAGCGAGGCAAAAGAATATGGTTTGCTGAAACTCTCTTCCCGGCGTATGATCTGGCCGCTCGCAATTTCGTAATCAACCAGTTTTACTTCAGGTGCACCTGATTTTTTGTCGAGCAGATTAACTTTCAGACAGATGCCGCGGTGGGAAACCTGCGCTTCAGTGGCAGAACGAAGGTCTTTTTTAATCACCCGCAACAGACTGCTGGTGACATTGAGCAGATGCTGCTTTTTGCTGATATACTCAGCATTGGAACTTGCCTGAGAAAAAAAATACAGTGCAAGTGCAATGACAAAAATGGTCAAAGCAAAAGCTATCATTATTTCAACCAGCGTAAATCCTCTTTTAATAACTGCCTGCAACATTCACCTCTGGCAGTATCACCAGACATCAGTCACTGCCTGACCGTAAGCATGACAATTACAGCACTGTGTCAGCACTTTAATTAAACTAAAGCTATCATACCAGTCTGAATTGCAGTTCAGCAAGCTAAATCTCGGGTGTGTCGCAAAATGCATTGTTTAAACAGTGACAAAGTCTTAAAATTATTCGTTTATCATTATAGAACTCGAATGCAGATAGAAATATGGAGCTACAAACCATGTATTCTCGAATGGTTCGCGCGTTTTCTTTAATTTCAGCCCTGCTGTTGAGTGTTGTTCTTTTGCCGGGCTGTGAAAATAAACAGTCCATGGCGCAATTTGTCAAAGTCTCGGGTAAAGTTGAAGCCCGCACAGGCCCTTCAGAAAAATTTGTTGCAGCTGTTCAGCAGGGGCTGCTCCCATCGGGCGGGGCAGTCAGAACAATGCCTGAGTCGAGCGCCGATCTGCTTTTGATCGCAAGCAAAGGTGTCATCGAGATCAAACCCGACACCTATTTCGAGCTTCCAACCTCTGAAAACGACGTCAGACAGGAATCAGGAACCATCATTTACCGCATCAATCAAGACAAAGGCGGTTTTTCGGTTGTTACCCCGCATGGTCTTACCGGAGTTCTCGGCACGGTGTTTGAATTGTCGGTTGCCTCTGATTCGACAACTGTCGGCGTTCAAGAAGGCAAGGTCTCATTAACCAACCGGCAGGGCGAAAGCAGAACCGTTCAGGCAAACGAAAAGCTGGTCATGGATGCTTCCGGAAAGTTCAGCGAAAAAACCGTTTTTGATCTGAAAACAGACAGCTATAAATACATTAAACAGAATGAAAAGTGGGTTCCAGCCAAAGAGTAGCTGCCAGATGCTGAAGCAGTTCATTGCTTTTCAAGGCTGAATGCAGATTGCTATGTGATTTGAGTGGTGGCGAAGATTATTTTGGCAGTGAACCCAGCAGTTCGTCTATTTCTGCGCTCAAAGGCTCGATCGCCTTTTTCAGCTTGATGACGGCCTGTTTCCAGTATTCGGGGTCAGATTCGCGCGCATGCCAGTTGTTAGAAACAGCTGCTTTGGTGGCGGCCTTAAAATACTTTACCGCAAACTTCAGCCGCCATGACGGGAAATTGATGACATCACCGACTCGACTGGCGGTCATACCGGCTTCGTTGCCTGCTTTGATAGCTTTGCCTGCGGCCTGTCGCCAGAATGCCCTGGCTTGAGCAGCGTCAATTTCAGTCGGAAAAGTCGGCAGCATTTCTTTAACCCGGGCAAGGCCTTCATTTGCATTCTTTACCCAGACGATATCGCCTGTCCAGACAGGCTCGGCTGATTTCCAGTATCTCATTTCGTTCAAGCCGAGTGTGCATTCATCGGCAAAGCTGCGGCATTGAAATTCGTGTATCTTGTCGCTTTCGGTTTTATTCGGGTAAATCGAAGTGCCCATGACGAAGCGCTTGCGAAAATACATAGCTCCCAGCCGCAATTTGATTGGAAATTTACATTTTTCTATCAGTTCAAGCATTATTCTTGAGCATTGGAAGCAGCTTTCGGCAACTTTTCGGCGTATCGTTGCCCAGTCTTTGCCGCGAAGTTCTTCTGGCAGAATATCAGGGAAGCCTGCGTCAGAGCTGAAAGGAGCGATGATCTCGCGGCACTGTGCAACCGCTTTGTCGATTTCCTGCTGATGAAGCATCGGCCAGAAGGCATCTGCCTCGTTCACAGCCGTATTGTCAGCTGTTGCGTAAGCGTTGAACGGGCTCGATGCAGATATTTTGCTTTCCTGCTTCTGGATCAGGTCAATAGCGACTTTGCCGGCTTTTGCCAGGGGAGTCGCCTCTTCGCCGCCTCTTTTGATCCAGGCATTCGCGGCTTTGCGGGCCTTCGAAATTTCGCGGGGATTGCTGAGGCCATTGACCAGGTTTTGCAGCTTCCTTTCGGCTCTGGCAAGCCCGGCTCTTGCTTCATCACCAGACATGCCAGCTGAGTCTGTGTTTTCAAGAACATTCAAATGCCTGACGAATTCTTCCATGCATGCGTCAAAAGCGTTGCTGCTGAATGCTGCAAATACTGGCAGAGAATAGACACTCAGGCAGAAAGCCAGAAAGAAAAACGCTGATTTTTTCATATAGATTGCTCCCTGATCCACTATTTGGGATTTCACTAATGCGGTTTAAAGATTATTTACAGTCTTTTTTAAAAAGGACTGTTAAAAGTACAATACGATGGTTTATCTTACCGGTCAAGGCTTCTGAAAAGAAAGACTATATCTGGTAAGACTGGCAGGCGAGCGGAAAGATATCCTGCATCCTGACTGGCAGAGATAATCACATTTTAAAAGAGCAAACATCTGTATTCATCAGAATACTACTGCGATGGTCCACGAATTTTGTCTTGCAAATTGATACGTAAATTGTTATCATTATCTGCGAAGGGTTCGGAGTATTTTCCGAAGGGTTGATTGAATGGTCGGGCCGCCATTCGCATCACGCGGAGTGGCGGCTTTGTGCTTTAGAAGAAGCCGTGGCCCGCATGTGGGCGAATGGGCACATATTTTGTATGGGCGCTCATTCAGCGCTTTATGCGCGAAAGGCTACGACCATGTCAGAAGACAACAATCAGGTTCCGAACGAAGTTACCCAGAAGCTGCTTTTTTTCATCATAGCTCTCGTACTGCTGGTTATCGTCAAGTATGTGCTGGGCTTATAAAGCAGCTGCTTATTCCGGCAATATTTTGTCAGTAATTCGCGCCTCAGGAGCAGTGATGAAATATAACCTGGATTTGTAGTAAAAAGTTTTTAACTGATATTTTCGGCAAAGCTGCTCTAATACTGATAGAAATGAGCAATCGCTGAAAATCATATCGCCTTTGATTCTTATCTTTTCTGAAGCACAAGTTCTCAGTGTCTTGAAATGAAAGCTATTCAACAAGGCTCTTAAATCCATGCGGGCATCTATTTTTTTGACCTGCAGCTGATACTTTTTGTTAAAACAATTCATGCTTGCGCAGAAAATTCTGTCTCCGTCAGTCCGCCTGGCAAGCTTTTCAAGCAGTTCAAGTCGTTCGTCTGTCGATCTGTCTGAAAAGCGCTCTTTTGCTGACCAGTTCTCAAGAAGTTGCCAGTCATTGTTCGCAGCCAGAGCAACAGTTGGCACCACAAAAAATAATGCGCACAAAACAATCAGCCAGTTGAGAAAATGTAACTCTCTTTTCATGTTGAAGTCCCTCCAGAAAATTGCTTCTGTTTACTTTTTACCGAATCTACGCAACAAATCAGTGGCAATTCTGTAACAGAATCGTAACACTTCAGAGTCTACGTGATTGGCGGGAGTTTCAATCCGTGGGCAATTTCTGTTACAGGTGTTGAATTGGATATGAATAAGCATTTAACTGGTGATATCATGTTTTTAGTCCAAACAGGAAAGCGCAGCTCGAAGAAATCTTGAGGTGTAGCATGAGCGGATCAAAGAAGACAGGCATAGCCCTTTTGCCGGGTCAGAGACCGGCAGATGCAGTAGCTGATAAAAAATTGATATTTCTCGATATCGACGGAACTCTGATCAACTACGGGCAGAAGGCTCCGGCTTCCGGCTTGCGGGCAGTCGTGCAGGCAAAAAAGAGTGGGCATGGCATCTATTTATGCACGGGGAGAAACAAGGCTCAGATTTATCCTGACATTGCGGACATTGAATGGGACGGCATCATCGGAAGTAATGGCTGCTTTATAGAGGTGCGCGGCAAAATGATAGCAGATCGGGTGATCTCGAAGGAAAAAGTTGCACATGCCATTAACTGGCTGAATGCAAACGATATTGGCTTTTATGCCGAAAGCAGCTGTGACACTTTTGCGAGCCAGAATTTTCTTGAGCGGACTGCCCGGATATATGGCGCAGCCAATACAGAAAATCAGCAGAAAGTTCGCGATGTTTTCCCGCAGATAATTTATGGAGCGGATCTGCACCGAGATGATTTGAACAAGATCAATTTTGTCTGGAATTCCAGTCTGGATATAAATGCCGTTCAACAGGAGTTTTCAGGAGATTTTACAGCGCGTGTCTGGAGTCTCACCGGGCGTGGTGACGAATTTTGTGAACTTGGCCAGCCTGAGGTCAATAAAGGCATTGCGATAGGTCTGTTGCTCGATTATTTAGGCGCCGACCGGGCTGACACTATCGGTTTTGGCGATGCCGTCAGCGACATAGAGATGCTTGAATACTGTGGAACAGGCGTCGCCATGGGCAATGCAAAGCCAGAGTTGAAGCGGATAGCCGATTATGTTACCTCGGACGTCGATGCCGACGGCCTGTGGAAGGCGTTTAAACATCTTGGAATTATCTAGTCCTCTGTCAACATTGAACGCTTTTTAAACATACCTCAGACCGCACTCTGAATACAGTTGCATCTTATGCCAGGATTGTGTAGTTAGTGGAGTGACAGCTGGTTTAAAGCCGTCAAATGAAGTGATTGGAGTAGTATATGAAGCGAGTAGCTGGTTTTTTTGTTATGGCAGCTTTGTTGTTTCAGTTTGCCGCACGGGCAGAAGGTGTCGGGTGGAAAATTGACAATACACTGAAATATCATCTGGTTTACCTTCCCGCTGAAAACAAAGCAGTTTCCGACACATCCCTGGCAACCAGATCTGTCATGAAGCCATGGCTGAACAATATTCCGGCGTTTGCGCCAGATATCGACAATATTGTGTACAAGAATATCCTTGAACTCGGCTTTCCTTTGCCTGTAAGCAATGACGCCGCTTCTCTCAAACTGTATCTCAAACTGTATGAGTGGCCGGCACAGCTGAATTCGGTCCGTTCATCACAAATGATATTCGATGCTTTTCTGCTGCATGGTCTGCCTGGTGGCAGGCGGTTGTATCAGCTCGTAAAGAATCCTTCGAACATTTTCGTAAAATATGCCTCGATTGAGCCTGCGAACCGGGTTTTCAGTGAACAGCAGCCTTTTGTCGCTCCGGGAATCCCGAAACAGTGGGAATTCGACGCAAATGTGCCATTTTCTTCAATTTATGTCTCTCCAGATAATATTTCCCGTAAGGGAAATGAGGCTGATCAGGCCCATGCAAGCGCGCAGGGTGTCATTGAGTTTCACGCAGCACTGAGCCGATTGTATGAGAAGTCTTTGCATCTGCTCCATGCCTCAGCTGAAAAACGATACTTTGCCGACTTTCGGCGTTGTTCAGACAAATCCGGCGAAGTCTGTGCAGTCAGAATTTATGAAATGCCGGTAGTTCCGCTGGTGTTCGGCAATTACCGTGATCTTCCGATGCCGCAGGATGCTGAAAAGGTCTTCCTGTCAGGCCTTCTTCTGGTAAAAGTCACTGATTATCTAGCACATTCGCCGATACCATTTGAACAGTTAAAGAAGATACAGCCGGGAACAGATGCTTTCAAGGCAAGCTTTCGCGCAGGCTGGTCGCATATGCTTGAAGTCGGTTCGGTCTTTGACATGCGCTGAACAGGGTATTTCAGCTCATTTATCGAAGGCGTGAAACAGTTCGTCATGCCGACAAAACCAGTTCTCGCGCCAAGGACAAGCTTGCGGAGCGACCCGGAAAAGCATCTGTGATTTCTTGAAGGTGTGCCTCACGAAAAAGATTTACCTTGAAAAGCTTTCAGCTCTTTGAAAAAGAGGAGTTTGTCTACGCCTGCTGGGCACTCGGGTATCAGTACAACAATTATTTTTTTGACCCCAAGACTCTCTTTGCAAATATGGTTACCAAAGAGCCTTTCGCGCCAAACGAACCGGCTTTCAGTGATTTTCAGCGGGTAATAGAATATTCCGGCGGGAAGCCGTGGAAGTTTTAACGGCAAACTGGTCTCCTGAAAAGTTTTTTTGCGAAAACTCATGTTCAAAGAGCTCGACTGCAGGCGCTTCCTGCTTTTTTGCGATGGTTTCCACGCCGGCGCCCGGGTTGAACCATTATCATTTCTGTGTTCTAATGGAAAGGTAAAATAAAGTAAAGGATTGAAAATGGCAAAACCAAATTATTCGTATGAAAAAAGAAAGAAAGAATTAGAAAAGGCTAAAAAGAAAGAAGAAAAACGCCAGCGTAAACTTGAAAAAGCAGCGACTGAAGCCGCTCCAGAACAGGCCAGTCCTGAACAGTTCAATCCAGACCAGGATTAACTTTCTCAGTTATAATTCTGCAATTTTATGAACGAAGAATGCAAAAACTGTGGCGAGCTTTTTCCCAGCCAGAGAATGCTCGAGATTCATCAGAAATACTGCAAAGAAGACATTGGCATCCCTTGGGAATTCGAGGCTTCATGCTCGCTGAATATTGATGGAAAGCTTCTGGAACGTGGTCGCCGAATCAGACAAGTTAAGACCAGGCGTCAGTTTGAAGACTGGCAATGGTATTACAACAAAGAACAGCTTAAATGTCAGCAGGTTGAAGCCTTTTCTGAAGAAATCTTGCAGAACATGCCCCGGCCGCGTGTTTCTGAGACTACTGTCAAGCTTGATGAAACCAGGTGGTTAATCTACTTCTCAGATTATATAACCACTCATTTTGGCGAAGAAAGCTGGACGAGAAACTATTACATGTTACTGGACTCCGCTCTGAAAACATTGCAGATCTGGCAAGTCTCTTAATGGTCCGACCGAGACATCGACAGCAGAGAATACCCTATGCTGCTCCAGTTGCGGGAGTCAATGCCGAAAGCATGGTCTTCTCTACTCATTCATTAACGCTTAGCTGTTCGAATTGACGCCATCCGCGCTTATGATGGCTTCACAGAAACATCTGGCTGCTTCAATCCTGCTTTGCTGAACCAGATTTTGGATGTTTTTTCAGTTGCTCAAGGCGACTGATGACCGGCGCTATTTCTGATTCTGGAATCTTTTTCTGGCGGGCAGATTTCACATAACGCTGATATAGATTCAGCGCATCAGCATAGCGCCCTGCTCTGAGATAAGCGTCGCCCAGGTGCCGCAAAACAGATGGCAGTTCAGGCTTCCAATGAGCGGCAACTTCGTATTCGGCAATGGCTTCATCGTAACGTTTGAGATTGTAAAGAGCGTTTCCCTTGCTGATCTTGCCGCTGGTGCTCAGGTTGTGGCCCATCAGATTGTAATACTTAAGAGCCTCGGCAGAATTGCCCTCATCAAGGAAGATATTGCCAAGATAGGTGCAGGCCATCATGTGTGGTGAATCGCCCTGCACCGCACGCTGAAGCGTCTTTCTTGCTTCCTCACGTCGGTTCATCGCCAGATAAATCTTTGCTATATCAAACAATGCGCCGGCATAGTTGTGGCCGGTAACTATTCTTACTTTGCCTTTCTGATTTGGCTGGGAAGCTGCTGGTTCGGGTATCAGCGCCAACGCTTTTTCGAGGGCCAGCAGAGCTTCGTCGGTTTTACCATGTGATTCCAGCAGTGTTGCACGCGTCTGCCAGAGAGCCGGATTGCCAGGATTACTGGCAATATCTGCGTCAATCTGCTTTAAAGTTGATTCGAGCGGAAAGTTCTCCCTGAAAAAATCGTCCATGCTTTCCGGTGGCTCGGAAGTCTTCTGGGCAAACAGCTGCGAATAGCAGAATATAGCGATAATCAGCAGAAAAAACACTCGCAAAGTTCCAGAAAAGCCAGATATTTTCTTTGTCACTACTTTCTCTCCTGTCGGTCCTGGCAGCAACAAAACAGCGTTAGAACTTCCAGAAGATTTCCGGAAGGTTCTCAGCAAAGGCGCTCATTTGCTGTAGTGTCTGGCCAGCTGAAGGCGATTATCAAGGCCGAAAGAACGCGCCATGCATATCAGCGTATGAAGCACATATGGCAGGCGGCCAAACATCTCCATGCCCAGAATCTTGCCGCATCCACGGCCATTGGCAAGTGGAACGACCCATCCCGGGTCCATCGGGCTGTAAGGAAGCAGATTTCGACCTTCAAAATACCTGAGAATGTTGCTGGCTGCGTGCCACCCCTGGGTTAGAGCGAATTGAACGCTCATGCGCAGCTCATCTTTTCCGGATCTGAAACCACATGCGTCACCCGCAGCAAAGACACCGCTTTCCAGCGCCAGGCATGAATTCACCTCTAGACGCCCCTGCCGAGTTTTTGAAAACGGCAGACTTTGAACGAACTGTGCGGTACAGACACCGGCGGCCCATATCGCACGGGCCTGAGAGATTACTGTTCCATCAGCAAGCCATAATCTGTCCTGATCAGAACCTGCCACTGTTGTTCCGACCTTCACCTCGATCCCTGCACGGCGAACAGCATTCTCGATAAAGGCAATCTGTTTTGTGGAAAGAGCCTTGCAGAGATTGGGACCGTGTTCGACTATGCTGACTCTGTTCCGGCTTTTTCTGCGTTTAAAGAGATAATTCAGATTTGAAGACAATTCTACGCCAGTGTAACCACCGCCGCAGACGACGTAATGAACGTTATCATCAATCTCGGCCAGATCGCGCAAGCGAACGGCGTCGTCGATAGAATCCAGGACCAGCGGCCTTTGAGGCCATGATTCGCAAGCCTTAAAACTGGTTTCTGAACCACTGGCAATGATCAGGCCATCGTATGGAACCTCTTTCTGGTCGGTTATTACGATTTTGCGAAGAAGGTCTACGCTGCTAACCTTCGCCTGGCAGAAGTTATAACCCCAGCGCTGAGCCGCAGTTTTCAAGGAGTAGCCAAGAATGCCCGGGGGAAGAGAATGCCCGATGATATCGGGAAGCAGAGGCAGAAACTGGCTTGTCGCACGGGTATCGATAAGTGTGACATCATGGGAATGGCGCTGCCATGCGAGGCCTTCAGCCGCCGCCAGTCCGGCAAACCCACCGCCAATTATCACAATTTTTCCCATTCGGATTTCTCCTACTGATACCAACGACCTGATATGGCCTTTATTCTGGCCCCAATGCTCCATTCTCCGCCACCAGAGAACATCAGTGAAAAGAAAACTATGGCCAGCGATAAGGCGTGCGAATACACGCCGAAACTGTCACCCTTCCCATAGTGCATCAAAGTGGCCACCAGCATGGTGAAAGACATCAGGGCCGCAAATATGCGCACGCCAACCCCGAGAAGCAGAAACAGGCCGCCAATTCCCTCAGAAGCAGCTGCCATGAAACCCCAGAAGGCGGGAGCAAAGTTAATTCCAAATACGCCCATGGCCATGCCAAGCTTTCCCCACAACTCCGGACCAGCAATCAATTTGGGAACTCCGTGCATCATCATTATTATCCCAAGTCCAACACGCAGAACAAACAAACCACAGTTAATCAGCCTTCTGGATGTAGTATCTGTCATATTTCCTCCCATTTTCCCTCTTTGAGCATTCTGGAATCAGTTTAGCATATTGCCCGGATCATGATCCAGTCACGGCAAAACTTTTGATGAACTGTTCTTTAAACAGCCTGGGCCCCTATGGTCGCCAGTCGCCGCGCAGTCCAGACATTGGGTCGTGTGCCGAAAACGTTTCTAATCTGGTTGATTCTGAATCAAAATGGCGAGGAAGCAATATTACGAGGTCCTGGAGAAAACTCAGAAAAGTTCGCTCGATGTTACATGTTGGCTGGAATGGTTTTTAAATTGTTTACTGAATGCTATAAAAGAATCCGAAACAATGGCGGTAGACGCAGCACCGCCTATGCCCTTAAAACATGAAATTGCTGACCAGCCAGGATTGCATATTCAAACCCGGTGAATAAAGAATTGAAACGCAGCCCGCAAGACGATCCATGTGCCGGAAAAGAAGCTGGTTAAGTTCGCTCCAGGCAAAGCGCTGTGCGAAGCGGCAAACAAGAGTTAATCCGCTCTCAGAGCCAAGCGCAAACGAACTATGACATTTTCAGGGTCAAACCGTTCTTAAACTACAATATGGGATTCCAAAGAGCAACTTGCAAATATGAATTATCTGTATTACAATATGTAATACGGGGGGGGTGTGAAAATGTTAACTCTACGATTAAGCCCTGACATGGAAGAAAAGCTGAATAACATTGCTGAAATGTTGGGTATTCCTAAATCTGAAATTGTCCGGAAAAGCCTGAGGGCTTATCTTAAGCAATTAGAACAGAACAATG
>Ga0116143_10004267_pt1 | contig 13718 bp, 10 predicted proteins | sample AD_UKC034_MetaG_FD_89745 | JGI IMG/M metagenome (GOLD analysis project Ga0116143, IMG submission 89745) | Active sludge microbial communities of municipal wastewater-treating anaerobic digesters from USA - AD_UKC034_MetaG | ecosystem: Engineered > Bioreactor > Anaerobic > Digestate | place: USA...
AGGCCCTCGAGGTCGCCCTGGGACATCTGTCTCACGCCTTCCAGCGTGACCTCCCCGATCTCGTCGATGATGTCCCGGGCGAAGGTGCTGTGGTCGACGTACCTTTTCACCTTGGCCACCAGCGGACCGGTGGGTTTTTATTTACCGGTGAAGCCGACCACCAGGGTCATCTTTGGAACCGATAGATCGTGCACGCACCAGCGGCGGGTGTCCCGGGATATCTCCCAGAGGAAGTCATCGCCCCTTTCCCTTTGCACCAGAATGCCATTTCCGTGGGTGCAGGTCGATGTGTCTATGGGGCTTGCTCGTCCTTGCACCTCGCATTCCACCTCGAACGCCTCCCGGGCCACGGTCTCCTCTTTGAAACCTCCCTTGGACGCGTTCAGGGCGGCCAGCAGGGCCACCGTGACCGCCGCAGAGGAGCCGAGCCCGGACCCGGACGGGAAGTCGGAATCGGTGAGCACGGCAGTTGGCGGGGCACCGTGCTTGGCCAGGCATGCCGACACGTAGGAATAGTTGTGCGGGGTGAGCGGCACCCCGTTCAGCGAGGAAACGGACGCCGGTCGGATCTGGCAGCGCAGGCGGAGCCCGATGGCCACGGAGACCGCCGGCTTTCCGAACACTACCGCGTGCTCGCCGAGAAGTATCACCTTGGCGGGTGCCGACGCACTCCAGGTTCGACCGGACATCTGGCGACCTTCACAGACCGTACTTGCGGCCCATGGCCTGCATGGCCTGGTCGGGGGTCTTGCCGCCCAGCTCCTTCAAGGCCGAGTTCCACCACTCGTCCTCGAACTTGGCCAGGGCGGCCTCGAACATCTCCAGGACGTCCACCTTGTTCTCCTTGTTCACCAGCGTCAGTTCCAGATTGTGGTCCAGACCCTTGAACATGTCCTCGCTCATGAAGTCGGGCATGACGTTCACGACCAGGTCCAGGAGTGCGTTGGCCACGGAGATGAAAAGGCGCTCCCGCTTCTGCGGGGAAGGCATCGACTCTTTGGCCATGCTCCCTTCGATGTTGGAGAACCACAGGTCCCTGATTATGTAGGAACGGGAGGCCCAATAGTCCTCTTCGCCGCACTCCTCGCAGCCGCATCCGTCATCGTGCTCCAGGACCGAGTCCATCTTCTGCCGAGCCTGGTCCATCAGCTCGTTGGGCGACGCTCCGCCCAGGAAGTCCTTTGTGGAGCCCCACCACTGGTCCTCAAAGGCGACCAGGGCCTCCATTAGCTCGCGTTCGTCGTTGAAATCGTCCCCCTGGGATTCCAGGAACTGGTCCCGGAAGAGGGAGAGAAGGTCCACCTCGTGCTCCTTGTTTATCAGGGCGATGGACAGATAGTCATCCAGGTTCTCCTTGAATACGTAGGAGAGGTCCTCGGGAAGGTTTAGGCCGATGCGTTCCAGGACCGCGTTGGCCGCCGTGAGGAAAAGTACCTCGTCCATGTCCTCCTTGGGGACCTGCTCGGCCTTGAGACCGTCAACTATCTCCTGGAGCATGGCGTCCTTGAACATCAGGGCACGGATGGGGTTCTTTGAGAGAACCGGATTCTCAGGCATTGCCTTCTGCTCGGTCTCCGCGGCCTTGTTTTTCTTAGGCTCCTTGGGCTTGCTTTCCTTGGTCTTCTTGACTGCCATGATCGCACCTTCCAGATGACGCTTCGCCATTAAGGCAGAGCATTTATCGGTATGAACGGACAAGGTCCGAGGGAGATATAAATCCAATGCGTGGAGGGCGGGTCGTAATCCAGATGGGCACGTCAAATGATTTGGTAACATGTGGGACGATATCAATGGCGGTCCTTAATTTATATTACTAATTTAATTAATATTCTCGGAGAATGTATCCAGTATAGAGAAAATATCGAATAACTATTAATATAAATTGAGTTGATTCTTTAAGAAACCAATAGGAGGTTGAGATATGGCATTGATATTGGGATTAACTTTGATATTTGCGGGTTTGATCTTGGCAATGGGCATCCTGAACAGCATCCCCGCCCTGGGCAAGCATCTCGAGAAGTTGGCCAAGTGGCTGGGAAGGTTCCAGACCATCATTGGGATCGTGGCGATCATCGTGGCGATCCTGTGGTGGGGCGATCTTCTGTACAGCATATTCGCCTTGATCTCTGGACTGGTCCTTCTGACCGGCATACTCCCGAGCATACCCGCCGTGGGTAAGTACCTGGAGAAGCTGGCCAAGTGGCTGGGCAGGTTCCAGACCATCATCGGTGTCATCGCCATCATACTCGGTATCCTGGCACTGCTTTGAACGCATGGGCCTTTCGGCCCTTTTTTTCCTTTATTAATTTCCAATTTGAGTGATAACCTTCCAGATCGGTCATATCGAGCGATTGAAAGCGCCCCATCTCACCCATCGAGCGAACCTCACTTTATCTTCAAGATATTAGGTTCGAATTTGTTTACGATCTTTATCATTGATGAAATTCCGAGAGTGATGAATTGAAAAATTGTTCGCGTAAGTGATCGGAAGGAACGCGGGATTGATTTAATAAAACAAATTCGTTTAGCTAACCTTTATTATTATAAAAATATTTAATGACCTTCATGGTGGGCGTTGGGGGGAATGTCAGAGGATACGCCATTCTTGCCGTTGTCATTGTGCTCATCCTACTCCTCACACCCTCTATGTCTGCCGTTCCGCCGATCTATCCCATGGACTACGGCGAAGCGAACGGAAGCGGGCGTTTGATGTACAGTCCGGCTGACTGGGCAGATGATGTGGTCTCAATGAAGGGGATAGGCCGAGGCTGGGATGTGCGGCTTGGCGGAGATGGGGTTTTTTACATAGGCACTGATTGGTCACTAACCGCGATGTGGGCGAATGGCTCCGTGATATGGGAAAGAACCATGGATTTCCCCAGATTGTCATTGGCCGATGATGGGACCCTCAGAGTTTGCTATGGCCCCGGCCTCGTTTCTTCCTTCTCCCCGAACGGCACCGAGCTTTGGTCCATGGAAGTCCCAGGACTCAATCAGTTGGCGGTCGACTCTTTGATCTCGAGCTCAGGAAGATTGTATGCGGGACTTGACAACAGAAGCCATCCGGAGATCGCCGCCGGAATCGTGGCCATCGACCCCAACGGGACGATCGCATGGAGGTTCCAAAGCGACGGGAACGTTACAACAGCCCTCGCCCTCTCGGATTCGGGGGACGTCTACTTCATCAGCTCGAAGTATGGTGACGACCACAAGAGCCTTTACGCGGTGGATGAGAACGGTTCCCTAATCTGGAAAAAAGAATTGGATTGGAGTTGGTTCGATTCATACCTGTCAGTTGGCCCGGAGGGAACGATCTACTTAGTCGATGCTCGCGTTCGTGTACGGGCCTTCGATGTCAACGGAACATCCCTTTGGACCTATGAAGGCGTGGATACATATCTGCCGGTTGCCGTCGGACAGGATAGTCTGATCACCAAGGACGAAAACCGGGTGTTGTGCCTGAGCCATGGTGGTGAGCTGATCTGGAACTATTCGTCCCTGGACAGGATATTCGACTATGCCATAGCGTCCAACGGATATGTGCTGGCCACGACTGAGACCCATCTATTGATACTGGACCAAAATGGCGAGCTGGTCCGCTCCATCTTGGTGATAATGACACCAAATGTGGATCATGATTGGATCGGGTTGTTCGACCCCATCGTCGATGCTGATGGCTCGATCTATCTTATCCACATGCATAGCTCGAACGGATACCTGGTCCACCTGGGACAGGGGACCACCGACGAGAGCATCATCTTCAAGGCTTGGTACCTGACCGGGGCCATGATAGCATGCTGGATTTTGGTGCTAATATGCATCGGTCTGATGCTCTGGAACTGGCGGACGAAATCTAAAAAAGATATCAATGTGGAAGTACGGTCCAAAATGTTGCTGAGGACCTCCACCGGCTTGCGTTTTACGGGAATCATCATTGCCATTTACGCCCTTAGCATGGTATGGCTGCTCATTAGTCAAGGAGAAAGCGGATGGTACCTGGACCCTGAGTATCGACATTCAGCATTCGTGGGAAGGCTGTTGATGCCGCCTTTCGTTGACCTGTTCTTAATCGCGATACTGGTTACGTTGGTGCGTTGGGAGGGGGCCATCCTTGGGTTTTTGGCCCTGAACGGTTATTACATACAGCTGACCGAACTGTACGGCGGTGGGTTGTTGGCCTGGGAAGGGGATTTTGCCTTCGGTACCCCATACGATCTCGGATTTATAGTAGCCTGGCTATCGATCATCGTAATAATGATAAGCGGTCTGGTCCGGATGTATGCGGATGGTAAAATCGGTCTGACCCTCCCATCGTGGTTCAGTAAAAACGGATCATAAATCGAATTTTCCCTGGCCGGTTAAAAAAATGCCTAGTGATCGAATTTACAAGGTGGTCATTGTTTTAAAAAACATGAGGAATATGGTGCGAGGGACCGGATTCGAACCGGCGAACCTCTGCAGGAACAGATCTTGAGTCTGTCGCCTTTGGTCGGCGTTCCGCACGCCATTGACCGAGCTTGGCTACCCTCGCGTGAGGCCAGATAAAAGAGCCGTCCTTAATAAATGTATTCGAGCTCAGATGGTGGTGACCTCATTACGTCCATTCCCTATCAGGACGGTGTGCTCAGCCTGGGATACCATGCCCTGCTTTACCTCCGATAGAACTGGATACGTGGAGATGACTCCATGACGGTGCAACGTCCTAAGAATAGGACCGGAATTGGGCTGCAGACGGTCGCACCATCTTTCGCAGAAAGGCAGAGTGGTGAACTCCTGCTTGATCAGCTGGAAGAGCTTGTCCGCCTCCGGGTCCCTCAGGGAACGGTCCCTCAGCACCCGGTATATGTTGCCCGAGCGGCCGTTGGTGACCTGTCCATGGCCATTGGTGGCGAACGGTTCAATCGCCAAGAGCATGTTGCCCCCTACCTTGGTCAGGGTGCCGTCGTTGTAATTGGGTATTGAGAGACCGGCATGAAGGTTGTACCTCTTCATCTCGTGGCCGCTGAGGTTCATCACCGGACGGAACCCGGCCTCCTTGATGCTCCTCTCGACCACCCCGCCGATGGTGGCCACGGAGACCCCTTCATGCGCCACCTCCAAGGCCATCTGCAATGCTCTCTCGGAAGCCTGGACCAGCGGTTGCCAGTTGCGCGTGCCCACCTCTACGGTGGTAGCGGTGTCTCCCAGCCAGCCATCCACGTGCGCTCCGACATCCAGCTTGGCCAGGTCGCCGGCCTTGAAGACCATATCGTCGTTGCTGTTGGGGGTAAAGTGAGCCGCCATGTCGTTCAGGCTGATATTGACCGGGAAGGCCAGCCTGCCGCCGTGCTCCAGTATGTGCAGCTCCATGCTTTCGGCGACCTCGCGCAACCTGACGCCTTCGGCCACCAGCGATCTGCCCAGCTCTCGGGCCTCGGATGACAATCGCCCGGCCTTGCGAATGCAGTCCAGGGCGTGCTCATCTAACAAGTACATCTTCGATCTTCTCTTTAGGAATAGCGCCATAACGGATCACCTCTACGGTGCCATCGATTATCTGGACGATGGTCGAAGGGGTGCCTACTTTACACGGTCCGCCGTCCACGTAGGTGGCCACGCTCTGACCCAGATCGGCGATGGCCTCTTCCACGGTCACCGGGTTGGGGTGAGAGTGCACGTTGGCGCTGGTGGATACGATGGGACCGAAATCCTCCAGCATGCGCAGGGCCACCGGATGGTCCGGAATTCTGATGCCCACCTCGGGCAGGGAAGCGGTGACGATGTCAGGCAGCACCGGGCGCTTCTTGACCAGCAGGGTGAGAGGCCCGGGCAGGAATGCCTTGGCCAGCTTATAGGCGTTCTCGTCCAGCTCTGCCACATGCTCGGCTACGCTGATATCGTTAACGGCGATGGAGAGCGGCATGTCGAACGGGCGCCTCTTGGCCAGGAACACCCGTTTCACCGCTGTCTCGTCGAAGGGATCGGCGCCCAGACCGTAGACGGTCTCGGTAGGGTACACTACCAGCCTGCCGAAACGCAGGGTGGACAGGATGTGTTCCAGATCATGCTTGGACATGCCAATCTCGGCACCCTTCCCCTCCTTGATCTTAATAATGTCCATTCAAGATTCTCCCAGATATTTTAACGCCTCTTCCAGTATCCCCGAGGCCCCATTCTGGCTGATGTCGCCGTGCCCAGGATAAATCTCCTTGGGGGCAAGGGATAAAAGCTTTTTGACCGAACCAGCGAGCTGTTCGAAGTTACCGCTCGGCAGGTCCCAGCGTCCGACTCCACCCACGAACACCGTATCCCCTGGTAACAGGACCCGGTCTTTCCGGTCGAACAGGGAGATACTTCCTGAGGTATGTCCAGGCGTGTGGACCACCTCGTAGCTCGCTTCACCAGTGGTCAGGATCTGTCCTTCATGCAGTTCGCTGACCTCCAAAGGCTGGCTGTGAATGCCGAACATATAGGAGAGGGTCAGTCGCGGATCCCCCTCCCTTACGGCCGGAGCGTCCATGGGATGCATGAGCACCTCGGCGCCCAGCTCCTTGGCCAGTGCCGCCGCTCCGCCGGTGTGATCATAATGCCGGTGCGTCAGGACGATGCGTCGCACCTTTCCCTTCTTTACGATGGATGACAACCACTTGAGGATGTCCTGATGATGCATGCCTGTGCCGGCATCGATGAGGATGGGATCCTCACCGGTCAGAAGGTACACGTTGGAATCAAAGTCCATACCAGCGAGACATCTGACAGCCATCAACTTTCGATAAAATATGGTCGTATATAAACTTTTGAACTTCACCATCCAGAATCTTTTTCATATCTGGTCGAACAAGTCAAATATATGCCCAAGGACCATAGATGAACTGTGATGGGATGAACCTGTTGGAACATGAGGCTAAGACCTTGTTCAGACGCTATCGAATATCCACGCCCAGAGGGCTTTTCTTTCCGGACATGAACGGGATAGCCAGTTCCCTTGCCAATCTTAAGTTCCCGCTCATGGTCAAGGCCCAGACCACGGTTGGAGGCAGGGGCAAGGCTGGAGCGATACGCACCGCATTGCATGGACAAGAGGCCGTGGAGGCCTGCGAGAAGATCCTAGGGATGCATGTTTCCGGGAGGAAGGTGCACGGAGTGCTGCTGGAAGAGATGATAGACGCGTCCCGGGAGGTTTACCTGGCCATTACGATCGATCAACGTTCTCGCTGCCCCTTACTGCTTGCCGGATGCGCGGGAGGCATGGACGTGGAGAACATGCCCTCCCACACCATGATGAGATGGAGCTTGGACCCCCTGGAGCCACTCCCGGACGATCTCCTGGACCAGGCCTCGCATTTCCTGCTGCGAGGCGGACCGGGGACCAAGGAGGTGCGGTCGACGATCGGAGCGATGTGGAGATTGTTCCGCAACATGGACTGCGAACTGGTGGAGATCAATCCCTTGATGATCACCGACTCCGGCAAGGCCATTGCCGCGGACGCCAAGGTGGCCATAGATGATGACGCCCTGTACCGCCACAACGAACTCCTCGACCGTTACGGCCGCGACCTAACCGACCTGGAAAGGATGGCTAAGGACAAGGGATTCAACCTGGTGGAATTGCCGGGGGACATCGGGGTGCTGGCCAACGGGGCCGGTCTGACCATGGCCGCACTGGACACCCTGCAGAGATACGGGGGGAAGGGAGGTACGTTCCTGGACCTGGGCGGTACGGACGACCCGGACCGCATCTCGGAAGCCCTGGGTCTGCTCAGCTACGACCTGGCGAGAGGGAGGATAAGGTCCCTGCTGGTCTGCATATTCGGAGGGATAACCAGATGCGACACGGTGGCCGATGCCATGATGCACACCATAACCGACAGGAACGTCAAGGCCAGGACGGTGGTGCGGCTGCGCGGTAACAACGAGGATGAGGCGGCGAAGATGCTCCGCTTGGCTAATTTCAATGTGCATATCGACCTGGACGATGCCTGCCTGCAGGCGGTGAAGGTGAGGGCATGAAGGGCGGCGCTCTCTTGAAGGAGCATAAGCTGCTGGTCCAGGGCATCACCGGACGGCAGGGCGGCCACCACACCGCCCAGATGCTGGAATACGGTACTAAGGTGGTGGGAGGGGTCACCCCTGGCAAAGGAGGGGCGCTGGTTCACGGCGTTCCGGTGTTCAACGATGTGCAGAGGGCCATGGAGCGAACCGGGGCGACCGCCAGCGTTCTCTTCGTGCCAGCTTTGAACCTCAAGCAGGCCGTGGTGGAGGGCATAGAGGCCGGCCTGGAGGCCATGGTGATCATAACCGAGCGTACGCCGATCCATGACGCGATGCAAATGCTCAGCCTGGCCAGAAAGAAGGGCGTGGACATACTGGGACCGAACTGCCCCGGACTGTGCCTGGTGGGGGAGAGCAAGGTCGGAATCATGCCCAACCGGATATTCCGCAAGGGGGATCTGGCGGTGATCTCGCGCAGCGGGACGTTGACCTATGAGGTTGTGCAGGCCTTGAGCTCCGCCGGTCTGGGTCAGAGTATGGTGCTGGGTCTGGGCGGGGACCGATTGCTGGGGACCGATATGCGGGAAGCTGTGGAGATGGTCCTGGAAAAGGGACCGGCGGGAGTGGTGATGATCGGGGAGATCGGCGGTCAGATGGAGGAGGAGGCCTCCATGTTGATCAAGGAGCTGGGGGCGGAGAACATCTTTGCCTATGTGGCCGGAGTGTCGGCGCCGCCCGCCAAACGCATGGGGCACGCCGGGGCGATAGTGTCCAGAGGGTCCGGCGGGGCCTATGAGAAGATCAAGGCCCTGGAGGGTTCCGGAGTGGCCGTGGGCCGTTCGCTGGGGGACCTGACGACCCTTATTTCCAAGCGTTTCGGCGAGTGAGGACCGCCTCCTCGCGATAATATACATAATATAGGCGGGGCAGAAAACCTTATGAGGAGATAGTGCCTAGATAATGAATACCGGCGAGAACGGTGGTAGCAACCTACAACTGGCTGCGATAAGAAACCGTTATATAATGGAACTGTAGTAGCCGGTTCCACTCGCGAAGTAGGCGAGTGGGAGCATGAACATACGGAGAACCCGTATGGGTAATGCTTAAATATACCCTCAATTATTGGGGGACTCACGCGTTCCAGCCATGTGCTGGGGCGAAGTGAGAAGTGCTCATGCACCCGGAGAGCGACCCTCTTCGGGGAAGTGGAGGAGGATCCTCGGGGAAATTGGAAGAGGTCCCGGGGAGTTCGTTGATACCAATCATACGCAACCTGGACGTTTGTTAAGCCGACAGTGCAAGCGGCGTATTGCTACGCCGACTGGGGAATGGCTCGGTTCGGGTGCCGAAGAAGGTCGTGCCAAGCTGCGATATGCGTCGGGTAGGTGCAAGGAGCCTATGATCCGACGATGACCTAATGCGACTTCGTAATCTTCGGATTGTTCCGTAAGGAACGGGAACGCGGGGGATCGAAACATCCTAGTACCCGCAGGAAAAGAAATCACTAGAGATACCGTGAGTAAAGGCGATCGAAAACGGTACAGGGCAAACCGAATCCCCATTAGTAATGATGGGGAAATGTGGTGTTATGGGCCCGGTTACATCCTTAAGACCAACCAGAGATCTGCTGGAACGCAGTACCATAGAGGGTGATAGTCCCGTATGGGCAAATCAAGAGGATGAGTTCCGGTGTCCCTGAGTAACGTGCGTTGGATATCGCGCGTGAATTTGGGAAACATTCATTTCCAACCCTAAATACACCCCGAGACCGATAGTGCAGTAGTAGCGTGAGTGAAAGCTGAAAAGTACCCTTGACGGGAGGTTCAAAGAGCCTGAAACCAGTCGGCTATAAATTGTAAGGGCATGAAAGGGAAACCAGTGTTCTTACGTCCGTTTCGAAAAACGGGCCATGGAGTTCTGTTCAATGGCGAGGCTAAGAGGATCATCCTCGGAGCCGCAGGGAAACCAACAAGTCCGCAACCGCAAGGTGAGGGACGAGGTGCGCTCGCCTGGAGTCATTGGAGGGACACCCGAAGCCAGTTGATCTATACCTGGGCAGGTTGAAGCCTTTCGAAAGGAAGGTGGAGGACCGAACCGGTAATGATGTGCAAATCTTTCGGATAACCTGGGTATAGGGATGAAAGGTCAATCAAAGCTGGAAATAGCTGGTTCCTCCTGAAACTAATCGCAGTTAGATCTCGGTGGAGGTCGATCGTGTGGTAGAGCACTGATCGGGGACTTAGGGGGAGAAATCCCTCGGTCCCCTGTCAAACTCCGAACATGTGGTCACCGTAGAAGCCGGGAGTGAGGGCATCCGGGGTAAGCTTGATGTCCATCAGGGAACGTAACCCAGCCAATAATTAAGGTCCCTAAGTTTCGGTTAAGTGTAATAACAAAGGGAGTCTGTAGTCCAAGACAACTGGGAGGTGAGCTTAGAAGCAGCCATCCTTAAAAGAAAGCGTAACAGCTCACCAGTCGAGATTATAGGCCCCGAAAATGGACGGGGCTAAGCCGAACACCGATATTATTGAGCACCGCAAGGTGATCTGGTAAGGAGGTGACAGGCGTGGGTAGAAGCTAGGCCGTGAGGTCTGGTGGACCGCGTTTGTATAAGGATCATGGCAGGAGTAGCAGCAAAGAATGGTGAGAATCCATTCCGCCGTAGGGGCCAGGGTTCCTCGGCAATGTTCGTCAGCCGAGGGTTAGCCGATCCTAAACTACCACTTAATCGGAAGTAGTGAAAGGGAAACAGGTTAATATTCCTGTGCCGCGTCAGATTTTGCGTCATTCTTGACACATCGGGATAAATGGAGTAATCTTGTCTGGTTATTCAAGTGTATAAACTGAGGAAGAACCGTAATGGTGTGAACTTGGTGAAAGCGCGAGCAGGGGGACGAAAGTCCCCTTCCGTCTATTCCTGGTGTCCGTGAAAATTGAACGATTTACACCTGGCGCGTTCGTACCAAGAACCGACACAGGTGCCCCTAGATGAAAAGTCTAAGGCGTGTCGGCCTAATCGATGCGAGGGAACTCGGCAAATTAGCCCCGTAACTTCGGGATAAGGGGTGCCAGCCGCGAGAGTGGCTGGTCGCAGTGGCAAGGGAACTCCGACTGTTTAATAAAAACACAGATCGCTGCAAGTCCGAAAGGATGTGTATAGCGGTTGAAGCCTGCCCAGTGACGGTATCTGAAACTCGGGTCCAACCGAACGAAGGACCGTTAAACGGCGGGGGTAACTATGACCCTCTTAAGGTAGCGTAATACCTTGTCGCTTAATTGGCGACTTGCATGAAGGCCCAACGAGAGTTCTACTGTCCCCGCATCGAAGCCGGTGAAACTAACAGTACTGGTGCACAGTCCAGTATCTTCCACCTGAAAGCGAAGACCCCATGGAGCTTTACTGCAACCTGTTGTTGTGATATGAATTTTGATGTGTAGGGTAGGCGGGAGACGTTACCCAGGAATTGCCGCTAGGTAATCTCCGAGTCAACGATGAAACACCGCCCTTCAGACTTCGTACCACTAACTTCGTCAGAAGGACACCAATAGGTAGGCAGTTTGGGTGGGGCGCCACGCGCTCAAAAAGATAACAAGCGCGCCCAATGGTCAGCTCAGGCAGGTCAGAAATCTGCCGGTGAATGTAAGGGTAAAAGCTGGCTTGACGCGGATCCGGACAACAAGGATCGGCGATACGAAAGTAGGGCCTAGCGAACCAATCGACCTTCTGAATGGGGGTGATTGATGACAGAAAAGTTACCCTGGGGATAATTGAGTTGTCGCCAGCAAGAGTTCATATCGACCTGGCGGCTTGCTACTTCGCTGTCGGCTCTCCCTATCCTGGCGGTGCAGCAGCTGCCAAGGGTGGGGTTGTTCGCCCATTAAAAGGGATCGTGAGCTGGGTTTAGACCGTCGTGAGACAGGTTTGTTGCTTTTTGGTGGAAGTGTATTGATGCCTGACGAGAAGGACCCTTGAGTACGAGAGGAACGGGGGTTCGGTGCCTCTAGTCAATCAGTTGTCCGACAGGGCATGCTGAGCAGCCACGCACTACTGGATAAGAGCTGAAAGCATCTAAGCTCGAAGCCACCTTGAAAAAGAGGCATCTTAGGACGCTCATAATTGATGAGCTTGATAGAATCGGGATGTACGCATCGAGGTTCTCCGAGATGTTCAGTCCGCGGTCACTAACGTCCTTTGCCGCGAAGCACTGTAGGCTTGCCTTAATGGTAGGCTTTGGCTTAACCGTTAAACGGGTTGCGTGTGTACCCTCTTCCAGGGCCTTTATCTTTGTATTAATTCAGGTGGAGTTTTGTTGCGTATGATTTTGTCATCAGCGTAAGCTTTGCGATTTTTAAGATCAATAAGAGAAAACGGTGTTGGACGCCGTGGGCAACTTGTCCCTTATCTCCTTGAGGTAGGGATAGAACACCCTCATCTCGTCCTCCTTCTCCGGTTCCCGGCCGATAATGCGGGATATGACCTTGACCTCCAGTTTACCGATGATCTTCCAATAGCCGTCGCCGAAGGAGGTATCGGTCATTATCAGGATGGGCAGCTTCAGACGAGAGGGCTCGTCCTCATCAAGAAAAGCAGAGAGAAATAACAGTTCCTGGCGGTCCAATCTGTACCGCCTGCCGTCCTTCCCTTCGTAGGAAGGATCGGGGTCCTCGAGCAGCTGCCTGAGCGACCTTCTCTTCACTGGAACATGCTGGTTCATGTTGGTGAACAGCCTCTGCATGGCCCTTTCATTGAAGATGTCGCCCATGTGCAGGAAATCATGGAGGCGGTGAATTTATCGTTTTCGCGTCCGGGCAAAAAAGGGGCAATCCTTAATAACGAATTGCTGGATATTCAAGGGCCGATGTATCGCACTATGTTCTGGAGGCAATAGATGAACGATCTGCCATCTCATGTCCAGGAAATGCTGGACAGCCATCCTTGTTATAACGAAAAGGCGCACAAGAATTTCGCCCGAATGCACCTGCCCATCGCCCCCAGGTGCAACATCCAGTGTAACTACTGTAACCGCAAGTATGACTGCATGAACGAATCGCGGCCCGGGGTAACCTCGGAACTACTTTCGCCGCGGGAGGCGGTGGAGAAGATCCGCTACGTTAAAGAGAAGATACCCTACATGAGCGTCATCGGCGTGGCCGGACCAGGCGACCCGCTGGCCAATGAGGAGACCTTCACCACGCTGGAGATGGTGAAGAAGGAGTTCCCCGACCTCACCCTGTGTCTCAGCACCAACGGCCTTAACCTTCCCAAGGCGGTCCCCAGGCTTAGGGAGCTGGGCGTCAAGTTCGTCACCGTCACCATAAACGCCGTGGACCCTGCGATCGGGGAGAGGATATACGATTTCGTGATCTGGGAGGGAAAGGTGCTGCGGGGTCGGGAGGCCGCGCAGAGACTGCTGACCAACCAGCTGGAAGGCATCAGGATGTGCGTGGAGGCCGGCATTCTGGTCAAGGCCAATACGGTGATGGTACCGACCATAAACGCGGACCACATCCCGGAGGTGGCCAAGAAGGTCAAGGAACTGGGGATCTACATCCACAACATAATACCGCTCATTCCGGTCCCGGGCACCAAGTTCGCCGACGTTCCCGCGCCCACCCCGGAGCAGCGCAAGCGTCTCCAGGACATGTGCGAGACGAACATCCGGCAGATGAGGCATTGCCGCTTCTGCCGGGCGGACGCCATAGGCCTTCTGGACAATGATCGCTCCTCGGAGTTCGCCCATTTCACC
>Ga0116143_10004273_pt1 | contig 13708 bp, 13 predicted proteins | sample AD_UKC034_MetaG_FD_89745 | JGI IMG/M metagenome (GOLD analysis project Ga0116143, IMG submission 89745) | Active sludge microbial communities of municipal wastewater-treating anaerobic digesters from USA - AD_UKC034_MetaG | ecosystem: Engineered > Bioreactor > Anaerobic > Digestate | place: USA...
AAACCCGAAACCCGAAACCCGAAACCCGAAACCCGAAACCCGAAACCCGAAACCCGAAACCCGAAACCCGAAACCCGAAACCCGAAACCCGAAACCCGAAACTCGAAACCCGAAACCCGAAACCCGAAATTCGAAACCCGTAAATCTAAAAAAAGAAATAAATAATATAGTGAACCTTAGTGTCTTCGTGTCTTAGTGGCGAAACATCAAAAAAGACTTTAGTGTAACTTGGTGTTTTAGTGCCTTCGTGTCTTTGTGGCAAAAAATAGCGATTGTTTAATCTTAATTAGAAACAAACTCCCCGAATTTCAAAAACTCTACTACTAATTTTCTTGGCTCTTTTCGCCTGATAACCCCTAAATGATTGTATCTTACATAAGCAACATCCTTTTCGTTGCCCAAAATTGTTCTTTCCGGAGCAAGAAGCCCATCATTATCACCTTCAATCAAAAGATTATAGCCTTTGTCCTTATATCGTCTGCCAACGATTACACCAATTTCTGTATTATATGGGATTGGCAGTTGGTTAGCATAAGAACTTGAATCTGTTTGCATTTTTTCTACATTTGGACCAAGTAATTTCTTGATTGCTTTTGCATCTTTGAAGAAATCAGCTATGTCAGCACCTCTGTTTGGAGGAGCTATCATCACAATTCTAAATATTTTTGGGAATGAAAGATCCGGTGCAGAATATTTTAGCATTGCCCGAACAACTAAACCTCCCATTGAATGCGTAACAAACGAAACAGAATCAAGATTTTCTTTCATAATATCCATATATAACTTTTTGGCTATTGAATCCAAATCTTCGTACAATCCGGGGTAGGCATAATTTTCGGCTTCGAACCCTGCTTTTATTATGTCTCTATGAATTTTGTTCATCAAGGTTTTTGGATTTCCCCAACCATGCAAAACATATACTTTGTGCGATGCAAGGCCGTTGATATTGAAGCATATTAAAAATAAAAATATTAAAATATTTATTCTATTCATATAATATTCGAAAAAAATTAGCAAATACTATGTAAAAGTAAAATAAATTTTATTCGTTGATTTTAAATATTTGTTAATATTTCAGGTATAAGTTCTAATTTTGTAATACAGAAATTATACTTTTGTTTAAGTAAATATTTTTTAAATATCAGTTTATATGAGTAGTTATGATGAGTTTGAAAATGGTTATGATCATTTCCATAAAGAATTATCAAATAAACCAGATGAAAGAATAACAGATATTATATTGAATATGCAGGATTATGACCCCGATGCTGTAAAAGCTGCAATAAGTATTGCTAAAGAGCGTAATCTTGAGATAAAACGTCAAACAGACTGGGATCACAGCGATGCGGAAGGAGAGGAACTTGAACAAGTAATAGATTTGGATTCAGACATTCCTTATATATTTCCACACAAAGAAAACGAAGAGCAACGAAAAAGACGTGAAGAGAGAGAAGAAGAAGAATCTGTAATAACCAACGAGGATGTTGCATCGGGATTAAATCATTTATATACCTCATGGATCATTGTTGCTATAAGCTTTGTTTTGTGTATGATCTTGGGTTTGGATTTTGAAAACAGGGGGATTGCATATTCAATTATGTTTGGCGGGGTAATTATTTCAACGGTTTTTAAACTTGATTTTTTTAAAAACAGTAAGTATTCAGGTAGAGAATTTTCCTCAATGGAAATATGGCTTGCGGAGCCGTTTATCACCAAATTTGTTGAAAGAAATTATTTTTCTGCACGTTTCAGACGCTATATAATTTGGCTGATAATAATTATTCCGATAGTCGTATTTAACATTAATACCGATTATGAAATGGTTATTGACCAGAGTTTTAGTATTGAGCAATCAGATTTAAAAAATCCGTATCTTGGCGATCCTGTTGTTTTTGATGACACAGTGTTAATTGACTATAATCAAGTATCGAACTTCCCGAAAACAAAGCTTATTGAATTCGGAGACAGTTTGAAAAATAACGGAGAGTACAAAAAATCATTGGACTTTTATTTTGCTGCTTTAAGTAATGACAAAAGCGACACTTCGATTTATATGAAAATTGCAGAGAGTAATTATTCACTATATTTAAAACCTGACAGTTTGTGCTATTATTGGACATTGGCAGAAGAACTGGGAAGTGGAGAAGCAAAGATTTACAAGCAATATTATTCGGATTGGTGCGATTAAAAACTAGATTTTACTTTTATGGTATTACAACAAACAATAGATTATTTGAAATCTAAACGTGATTTAGACAGTTTATATATAACTAAGGTCCTTTTCGGACTTCGTCTTACTGCGGTTCAACTTTCTGATGGAAGTTGCGGTATGGCAAGTACTATTGATGATTCAAATCCTTATCCATGTAAAAAGGGGAGAGATTTTGGTGATTTTTCTCCATCAAAATATAGCGGTCAGAGAGTCTCAGATTTATTTGTTACGGAAAAATCAAGTGGACTGATTGAATCCCTGAAAATAGCTGTATTAAATGCTATTTCATCAAATTTGAGAGAAAAGGAGGCTTATAATATCATTGAAGACAAAGACCCTATTGATTTAATTGATTTGAATTCGGAGAAAAAAATTACAATTGTAGGGGCTTTTAAATCATATATCGAGTTGATAGAGAACACTAATTCATATTTACGTGTACTTGAACTCGATAGGAACGCTTTTATGGAGAAACATGTAAAATACTATGTCCCGGCAGAAAAATATCCCGAAATAATTCCTGACTCCGATATAGTTATAATAACCGGACTTACACTGGTAAACAATACAATTGATAAATTGCTGGAATTTGTAAAGCAAGGGGCGACAGTTGTTGTTACAGGACCTTCGGCTAATATAGTTCCCGAAATATTATTTCAAAACAAAGTAAATATTATCGGTGCAACAATAATTACTGATTATGAAATGCTGTTTAAACTCGTTAGCGAAGCAGGTGCAGCATATCATACTTTTAAGTACTGTGCAAAAAAAATATGTATTATTAATACTGAAAGCAAAAGTGTTATTTCAGGATTAAAAAATTCTAAAAAATAAATCAGTAATAAAAAACTTTTATATATTTGTTTTGTAAAAATTTATCTGTGATAAAGAAAATTATATCAAAGTTGTTTTTTGATTAACTAAGCAAAATTGTAGATGATAGCAAAACGAATAATTTGGATATTACTGTGTATATGCGGGTTCGGAGTTCATTCTTTGTTGTCTCAATCGGGGTTTAGAGTTGGATATTCTATGGGTTTGGGTAACGCAAGAGAGATAAACAAACTAATTTATACTTACAATACACTAAATAGTTCTTTGATTAAAGAAATGCCATTATTTAATGCTTTTGGTGGATTGACAATTGCATACATAAATGAATCAGACGGCAATACAGGGTTTGAAATGAAATGGCAGAACCGTCATCGTGAAATGTCTTCCAAATGGATGGATACAGGTGTCGAATATCAAAGAGATATTAAATTTAGAATGAATCAGTTGTCTTTTGGAGGTTACGGGGCATTAAACGATTACCTATATATGGGTGGAAGCATTGATTTCGGCTCATTTAAAGGTTTTACACGTAAAGGTCCTTCAGAATCAGTTTCAGACACTACATATCAGCAAATGTTTGTAAGGAAAGATTACCATAGTCTGCCTTTTGTGAGAATGCAATTATCAAATACTATTTTCCTGGGGTTTAGATATAAAATATTTGGTGCTAGAATTAATTTTCAATGGCAATATATGAATATGCCACTTGATAATATGAGTCGGGCTTTGCTGGGAGTTCCAATAGATTCGTATAGGGAATTAAAGGGAAAGTTTACAAATATTGGTTTAGAGTTATACATAAAAATTGGAGGCGAAAATTGATATGAATAGAAGTTTTCTAACAATATTTGCTTTAATAATATCAGCAAATGTTTTTACACAAGGAGTTGCTTTTTGGGTTGGGCATACTCATCAGCCTTTCAAATCAATTAGCTTTTCTAATTATTTTACTGACTATAATAATAATGAAGCTTTTGTAGGATATTTGGAAAAACCTTTTGACGCAGTGCAGAATAATTTCAATGGTATTAGCACAAATATGTCAGTCTTTGTGTCAGACGGATATGATTTTAGAGGCAATAATGGTTTTACTTTTTTAAAATCAATCAACAACACTGCAGATTTTAAGAACGGTGATAAACGTCATGTTGATGTTTATATGACGGATTGGAATTTGGATATAGGTTTTGGATTTTCTCTTTCTTATTTTTTCTTCCTGAATTTTAATGTTGGAATGAATTCGCGTTTCGGTAAAGCATTACTGTATTTTGAATACCCTGATAATACAATTAGCTTTGGAAAAGAAAAAACTGTTAGCGGAGTCTATAGTGGATGGAGACTGACAGGTTTGCTCGGAGGCACAATCGGAATATCCGCAATACCATATGTGCAATTTATTTACAGAATAGATTATGTTTTTAAACCTTATGCAGATTTAATTTATCAAACTCAACTTGTTGACAGACTTTATTTTATTGAAAACATTGATATTGGGGGAGCAGGCGATTCGTTTTACAACGATTTTTACGGATGGCGACACACTTTTGGAATTCAAATATCAATCGGACAATATGAAGATTAATTTAAAAATTTGAATATGAATAACCTGACAAGAATATCATTATTATCATTTATTGTAGCTTTACTGGTTTTTTTCTGTTCATGTGACAAGGAAGACCAGGCTGCAAAGTATCTTCATAATGGTACAGACATTTGGAAAGTTGAATCTATTCAATACCTCGAATATGATACGACAGGAAATATTATTAGTGACACAACTATTATCGAACCAGGTGAATTTGTTTTTTTTCAAGAAGTGTCAAGCTATGGTGCAGACGGATATCATCAGGGAATTTTTATTAATTATGATGAAAACATAGGATATACTCTTGATTATGTAATTGATAAATATCGCTTTAAAATTATAGATTATAGCGGACCTTTTGGTTTTGATAAATTATATACAATAACTGAGCTTGGCAAACAAAAGCAAGAGTGGATATATATTATCAATTATAATGATCTGGGGTTAGATTGGGAGATTAGAGCTAAAGAGATAGTTAAAATTAGTAAAAAGGGTTATAATTAAAGCATTAAGATCCTTTTTTCATACCTTTTAATCAAAATCGTGAATTATACAATTTCATTTAATGGTAGTACTCAGAATTTTATAATTTTGAAAATTATATTTTTGTTAGTCGAAAATCCGGAAATTATCATAAATGGAAATAAATCTAAGCGATAAATGGATAAAAGCTTCTGTTGTTGGAACTGTCTGGGCTGCTTCTGAGATTGTTTTCGGATCGTTTTTACATAACTTGCGTGTTCCATTTTGCGGGAATATTCTTACTGCAATAGGTATTATTATCTTAATTTCTATTGCTTATCTCTGGAAAGAGAATGGCATTTTTTGGAGAGCCGGACTTATCTGTGCACTTATGAAGACCATGTCACCTTCGGCAGTAATTTTCGGACCAATGATTGCAATTTTTACCGAAGCTCTTTTATTGGAGATAACAGTTTTTATTTTTGGTCGAAATTATGCAGGTTTTATTTTAGGTTCAGTTTTGGCAATGTCGTGGAATCTCGTACAAAAAATTCTCAGTTATATCCTTTTTTATGGTTTTGATATTGTTAAAGTATATACAGGTTTGGTAAAAATAGCCGAAAAACAAATCGGATATCATTTTGACTTACTATGGACTCCAATTTTGCTCTTATTGGTTTTATATGCACTATTTGGGGTAGTTTCGGCAATTTTGGGCATCAGAACAGGTAAAGCAATACTAAAAAAATCCGTTACAGAAAGTTTCTCCGAATCAAACAGAACAAATGTTATTCAGAAAAAACAATCTGAAATAAAACATTCGTTAATTTGGTTGTCAGCAAATATTTTGATGATGCTCGGAGGTCTGATTATCCTAAAATTAACGAATTGGTTTATTTGGATTCCTTATGTGGTAATAATTGCTACAATATGGATATTTCGTTATCATCGTGCTTTAAAAAAAATATCAAATCCAAAGTTTTGGTTACTTTTTGTTCTGATAACTTTGCTAACTGTTTTTGTGTTTTCGCAATTTGATAAAACTGATGACGGTCTGATAAAAGGTTTGATAGCTGGTATTCAAATGAATTTCAGAGCAGTTGTGATGATACTCGGTTTCTCGGTGTTGGCAGTCGAACTGTACAATCCGGCTGTAAGAAACTTTTTTGGACGCACATCATTTAAACAACTGCCAGTAGCTTTGGAATTGTCCTTCGAAAGTCTTCCGATGTTTATTTCAGCAATTCCCAATTTTAAAACTGCTTTAAAAAATCCGGTAAACATTTTTTCTGCCGTAATTATTAAAGCTCAAAAACGTCTTGAAGAATTAAAAAGATTGCAAAACAATAAAAATAAAATCTTTATCGTATCTGGGAAAAAAGGAGAGGGGAAAACAAGCTTTATAAAAGAGCTACTCTCTTATTTCAAAGAAAAAAATATATCAGTTGGTGGCATTATCTCTGAAAAGCAATATCAAAATGATGATTGTGTCGGCTACGAATTATTAGATATCGAAAAAGGAAATAAAGTTCAGTTTTTAGTTAAAGGAGATATAGAAGGCTGTGATAAGATAATGAAATTTTCAATTAAAAACGAAGGATTGGAATTTGGGAGAGCTGTTTTAACTAAAGCATTAATTAAAAATGAAATAGTCATAATTGATGAGGTTGGCCTTCTTGAATTGCAGGATGGAGGCTGGAGTCAGATTTTATTAAAAGTAAATGAAAGTCGTAATAAAATGTTTATTATTACTGCTAGAGATATTTTTGTTGAGGAATTAATAGCCAAATATGTTTGGGAACAGGCACAAATTGTACAGATTGATAAAGTACGAAGTGAGGATTTCGTAATGCAGTTTTAGTCAAAAATGCATAAATGCTTTTATAAAAAGCAAAAAAGATTAAATAATGCTCATCACAAAAGCAATACTATAAATAGGCTTAATAAAAAAATTATTTAAAGTCTGCAATCAATTAAAATATTTTTATTTTTGCAATAAGCAAGTTTAACCATGAGTCAAAACTTTAAAAAAATTTAACTATGAAAAAAATCAAGAACTCCGGCATCGTAATAGTATTTCAAATCTTTGTTTTATTCATATTCTTGTCAAATAGTGCAATTGGTCAGCAGGCATTAGAGGGAGACTATCTGATTGATTTAATCGGAAAGAATATTAAAGATCCGGAAATAAAAGCTATTCTTAAAAACAGAGACTATCAATTTAAGGATAAAAATAAAACTAATATTTATTCATCCATTGAAAGAGGAATATCTTTGCAATTTTCTAAATCGAGTGGTACTCTAGTTAATATTACATTAGCCCATGACCATTATTCGATGGATGAATTTAATGATAAATTGCCGGGTGGTTATAACTGGAATAATATTTTGGATGCAAAAGAAATGGAATGGAGGAAAAGCACTTACGGTACACCAATGATTGGAAGATATAAGGATGTGGAATTAGTCTTAACTTATAAATCTGAAAATAATTTTGGAGAGTTAAAAATTGAAATGATTGAATATAATCCTATTGTCCGTGGTGAAGGCGAAAAAGCTCCCGACCATAAAATAAAGAAATATCCTTCAGAAGTATATCAGGGAGATTTTTTCTGTGAAATTATTGGTAAAAATGTTACAGATTCTGATGTGGCCGCTTTTCTTACAAACAGAGATCTTAATATTAAAGTTGAAGATTATCCTAAAAATAATAGAGAATATGTTTCGTACGATTTTGGTTTTAGAATATATTCAAATAATGATGTTGTTTATAAAGTTAAATTAACTAATAATTATTACAAATCAGATTTATATAGAGGGCTTTTACCTAGTGATGTTAGCTTTGATAATGTTTTTAAATCTGAAAAAATCGTTTGGTTGCTGATTGACGAAAAATACCAAACCATATATAAAAATTGTAGAATGGAGGTGGAAATGGCGAAAAATGGAACGGGAGCCAGTTCTATGTTGATTGACAAAGAAGTTGGCAAAATTGAACGATATTTTGAGGGTGGTTTTAAATTCCCGGATGGAGATGAATGGATTGATTTGTTTGCAAGACATTCTTCGGATAAAAAAGTACAAAAGCTATTTAATAATAAAGCAAATGGATTTGTTTACGATGAATACAACAAATCGTGGACATCAAAAGATAAAGGTGTAAGAATTTACATGACAAATAGTGGTTATATAGGCTCAATATATTTATTTAATGTTGATAAAAGCATAATACCATATAAGGGAACTTTACCTGGAGGAACCAACTTCTCGAATGTGCTATCGTCAGGAAAAATAAGTTACAAACCTAACGGGAATAGTTACGAAGCCATTTTTGACAATTACAAATTAGCAATGTGGAGTTCAGATGGTAAAACAATTGATTATTTTAGCGTTGACAAGGTAAATATAGAAGCAGTCGCTAAAAATTCTGATGGAACCTGGAGCAAAACAAGAATGATTCCTGCAACAAATACTGATTCATATAGTAGTACAAATAACGAAACTTATAAACCGGAAGTGTCAATTGATGATTTGTCAACAATCTATGTTACAGAATTTGTCAAAGGCGGAGCTACTTTTGTAAAAAAACACAGCGTAAGACAGGTCGGTGGAGGAGGATATTATACCACCAGATTTGATTTTAATATGTTAACGGGTTCAAAATATGTCTTTTGCGTTATTTATACTCATGAAGGAGTTAGTAAGTTAGATATGCAACTCTCGACTGCAAACGGATATAGCTTAAATATTAATCCGGATTTGAGTAAAAGAGAAGAACCATTTGCAATTAAATCATTTTTGGTAGAAACTCTAAATACGGAAATTGTTACATGTGAGGCTACCTTGTTTTTCTCCGACGACTATAAAATAGACCGTGATTGGAAAGATATTGATATCTTGGTTTTTAGAAAGGAAAAATAAGAAGCATCGCTAGGTTTTTTAAATAAACAGGTTGTTTAATAAATCCAATTATCGTTTAAAAACCCATTTCCACTTATCCGACATTTCGGGGGAATACTTATATCCGTTTATTCCGGCATTTTTAAGTTCTTCGTGATTTTCGACTCTATTTTTAATTATATATCTTGTCATTGCTCCACGTGCATTTTTCGCATATACTGTTAACATTCTATATTTGCCCTTGTATTGGTCGTAGAACACCGGAGTTATAACTTCAGTTTGGAGCAATTTTTTGTTTACCGATTTAAAATACTCATCTGAAGCAAGATTGACAATTACGGAGTTTAGCAAATCTTTATTTATTTGATAGGTAATCTTATCTCCCCAGAACTTATAAAGATTATCATGTTTTCCAATTTTTAGCTTTGTACTCATTTCGAGGCGGTAAGGCTGAATTAAATCCATAGGACGCAAAACGCCATAAAATCCAGACAAAATTCGTAAATGTTTTTGGGCAAATTGTAAATCGTCTTCCGAAAAATCACCTGCACTTAATCCACGATAAACCTCACCTACAAAAACCAAAATTGCTTGTTTGCCGGGTACTTCGGAGGGAAAATCCTTCATCTCTCGAAATCTGTTATAATTCAATTCTGCCAATGCCGGGCTAATACTCATTAATCCTTGTAAATCATTTGCACTGAGTTTTGACAAAACCTTTAACAATTCGCTGGTTTCGTCTGGAAATAAAGGTTCGGATATTTTATCGCTAATTGCGGGAGATTCAAAATCTAAACTCTTAGCCGGCGAAAGTAAAACTATCATAATTTTTTAATTTAAAATAACTCTAGGCACTTTAGGCACTTTAGTGCACTCTAGGCACTTCCAAATATACAATTAAATAACGAAATTGAGATTTATTTGTTTTGAATTGAGTATTTTTACAATAAAAAATGCAAAACGAAATTCAACAAATTGTCAAAAAACTTCAGCTTTTACCACATCCCGAAGGTGGATTTTATCGGGAGACTTACCGTTGTGAGACTGTAATTCCTCAAAGTGTTCTGGGATATGACTTTAACGCTCAGCGAAATGTGAGTACTTGCATTTATTTTATGCTGGTATCGGGAAATTTCTCGGCTTTTCACCGCATTAAACAGGACGAAATATGGCATTTTTATCGGGGCTCGGCTTTGAGACTGTATATGATTAGTCTAGAAGGAAAACTTTCGAAAGTTAAAATTGGCAGCGATATCTTAAATGGCGAAATGCCACAGTTCGTTGTTCCGGCCGGATATTGGTTTGCTGCCGAGGTGATTGCCGAAAATTCCTACTCTCTTGTTGGTTGCACTGTTGCTCCGGGTTTTGACTTTGCAGATTTCGAACTTGGCGATAAAGTAATTTTAGGTGAGTTGTTCCCGAATCATAAGGAGATTATTGAAAAGTATTGTAGGTGAAATATTCGGGCTCAATTTTTGCTATAAACCCCGCCTAAAGTTTTAATATGAAATATCTGATTTTAATTTTAATCCCTTTTGTATTGTTTTTTACATCAACAACAAATGCACAGGATTCGCGAACAGTTACATTTAAACTTAAAATAATTAATCACTTACCCGTTGGCTGGGGCGATAAATACCAGGCTGTGATTATTGAAGAAGTTGCAGGAAGTAAAATACCATTTGGTGATACAATTATCTTCGGATATAATGATTTTTCCTCTCCTGACTTTTTTACTACAGGCGACATCAGGACTATCAGTTTTTATAATACGAATAAACAGAATCCCAATACTTTTCTGCCACCGGGATCTTGTACGGTTAGTAAGTTAAATGAGATTTGGATGATAAAGGAGATAAAAAAGTAAAATAGTATTCTTATATATTTATTTTCATTATTTTTGTTTTCTAACTTTAAGCCATATTTATGAATAAATCTTCTATTAGGAAATTGTTATGTATTTCCATTCTAGTCGTAGTGTCTATATTCACAGTTGCACAATCAGGTAAACAAGCAAAACTTATTTCAAAAGTTCAAGGTTTTGGAATAATGTACCGGCTTCCGGGGATTTGGAGAGGTCCTGTTTATTCGTCAACCTCTGCAGGAAGTTTCGATAAGTGGTTTGTTGATCTTAGACCGGTTTCTCCTACTCAAATCTCACAATATTCTTTGTTAGATGAAAAGACAATAAATAATTTCAGTTTTTTTGTTGTTAAATACAATGGAGAAAACAGAATAGCTTTAAGAACAGAGGGATGTTTTGCTAATTCATGTTGCATAACTTATGAGATTCTTGACTCTGTTAACGAAGTTGCGGGATATTATAGGTTTAGCGATTTTGTAGGTGGAGCCAATAGGGCTTATACCGAGATTCGTTTCGGAGATAATAAAATGACAATGGAAGTTTATACAACCAAGTTTAATGAACTGAAAACACCGGTGCTACATTCCAGGTGGGAGGCAGACTTATGTGATAAAGAAGCTGCTCAGGATGCCATTGCAAAATTCAAATATCCAAAAATGAAAAAAGTGAGGGATTTTACAGGTGAATTTAAAAATATGATTGAAAGCATTTATTATGTTTTTGAAAATGACCCCTATAAATCGTCAGAACAACCGTATTCCGGAAATATAAAAATCACTGTCTCAATATTAGAGAATATGAAAATGAATGAGCAGAATAAAGTTTTGATTATTCTAACAACTAAATCTTTATTTGATGGGATAGTGTTTTTGCAGGGAAATATTAAATATGAATCAAAAGCAGTTTATCTGAATTATGACACAAAAGAATACACTATTAAAAATATTCATCCTGGTAAATATTACATTTATTCATTTGTTGATATTAATAATGATGGCAAGTTCCTGTCAGGCGATTATATGAGTTCTTCTACAAACTCTACCATAGTAGTTTCTGATGATATGACAACAGAATATTCTACAGTTATTGACTATATTATTCCTTAGAATAATACAAATTAGGTTTGTAAATGTCTGGTTAAATTGATTGTAAATTTGTAATAGTCCAACCGCAGCCACTTTTTCAGTGGCAAGCTCAGCGAAGCTAATTTTCGCTACACTCAATTTGACTAAACACATTTATCATCGGCATTTAGCCTGCGTTTTATAAAAATAAATCGTAATTATTTAGCTTGTATCTAATATTAGCTTTTGTCATAGTATTTGTGCCGTCCTGATATCCCCAATTTAACAAATACATACGCCAAAAGCTATTGTTCTAGCTTGTGAACCCGACTTAAAAGTCGGGGTTATTGATATTTTAGCCCGCTGGGCTCAGAATCATGAAACACCTAAATAATTACAATAAATTATAGAATTTAAAAATTCATGGACTGTTTATTATCTATATTTGGTATTATATATAAGCATGTCAATTAAATTAATTTCCTAATTTTATTTTACTTAACATATTACATACTTCCTTTACATTAAAAATATAACTTTGTATAAATTGATAGGAAGATAAATGAAAACAAAAATACTTTTAGTTTTATCTCTATTCTTTTTGCTTATTTCTTGCAAGCCAATAATTTACAAAATATATGGTATTAAAAAACCGGATGTTGAAAATGAGCAAACAATAAAAGATAAAGCACTTAAATTTGGATTAGATACTACAAATATTGTTACCGTTAATGAATACGACTTTTTGCAAGTTATGAAAGGTCAAGGAATTCCGGATGGACAAATCTTTGACAGAAACGGTCATTTTATTAATTATCGTCAAACAAATACTGACTGTAACGCCGGACTTTTTGAGTTTATCCCAAATCTCAAAACAGATACAGTATGCATAATAAACGATAGCATATTATTAGTGGATAAGCTAATGAAATTCAGAGATTTTAATGGAAATATTTTACAAGAAATCGAAAGTGCAGATTTTTATTTACTTATTTACTGGACAGTCTGGACAGGCAAACTCAATAAAGACCATGTTAAAATATGGGAAGATTTGGCTCTCGAAAATCAAAACTGCAAAATTAAAGTCATTAAAGTCAATCTTGATATGCAGGAATATTGGGACAAAAATGAACTCAAACCAATTTATGATGCAATGAGAAAAGGTAAATGAGTATTATTTTGACAAATAATTAAAAAAATGGAAGCGAAGATTGTAAAGATAAAATAGATTTCGTAATTCCTTACAAGTACCGGCATATCAAAAAAACATACATCAAAAGCACTTGTAGTAATGCATTCAAAAAAATGCTTAATGCAATAAGCAAAAAATAATAAAAATGCTTAAAGAGATAAACAAAAATAAACAAAAGTGTTTAATGTTAATAAGCAAAAAATAACAAAAAAGTTAATATATTAATTAAAACCTATTAGCTTATATTTGCCAAGAAATTCAGGAGTATGAAAAAGTGTATTATTCTCCTTACTTGTCCGGATTAGTGCGACAAATTAAGGTCGCTCCAGACTTGTCCCAATAAGTGCGTTTTTTTAAATCAGAATTGTAAATCAACAAAACAGTATTCAATGCTCCGCGGGATGGCCTGGCAAAACGGCGGGCAGCTCAAGCGGTGAGAGCGAAACAATTAGAACCGTAGCTCGGCGAAGCCAATTGTGTCGAGCCGACATGACAAGTGCCGATGATAAATTTGTTTAGTATAATCGAGCAATTGAAATTGCGAAGATTAGACTATTACAAATTTACAATCGGTGTCGTTCTCTAAAACAAATAT
>Ga0116143_10004276_pt1 | contig 13692 bp, 8 predicted proteins | sample AD_UKC034_MetaG_FD_89745 | JGI IMG/M metagenome (GOLD analysis project Ga0116143, IMG submission 89745) | Active sludge microbial communities of municipal wastewater-treating anaerobic digesters from USA - AD_UKC034_MetaG | ecosystem: Engineered > Bioreactor > Anaerobic > Digestate | place: USA...
TCCGTCCCCTACTTGGAAATATCCTGTAAAGGCGTTCGGTGATGCACTATAGAACATTCCCCATGGCGTTTTGTCCGGTGATGTGGCCACATTTCCGAAGCTGAACAGGTAGTTGTCCAGACCAGATTCTGCTGGCATATACAGCCAGAAGTCGATGGTCCAGTCACCACTGCCGAAGTTCCAGTCTGCGCTGCTTACATCCCCAACATTCAGGCGTCCATTCTTCACGTGGTGCAGTGACAGCGAACCAAACTTCGCTTGATCTGTGCTGGTGGTGTCTCCACCTGTCACGGTGATGACGTGTTCGCTGTTGGACAGGTCTTCAAAGGTGGTGCCATCGTTGGTGCCTTCGAAGTTCAGCAGCAGAACAACATCACTGAAGTTCGGGTCTGTCGTCGGCAGGAAGTCGTCTTCTTCGTGGGCCGCCACGGGCGGGGTGAAGTCGGTGCCCGGCGTGTAGCGGGCGACACCCTTGGTGATGCGGAATTCATCAAAGCTGCCCGCGAAGTCACCAGTGATGGTTCCGGTTGCGCCAACACCACCAAGCAGCAGTGAAGTCTTGCCGCTTGCTGAAGACGCACGCAGCGTTGGATTGGTGGTGTCCACACCAGAACCCACCTGCCCGTCCACATGCAGGTAAATGTTCGAACCACTGCGGATCACTGCGATGTGGTGGAAGTTGCCGTCGAAGAAGGTGGCGACATCCACGCCATCTGTGCCCAGTTCGAAGTAGGCGTTGCTGATGGTGTTTGATCCGGTCGTGGAATAGTCGAAGAAGACACGGTTGGTGGTCGGGTCGTAGCGCAGCTTCCACACCCGGTCATTGAATCCGGTGTTCCAGATGCCACACATATCCACAGAACCACCCGGTTCGGATGCGCCGCCGTTCACTTCGAATTCGACAGTGAAGGCACCTGCTGCAAAGTCGAAGCCCGGCTGCCACTTCACTTCGAAAGCATCGTCCACACCATCGGTCAGCAGCGAAGCCGTGCCAAACTTCTTCAACGCCGTGTCCAGCTGGGCATTACCAGCGAAGGTCAGGATGTTGAACCGCTTGGAGTTGTCCACGGTCGTGGTTGCTCCATCTGCACCATCGAAGTGCAGCAGCAGTTCCACGTTGTCGAAGTTTGCGTCAGCCATTTGTGTGTTCTCCTATTAACCCAGCCGCGATCCCAAGAAGGTCGCTTGGATGTTTTCGCTGCCGTTCAGGGTGGCGGCAGCCACGATGTCAATGCGGTCGCCTACTGCCCAGCTGGTGGCAGTGGTGAAGCTGATGGTGGCGGTCGTGCTTCCGTCTGCGAAGGTGATGGTGCCCACGGACGAACCGTTCTTGCGGATCGTGTAAACGTCATCACCACCAGTCGGTGCTGTGCCTGCAAGGAACTGGCTGCCTGTCAGTGACACCGGAAGGCTGAACGGGAACACAGGAAGGAAGGACCAGATCACCGCAGACGCTGTTGGTGCGCCGGGGATGAAGACACCCAGCCCGAACACGTTGTCACCGGACGGCACCCAGATGCCGGTGCCTGATCCCAGCGTGACGGTGTTGGACAGCTTATAGGTCTTGTTGGCGTTGGTGTTGCCGAAGCGGGCGGTGACGGTGATGCCAGCCACCATGACGTTCGATGACGGGAACCACGGCACCCGCGACAGGGAAGTCGCGCCGACCACATACAGGCCATTTTCCGTGCCGGTCGTCTGATCCTTCAGCAGCACGATGTCGCCTTCATCCAGACCAGCGCCGTCCACCGAACCGCCTGCGCCGGTCGATCCAATGGTGACGTTTGTGTTACTGATGGCTGTGATTGGCTGATGCCAGAAGTTGGCATAACGATCTTCCGTTACATGGAACAGGGTGGTGCCATCGTAGAAGAAAGTCTTCCACCCACCCGGTGCCACCCACTCGATTCCGCTGCCCACCTGCACGGGCACGGACGTGTTGTTGTGCACCACGAATTCACGCGGCACCAGATTGGTCGTCACCAGCTGGACATAGGACGGGGTGGTCAGCGGCGTGCCGCCGTTCTCACTGATGCGGAAGACGCGGTGTCGCTGCCATTCCAGTTCAGTCGGCGTGACTGAACTGTCGGTGCCGGACAGGATGTATTCTTCCAAGTCCGTGATCACGGCATCCAGTTCGGCCAGCGCCGTGTTGATCGCCGCTTCCTTGCCGGTCTGGTTTGGTGTGATCGTCTGAAGGTCAAGGTTATTGGTCATCACACATCCTCAATTTTCACCACCTTCTGGTAGATATTTGCGAACCCGCCGCCATACTGTTGCAGCCACAGATCACTGGGGGAGTTGCCCAGTGCGGCGTTCGGATCATTCACCCATTGATCTGGGAAGTCGCGGATCGTGTCACCTTGCAGCGCCGGGATTTCAGACCAGTGTACAACAGACACAAGCAGCCTGTCATACGCAAATCGGTTGCGGTAGTCAGCATCTGCGACACTGGTCAGCCATCCGCGCACATCCGGGTCGAACATGTAGTCACCAGACGTGATCGTGTTTTCTGCAATACTGCTGAACACGCCATCCACTTCGGTCTTGTAGATTTCCCAGTTCCACTGGAAGTCCTTCAGGTTGCTGAACTCCAAGCTGATCTGCTGGATGTCAGACACGAACCGCATCACTTCCCGGCGCAGTCCCTTCCACGGTGCGCTGAAGACCTTGACTGTGGTTTCATCGTCTTCATAGAAAGTGACAGATTGCGTCTGGGCATTATAGACCACACCCTGCGTGAACTGGCTGCCGATTGGTTTGATGAACACACCAAAGTCTTGGCCTTGCCACGGACTGAAAGTGACATCCCCTGTGCTATCCACCAGTGTCTGGCGCAGTCGGCTGCGTGGGTTCCACTTTATCACATGCCGCCCGGTGGCCGACCGTTCGACATGGATGTCATGCACCAGTGGATTCTTCAGCGACACGTTGTTCTTGATATGCGTCACCACGCCAGCGTTCCTGCCGGACTCACCACGCGCCTTGAAGCGGAAGACAAGATTGCTGATCGGTTGGCCGTTTGTCACGGCTTGGTAGTAGACCTTCTTCGTCCACGACTGGTTCAGCAGAACAAAGTTGGTGCTGCCTGCGGCGAACATGACACTGCCGGGTGCAGAACCCATGTTCAATTCTGTGTTGCGTTGATCGAACAACAGGCCGGTCAGGGTGAACGTGCCGTCACCGTTGTCAGCCACACTGTTGAAGCTGATGATGGTCCAGCGGCCACGGGTGCCCACCAGCGCCATGTTGGCACCTTCGAACAGGTCATCCACACTGGATGCTGTAGTCAGCAGGCTGGTGTCTCCTACTTCGATGGACACCCGCATGGTGGCGAAGGGATCGTATGCGAACCGCCGGGCCGGAACAGTGATGTCGGTCAGCACTGTTCCTGCCGGAACCGCGACGGCTTCGGTTTCGATTTTATTGGTGGCGTCAGCGCCGTTCGGATTGTATTGGTACTGGCTGCCCAAGGCTTCGCCCCAGTACACGTCAGCGCCGCCCCAGCTGTTTGTCAGGATGCCCGGCGTGGGCACCACATAGACAAGGCCGGACGGTTCCGCGATAGTCGCGGAAATGCCGGACACTTCATCGGCATCCCACAGCGGCGGCAGTTCGAAGACATACAGCCGGACAAGGTTCTGCCCAAGCACCGTGGGCAGTTCCTGATCGTGGGGCGTGCCGAAGAACGCCGATACCGTGAAGTCTTCGAAGAACTGGAATGTTTCTGCGGTGATTGTCACGGTGAAGTCTTCATTCATCTGCCATTCAACCACCTTCAGCGTGTAGGCCACGCTGTTGTAGGTGATGCTGATGATGTCGCCGGGTTCCACCCGCATGTATTCAGGCGGCAGCGTGAAGCTGGCCGTCTTCTGACTGATCCATGGGTTGTAGAGCGTATTGTAGGCACCATATTTTGCTTCGTCTGCCGTGATCACCAGCGGCAGGTTCCATGTCACCTGCCCGGCGGTGTCGGTCGCACGTGTCTGGCCAGAACGGAACGCTGTCTGGGTGGCGAAGTTGTAGCCAAGTTCCGGTTCGATATAGGTCACATTCACGCGGGTGGGGATGGACTGTTCTTCCGTCAGTTCCAGTTCGAAGGGTTCGTCCCCGATGTCCGCGATCAGTTCGTCTTCAGTGATGGAGAAGTTCGGCGCGGCCACACCCTTGTTCCGCGCCTGTATCTTCAGCGTGGTTCCAGTCTCCAAGATTTCCAGACCGTAGACAGAACGGATCGGTTCAAGGATTTCGATCAGTGTGCCGGTCTTGTCCGTCAGGAAGCCCGTGACTTGGTCCGTCAGTGTGGTGTCGATCACGACTTCGGCGTCCGTGTAGCCAACATCGACTGCAAGGTCTTCCAGCAGATCGCCCAAGTTCAAGCGGCTGTTCGACAGCGTGCGGTATCGGTTGACGGACACCACACCGTTGGCAAGGCCGGTTCCGACCACCATGTTCCAGCGACTGCTGGACAGCGCGTTGCGGGACTGGATCGTGCCGGACGTGTTGCTGTAGGACTTCCACTCACCGCGTGTCAGGTCAACTTCCATGATCAAGCCGCTGCCTGCAAGGAAGGTCCAGTAGCCGCCAGTGATGTCGTGCAGATAGCACTTGTGGTCAGACGTGGACATGGCCGCAGGCAGGTCGTCAATGGACCAGATCACGGTGTCCGTGGTGATGTCCCACTTATGCACGTGCAGGTCCGCGTAGGTGACGATCAGCTGGTTCTGCAAACGGTCGTAGACCATGCCACGCAGTTCAGTGGTGCCGTCGCCATCCGGGTTCTGGAACACGTCTTCGGTCACAAGGAATGCTTGCGTGTTGTCAATCCCAATCAGCGTGGGCGTGATCACCAACTGGTGAACAGTGTCGTCGCCGTCGCTGCCGAAGTAGAACGTGCACGTGCGTTCATCACGCGGTCCAGCAATCCGGTGGAAAGTGCCGCTGGTCCCGGTGGGCTTCGCCAAGCTGGACTTGACCAAGGTGAAGCTGCCAGCAGGATCAATCTGGAATATGTCGATGGCGTGGGTCACACCGTAGGCCAGCAGGTACGTGTAACGACCGAAGGGTGTGTCCACGTAGTGTGGCACAAAGGTCTGCACCTGATTTGGACTGCTTGCCTTCGCCACGTGCAGCCCGGTGTCGGGGTTGATCAGCACGGCATCACGTCCGGTGGACACCCTGCTGTTGATCATCACACACCTGTTCAGCCATGGGATGAAGTCAAGGTTGAACAAGCTGTCGCTGCCCGGATGCGTCGGGTCGTTCTGGTTCAGCGGTCGTGCTTCAATGAAGGCTTTGGTCGCCAGATCGTACACGAACAGGTCTTCGTCCGTGCCTGTCACCTTATTGATGACATACAGAAGTTCCCGGTTCCAATCCGCAACGAAGGCGCGGTTGTTACTGGAACCAGACGCTGCCAGTGATTCTGTATCAGCTGATACAGCTGTATCGCTGACCAGTATCTTCACCGCCGGAATCTTGTTGTCATATGCGCCCAGTGGCAGGTCTTCAAACACGACGTAGATTTGCCCACGGTAAGCGGACACGTTGCCAGCGCCTTCGCCTGCAATGATCTTCGGGTCCGGTTTCTGTGTTTCGGTGCCGGGATAGAATCGGAACTTCAGCCAGCTGGCCTGCACGCGACTGGTCTTGCGGGTGTCATAGACCAGCTGTCCATCCATCCAGATCGCCACCACATTGGTGTTCGCGGATTTGGTCAGGTTGTAGCCGAAGCTGACAGCGAAGGTGCCTTGGTATTCGTAGCTCAGCTGCTGGCCGTCCTCATACTCGAATTCTTCTAGTGCTTCCGACCAGATGATGTTGCCCCACAGCGGACGGTAGCCTGAAGACACAGGGATCGGCGTGCCATAGGTGGATTGGGCTGCGACACGGGTTTCCCGCAGCCGTGGGCCGGTCTTCCGTCCGCTGGTGTCATAGCCGGACAGATAGCGGTCGTCCACCTTGGTCGTGAAGCTGTTAGGCAGGCTGGTGGGCATTACACGACTCCTATCTCCCCCGGAGGATGGGGCCCGGCACCAGCCGTCCATAGCCGGTCTTGTTGACAGCCGATCCGCCCGATTCTTCTGCGGCTTCGAAGCGTGGCACATCCCTGATCTTGTCCGGGCCGGACAAGAAGTCTTCGCCGCGATAGTTCACCTTGTTGTTGAACTTCGTGGTGCAGGTGGTCGGTCGCTGATCACAGCCCGCATACATGGTGAACGTGTCTCCCACCTGAACCGTTTCCGGCATGTTCAACGCCAAGATGATCTGATCATCTGGCGAAGTCACAGCATACTGGTCCAGCACTTCCATGCGCAAGCCATTGTTGTTGCCGCTGGTCCACAGGATTTCGCCCAGCGCGTAGTATTGGTTGTCGGGGTTGACTGCGAATTCCACGGTGAACTTGCGGTTGTTGTCCACTGCCTTGACGGTGCCGGTGGTCTTGAACGATTCGATGTCCACACCGCAGCGGCTGTCACCCAGCCGCGCCCGGCACTCCGGGCTGTAGACTTCGCCAAGGGTGTTCAGGACAGCGTTCAGGCGGCCAGCAAGGCTGAAGGTTGCCCGCTGCTTGCCTTCCACCACGATGCTGCTGGACTGGCCGTAGAAGATCGTGGGGCCGGTCTGGGCAAGGTTGCCCCAGTTCACCACGTCCACACGCACGGTGCACTTCCTGAACAGCCCAGCGGACACGTCAGCGAAGGTGATGCCGCCAGCGAAGAAGACCACATCCAGATCGGCGGTCTGCGGTTCGCCGCGCAGGGATCGGCTGATGTTGGACACCGCCACGAAGCCGGTGGCGCTGTACGTCTGTGCGCTGTACACCAAATCCCGGTCGTGGTCGGTGTAGCGGTAGACAGTTCCATCGGTCCGGGTGATCGTCACCAGTCGCGCCAGCTTGGTGGTGCCGCCCTGAAGTGCCGCCAAGAACCCGCTGTCAAGTGTCAGGGCCACGGTGCTATTCCTTCAGTTCGATGATGTCGATGTCTGGCAGTGATCCAGCCTGCGCCCACTCCGCGCTGATTTCAAGAAAGTCCGTGTCGAAGCGGACAGGCACGAAGAATTCGCCGGTCACGGTGATGGCTTGCCCAGCAAGTGGGCGGTTGCCTGCCGTGAACGTGATGACACCTGTGGTGGTGTTGATCGTGTAGTGGGTGGTCAGGGTCTTGGTTGTTCCATCCACCTTCACCACGAAGCCTGTGGCGTTCGGGCGGGTGATGTTCCGGGTGTATGGGTTCACCGCGTCCGTGTACAGCTTGGTGATCTGGAAGGCTGCCGTGCCGTCCGTGCCGTCCGTGCTGTTGCCGGTGCCGATGTTTTCGTCGGTCAGGGTGTAGTCCATCCAGTCCTTGAACAAGAAGCCGCGCGCCCGTCCGGCACGCGCCTTGAAGAAGGCAACGATGGATTGCAGGTCGCTGTTCGACTGAATGCCGTAAGCAATATTCCACTTCCGGCGTGGATGCGACCATCGCTGGTCTGCATACTCCGCGCCCGAAGCTGCTGTGACGATGATGGTGCTGAACTCCGGGCCGCCTTCGGCACCACGTTCGATGTCTTCGTCAATCTGAACTGCGTCAATCGTGATCATGTCCGATTATCCCGTGCGCCGTGCGCCAGTGCGGGCAGTCCGCGCCAGCTGGTTCTGGAAGGCCAGCGCAGCCTGCCTGCCGCCTTCTTCGCTGTTGGCATAGATGGTGATGCCACCGCTGACAGACACGCCACCAGCGCCACTTCCGCGCCCACTGGGCAAGCTGTAGTCCATCCGGTCAAACAGGCTGCCAGCCACACCGTAGCCGCCGCTGGCAGCTGTTGCCTGCGGCAGTCCGGGGCGGTACTGGTCAGACACGTTGCGTTTGGCCAGCGTGTAGCGGTCAAGCCCGGCTTCCAGTGTTTCCGTGTTGCGGTTGATGGCACCGTTCATGCCACTGATGCCACCAGTTGCGCTGCCAATTCCCTTGGTGGAGTCAGTCAGGCTGTCCACAGCACTGTCCGCAAACAGGCTGATGAACTCGAAAGGGTTCTCGCTGCTGTCAAAATTCCTGGCTATCAGCTGGTCGTGAATGTCCTGGATCCCGAACTTGCCGCGCCCACCGATCGCGACCTTCTGCTTGGTGATGAAGTCAGCAGCATCGACAGTCGCCACGTTCACCTGATCAATCAGGCTGGAAAAGATCGTATCACCGGCAGCCCGCAGCTTTTCAGCGATTGATGGATCGTCAATGCCACGGCTGACCAGTCCAAGTCCCTGCGTGAACTTGGCTGCTGCTTCCGCTTTGCTGATCAGGCCATCGCGCAGCTGCTGCTGGATCGTCTGGTTCAGCAGGTCATAGCCAAGCGCCAGACGGGCAGCGCCAAGCGCCTGTTCCTTGGCGGACTTGTTGGCGGCCATCAGGTCTTCGTATGTTCCGGCGAAGTCTGCAACAGACGTCTGAACCCTTGCGCGCAAGATATTGCCGCCGCCGACAGTGTACTTCTTGCCACCAAACTGGTTCTTGCCGAAGGCACCGAAGGTGCTGCCGCCACCGCCGGACGATCTGCCAGAAGATGTGCCACCACCGGAAGACGTGCTGGTGCCGCCTATGCCGCCCCTGGAACCCGCAGGTGGTCCGCCTATGCCGCCCCTGGAACCCGCAGGTGGTCCGCCCGGTGCGCCCGGTTCCGGCACCGGGCCGCTGTTTTCGCAGCAGCAGCATTCTGCCGCACTGCCTTGTCCCATACTGGACGGCTTGCTGGCAGCGTTTGCCATAGCGCCTGCGGTCGAAGCAGAAGCCTTGCCCGCGTTAGCAATTTCCTTGGCCAAGTCCTTCCATGCCTTGGCAACATCGGCCAGCACGGTTTCGATCTTCGTCAGGGACTTCACCAGTTCCTTGACCACATCGTCTGCATTGATGGTTTCATCCGACAGCTTCTTCATGCTGTCTGCTGCACCATCAGTGCTGGTTGCTGTGGAACCCATGGTGGTGTTGGCGCTGGACAGGTTGGTGTTCAGCTGGCCGACAGCATCGCCCGCACCACCGGCTTCATCTTCCAGCTGTGCCAAGGCCAAGTTCATGGCCTTCTGTTCCTTGCGCTGATCCTTGATCTGCTTCTTGTATTTTTTCACCTTGTCGGTCAGGTCTTCAACTTCGTCCTTGGCCTTTTCGGTGGTTTCCGCAGCTTCGCCGGTCGCGCCGGTCCACTCGCGCCAGACCTTGATCGCGTTTTCCGTGTTGCCGGTCAGCACCACCATGGCGACAGCCAGCCCGGTGATGACGCCAGTGATCAGCAGAATCTTCGGATTAGCGAAGGCGATGGCCAGCGACTTCACGCTGGCAATGGTTGCGGTCAATGCCGGTCCCAGCGTGGCCCAAAGTGACGTGGCCAGCGTGCTGATCGCAGGCACCATGCTGGTCAGGATCATGTTGGCCAGCGCCAGCCATGCCGGGGTGGCCAGCACGATTGCGCCGGTGGCCAGACCGATGGCGATGGACACCGTGTCAAGGTTCAGGCCGATGGCCGCCAGCGTGGCCTGAATGCTGTCCAGAACCACCTTGAAGATGCCGGTGATGAAAGTTCCAAGGCTGACGAACCAGTTATAAAGCGTGGACAGGGCGTCACTGGTCAGCGTGATGTAGATGATCAGCGAAGCCAGTGCCGTGCCGAAGAAGCCCAGTGGGCTGGTGCTGATGGCAAGGAACAGTGCGCGGATCGCCGTGGTGAAGCCGCCGGTCGCCAGTGATGCGGCAGCCATGGTCGTGGTGCCGCCGGTGATCGTGAAGAACAGGCGCGTCAGGGCCGTGATCGCCGTGGGAATCGCGCCAGCTGCAAGGCTCACACCGATGGCTGTGGACACAGCCAAGATGGCGGGTGCCAGTTCAGCAAGCCCACGAAACAGCAAGGCAATGCCGTCCACCGCTGTACGGATTGCCGTGGTCAAGCCCGCATCACCAAGTTCGATGACGAATGCTTCCAGTGCGGAATAGGCAGCAAGGAACGAACCGTTCAGGTTGTCGTCCATCACGTCAGCCATCTGCTTGGCCTTGCCAGCAGCGCCATCCAGTTCCGTGCGCAGGGTCTTGATACCGTCCACGTTCTGCGTCAGAACCTGCAACGCCGGGCCGCCGCGATCGCCAGCAATCTGCATGGCCTGCGCAGCCGTCAATCCCGCTTCAGACAGCCGTGACAGCACGGTGGACAGTCCCTGCGTCTGCGGGTTGACTTGCTCCATCGTCAGCCCAAGGTCAGCGATGATGCCCTTGGTCATGGCCGAAGGGTTGATCAGCGAAGTCAGGGTCTTCCGCAAGCCCGTGCCTGCGGTGCTGCCTTGCAGACCAGCGTTCGACAGCACGCCAATGGCCGCGCCTGCTTCTTCCAGTTCAACACCCAGCGCCGAAGCAATCGGTGCCACGAACTTGAAGGCATCGCCCAGCTGGCGCACGTTGGTGTTGGATCGGTTGGACGCCAGTGCCAGAACGTCCACCACGCGGGCTGTCTGATCGACTTCCAAGCCCATGCCGGTCAGGACGTTGGACGCAATGTCAGCGGCGCTGGCAAGGTCCAGTGCGCCTGCCTGCGCCAGCGTCAGGGTGCCTTCGATTGATCCCAGCACCTGATCTGCGTCGAAGCCAGCGCGGGCAAGGAACTGCATACCTTGCGCGGCTTCACTGGCGCTGAAGCGGGTGGTCGCGCCCAGTCCCTTGGCCTTCTCCCGCAGCTGGTCGAACTTGTCTCCGGTCGCGCCCGTGATGGCTGTCACCGTGGACATTTCCTGCCCGAAGTTGCGCAGGATGTTGACGCCAGCGAAGACAGCTGCCGCCGTGAACAGTCCCTTGACTGCGGACGCGGCGCTGTTGGCCGCTTTGCCGATGCCGGTGATTTCCTTCTGGGCACCGCGTGCCTTCTTGGCAACACCATCCAGATCATCCTTCACCTTCTTGGTGCCGGTGCTGGCGCGGGAAGGGTCCACGATGACGTTGATCTTGTAGTCAGCCATGCTTCGGTGTCCTTCGGCGGTTGCCAGTCATGCGATCTTCAGTCCGTGCCCGCTTGGCCTTCTCCTGTGATTCGCGCCGCCAATCCATGTAGGCGTTATCCATGGCGCGGACGCATGTGCAGAAGTGGTCAAGCATCAGACCTTTAAGTCCGTGCAAGTTACCATAGTGCACAATGGCGGTCCATGGAATAGGCAGCATGTCGCCCATGGCGCTGTAGTTGCGACAAGTGGACAATTCGAAGAATGCCTGCATGTAGAACTGATCGCCCGGCAGGACTTCTGGTTCGTCCAGATACCAGTCCGGCAGATCACGTCCCTTGGCGATTGCCGCTTCTATGGAAAACCCGTCCCGTGAAAGACGGGCTTCCCACAGCAATCGCTTGGCTAGTTTCCCGGTTCTGCCGGTTCGCCCGGTTCGGGCAGCCCAATGTCATCACCCACGTTCATGAAGTTGGCGGGTGTCATGCAGAAATTCCGCAGGCGGTCGAAGATGAAGTCCGGCAGCGCCGTCAGGAAGTCGTGGCAGTTCTGCTGGCTGAAGGGAACAGCCTTGCCGCTGGCTTCCACGACATCATCCCAGCCCTTGATCACGAAGCGGGAATAGGTGTCCCGGTCCTGCTTGCGGGTGGCGGCCAGCATGTTGGCGTCAGCCTTCTGACGCGACAGGCGCGTCAACTTGGCGCTGTTCTTCAGCACGTAGTTCAGAAGTTCTTCGTTGCTGTCGTTGGCTGGCAGCACGAACAGGGTGGGCGATCCTTCCAGTTCGTCAATGATGAAGGGAACAGGCTTGCCATCGAACTTCAGCTTGGCAACATTGGAAAAGTCAACCATCGGGATGTCTCCTGTGTCGGGATTGTCGGGGAACGGGCGGCCAGCTTCCCGACAAAGCTGGCCGCCCCAGTCTGCGCAAACTGTTCCGGTTATGCGCCGCCGGTCACGTTCGGCAGGTACGGGAAGAAGGAAACACCCATAGAGGTTTCCAGCGTGTCGTCCTTGAACGCTTGGGCGGCCACATTGATCAGAACGCTTTCATTCAGCGGGAATTCCATCGAACCATCGCCCAAGGTCATGGACGGGATGTCGATGGCCACGCCGCCGTCATCGTTCTTCAACAGCATGTCCATGGTCACGGTCGTGTTGTTGCGGATCGCGTCCACCACATCCGAATTCGTGAAGACCAGCTGCGCTTCGATGTCGATTTCGAAGTTGCCGCTGTTCATGTACCGGGCACCCAGTACACCCAGAACCTTTTCCGGGGACACGTTGTTGTTGATGTTCAGCGTCATTTCCTTGAAGTCGGTCGTCATGCCAGTTTCATCCACTTCCGTCACACGCAGGCGTGCAATGTCGGACGTGGTGTTCAGGGCCGACTGGCGAGTCACCTTCTTGGCGGTCGATGCGCCGGACTTGCGGGTGGTCGTCGGCACTTCGGTGTCGGTGCCGATGAAGCCGAAGCTGATAGTGGCCTTGTCCTGTCCGGGCAGGTTGATCGCCATGGTGTTGCAGAAGTTGCCCAGCGCATAGACATATTCGTCAGTGCCTACACCACCAAGGTCCGGCATTTCACCTTCGAACTGGAACGTGCGTTCCAGATAGTCAGCATCGTCGGTTGACACGTTGCGGACGAAGCGTCCGAAGAAAAGGTCAATCTGACGGGCGGTGCCGCCAGCACCAGTGCTGGTGCCATCGTCGGCCACGTAGGTGCTGGTCTTCTTGTCCAGAACGATCAGGTTGGCTGCCACGGACACGATCCGCGCCAGACCGTAGTTCACGCTGGCGTTGGCCTGCTGGAAGAACTGGTTGGCCGCAACAGCGCCGCCGATCCAGATGAACTGGCCAGCGGTCAGGTCCAGCGTGGTGAAGTCCAGCGTGGTGCTGATCAGGTTGCCATCGCTGTTGATTTCGAAGTCACCGGCTGCGCCGCGCACGCCAGCCACTTCCAGTGTGACGTTGTTGGCAGCGGTGAAGGTTTCAGCGGTCAGCGAAGACGTGACAGCGATGCTGGTGCCGGTCGAACCAGTGTCCACCACGTGCAGGCCGTTGTTGGCGTCATTGGTTGCGCCACGCACGTAGACAAGGGTGCCAGCTGCAAGCGATCCGCCGGAAGCCACGACGAAGGCACTGGTCGTGCAGGAAGTCGGCGCGAATTCGGTGCCACCGGCGGCAGCTGCGAAGCAGAAGCCTTCGATGAAGTCCAGCGCCGAAGCCATGGTGAAGTCCGCTTCGAACTCCACGGCGCTGTCAAGGTCAACGATGGTTCCCTTGCGGCGCTGCTTCAGCCTGGAAATGGGCGACCGTGCCACGGTCGTGATTTCAGCACCGAAGGTGTCGATGCTGTTTGGCTCTGTCTGCTGCCATGCGGTGCCAGCAACGCCAAGGCTGGATTCGATGCAGTAGTTCAGCGCCACATTGTTGGTAAGTACGCGGGCCATCTTGTGCTGTCTCCTATTTCACTTCTTCGTGGTAGAAAGCCACTTCAACATTGGTCTGATCCCACCGGCCATCCACACCGATGCGGCGGCGCTGGGCGTCAAGATACACAACACCGTCAGCCCGGACACCTTCGAACATATCACGGATGTGTTGCACAATTCCATCGGTAACTTGCACGCCATTGCCTGCGGTGTCAAACACTTGGAACAGGATGGTGCCGCGCCGATCATAGCGCCGGTTGCCTGTCTTGCCCAAGGTCTGCTGCTGACTGTCGGACCACAGGACAA
>Ga0116143_10004279_pt1 | contig 13690 bp, 15 predicted proteins | sample AD_UKC034_MetaG_FD_89745 | JGI IMG/M metagenome (GOLD analysis project Ga0116143, IMG submission 89745) | Active sludge microbial communities of municipal wastewater-treating anaerobic digesters from USA - AD_UKC034_MetaG | ecosystem: Engineered > Bioreactor > Anaerobic > Digestate | place: USA...
CGATGAGAAGTACCGTCACCTCGGTGAACCGTGCGAGGGACTGGACCTGCTTGCGGATGAAATCACCGAGCTGTGGGTCCCGATCGTTCGGCCACCACTTGGGAATGACCAGCACGTGCGGAACGGCCGCCATCCGAGCTTCGAGGCTTTCGGTCATGGCCGCGAAAAGTAAGGCTCAGGACCGGCGTGGTCCGCTGCTGATGCCCAGTTCGCGCTATATTTGCGGCCCGTTGCGCCAGCGACGGGAAATGGTGGTTGTAGCTCAGTTGGTTAGAGCGCCGGATTGTGGTTCCGGAGGTCGCCGGTTCAAGCCCGGTCTACCACCCCAAAGCCCCGAAAGGGGCTTTGTCATTTGAACACCGGGTGAGCAGTCCATCCCGCGGACCGGGCAGCACCCGGGTATGAGCAAAGTCCGGTCCACCACCCCAAAGCTCCGCGCCGACCCTGCTCGCTTCGTACCATCACGCTTTGGAGCCCGGAGAGCCGTGCTTGGCGTTGCCGAGCACGGAGTCCAGGTCCCACGGAATGCTCCGCACCTGAGGCGTTCGCCGATGCGGACACCCGGCCAGCGAGCAAATGGCGCAGCTCGTGGGGATGCACGGGTCCATGTGGATGAAGAGTTCCACATCGCGGTCGCAACTCGCGTTCACCAGCCGCTCCATGGTCGCGATCTCCTGATGCGCCTGCTCCAGGCTGTGGTACCAGGGCAGGGTCACATGGCAATCGATATGCAGGATCGATCCGTACTGGATCATGCGGAAGTTGTGGACATCCACCCATTGTGGCCTTCGGTGTTCCTCGAGGATGGCGATGACCCGAGCGGCGAGCGTCAGGTCCGCCTCGTCCATGATCCCCGCCACGGCACGCCGAAGCACCTGGGCACCGCTGAAGATGATGTACCCTGCGAACAGCAGCGCGAAGACGGGGTCCAACCAGGTGACATGGGTGATGGCGATGAGCGATAGTCCCACGATCATGGCGGCGGTGCTCCACGCATCGCTGAGCAGGTGCGCACCGCTCGCTTCCATGGTGATCGAATGCACCGAACGGCCGCGCTTCTTCAAGAGGAGGCCCATGGCCAGGTTGATCGCCCCGGTGATGGCCGTGATGAGGATACCGATCCCCAGTTCCTTGGGATGATGCGCGTCGTAGAGCGCATGGATGGAACGCCAGCAGATGAGCAGGCCGGCCATGATGACGAGCCCCCCTTCCAGGCCGGCGGAGATGAACTCGACCTTGCCGTGGCCGTATGGATGTTCGCGGTCGCGTGGTTTGGCCGCCAGGATGAGGCTGTACAGCGCGAATCCGCCGGCGACGATGTTGACGATGCTCTCCAGGGCGTCACCGAGGATGGTGTTGCTACCGGTGATCCACCAGGCGATCACCTTCGCCACCATGAGCAGGGTCCCGATGAGCAGCACCCAGAACTGCAGGCGCACGGCCCCGGACCGTTCACGGTCCTGGGGGCCTGCGAGCTCACCTGCAGGATCGGCAGACCGGCGCGTTTCAGTCATCGACCTCCGGCTTCGGTGGTGTGCGCACCAGCCAGATGTACCCGAGGATGCCAGCCAGGCAGGAGGCGCACAGGACCCCCAACTTGGCGTCCGTTCGCAACCAGGCATCATTGAAGGCCAGTTCGTTCACGAACAGCGACATGGTGAAGCCGATGCCAGCTAGGATGCCCGCTCCGATCATATGCCGCCAGGTGACGCCTCTTCCCAATCGTGCATTCGCGAAGCGGACCATCAGGAACGAAGCCAGTACCACTCCTACCGGTTTGCCCAACAGCAGTCCAAAGCCCACACCAAGGGCGATCGGCGTTCCGATCGCCCCGCCCAGATCCTGTGGCAGCACCACACCGGCGTTGGCCAGCGCGAACAAGGGCAGGACGATGAAGGTGACCAATGGATGAAGCGCATGTTCCAGGTTCTGCAAGGGGGTCGAGGCATATTCGCTCATACGGTTCATCCGGTCCAGATCGTACATCTGTTCGGATGTCCGGATCCCCTTGTCCGGGGTGTTCCGGTTCGCGTAGCTATGCAGGTAAAGTCGCATGCGACGCACGAACACCTGTTCCTTCACCTTCGGTGTCGCCGGGATGGTGAATGCCGCCAGAACACCGGCGATGGTGGCGTGCACCCCGCTCAACAGGAAGGCCGTCCACAACCCGCCGATACCGAATATCGCGTAGAACCAAGGGCTTCGAACACCGAAACGATTGCCAGCCAGCATGATGGCCAGCACACCGGCACCGATGCCGAGGCTCAACAAGGATATGTCCGAGGTATAGAACAGGGCGATGACAAGCACTGCCCCGAGGTCATCGGCCACGGCGAGGGTCGTGAGGAAGACTTTGAGCGCCAACGGTACCCGCTTGCCGAGCAGGGCCATCAGGCCCAGGGCGAAGGCAATGTCCGTGGCCATCGGGATCCCCCAACCCGCATTCGCTGGTCCGGTTGGATTGTACAAGAGATAGATCCCGGCGGGTACGAGCATTCCACCGATGGCCGCGGCGATGGGCAACATGGCATCACGTGGCCGGGAGAGTTCGCCCGCTACCATTTCCCGCTTCAATTCCAGCCCGACCACGAAGAAGAACATGGCCATGAGCCCATCATTGATCCAGTGGTGCAGGCTCAGGTCCAGCTTCCAGGCCTCACCACCGATGGTCACGTGCTGTTCCCACAGGTGTTGATAGCCTTCTGCCGCCGGGGAGTTGGCCCAGATCATCGCAGCGACCGCCGCCAGGAAGAGAAGGACCCCCCCTGACGTCTGCGCGCTCATCAAGGCGTCGAACGGCTGTCGAAGGCGGTCGATCGGTGCTCGGTAGGCCATTGTTGGAATGGTCGCAAATGTACCGGTCGGCTCACATCGTCCGGATCCCGTAGAGCTTGCACAACCAGCTGAGATGGCCCGTGTGAAGGCCTTCGTGTCGGATGGCATGGATGATCACGTCACGCACCGTTGGGCCGATGATCGCGAGACCGGTGAGGTTGGGACCGCTCAGGGCTTCGTCCGTAAGGGTGGCCACGTGTGTGATGGCGGTCCGATGGATGCGATGGAAGGTCGCCAGGACCTCGTCGAACGGGGGGCACTCCTCCAGTGGAAGCCCGGCTCCTCCGCGCCCGAAGTGCTTGGCCCAGCTGAACTTCTCGAATGGACCGCCCGTGGCCATGAGGAGCAGGCCATTCTGGGTGACGGCGATGTGCGCGACGAGCCAATAGGCCGTGTTCAGTTCCTTCCCCTCGCAAGCGAACCGCCGGTGCATGTCCAGGCCTTTCAACTTGTCCAGGTACATCATCGTGTACTCACGGGTCTTGTCCATGGTGTGCGCAAGGAGCGCGGCGGATGACATCATCGTTATCAGGTTGAGGTGGGCAAGTTCGGTACTTCCCGGGTCCGGTCGTGCGGCTATCTTTGCCGCCCTTCCGTCAACCTCCGGTGGCGAAGGATCTGGAGAGGTGCCGGAGTGGTCGATCGGGTCTGTCTCGAAAACAGATGTGCCCGCAAGGGTACCGGGGGTTCGAATCCCTCCCTCTCCGCCAACGCTCGCCCGTGCCACGCAGTGGCCGGGCGTTCGAATGTCCGGACCGAGCAAATCGAAGCGTGAGCGATGAACGGACAGGGAACGCCTGGTGAGCGCGAAGCGATCACGGGCTCACTTCCGACCTACGGGTAGGCCTAATTTCGGCACGACCTTCGCCGATACCCGAAATGCGACCACTGTTCATTCTCCTGTTCCTCTTGGTGAATGGTCTTGCATTCACCCAGGAGCCTGTTCGCTGGCGCTTGGAACGATCGATCATCTCCTTCGTCAGCGAGGCGCCACTTGAAAGGATCGCCGCCACGAACACGAAGAGCACTGGTGTGATCGACCTGGGGTCGCGGTCGTTCGCCGTTCAAGTGCCGATCATCGAATTCGAAGGATTCAATGCACCGCTTCAGCGGGAACACTTCAATGAGAACTACATGGTCTCAAGGGTGTGGCCCAACGCGACCTTCTCAGGACGCATTGTTGAATCGATCGACCTGACGGTGCCAGGCAGGTACAGCACACGTGCCAAGGGACGTTTCTTGCTGCATGGGGAAGCGCAGGAGCGCATCATACCCTGTGAGATCGTGGTGACCGGGGATGGCATCCGGGTCACGAGCACCTTCGACGTCGCTCTGGCCGATCATGGCATCCGGATCCCGCGTGTGGTGCATCAGAAGGTGGCCGCCATCGTCCAGGTGAAGGTGGATGCCTTGTTCAAGCCTACCGACCGATGACCTTGATGCTGCGTCACTGGGCGCTACTGCTGGTCATGGCAAGTGCCAGCGGGTTCGCACAATTCCCGCTGCTGCGTTCACTCGAGGTGCGCTCAGGGCAGCGACGTCCGCAGATAGCTCATGTCGTCCAGGACGCGTCGGGCCTGCTCTGGGCCGGTTCTGACCTCGGGGTGATGCGGACCGATGGAGAACGCGTAGAGGCCATGATCCGAATGGATGGGGCTCAGGTCACCGCCATGAACGTGCTGGGTCGCGATGTCCTCGTCGCCTTCTCCAATGGGGTATTGACCAGTTGCTCGTCCATGGGCTGCGATACCCTGCTCAAGGACTCCTTGTTGGCCGAGCACCCTCTGCGGGCGATGGCCTTTGGTGCGGATGGAAGCATCTGCCTGGCCTCCTATGGCGGCGGTGTCCTGTTCTGGGATTCCGGCGTTGTTCAACGCCTGCGCTATTCGGACGGCCTCCCTGACGAGCATGTGAACGACGTGGCCTGGTTGGAGGATGACCGGTTCATTGTCGCCACGGACCAAGGACTCGCCGTGCTTTCCCCGCGCGGGGTGGAGTCGGTGTTCGATGGTGCGGCCGGTGCGCCGGACAACCTCGTGATGGCGGTGGCCACGTTGCCGGATGGTTCGGTGGTGGCCGGCACGGATCGCAGCGGTGTCTTCCAGTGGAGACCGGGGACCAACACGGCTCGTTCCATCGGCACTGAGCAGATCACCAGCAGGGTAACGGACATCGCCGTGGAAGAGCATCGGGTATGGGTGGGTACGGAAGATGCGGGGGTGGTGGTCATCGAAATGGACTCCGTGGCGAGCGTCTATCTCCACCCGGGCACCACCGGTCCCATCACGGGAATGTGGACTGACAGGGAAGGCCAGGTCTGGTGGTGTGATGGAAGTGAACGCATCCACCGCGCTGATCCGGCGATCCTCTATGTTCCGGAGCACGAAGGCGTGGACCTTCGGGCGGTGTCCGCCTTGTGCGTGGATGGTATGGACCGCATCTGGTTCGCTTCACCGGAGGGGCTCTTTCATCACCCCACCGCATTCTCCGAAGGGCGGCACCTTCAACGGATGTCCTTGCAGATCGATCCACGCACGCCGATCGTCTCGCTGGCGGCCACTCGCAGCGGCACCATCTGGGCGGCGACCTTCGGCAGTGGCGTCTTCGCCATCACCCCCTCCGGGGAGGTGCGACACCATACCGAACAGGGCGGATTGCGTAACATGAACGTATTGGCAGCCCGTGCAGCCGGTGATTCGGTGTGGTTCGCGACGTTGGACGGTGCCTGCCTTTGGGATGGGAACGGGTTCAAGGACCTGGTCGGTACCGGGGGCTTCACCTTTGATGTGCTGCCGCAGGGGAAGGACCAAGCCTTGGTGGCCACTGACGGCCAGGGGATCCTCCGGTATGCGGACGGCTCCACCGAGTCCCTGCGCAGTTCGGCGAACACCTTCTATTCACTGATCGCCGATGGCGCCTCCGGTCAGGCTTGGGCCATGGGGCCCACCGCCGGTATCTGCAAGGTCGCGAACGGCCGTGCGAACTGTACCGGTGCCGGACTCCCCTTGTTCAAGGACGATGTGTTCGCCTTGGCGATGGTGCGGGACAGGGTGCTGGCATTGGGCAAGGCCGGCGTTTGGGCCCACGACCCCCTGAGCGGCGCATGGATCGATCTCTCCGGCCGCATCGGTACCACCGGCGCGGAAGCCGAGCTGAATGCGGTAGCCCGCTCAAATGACGGAGCGGTCTGGTTCGCCTGCGACCGTGGTATCGTGAGGTTACGCTTGACCGAACGGCATTTCGACAACAGCATTCCGGTTGTTATCACGGGTATCCTCATCAATGGTGATCCGGTACCGGTGGCCACGAGCGTCCGCACCTCCCATGACCGGAACGATCTCACCCTGCGGTTCGCAGGTATCAACTACCCCGATCCCGGGCGGATCCGTTTCGAATACAGCATTGGGGAGAACGGGAACGTCCTGCGGTCCAGGGACAGGGAGCTCGCCTTCACCGGATTGACTCCTGGCGTGCATCGCATCAGGCTGCGCGCCTTCGTTGAGGGAATGGACGGCGATGCCCAGTGGACCACCATCCTGATCACCGTGGCTCCACCGTGGTGGCGTCTTCCATGGGTCATCGCCCTGTTCGTGTCGCTTGCACTGGCGATCCTGGTGCTCATCATTCGTGCCCGTGAGCGCCGCATGCGCATTCGTGAAGGACTGGAGCAGGAGAAGGTACGTTTCCAGCTTGAGGCCTTGCGCAGCCAGGTCGACCCTCACTTTCTCTTCAATAGTTTCAATACCCTGGCCGCCCTCATCGAAACTGATCCACCAAGCGCTTTGGAGCATGTGGATGAACTGAGCACCTTCTTCCGTTCCATCCTGCTGGTCCGTGACAAGGACTTGATCCCGTTGGAAGAGGAGCTTGAACTGCTGCATCGCTATTTCGGCCTGGAGAAACACCGCTTCGGCGCCGCCATTGACCTCCTGGTCAGGATCGAGGAGGAGATCGATGCCTATCGGATCGTACCCTTGACGCTCCAACTGCTCATGGAGAACGCGTTGAAGCACAATGTGGCCACGGTCAAGGAACCGTTGCAGGTGCTGGTGACCATTGAAGCGGGTGACGTGGTGGTGCGCAATGCCATCAGGCCAAGAGCCTCCGCCGCGCGGTCGACCGGGTTCGGCCTGGAGAGCATCATCAAACGCTACTCCGCCATCAGTGCGAAGCCCGTGGTGGTGGCGCCTGGTGGCGGTGAATTCTCTGTGCGGATACCTTTGATCACGGCATCATGAACATCCTGATCGTCGAGGACGAAACCGCCGCCGTGGCGCGCATGCGCAAGATGTTGGTCGAGATCGACCCGACGATCAACGTGGTGGCCGATGTCGCGACGGTGAAGGAAGCGGTGGAGTGGATCGGCGCGAACCCCGCCCCGGACCTGGCCTTCTTTGATGTGCAACTGGCCGACGGGGAGAGCTTCGCCATCTTCCGTTCCGTGGAGGCCGCCTTTCCCGTGGTCTTCGTCACCGCTTTCGATGAACATGCGTTGAAGGCCTTCCGGGTGAATGCGGTGGACTACCTGCTGAAGCCTTTGAAACGGTCGGAGCTCGCCGAGGCCATCCTGCGCGCGAAGAACCTGCGCGTGGTGCGCGACCATGGCTCGCTGGCCAAGGCCGGTGAACCCGGTGAACGGCAGCTGCCGGTGAAGCGCTTCCTGATCCGATACGGGGACCACTTCAAGCTGGTGGAACCTTCGCAGATCGCATACATCCACTCTCTGCAGAAGAATACGTTCCTCCGCACGCATGAAGGTCGGGACCTGCCCTTGGAGGAGAGCCTCGACCGCCTGGAGAAACAACTGGACCCGGCGCGTTTCATCCGCCTGAACCGGCGGATCATCGTCGAACTGGGCAGCATCAAGGAGCTGCTTGCGTACAGCAAGAGCCGCGTGAAGGTGGTGCTTGATCCACCCTACGGCGATGACGCCATCGTGAGCAGCGAACGGTCCGCGGAGTTCAAGCGCTGGCTCGCCGGCGAGTAGGCTTACTTCCGGTCCCATCGGCCCCAATAACCGGTCCATCCGCAAGCATTCGTCCAGCGCCAGACGCTCCAGCCATCTTCGGATCATGCGAAGGACCATGGGTATGATCACGACGGACCTAGGGGTCCTGCGGCCCGAGGATCTGGCCAACCTGCTGACCACGGAACCGTCGGCCCTGCTCGGCAGGATCCTCCAACTCAACCAAGCGCCGTTCTACCATAACGCGTTGAATGCCGTGGTGATCACCTGTGAGGTGATCCAACTGCAGCGAATGACCGTTCAGCGGGGCCACGATCCGTTGGGGACCCGCTCCGTCGGCCTCAATTCCCGACTCGTCCGGAACGAATGGGATGAAGGTGACGGGAGCCAGTAGTATTGACCCGGGAATGGGAACTGGAAAAGGAATGGAAGGACGGATGTCGGCACAACGCGTCACCAATGGATGGTTGTTGGGGTTCGGGCGGTGGATGCCCTTGGTGGCCGTTGTGCTTGCATTTGCCGCGTGTGTGCACGAACCGCCCTTCCCTCCCGAAGGACCCATCGTGGACGATGGAGGCAACGGAGGCGGTGGTGGAGGCGAGGAGCCGCAGCCGATCGTATGCGATTCGAACACCATCTACTTTGAACAGCAGGTGCTGCCCCTCTTGATCTCCAACTGCGCAGTTCCTGGTTGTCATAACCAGCCGACGGATGACAACGACGGCATCGAGATCACGAGCTACGCGTCCCTGATGGCCAGCGACATCATCCGGCTGAACGATCCATTGGACAGCGACCTGTGGGAGGCGATCAACGAAACGGATCCGGAGGATGTGATGCCGCAACCGCCGCAGGACCCGTTGACCGCGGAGCAGAAGGAGCTCATACGCCGCTGGCTGCTGCAGGGCGCGCAGAACAACTCCTGTGTACCCACCAGCTGCGACACCTTGAACGTGACCTATTCCGGAACGATCGCACCCCTCGTGGCCCAGCGCTGCGGCGGTTGCCATGGCGGCGGCTCCCCTCAGGGTGGGCTGGACTTCGGCACGTGGGATGACCTTCACCTCGTGGCTGATGACGGGCGCCTTGCAGCAGCCATCCAACACCTCGATGGTGCGGTGGCCATGCCTCCCTCCGGGAACATGTTGCCCGATTGCCGGATCCAGCAGTTCCTGACCTGGATCGCGGATGGAGCACCCAACAACTGATACGATGCGCAGGATGAAGCGTTGGTTCCTATTCGGAGGTCTGCTGGCGACGGCAGGCTGCTACTACGACAAGGAGGAGGTCCTGTATCCCGGGTCCTGTGATGTGGGTGACGCCACCGCCGCCGGATATTGGACTGCGACCATCGAACCCCTGATCCTCTCCAGGTGCGCGAACTGCCATTTCCCCGGGGGGACGGGTCCTGGGGACTTCACACAGTACGCCAATGTGAAAGCCATCGTCGACAATGGATCCTTCCAACAGCAGGTCTTCATCTCCAGGTCCATGCCCCAGGGGGGCTCCCTTTCGGCCTGCGATCTTCAGAAGCTGCAGGCATGGGTGGACGCTGGCGCCCCTCAATAAGCACGACCATGGAACGCAAGCATCTGATCGTCATCACCGCCGTTGTCGTGCTCCTCGTGGGTGCGACCTACGGATACCTCGAATTCAACCGGGGTGTGGCCGGTACCGCCTCCATGCCAGTGCAAGAGAAGGTGACCGCCGGGGAATTGCTGGCCGATTTCCAAACGGATGAGGCCGCAGCGAACCAACGCTATGTGGGTATGACCGAACAGGTGGTGCAGGTGTCGGGTACCATCCGTGCCATGGAGCCGCTCGGGACCGGGGTCACGAACGTGGTCCTGGAGACCGGTGATGATCTGGCTGGCATAGTTTGTGAATTCCAGGACGAGGAAGTGCCGACGGATTGGCGTTCCGGAACGGACGTCTCCATCAAGGGCATCTGTACTGGCTTGCTCTTGGACGTCGTGCTGGTGCGGTGTGTGGCTGTTGAGAACAAGTGAAGAACCCATAAGAACAAGGACATGAGAACGCTCGCTTACCTGACCCTCGCGCTGGCCATGCTGCCGGCCTCCCTCTCCGCGCAGGAGCGCTTCGCCACACGCAACGGTCACATCAACTTCTTCTCGGGAACTCCGGTGGAGAACATCGAGGCGGACAACAACAAGGTCACGAGCGTGTTCGACGCATCCACGGGGGCCATCGAGTTCGCCGCATTGATCAAGGCCTTCGAGTTCGAGAAAGCGCTCATGCAGGAGCACTTCAACGAGAACTACATGGAGAGCAACACCCACCCGAAGGCCAACTTCAAGGGCAAGGTGAGCGGTTTCACCGCTGCTGATGCCATGAAAGCCGGATCCTACGATGTGGACGTTTCCGGCGATCTGACCATCCATGGTGTCACCAAGCCGTTGACGACAAAGGCGACCTTTGTGGTGAATGCCGACGGAACCATCAAGGCCAACAGCGATTTCTCCGTGCGGCCCGAGGACCATGGGATCGCCATCCCCGGCGTGGTGCGAAAGAACATCGCCGAACAGATCAAGGTGAAGGTCGACCTGACCTACGCCCGCATGTGACCCGGACCGCGTACCATCCTTAGACCCACCATGACCCGTTTCGCCCTGTTGGCCGCCGCCCTGTGTTGCACACCCGTATTCGGGCAGGAGGACCTGCTCGATCTGCTGGGGGAGGAGGAGACCGGTCCGGTATACACCAACGCCAGTTTCAAGACCACCCGTGTGATCAACGGGCACAGCCTGGAGAACACGGCACATGGCGTGCTCGACTTCCGGATCAGTCACCGCTTCGGCTTCCTGAGCGGGGGCGTGAACGAATTCTTCGGCCTGGATAACGCCGATGTGCGTCTGGGTCTGGACTACGGTCTCACGGACCGGCTGATGGTCGGTATCGGTCGGAGCGGTTTCCAGAAGACCGTGGACGGCTTCGCCAAGTACAAGGTGCTGCGACAGTGCGATGAGGGTTGTGGGATGCCGGTCACCCTCGCCGTTGTGGCCTCCTCGTCCATCACCACCGCCCGGGCCACTGAAGTGCCCTGGTACGGCCCCGACCGACAGGATTACTTCACGCACCGGCTCTCATACTCCTGGCAGATGGTGCTGGGCAGGAAGTTCAGCGAGGGATTCAGCATGCAATTGACCCCTGGTGTCGTGCACCGCAACCTGGTCGAGGCGGAGAATGACCCGAACGACCTCATCAATGTGGGCATCGGTGGCCGGGTGAAGCTGACCAAGCGGCTCGCGGTGAACGGGGAGTACTTCCACGTCCTGCGTGACGAGGTGCCCGGCCTTAGGAACTCCTTGTCCGTAGGTTTCGATATCGAGACCGGCGGTCACGTCTTCCAGCTGCATTTCACGAACAGCACCGGCATGTTCGAGCGGGCCTTCATCACCGAGACCACCGGTGATTGGGCCGATGGTGACATCCATTTCGGCTTCAATATCTCCCGGGTGTTCACCGTGCACGATCCGAAGAAGAGGCCGGTGGAGTGATCCTGGCACCACCTCAGGCCGTTCGGCTCGTTCCGATCGGACCGAGCGCCTTTTCCAGGTCCCTGCGAAGGACCACGCCGACCTGGGCGCCGTTGCTGCTCGCCATCACCGCGTGGAGCTGCTCCTGGACCATGCGTTCAAGCACCGTCAAGGCGCTTTCCTCGACCGCGACCGAAGGGACATGCCGCGTGAGCGGCCCGATCATGCTCACGCCTTCGCCCCGCTGCAAAGCACTTCTCAATTCCTCGCGACCGACGAGCCCACGGAACAGGCCCTGGTCCGTTACGGCCAGGGTGTGCTGATCGATCAAGGTGAGTGCGTTCCAGGCGTCCTGAACGGTCGCGGTCGGCTCCATCCGGATGAGGTCGTTCCTTACCAGTTGACCCACGCGCAGGCTCTGCCGGTCGGCCTTCTGTTGCACGATCCGTGCCTCGGATCCTGCCGCCATGAAGATGAAGACGCCGATGATCGCGAGGATGGCCGCACCGCTGTACAATCCGTATCCGACGAACCCAACGGCGAGGATCCTTCCGATCACCGTGGCGATCCGCGTGGCCCTCGGGCGTGGCAACCACATGCCCAGTGCCGACCGTAGGATGCGTCCTCCATCCATCGGGAAGGCAGGGATCAAGTTGAAGAGGAAGAGGCTGATGTTGGCCACGACCAGAAAGGTGAGCACACCGGTCCAGGAAGAGATGTCGCCGAAGAGCTCGGTGGTGAGCTGAGCAAGCCCCATGACGGCCAGGACCAGGAAGGCGATCCCGGCAATGAGCAGGTTCACCATCGGCCCGGCCACCGTGATCCAGAATTCCTGCCTGGGCTCCTCAGGCATCCGTTCCAAACTGGCCACACCGCCTATCGGCAATAGCGTGATGTCCCGGGTCGCCACCCCGAAACGGGCGGCCGTGAGCGCATGACCGAACTCGTGCAGCACCACGCAGGCGAAGACGATGAGGATCTGGCCGATATCCGAGGCGATGACCGGCCAGGAGCTTCCTTCCGACACCCCTGTCAAGGCGATGTAGGCGGGTAAGAGGAGGAAGGTCCAATGAAGGAAGACCTGTATACCACGGAAGCGGAACAAGGGGATGCCGCCGCGCATGCCGCTCACTCCTGGCCGTGCTGCAACACCAGCAGCGGGATATGCGTGTGCAGGGCCAGATCGGTGGCCACGCTGTGGTGGAACATCCGGTCAAGCAGACCGCGTTGGCGGTGGACCACCACGGCCATGTCCGCACCGCTCTGGTCGGCCAGTTCGTTCAGGGCGACCATGATGTCCTCTCCGCTCACCGTGTGATAGGTATGGGGGATGGCCCCGAGGAGCTGGTCGAAGGCGTCGTTCGCAGAGGAGGTGTCCGCCTCATCATTTTCATCCACCACATGTACGATCATCACCTCGGATCGCGACCATCGCGCGATGTCCAGCAGGACGGCCAGGTCCGACCGTCCAATGGGACCTCCATCGTCGGCGAGGACGATCCGGCGGGGCTCCGCGTAACGGGCTTCCGCAGGCACCGCGAGCACCGGAAGCACGCCGCTCTTGATCATGGCGGCCGTGGTGCTGCCCAGGAACATCCGCTCCGGAGCCGACAAGCTGTGGGTCCCCATCACCACGAGGTCCGGCCCATGGGCATCTTCCCTGAGGTCACGCACCACCATGTCCACCGAGCCGTAGGCGGACACGGTGGCCAGGTCCGGGGTCGGCTGTGGCAGGGCTTCCAGCAACTTCCGTGCATGCACTTCGAGGTCTTCAGCGGATATGCGCGCCGCGAGTTCGTTGGGGGGCGGGGGCTGGTCGGGCAGGGAGGGTGGCGTCTGAAAGGTGTTCAGCAGGGTGAAGCTGTTCCCTTCCACACCGAAGAGCTGGATCGCATAGGCGGCCGCGTTGAGCGCGTTCGCGCTCATGTCGGTGGCGATCAGGACGTGCGCCATGCGATCGTGGGTCCGCTATCAGTGACCGTGCTCCTCGCTGCCGGGTTTCGGGCTGGCGGAATCGATCAGCGCGTATCCGGTGAAGAGCAGGGCGAGCAGGGCGACGAAGCTGAACAGGCCTTTCACGTTGTTCACCGTGCCATCCGGCCCCATCAGGTCCTCCGTGTCGAGGATCGCGAAGCGGAAGGGGATCGCGAAGGCGATCAACCAGAGAACAAGGCCGATGATCTTTTTCATTGCGATGGAATGGTTGTTGGCGAAGGTAAGGTGTTCAACGGATGCGGCCCGGATCGACCGGGCCGCGGGGTTCCGAGGTACGTATGGTTCAGCCGCGGTCCTTCAAGGCCACGTAGTCCCGCTTCGTGGCACCGGTGTATATCTGACGCGGGCGGCCGATCGGCTCCTTGTTCTCCACCATCTCCTTCCACTGGGCGATCCA
>Ga0116143_10004284_pt1 | contig 13667 bp, 9 predicted proteins | sample AD_UKC034_MetaG_FD_89745 | JGI IMG/M metagenome (GOLD analysis project Ga0116143, IMG submission 89745) | Active sludge microbial communities of municipal wastewater-treating anaerobic digesters from USA - AD_UKC034_MetaG | ecosystem: Engineered > Bioreactor > Anaerobic > Digestate | place: USA...
ATATGCCGAGTTCGGAAAAACCTTTTATTACGTTGGGATTTTTTATTATATCAAGAAAGAAAGGGCCCGAGATTATACCGGATATTATATAACCTATGATAAGAGGCTGTTTCAATATCCTCATTATAAATGAAACAAGCAGGACAACCAGTATTAAAAGACTTAATTGGGCTATTATATGTTCCATTTCATGTTTTGATTATAACATCCCTGCACGGACGTTAAAAACCTCAGATAAAATATTGCTCTGCATGGCATCTGATATTAATTGACTCTTTCCGTCTTATATTATACAATTTATAAGGTTAATTATAATTTAATAACACCCTTTTTGATTTTCTTAATTTTCTTCCAAATGGAAATTACCATAGATTTTTTTCACTATATTCTGCTGGCGGCAACTGTAATGCTGCTTGTGGGTGTTTTGTCAAGCAAAATTTCCAACAGATTGGGTATTCCCTCAATACTTGTGTTTATAGTAATAGGAATACTGGCAGGTTCAGAGGGACCCGGAGGGATTTTTTTTGAGAACTACCAGGCGGCACAATTTTTTGGAATCATCGCGCTTTCCTTCATCATCTTTGACGGAGGGCTTAATACCCAGTGGAGCGAGGTAAAACCGCTTCTCCTGCAGGGCTTTTCTCTCGCCACGGCGGGTGTCTTGCTCACAGCCGTCATTACCGGAAGTTTCGCCGTCCTGATACTTGGTTTTTCTCCTGAAGAAGGGTTCCTGCTGGGAGCCATCATATCCTCCACAGATGCCGCATCGGTTTTCTCCATACTGAGGTCCAGGCGAATAAAACTTACAAATCAGATACAGAATCTGCTTGAGCTGGAATCAGGCAGCAATGACCCCATGGCTGTTTTTCTCACACTCGGATGCATAACTCTCATGGGCACGGGAAAACCTGTATGGCATCTTGTACCCGTTTTTTTCACGGAGATAATTGTCGGAGGTATTTCAGGTTATTTAATGGGAAGAATTATAGTTTTCGTGTTCAACCATATAAGGCTTGAACAGGAAGGATTAAGGCCAGTCCTTGATATATCCCTGGTTCCACTCACATACCTGCTTGCACATTTCGCAGGCGGGAACGGATTTCTCGCGGTTTACGCTGCCGGCCTTGTGGTCGGCAACCGCAAGGTGGCAAAAAAATACCTGGTGACAACTCTGCATGATTATATGGCATGGCTCATGCAGATAACAATGTTTTTGCTGCTTGGTTTGCTGGCCACTCCTTCCCGCATTATGGCGATTTTTTGGCCCGGCCTTCTGCTCTCTATTATTTTAATTTTCTTGTCGCGGCCTTTAAGCGTATTTCTTACATTAATGCCTGCAAGAAATTTGAATTACCGGGAGAAAACAATGGTTTCTTTCGTGGGATTGCGCGGCGCGGTTCCTATAGTTCTGGCAACTTTCCCCTTTGCGGCAAAAGTTGCCAATGCAGATGTAATTTTCAACATTGTTTTCTTCATTGTATTGACTTCGCTGCTTTTCCAGGGCACGGTTATCCCCTGCGTATCGCGCGCCCTCGGACTGACAAGCACGGTGACAAAAAAGAAACAATACCCCATTGAACTGGCTCCGACAGAAAGCCTTGATGCAAGCCTGGAAGAAATCGTCATACCGTATAATTCCGCCGCCATAGGACATCCCCTTATCGAGCTGGATATCCCGGAATCGTCCCTCGTGGTACTTTTGGCAAGGGACGACCGTTTTCACCTGACATCCGGCAGTACAGTGCTGAGGGGAGGGGATGCCGTTCTTGTTCTTGCAAGGAAAGAGGATATCCCCCGCATACAGGAAGTATTTTTCAAGAAGAAAACTATTCTCTGATAAATATTTTGACATGTATCAATTTTATGACTTGTAATTATTCAATCAAAACAGGGAGAATACAATGGAAATGGATAAAAATAACATTTTGCGTTCAAGCAGCGTGATAAAAAGGCATGATTGTAATCCTGTCCTTTCGGCGCACGATATACCTTACGAATCTAATCTTGTTTTCAACGCCGGTGTTGCCAAATACAACGGCGAATACATCATGGCATTCAGGAATGACTACGGATACAAGGAAGGAAAGGGATTCAGGGGAACAAATATTGGACTGGCAAGAAGCAATGATGGCATTAAATGGAAAGCAGACTCCCGGCCATGGTTTGAATTGAAAGACAATGAAATTTTCAATGCCTATGACCCCCGATTGACGGTTCTGGAAGGCAATTGTTACATCTGCTTTGCTTCCGACACGAAGCACGGGATAAGGGGCGGCATAGCGGTCACGGAAGATTTCAGGAAGTTGGAGATAATAAGCATGACTGTTCCTGACAACCGAAACATGGTACTTTTCCCGGAGAAAATCAATGGAAAATACGTCAGGCTTGAACGCCCCTTTCCCGTGTATGGCCGGGCAGGGAAAGACAGGTTTGATATCTGGATTTCAGATTCGCCTGACCTGGTTTACTGGGGTAATTCCAGGCTTCTTATCGGTGTCGAACACGTTCCATATGCAAATAACAAGATAGGCCCCGCCGCACCACCCGTGAGAACCCCGGCAGGATGGTTGACAACATTCCATGCAGTGGACATGGACCCGGAAAGGGGAAAAAACGGCTGGGAGCCTTTCTGGAAAAAACGTTATAGCGCAGGTATAATGCTTCTTGACATAGATGACCCCTCAAAAGTTATAGGATTGTACAAAGAACCCCTGCTGGCTCCCGAGGCCGAATATGAAATACGCGGCGGATACAGAAATAACGTCATATTTCCTGGGGGAATGGTACTGGAGGATAGCGGGGAAGTGAAAATCTATTACGGGGCGGCCGATACCGTCGAATGCTTGGCTACTGCCAGCATGGATAACCTTGTTTCACTGTGCACTCCATAAAAAGCGTGATTTGTGCCGTGCGGAGAAACTGGCGAAAACGTTTCATCCTACCATATATCGCATATAATTCTTACTGTCTGTTCCGTTATCTTTTCGAGAGTGCCGGGAACCAATTGCCCCCATGTTTCATAGCCTCCTCTCTCTATGGCCTTCCTGGTTGGCAGATAACCGCAAGAACCGTCATCGTTGCACTCGTGTCCAACAATTGTAAATTTCGCAGGAGATTTAAGTTTTACTTCCAGTTGCGCTTCAACAAAAGGTTCTCCAGGCCATCCGACAATAATAATATCCCCGATACGGAAAACCTGTATTTCGAAATCGTAAAAAGGACTTGCCTTAAATTTATGAATAAGGTCCAACGTTCTTAAAGCAAAAACCCAGTCCCATGATATGCTTTCTTTCTTTTCATCCAGGAATACCGGTTCAGGATGGTTTTTGAGCATTTGCCTTGCCTTGTTCATTTCTTCCGCGGAAAGTTTGCGCCGGGAAATTTTTACAACCCGGCTGGCAATCTCCATCGGCAGTGATTCAACAGGCTCAAGGGCCCCAATCAGTTTTTCTCCTGTCTGCGAAAGATGCTTTAACATTTTATCAAGACTTGTAGAACGGTCATAATCGGGATTTACATGGTCCCCGGGACTGATATTTCCGCACGCCCCGTTAATACACCCGACAACACATTGACTGCCCAGTTTCCTGCTTATAGCTTCACTCCAGAGGCCCGGCCAGTCAGCCGAAATGTACCTGTGAGGATACCCGTGTATGGGATGGCAGGTGTAATGAAGAAGCCCGGCAACAGGCCTTGAATTAAAATCCTCAAAAAGCCACAGTTCGGCCTCCGGGTCTATGGGCCCTTCGCAATAAAGTATATTCGGGTCACATGGGGCAGGATGGGTTTTTGCCGAACCGTCGCGCATGATAAAACGGCGATTGAATGCACAGCGTCCGTCAATCGCGCGGGCAGCCTTAACCCTCACAGGAACAGTTTTCCCTGCCTGGCAAACCCCTTCCATAATCCGCTTTCTGAACAACTCGTTGTAAGCAGGAGTTTCCCCGCGCACCCATCCCATGGAAGTAGGAAGTATATGCTCAACGTCATCAAACATACCTCCCACGCGTACGGCTGAATGAGATTGAACGCAGTGTATCATGACATCCTGCGGAAACGCTTTCAGGATACCGGCAACTTCCCTGCGTATTCTTATTCCTATGGAACCCTGTATGCATGCCATGTCGCATAAGATAAAACAGGCGGTTTTTTCATCTGACTTTAAAACGATAATGCGCGCATACAAACGGTCCTTTATCTCCTCCACGGGGCGGTAACGTCCTATGTCTCCTGAAATCTGTGTCCCGAAATCGGGAGTTATATCTACCTTAGCCGCGCCGGCAAAAAGCTGTATGGTCTTACTTTTTTCCTGATTATCCATCTCTGTATTTCCATCCAGATCTCATTTGAGAGATTCGTATATCTCGTTAAGCTGCTTGTGGCATTTCCTGAAAGCTTCAAGGATTGCCGGGTCGAAATGTCCGGGATTAGATTTGTAGTCTCCCTCGGTAAGTATCCTGTATGCAGTCTGGTGGTCAAAAGGAGGCTTGTATGGCCTCAGGCTGCGGATGGCATCATACTGGTCAACTATGGACATTATGCGGATTTCAACAGGGATTTCTTCCTTTTTCAGTCCATTGGGATAACCGGTTCCATCCCACCTTTCATGATGTGAAAGGGCAATCATTTCTGCCATTTTCAGGAATTTTGAATCTGACCCTTTAAGAATTGCCGAGCCTATAACGGTATGTTTCTTTGCCATCTCAAATTCTTCCGGAGTCAACGGACCCGGTTTAAGAAGTATTTTGTCTGAAATGCCTATCTTGCCAAGGTCGTGCATGGGAGCCGTTATATAAAGCATTTCCGCCATCTCTGCGGAGAGTCCCATGGTATCCGCCAACAATTTGGCAAAAAGTCCTATGCGCCTCAGATGTAACCCCGTTTCCTTGTCCCTGTATTCCGCCGTAACAGTCAAACGCTGAATGGTTTCAATGTATCCTTTTCTTATACCGTCCCTTGTCTTTTCAAGCTCACGGTTTTTATCCTCCAGCTGCAGCATTTTATTCTCCAGCTTCCGGATGAGGGCTGCATTATACTGTTTTAGATATCCCGTTTCTTCTTCGGTTGACGAAGGCACCTTTTCGGTAATCTGAACCGGACCCGGAGAACCGGCCTGCTCGATAACTTCATTTAAAGTTTTCACTAAAACTTCCGGTTCTTCAGGCTTCACGATAAATCTCTCTGCCCCCAGGTTAAGGGCAAATTCACGGTCCTGTTGGTGCGTATAAGTGGCTGTGTAAAAAATAAACGGGATAGATTTCAGACTGATATCTTTTTTCCATTCACGGCAGAGTGTAAACCCGTCCATCACCGGCATGAGGATATCGCTGATAACAAGGTCCGGAGGATTCTGCCGCCCTTTTGTGAGGGCTTCCGCCCCATTAAGAGCAGAAATGACTTTGTAACCCTTGCGTTTGAGAAGAACCTGCAGCATGTAAAGATTCTGTTCATCATCGTCCACAATCAAGATAGTCATTTTTTATCTTCTCCTTTTTTTTCTACGGCTTCCTTAAAATACTTTTTTACTTCGCTTATAAAAGTATCCGGGTTTATCGGTTTTTCAATATAACCCGAGCATCCGGATTCAAGGGCGCGCTCTCTGTCACCCACCATGGCATACGAAGTAACCGCAACCACCGGCACATTATCAAGCTCACGGTTTTTCCTCAATCTCCTTGCCACGGTATAGCCGTCAATCTGGGGCAATTGTATATCGAGAAGAATCATATCCGGACGAATTTCGTTTGCCGCCAAAATTCCTTCGTGGCCGTTTTTGGCAGAAACAACAGCGAAACCGTTCTTTTCAAGCAAAAACGTTGTAAGATATAAATTCTGTTCATTGTCTTCAATAACAAGCACCTTTTTCTTCATGTTATCCTCTTAAAATCAAGGGCAACTCAAGCTGGAAAGTACTGCCTTTGCCCCATTCGCTTTCCACTGTAATTTTTCCTCCGAGTCTTTCCGCAAGACGCCTGCATATAGACAAACCCAATCCTGTACCTTCATGCTGCCGCGTAATTCCGGTATCAATCTGGCGAAACGGCTGGAAAATAATTTTCATATCCTGGCTTCTTATACCTATACCTGTGTCAGAAACGCGCACTATTATAGATTTGCCCTCACAAAAAGCATCGAGGTGAACGGCGCCGCGCTCGGTAAATTTTATTGCATTGTTCACCAGGTTCATAAGTATTTGTTCCACGCGCCTGCGGTCATTTGTAACATGTATTTCTTCCGGATATACCTGAACGGTTAACAGCAGCCGCTTCTTTTCGGCCAGAATTGCCAATGTCTGAACTACTTTTTTAACAGATGCACCTATATCAAACGTCTCACTCGACACTTCTATTTGCCCGGATTCTATTTTCGATATGTCCAGAACGTCGTTTATCAGGGAAAGCAGGTGCTGTCCGCTGTTTTTGACCATGTTAAGCTGTTTTGCCTGTTCCTCGTTAAGAGGCCCCGCAAGCCCCTGCAGAAGCAGCCCCGTAAAACCGATAATGGAATTAAGGGGAGTGCGCAGTTCATGGGACATGCTGGCAAGAAACGCAGATTTTATTCTGTCGGCTTCTTCCGCTGCCTTCTTGGCCTGCAGCAAATCTCGGTTCATTTGGGACAACTCTTCGGTTCTTTCTGCAACACGTTTCTCAAGTGTTCCCGCATGCTCCTTCAATTCCCTGTAAAGACCCGTAATTTCCCTATGGCTTTCATCCAGCTGAGAGGTTCGCACCCTGACCTGTCTTTTCAGAGAACTGTTCCAGAAAAAAACTATCAGGAGAAAACCTGCCGCCGCAAATCCGGCAACCTTAAACCATGCAGGAACTATCGGAGAAACCTCTTCGGAAGTCCATTTTCTCAGGGACCTGTAGTATATGGAACTTGAATCTTTTTTAAACAGGATAAGATGTTTATCAATAGAATTCAGCATTTTGGCATTGCCGGATGCGGGAGCCGCAAAAAACAGCCTGGTCGGATTGAATATGATAGCAGTATCCTCGATATTATATTGCCTCGCATGCATTGCCCCGTAAAAACGGTTGCTCACAACGGCATCCACACTGCCCTGTTCAAGGCTCCGGAACATCTCGCTGTAATCCTTTGAAGCGATAATCGCAATATCAATATCAAAACCTTCGTGCACCTGTTCAAAAGCTTCAAGCTGAACTGAATTTTCCAGTATTGCAACACGTTTACCCGCAAGGTCAAGCAGTGAACGGATACCGCTGCCTTGCCTGGCATATATCTGGAACCAGTCGGACAGGACGGGTTCATTGTGGAAGGAAAACAATTCATCCCTTTGCTTTGTATAAGCCACATCCGGCATCAGGTCTATTTCCCCTTTCTCAAGCCTTGAAAGACATTCCGCCCACGTGCCGGATACAAATCTTAGAGACCATCCTTCTTCCCGGGCTATTTCTTCAATAATATCTACAAAAATACCTTCCGGCCTTCCTGATTCGGACATGCCTACTTTCGGGCTGTTCTGGTAGATTCCAATCCTGATATTTTGAGCTGCAGACAATAGTCCGCCATTGAGGAAAACAAGTACAGGCAGAATAGCAAGAAACGAGGCATGTTTTGCCGGTCTGAACATTAATCCCCGCCTTTAAAAATAATGTTTCCTGAATAAACTGCATAAAATATCATTTATTTATCAATCTCCACTCTTTTATATTTTACACGCGGGAGTTGAAAATACAAATTAAATTTTAAGCTCAAAAGCCGTCTATAAATAAGATTTAATCAGAAATTCCTTCATAAGAGCAGACAAAGGAAGGCAAAAAGTTTCCATGCTCGGCTCGCCGTGCTTTGCCGTAAAAGAAAACAGGCTGCGCCTTTGGCTTCAGCACAGGCAAGAACTACCGCGAAATTGAAAACAGCTAAAAAACATTGAAAAGTTTTTTTATGAAAGCATCTGCCTCCTCAGCATTTTCTCCCGGAAAACCTCCGTCTATGAACAGCTGTTGCGGCGGCAGATTATTCAACAGCGTCTTAACCTCATGTTCATTGTTGGCATATACATAAATTCCCCTGCCCGTTTCCGCTATTTTTCTTAAAACCGGCAGCCATAATTCTGAAGCGCACGAAGGTTTCCCCGCCGGAGGAGGAGCTATCTGTATCGCCTTTATGTAGGGCAGGCTCAAAAGCATGTCAAGATGGCGGACTTCTTCGTATCCGTCAAGATGCCATATGAAATATTCAGCGTAATTTTTCATTTGTTCCAGTTCAAAAACGACAAACTTTTCAAACATAGCAGGAGATATCATTGTTGAAAAATCACACTCGCAGGTACACAGGATTCCCGGCGCCCATATAAGCCAGGAGCTGTCTCCCTTCAGTTTCGTCCTGTAGAGCCCGTGGAAAAAAGCATGCGCTTTCTTCCATGCGCATGCAAAATCCTTTACCTTCTGCATTACCACGCCAGGTTTCTCAATAATGTCAAAAAGCATGTTCTCGGAACCTCTCAGAAGCGACATGCATGTCAGGGCATCTCCCAGAACGGGCATGGAAACAATAAATGTTCCGTCACATTCTGCAAGCTGCCTTTCCATAAGATTCCTGCTCATGCCTGCCCAGTAATTTTTCGAATCAAACATTACCGGGAAATCTTCCCAGTTCTCGACTACCGGTTCCACCCAGACTGTTTCATCCCTGAAAACTACCCTGCCTCCAAGATAAGCGGCCATGACTTCAGGCGTACCGCGGGGACCCCATATATGAGGGGCAACCGGATATGCTTCTCCCAGGTAAATATTTTCATGCCTGTTCTTGTTCAATCTTACCGTTTTATTGAAATCCGGAGATTCTCTCTCGCTTTTCCATGCAATATCGAAAATTGAAGTCAGGTCGTTATGCTTTTGAGGCAGAGTTTTCTTGAACAGGGGCCTTCCTATCCCTCTGCCTTTCCACCAGGATTCTATTCTTCCGAGTTTATCTTCAAGTTTTTCCATGTTTATCCGGCGTTTCACTTCAGGCGGAAATCTACCCGGCTTGCCTTCAGTTCCGTACCTTCTTTCTCAACAGGGGTCAATCGGGGTTCCAGGAGAAAAATCCTTTCAGCTGCAATTCCGGACTTTACCAGATAGTCCTTTGCACCTTCTCCCCTGGCTATGGCAAGAAGCCTCAGGTCATCCCCGGTGACTTCGGTATGCTCAAGCATGGATTTCTCCATTTCAGGAACGGGAAGTTCTTTGACAATTCCTATGATATTGCGGGGCCTGGGAAATGTTTCGTTCTTATATGCAAGCCATAGGTATCGTTCATATTCCTCCGGAGACAGCACGATATCCTTCACAGGGACAGATTCTTCGCCTTTCTTGACAGTCTCCTTGAGTTTCTGCATCTTCACCTTTTTCATGAAAATAATTTTCCTTAAAGCCCCTGTATCTTCCGTTTTATCGACATGCCCTTCAATCTCCAGGTTCAAAGCTGGACGTTCTTTAAGTATCTTTGCAAGCGTATCAAGCTTTTTCTGCCCGTCGGCCTGCATAACCGCGGTCCCATACTCGTATTCAAGATAACTCAGTTCCTCCCCGCCCCCGAAAATAGCGCCGAGCAGGGCAAAGGGCGAAACTGCCGCTTTTGCAATAAGATTGATAAACATCTTTACGATAACAGGACCTATCCTGAACTTGGGGTCATCGAGAGAACCCGATACTGGCAAATCTATGCTAATCTTGCCCGAGGGGTCCCTTAAAAGGGCTATGGCAAATTTTACGGGCAGTTTCGTTGCACTGGGACTTTCAACCTTTTCCCCGAGTGTAAGCTGGTCAAACGTAAACCTGTTCTGAGATTTAAGCTTCTTTTTTTCTATCAGATAATCAAGGTCGAAAATCAGTCTCCCCTTCCTTGTGGTATATCCAAGATATTTTCCGGAATAGGGAGACGCTGAAGTTAAATCCAGTCCTTCAAGAGTTACCTTCATGTCAAGGAAAAAGTCTCTGCCCATGGGTCTGATGCTGCCCTTGAAAGCAAGATTGCTGTCCCCGCCGATTTTTGCGGCAACATTTAGGAATGCGGGTTCTTTTTCCATCGAGGAGATTCCGGTTATCCTTCCTGAAAGATTTTCTATGCTGGCTGAATAGTTGGGTTCTATGCTCCTGTCAAGAAAACTGATTCGCCCGTTCTCAACGCCAATTTTCCCCAAGTAAGTACTGCCGGATTGCTTTTCTTCTTCTCTCCCGGATGTCCTGTTATTACCATCTGCTGCAGGCTCCTGCTTTTTCACCGCGGTGAGAATATTCATTTCCCTGTCAGGATGTACAACTACATTGGCATAAAAATCCTGCAGGTCAATTTCCTCAACCGCTGTACCGGATGGATTGACACCCACGCTCATCTGTTTCAGGGAGAGCCTTCCCCACTTGACGAAAGGGTCCCCGTACTGCCTGTCCACCGATTCGAAATCATTAACTGAAACATCTCCCCTGTAAACCAGCATGATTTTCTTATCTTTTGGCTTTGCAATAGATACCGTGCCTTCCGACGAAAGGCTGCCTCCTGTAACTGATATGTTCAATTTTTCCGCAATATAAGGCTGTACCGGCATAACCTGCAGGTTGGATGTATCCACACGAAACGCAGCAGAAAAAGGATTCATTATGAAATAGCCGTCCGCTGCAACCTTGCCTTTTTCATTCAACAGGAAAAATAATTCAAACGGGCTTTTCTTCTCAGTGCCCGGCACGAAATCTGCAATCTTTGCTGAAAAACTGTCAACGGCAATATATGCCGGGTCGGACGGAGAATTGTCGGTTAGATGGAATGAACTGCCGCTCAATTCCATGTTCCCAACTGAAAAATTCCATTTCCCGGAGCCGCTCTTTTCTGCAGGTTTTTTTTCTCCCATGCGCACCGGACCAAGAGGGAGAAAATCCATTTTCCCGTCTTTTCCCCTTGTTCCCCTGAGGGAAATTTTTTCCCCGCGGCAGCTGCCCACAGTAATCTTTTTTCCCGTTATGTCCACATCTGTCTTGAGAATGCTCAATAAGGGAATTTCCAGAAAAGTGCCGCCTTCCTTTTTGTCCGCCTTGAGTCCCTTAAGCGAAACGGATATGCCGGAAAAAGAAAACCCGGGCTTATTCTCTCCGACAACATATCTGTAGCCCCCCGAAGCTGAACCCTGCCCGCCTCCAACACTGAATGAAACCCGGCTTCCGTAATATGGAGCATACTTTTTAACAATAATCCGGCCAAGTTCAACATTTCCCTGTGAAAAAAAAGGATTGAGCTTGATATCGCCGCTGACAGCAAGGGTTTCTTTCAACTCGCTTTCAGCAGAAAATTCAAACCGGGCTGATTTGTCTTTTATGTTTGATAGCCCGGCAATATCAAGTTCGACCGATTTCAATTCAGTGTCGAAAGGTGTATCGAGCCTTCTGTCGGCAAATGAAAATCTGCCGTCCGAAATTGCAATATTTTCAACCTTGAAAATAAAAGGCGGGGTACCCGTATCCTGCTTCTTTTCACGCCTTCCGGCTGCAGGAGGCGGAGAGATCTCCTTTTCGGCCTGTACTTTCCTTTCTATTGCCAGCATGACCTTTGGAGACGTAATTTTAATGTGTGAGAGCTCCGCCTGGCGCGAAAATAATTCCAGGGAAGAAATGCCTATGTCAATCCCGGGAATCTTCAGCAGAGGGTTGTCCTTCATACCGCTGATTGCAACATCTGTAAAGAGAAGTTTCCCATTGACTGACATAGACGATTCCTTTCTTTCAGACTGAACGTAAGAAAGGCGGATTTCTCCTTCCAGATATGCCGAAAGAAGTTTAAATTTCATGGGTACAGGCACGTAGGAAATATACTCCGGAAGGGAAAGCTTGCTGATGCTTACATCAAAATAGGTCTCAAGCGAATCGGAAAAAGGCTTGGTCTTCCCGTTAAGGACAAAAAGGGTCCCGTTGACTTCTGCCGAAAAAGACGGCGCCGTATAGGTATTGATAAAGGAAGGCAGGTTGGATATGAAAGGCAAAGAGATATTCATCCTTCTCACGAGATGTTTTTTCTCCCTGGGATTATCACTGAAAATTATCCTGCCTTCTTCAATGGTGATATTACCTATGAGAAACCGCATGGGTTTCCCGGTAGAAGATTTTTTTACTACCAGGTCTGAAAAATTGTAGAGAGATTCATCCTTTCGCAAAATATTTACATAAGGCCTTTTTATTGTCAGTTCGTTGACTACCGGAGCCCTGCGTAAGACAGATTTAATATTGATGTCCAGGAAAATTGAATCACAGTGGAAAAAAATCTCTTTCCCGTCAGGTTCATGGATAAATAATCCTTCAATCCTTGCGGAAAAAGAGTAGGGATTAATATGAACCTTGTTCAGAGTAACTTTTCTTTTGAGTTTTCCGGCAAGTTTTTTTTCGACACTATTTATGAAAATTGAAGGCAGCATCAAGAAGATAAACAGGTTCAAAAAGGCAAAAATGGCAAGCAAGGCGTATAACAACCTGCGCTTTCGTGCGATTTTCTTCAAAACTTTTAAATTTCTCAAATTTCGTTTCAGTAACATAATTTTGTCAATTCCCGCAGAGTTGCGGCCTCTTTTATATTAAATCACCCTGTTGTACAATGTCAAATAAAGGTTCAGGAAAAGGCGCCTGTTGGCACATGTACCTGCCCGTGATATAATGCAATAGGAGAGTAATGATAATGCGTATAATGCCCCGCATAAAATGCCGGAGATAATGGCAAAGGAGCTGTCATGGATGATAAATTAAGTTTATCGATAAAACCTCATCACCTGGTTGATATAATAATATCTTTCGGATACGAGAGTATTGAGTTCAAACCGCATCCCTTCGGACACGCGGTACACAAAGTAGCTGAAACAGTTTTCAATAATCCCGATGAGAAGTTTTGCATCGAACTCGGAGCCGATACCATATGTTCTCCGTGCAAATACAACGTGAACAACAGATGCATTGATACCATAGACACGTCTTACCGCCCGCTGGCTCCCAGGTCCAAAAACGAGTGGAACCTTCTCCTGGACCGCAGATGGTGCGAAAAGCTCGGACTGAAACAAGGAGATGTTTTGACCGCCAGGCAATTCGGCAGGCTTGTGGAGGAAAAAGGGGGAGATATTTCGGATATATACCGTGAACTTCCCTCTGAAATGATATCGAAAAGAAAGCAGGCTCTTGCAAAGGGACTGAAAAATTTCCTGTCAAAATGAAGCTGAAAAAAGAAGAACCGAATCAGGACTGCATAAAACAGAGCGGGGAAGTTTTTATGAATGCGGATTTACGCGCCTTTACAGACTTATCCGCCAAGCACCAGGCTGAAGCTTCAGAGGGGATAGAAAAACACGAACTATGCCCGCGGGAGCTCTGCAAAAGGAGCACTCTCATGAAAACCATAAAATACATTTTTGTTATTCATGGATTGCTTGCCATGTTTTTGCGGGCAGACATCGGCGACCATTCAGGATGGCTGCAAAGAAAAGATGGACTGAAACAGGACAGAAGCGTTGCCAGGCATTATACATTTGAAGATGTGAAAGACAGCAAGAGCATTATAAAGGAGCTTAAAGGCAGCGGTGCGGACTTGACTTTCGTGCCTTTTCCCTCGGGAAAAGAAAAGATAGACGACCTGCAGGTAATAGAAGGACGCTGGCCGGGGAAAACAGCCGTCAGGCTGGATAAAGGATGGTACCAGGG
>Ga0116143_10004288_pt1 | contig 13650 bp, 6 predicted proteins | sample AD_UKC034_MetaG_FD_89745 | JGI IMG/M metagenome (GOLD analysis project Ga0116143, IMG submission 89745) | Active sludge microbial communities of municipal wastewater-treating anaerobic digesters from USA - AD_UKC034_MetaG | ecosystem: Engineered > Bioreactor > Anaerobic > Digestate | place: USA...
GAAGCGGGTCTACCCGGGAAATTGAAAGGCCAAAGTACGGATCATATTCGTATGAGATTCCCAAGGAGTACGCCTGCAAGCCGAGACGAAGAAGATTTCCGTCACCATCGTAACTGAAAGCGGTGTCAAGAATGGTGAGTTTTTCAAAATCGCTGGAGGTTAAAATTACGCTGTGGAAACGTTCTGATTTCGTGCCTACGAGACCGACCGTCCAGATTCCTGGGGCGTTGGTTTTGATTGTTTCCGTTCGCATCGGTTCCTTGAATATCGGACCGATTAGGATCTGGCCTGGATGGATGGGGTAAGATTCACTCATTTGGACAGTTTTTCTGCGATTTTTAGCGGCATCTTGTTTTGGCCTCCCAATTTGTCTGTATCTCAAAGGGGCAGTGACAAGGAGATGATTTTCGACACGCCGGGGCCACTATATGCTGTTGGCTTCTCCTTCTCTGAAAATTCAGATTAGGCTGGGTTGTTTTATCTGGCGGGTGATTTTCTCTTTTGATTTTACTGCTTAACTATGTCCAGGTCAACTTTTGCATTTCCGGCCGCCGGGCCCCTCCAAACTTCCCCCTTTTTATGATAGAATATAAGGGCCGTAAAGGCATCTGGAAAAACTGGAGAGGTCGCATAGCCTGGTTTAGTGCGGCGGATTGCTAATCCGTTGAGGTGGGATTACCTGCCTCCGAGGGTTCAAATCCCTCCCTCTCCGCTATACCCCACTCTTACGAAGGGATTTGAAGAGAGCGAAGTCAGGCAAGGCGACTGATTAAGGAGCGTTGCCAGCGAATGGCCGACCCGAGGCGCAGTGGGAGTCGAGCGGCGCCAAATCCCTCCCTCTCCGCCTACGCTCGGACTACGAGCTTCGGCGGATAAATTTTACCTTCCGAAGCTTTAGCGTAGGCAGGCCGCCTGAGAAGTAAAGACATGGATCCCCTTCTACTACATAAGGGGATGACGAGCTTTTGTGAGAAGGGAATGACAAGCGTTTATGGATTCCCGCCAACTATCCTCCTACGCTGAAAAATGAGCTTCGGCGGACAAGTCCGCGGGAATGACGAACGAAGGAAAATGAGGGAATAGCACTCAAAAAACGCCATTTGTCTCACCCGCGGCTCTTTTTGTGCTATTCTAAATTACGATGGATTCACGCGAACGGACTTTCCTGGCCCTGGACCACGAGGTACCCGACCGCATCCCCTTCGACTTCTGGATGTCGGCCGGCCTCCAGCTGAAACTGGAGTCGGCCCTCGGGCTGGCGCGGGAGGAGTTTCTCGACCGGAACGATATCGACCTGCGCTATATCGAGGGGCCCCGCTACATCGGGCCGCCCCTGGCGGTTCGGCCGGACGGAACCGAGCTGGACATCTGGGGCGTGCCGCGGCGGCCGGTTACCCTGGCGGTCGGCGGCGGCCGGGAGACCTACCGGGAGGTGGCCGGCTTTCCGCTGGCCGGTGCCTCCAGCCCGGAGGCGGTCGAGGCCTATCCCGGCTGGCCCTCGGCCGACTGGTTCGATTACGGCGCCATCGAGGCCCAGTGCGAGGCAGTGCGGCGGCAGGGCAGGGTGGCGGTCTTCATGGGCGACCGGCTCAACCGGGTGGCGCAGCTGAAGCCGGCCATGTACCTGCGCGGGGTGGAGCAGATCCTGCTCGATCTCAGCCTGGAGCCGGAGCTGGCGCGGGCGGTCCTGGGCCGCATCCGGAAGTTTTACCTGGAGTACGCCCGGCGCATCTTCGAGGCCGCCCGGGGGAAGCTGGATATCCTGCTGATGGGCGACGATTTCGGCTGTCAGCAGGGGCCCTTGCTCTCGCCGAAGATGTGGCTGGACTTCCTGGGCGAGGGTTTTGCCGCCTACATCGGCCTGGCCCACGCTTACGGCCTGCGGGTGATGCACCATACCTGCGGTTCGGTCCGGCCGATCGTGCCGCTGATGCTGGAGCGCGGCCTGGACGTGCTCCAGTCGCTCCAGCCGGAGGCGGCCGGCATGGACCACCGGGCCCTCAAGGCGGAGTTTGGCGGCCGCCTCGCCTTTCACGGCGGCATCTCCATCCAGCAGACGCTGCCCTTCGGCAGGCCGGACCAGGTGCGCCGGGAGGTCCGCGACCGGGTGGAGGCGCTCGGGCCGGGCGGCGGCTACATCCTGGGTACCTCACACAATATCCAGGCTGACGCGCCGGTGGAGAATGTCCTGGCCCTGCTGGAGGCCTACCGGGAGTATGCGCCGTACCGGTGATTATTTGAATTACTGTCCGGGCGCCGGCAAGTAAGCCGCGTATTCACGGTTTGATCACCCGCCTGTTTTTGCACGTCATCCCCGAATGCTTTAGTCGGGGATCCAGGCTACTTGAAAAACCCGAAAAGCTTTAAAGGTTGGCGTTCCGCCAACTTGGGGATTATTAAATAAATTGAACTTGGATTCCCGTTTACCACATACGGGAATGACGGCTTTTTCCGTTTGTCATACCCGCAGGTGGTTAGCGGGTATCCAGGCTACCTGGAAAACCCGAAAGGCATTAAATGCTGGATTCCCTCTTGCTACACGAGGGAATGACAAACGTTTAAGGATTGGATTTCCGCCTACGCTCGCAAAGCGAGCTTCGGCGGGCAAGCCCGCCTGCGTTACGTGTTTACCCGCCGGAACTGTTTTAAAGTGCAGGAGGGCTACGGCGGATAAACTTTAGTGTAGGCAGGCCGCCTACTTCACGAGTTCACCTTCCGGAGCGGTTTTATAGTGCAAGAGGGCTTCGGCGGACATGGTTTACCTGCCGTAGCTTTAGCGTAGGCAGGCCCGCTTACTGCTGAGGGTTAATTGAATACATTGGACTTGGATTCCCGTTTACCACATACGGGAATGACGGCTTTTTCCGTTTGTCATACCCGCAGGTGGTTAGCGGGTATCCAGGCTACCTGGAAAACCTGAAAGGCATTAAATGCTGGATTCCCTCTTACCACACGAGGGAATGACGGACATTTTATGGATTTGGGTCCCCACCAACTATCCGTGGGGACGGGGGCGTGTGAACGGCACACGAAAAGGTGGTATATTATTACCGGGTATGCAATTGACGCATTCCGGGCATGATTCCAGGCATTAAATTCCGATTTCCAGCCTGACAAAACAAAACGAGGAGGAGCAGAATGCATTTTAAGCGCGAGAGAAGCGGCCGCCGGTTTCGGAGTCTCCTGGCATCTTTGCTTGGCGCGGCTGCGGTGGCCGGCTGGCTGGCGGGTCCGGCCGCGGCCGATCCGCTCTTCGTCAACAAGCTCAAGGCGGAGCCGGCCGTTCCGGTGGAGCTCGTTTTCGAGGCCGAGGAGTTCCCCGGCCTGCCGGTTTACCCGGATTTCCACCGCGGGGCCGGCCAGGGCTTCTACGTCAAGGAGCACACGCACGCCTCCGGCCGGGCGATGGTCGTCTGCGATTCGGAGAGCGAACGGGCAACCATAGTTAAGACTTTCGACCGGCGACTGCCGGCCGGGGATTACCTGCTGGGCCTCTGCATCGTACTGACCCGCTGGACCCGGGACGTGGTCACCCAGTACGAGACGCCGTCGGGAAACATCATCCGCGTCGAACTCGGCCTGGCCGACGGCGAGGGGTTCAGGCCGGTGGCGATCATGCGCCTGCAGGGCCTCTTCGGTTCGGGGTACTGCTTCCTGCCGCGGGTGACCTCGGTGCGGACGCAGTACGGGGAGAATCCGCGGACGGGGATGGATACCGCCCGCACCACGGCCGTCTTCGAGGACCCGGTGCTCAAGGTGCCCGAGGAGTGGAACGCCATCCGCATCACCGCCGAGAAGGTGATCTCCGGCGGTATCGGGGATGTGCCGGAGTTCGCCCTGCCCTATATCATTCTTGACCGCGTCAAGATCACGAACCGGCCCGGTTACGAGTGGAACTTCAACGCGCGCGGCCGTTACGGGCTGCTGCTGCCCTCCGAGCTCAAGGAGGCGGCGCTCAAGGCGCAGTCGGCGCCGCCGGTGCCCGGCGCCCCGGCCGGCCAGGGCGCCCCGGCTCCGGCCGCGGCCCCGGCTCCGGCCGGTAACCTGGTTTGCGACGGCAGTTTCGAGGCGGGCGGCCGCCCCTGGTGGAGCCCGGCCATGGACGGGACGGACGATTTCACCTTCGATCCCCAGGATATCATCGCCGGCGCCTCTCCGCACGGCGACCGTTTTGCCCGGCTGGCCCTGGTCCAGGCGCAGCTGTACGCGGACGACGACGCGCGTCCGAAGGCCTACCGGGCCGCGATCCGCAGCGCGGAGTTCACCCTGCCGGCCGGCGGGGGCGTCGTCAGTTTCTTCGCCCGGGCTTCCGTTACGCCGGCGACGCTCCGCCTGGCCTGGATGGATTATACCGGGGCGGGCAAGGCGCGCCAGCGCCGCGTCCTGGGCCGGACGGAATTCACGCTTGACCGGGAATGGAAGCAGTACTCCTACCGGATCGAATCGGCCGCCCCGGCCCCGGTCAGCCTGATCCTGGCCGGCGAGTCGGCCGCCAACGGCGCGCTGGTGGACATAGACGCGGTCCAGGTTCTGGCGCCGGGAGTTGATTCCCGGGATTACCGGGAGGGGGAGGGGGTCCGGCTGCTCATCGCCAACCCGGCGCCCTACGGCACCTTCCACGACAACGGGCCGGTGCGCTTCCAGGCGGTCCTGGTGAACGGCACTTCGGCCGGCCAGACGCGCCGCCTCCGCTACCGGGTCACCGACCTGGCCGGCGGCCTCTACGGGGAGGGGACGGTGGAGGTCAAGGGCGGCAAAGGAATCACCCGGCGCGATTTCGTCCTGGCCGATTTCAAGGGATACGGCAATTTCGTCCTGGTGGCCGGTCCCGAGGCCGGCCCCGGCCCGGACCGCCAGCTGATTCCCTTTACGCGGGTGCCGGAGCCGGCCCGGGTCGAAAAGGACTCGCGGAACCCGGTCTACCTGGGCACCCTCGGCCGGAACATCCGGGGGCGCTCGGGGCGGATGATGCGCCACTACGGCTACGAGTTCACCACCACGCTCAACGACGTCATCCTGAATGCCGGCTCCAACACGCTCGGCTACCAGCGGCATGCCGTTTACCGGAACGAGGTGGAGCAGACCCGGTCCACCGGCCTCCAGTGGATACCCTGGATCTTCCCGGCCCAGCCGGCGCCCTACGATATTACCGTCCTGAGTTCCGGGCCGGCGGCCACGACCCGGCCCTGGATGTCGCCGGAGTTCGGCGCCTGGTACACGCAGTGGATACTGGAGCGGTACCAGGGGCTGTACGGGGACATGTTCATCGTGACCGACGAGTTGACCAACAACACGGTCCCCGGCAGCGCCCTGCCTTACGTGCATTCGGCTTACCGGGCGATCAAGCAGAAGGACCCCCGCCTGCAGGTCATGAACTCGATCGAGTTTCCGCCCTCCGAGGCCTTTGCCCGGGAACTGGGCGGGGTCAAGGGGGTCTGGACCGACGCGCTGGGCGGCAGCCGGTACGGGACCGACAAGTGGTGGTACGCCCGGGAGGCCCGCTTTGTGCGCGAAAAGCAGCTGCCGTTTTACGTGACCGCGGTGGGCTGGTACTTCAACTACGCGGACCTGGAGTACCTGACTCCCGACGGCCGGCCGCTGGACCCGGCGAAGCTCTTCCATACCATGAACGCCCAGGCCTGGGACCTGGCCGCCATCACCGCGATCTACCGTCCGATGCGCTACTCGGTCTATACCGGCAAGTACGGCAGCATGGCGACCGACCCCTTCAACCAGTTCGCCCTTTACGACGGCCGGCCGACGGCCATGGCCGCCCAGTGGATCGTCCTGGAACAGTTCATGCGGGAGGCGGCCCCGGGCGAGCTGCTGCGGCTGAAACAGGCCAGCAGCGTCGAGGCCTGCACCTTTGACATCAAGGGGACGACCTGGGTGGCGCTCCACGCGCCGGCGCCGGCGCTGCTCAAGCGGATATCGCTGGCGGTCCCGGCGGCGGACCTGACCATTCTCGACATGCACCTGGCCCCGCGGCCGGCGGCGGCCGTCTTCGCGACGCGGAGCGGGGAGACGCAATTCCTCATGCGGCGCGGGGAAACGCTCTTCGTCGGCAGCCGGAACCCGGCCTTCCTGGAGGCGGCGCGGAACCTGAAGGCGACCGACGAGATCGACTGCCGATACGCGGTACTGGCCCGGGAGGGCAAGACCGTCTGCGCCGGCTTCCTGAAGAACAACGGCGCCGGAAAGGTGACCGGCCGGCTGGACCTGTACCGGAACATGCTCTACCGGCAGGGGCGGGAGAGTTTTCCGTTCGCGCTCGGTCCGGGCGAGGAGCGGATCTTCGAGGTGGCCCAGGAGGCGGGGGCCTTTGACGGTCGGCCGCTCACCTATTACCCGGCCGCCGCGGAGCTTACCCTGGACGGCTTCATCACCGCCCAGCCGGGCGAGGTCGAGGAGGCCCTGAAGGCCACGGCCGAAGGGCAGTACATGCGGGGCGACAATTATTTCTGGCTGCACTACGCGCTGCCCCTTTCGAAGGAGGCGGCCGGCCTCGAGGTGAAGCGGCTCGAGGAGTGGGAGGAGACGCAGTCGCCGGCCTCGGTCTATATCAACTGGGGTCTCAACGGCTCCTACCAGCGGACGCAGGTCCGGTGGGGGGCCGAGAATACCGATCCCAACATGCGCCTCGACGGCTCGATGGACTGCGATTTCATGTCGCGCCACTATGTCCGGTACGACGCGCAGGCGCTCTACCTCGGGGCGATCATCGAGGACCAGCCCTCCTTCGCGGGCGCGGCCGATCCGGCGGCCTGGGGGGAGAGCGTGGAGTACCGGCTGCAGCCCGGTCTGGACGGCCAGCTTGGCTTGCACCGGGCGCCGGCACTTCGCGCGATCCGGGTGGTGCAACTGGCCCCGGACCGGCTGCTGGCCACCCTGGCCGGGCCGGACGGGAAGACGGTTGCGCTGGAGGGGGTCTGCGCCAGCCGCGGCGACCGGCGGGAGTTCCTGGTCCGCGTGCCGCTGGAGTTGCTGGGCGGCGGCCTGAAGGCGGGCGCCACGCTCGGACTGGGCATTACCTGCTTCGACAGCGACGATCCGTCCGGGAAGGCCGAGGTCGAGTATGACTGGTCCGGCGCCGAATTCGCCCCCGATGATGCCTTCGGCTTCGGCCAGCTGATTTTGAAGTAGGGGGAGGATTATAACAAGCCTGTCATCCCCGAATGCTTTAGTCGGGGATCCAGGCTGGTTGGAAAACTACAACGGCATTAAATGCTGGATTCCCGTTTACCACATACGGGAATGACACACTAAAAATGTTTTTTTGCACGTCATCCCCGAATGTTTGAGTCGGGGATCCAGGCTACTTGAAAAACCCGAAGAGCTTTAAGGATTGGATTCCCTCTTACCACACGAGGGAATGACGTGCATTTAAGGTTTTGGATCCCCGACTACTACTTTCGGGGACAGGCACGAGGGAATGACAAAAAAAGGCATGGCGGGAATGTTTTGCATGTCATACCCGCGGGTGGTTAGCGGGTATCCAGGCTGCCTGATAAACTTGCAAATATTTTAAAAGGCAACTGCTGGATTCCCACTTACTATCCTCCTACGCTAAACAACAAGCTACGGCGGACAAGTCCGTGGGGACGGGGGAACAAGATGGCATACCAACTGGAACGATGCGACGATTACCGGTACCGGCTGGCGCCCACGGGCGCGATGCGGGTGCCGGGGCTGGTCTATGCCTCGCCGGTGTTGCTGCCTAAAATCCTGGCGGATCGCTCGGTTGAGCAGGTGGCTAATGTTGCCTGCCTGCCGGGTATCCTGCGTTATTCGCTGGCGATGCCGGATATTCACTGGGGGTACGGCGCGCCGATCGGCGGGGTGGCGGCCTTTGACCTTCGGGAGGGCGTGGCGGTGCCGGGTATTACCGGGTATGATATCAACTGCGGGGTGCGCCTGCTGGGCGCGAAGTTGCCGGCGGAAGCGGTTACCGGCCGGGTGCAAGAGGTTGTTGAGGCGCTTTATCGGGCTGTTCCCTGCGGGGTGGGTAAGGCAGGTCGGTTTCGGCTTAAGAAGGGGCAAATGGCCCGGGTACTGGCGGAAGGGGCGGCCTGGGCGGTGCGTGAGGGGTACGGCTCGACGGCGGACCTGGAGCATATGGAGGATGGCGGCTGCCTGGAGGGGGCTGACCCGGAGCAGGTCAGTCCGCGGGCGCTGGAGCGCGGCTCCAGCCAGTTGGCCACCCTGGGCAGCGGCAACCATTTTCTCGAGTTGCAGCAAGTGGAGCAGGTCTTTGAGCCGGCGGCCGCTGATGCTTTTGGTCTCTTTCCCGGCCAGTTGACGGTGATGATTCACACCGGGAGCCGGGGGCTGGGTTACCAGGTGGCCGACGATTACCTGGCCTCCTTCGGCCGGGCGGCCAGCCGCTACGGAATACGCCTGCCGGACCGTCAACTGGCCTGCGCGCCGGTGGAGTCGCCTGAGGGGCGGGATTACCTGGGCGCTATGGCCGCGGCTGCCAACTTTGCCTTTGCCAACCGGCAGTTGATCGCCCATGACGCCGGCCAGGCGCTGGCCCGAAGCCTGGAACGCAGCGATTTGGAATTGGTTACGGTCTATGATATTGCTCATAATATCGCCCGCTTTGAGAGTCATCGGGTTGAGGGCCGGGAGGTTCGGGTACTGGTACACCGCAAAGGGGCGACCCGGGCCTTTCCGGCCGGCCGGAGCGAGGTGCCGGCCGACTACCGGGCAGTTGGACAGCCGGTGCTTATTCCGGGGACGATGGGGACTGCTTCTTATGTGCTTGTTGGCACGTCGGCGGCCCTGGAGGAGGCCTGGGGTTCGAGTTGCCACGGCGCCGGCCGCAGCCTGTCCCGAAGTTCGGCGGTGCGCAGCATGAAGGGACGTTCGGCGGTGGAGGAACTGGCGGCTCGGGGCGTGGCGGTCCGGGCGCCCAGCCTGCGCGGCCTGGCCGAGGAGATGCCTGAGGCCTACAAGGACGTGGAGCAGGTGATCGAGGCGGTTGAGGGCGGCGGCCTGGCTCGTCGGGTGGCCCGGCTGGTTCCCTTTGCGGTGATTAAGGGGTAGATGGTATAATTATAATCTTGTGTTTAATTTTAACGGGCGGGAAGTCCCGGAAGAGAATTACTTACAAGGCTTATGGAAAAGATTATCGTTTTTATCAAGCAGGTGCCGGACACCATGGAGGTCAGGATCGATCCGGAGACCAACCGGATCATCCGCGAAGGGGTGCCCAGCATCATCAACCCCTACGACCGGTACGCCATGGAGGCGGCCCTGAGGCTCAAGGAGAGCTTCGGGAGCCGGGCGGTGGTCGCCTGCATGGGGCCGCCTCAGGCCGAGGCCGCCCTGCGCGAGGCGATGAGCCTGGGCTTCGACCAGGCGATCCTGCTTTCGAGCCGGGATTTCGCCGGCAGCGACACCCTGGCCACCTCCTACACACTGGCCGCGCTGGTCCGGAAGCTGGCGCCGGTGGACGTGGTGGTCTGCGGCCGGGAAGCGATGGACGGTTCCACCGGCCAGGTCGGGCCGGAGATGGCCGAGCACCTCGGCTGGCCTTTCCTGGGCTTCGTGAGCAAGGTCGAGGAGCTCAAGGAGGGCCGGTTGCGGGTTAACCGGATGATGGAGGATCATTACGAGGAGATCGAGGGGCCGCTGCCGCTGGTGATGACGGTGGTCAAGGAGATTGCCGAGCCGCGCCTGCCCTCGCTCCGCGGCCTGCTCCAGGCCAAGAAGGCGCAGATCCAGGTCTGGGGCCGGGAGGAACTGGAGATGGAGCCGGCCCGGACCGGGTCGGCCGGTTCGCCCACCTGGGTCAAGCGCGTCTGGACCCCGGAACACCACACCCAGGGAATGAAACTCACCGGCGAGCCCGAGGAGCTGGTTGACCGTCTCTACAAGGAATTGAAGGGCCAGAACCTCCTGTAACCCCCCTTTTCCCAATTTTGATCTGAAAATCCCATGAAGATAACCGTAAACCTGGAAAAATGCACCGGTTGCCGGGCCTGTGTCAAAGCCTGTCCCTTCGACGCAATCTCGATGGTCGAGAAGAAGGCGGTTATCGACCTGGACAAGTGTACTTACTGCGGTTCCTGCGTCGAGGCCTGCCGGTTCGAGGCGATTGCCATCGAGCGGGAGCCGGCGGCGGTGTCGACCGAGAACCTGGAGAGTTACCGCGGCGTCTGGGTCTTTGCCGAGCAGCGCTCCGGCCACCTGGCCCGGGTGGCCTTTGAGCTGCTGGGCGAGGGGCGGCGGCTGGCCGGCGACCTCGGCCAGCCTCTGTGCGCCGCCTACATCGGTCCCGAGAACGGCAGCGTCGAGTCCTTGCTGAAGCGCGGCGCCGACCGGGTTTACGCGGTGACCGACGATTCCCTGCTCCATTTCCAGGATGAGCCCTACGCGGCTATTCTGACTTACCTGGTGCGGACCTACCGGCCGGCGATCCTGCTGGCCGGGGCGACCTACATCGGCCGTTCCTTCATTCCCCGGGTGGCGGCCCGTCTGCGGACCGGCCTAACCGCCGACTGCACCGGCCTGGCCATCGACCCGGAGACGAAGCTGCTGGCCCAGACCCGGCCGACCTTCGGCGGCAACCTGATGGCCACCATCTTCTGCGAGAAGAACCGGCCCCAGATGGCCACCGTGCGGCCGCGCACCTTCGACGAGGCGCCGGTCGGCGCCGGCGGCGGCGAGGCGGTCCGGGTGCCCTTTTCGGAGATCGCGGCCGGCAACCGGGTCACCCTCGACCGGATCATACCCGGCTCCGAGGAGATCGACCTGACCGACGCCGAAATCATCGTCTCCGGCGGCCGCGGCCTGGGCAAGCCGGAAGGATTCGCTCTTATCAAGGGGCTGGCCGACGCGCTGGGCGGCGTGGTGGGGGCCAGCCGGGCGGCCGTTGACGCCGGCTGGATTTCCTACGCCCACCAGGTCGGGCAGACCGGCAAGACGGTCAAGCCGAAGCTCTATTTTGCCTGCGGCATCTCCGGTGCCATCCAGCACCTGGCCGGCATGGGAACCTCCGACGTCATCGTGGCCCTCAACAAGGACCCCGAGGCGCCCATCTTCAAGGTGGCCAATTACGGCCTGGTAGGGGACCTCTACGAAATCATCCCGGCGTTGGTCAAACGCCTGAAACAGGGCGGCGCCTGAACCCGGGACCTTGAAAACCATGGAAGATGCGCCAAAGAACGGAGAAGCCCAGGTAGTTGAGCAGCACATCCAGCTGGCCCGCCTGCGCAATATCGGCATCATCGCCCACATCGACGCCGGGAAGACCACCACCACCGAGCGGATGCTCTATTACAGTGGCAAGGTTTACCGCCTGGGCGACGTGGACGAGGGTACGACCGTGACCGACTGGATGCCCCAGGAGCGGGAACGGGGTATCACCATCACTTCGGCCGCCATTACCTTCGACTGGCTCGACCACCAGATCACCATCATCGACACCCCGGGACACGTTGATTTCACCATGGAGGTGGAGCGTTCCCTGCGGGTCCTGGACGGCGCGGTCGGCATCTTCTGCGCCGTGGGCGGGGTGGAACCCCAGTCGGAGACCGTCTGGCACCAGGCCAACCGTTACCGGGTGCCGCGCATCGCCTACATAAACAAGATGGACCGGGTGGGCGCCGATTTTTTCCAGACGGTCGCCATGATCCGCGACCGCCTGGGCGCCGATCCCTATCCGATCCAGCTGCCGATCGGCCAGGGCGAAAAATTTTCCGGTCTGATCGACCTGCTGGAGATGGAGGCCATTACCTACTCTGACGAGGCGGGCACCCAGATCGTCCGGGGGCCGGTGCCGGAGGCGATGAAGGACGAGGCCGAACAGCGGCGCCGGGAACTCCTGGAGCGCCTGGCCGAAAGCGACGAGGAGCTGATGTCCCTCTACCTGGAGGAGTCTCCGATTTCGGTCGAGATGATTCGCAAGGTGCTCCGCCAGGAGACGCTTTCCGGCCGGATCCTGCCGGTGCTCTGCGGTTCCTCCTTCCGCAACCGCGGAGTGCAGTTCCTGCTGGACGCCATCTGCCATTACCTGCCTTCGCCGCTGGACCTGCCGCCGGTCAAGGGTCTGGACCCGGACCGGGACCGCGAAGAGCAGCGGGTTCCCTCCCCGAAAGAGAATTTCGCCGGCCTGGTCTTCAAGATTACCACCGACCCCTATGTGGGGCGGATATCCTACCTGCGGGTTTACTCCGGCACGTTGCGGGCCGGGGCCGTCACCTACAACAGCCTGCGCGAAAAACGGGAGCGCATCAACCGGATCCTGCGCATGCAGGGCAACCGGAGTTCGGACCTGGAATATACCGAGGCCGGCGAGATCGTGGCCCTGGTGGGCCTGAAGAATACCCGTTCCGGCGATACCCTCTGCAGCGAGAAGCACCCGATCGTGCTGGAGAAGATGACCATCCCCGAACCGGTGATCGCGGTGGCGGTCGAACCCAAGAGCCGGGCCGACAGCGACAAGATCGGCATCGCCCTCGCCAAGCTTTCCGAGGAGGATCCGACCTTCAAGGTCCGGGTGGATGGCGAGACCGGCCAGACGATCATCTCCGGGATGGGTGAGTTGCACCTGGACATCATCCGCGACCGGTTGGTCCGGGAGTTCAAGGTTGAGGCGCGGGTGAGCCAGCCCCAGGTGGCCTACCGGGAGACGATCACCTGTGCCGCCGAGGCCCAGGGCAGGTTCGTGCGCCAGACCGGCGGCAAGGGCCAGTACGGTGACGTCTGGCTCCGGATCGAGCCCCTGGCGAGGGGCTCCGGCAACCAGTTCGAGGAGAAGATCAAGGGCGACGACGTGCCCAGGGAGTTCTTCCGGGCCATCGAACAGGGCGTGATGGAGTCGGCCGAGACCGGCGTGCTGGAGGGTTACCCGGTGATCGATTTCAAGGCCACCCTCTTCGACGGTTCCTACCACCCAGTCGATTCCTCCGAGATCGCCTTCAAGATTGCCGCCTCGATGGGCTTCAAGGAGGCGGTTCGGAAGGCGAAACCGGTCCTGCTGGAGCCGATCATGAAACTGGAGATCATGACCCCGGAGGAGTTCCTGGGCGACGTGCTGGGGGACATCACCAGCCGGAAGGGGCGGGTGGAGGAGATCCGGGAGCGGGGCGTGCTGCGGGCGATCCGGGCTTGCGCGCCGCTGGCCAACCTCTTTGGTTACGCGACCTCCCTGCGTTCCCTTACCCAGGGCCGGGCCAGCTACGTGATGGAACCGAGCCACTACGAACCGCTGCCGGAGGGACGCCGCCCCGAGGCGCGCTGAACCGGGCTGGCCCGGGCGGCCGCGGCGCCCGGTTGGAAGGGGCCGGCAGATTTGACCGACCGAAACGGATTGTGATACAATTCTTTTCTCGAAAATTTGCAGTAATTTAAAAAATAAACGGATCAGCAAATCGGGTGTTTTCCCGGGAGGAACGGCATGGCGAAGGAAAAGTTTGAGCGGGGGGACAAGCCGCACGTCAACATAGGGACGATCGGGCACGTTGACCACGGGAAGACGACTCTGACGAGCGCGATCACCTCGATTCTGGCGAAGGCGGGCAAGGCGAGTTTTCTGAAGTACGAAGACATTGACAAGGCGCCGGAGGAGAAGGAGCGGGGCCTGACGATCAACATCACGCACGTTGAGTACCAGACGGACAAGCGTCACTACGCGCACATAGA